>Ga0247781_1000157_pt1 | contig 20136 bp, 15 predicted proteins | sample UWRJL184509B5_FD_179922 | JGI IMG/M metagenome (GOLD analysis project Ga0247781, IMG submission 179922) | Plant litter microbial communities from Arlington Agricultural Research Station in Wisconsin, United States - UWRJ-L184-509B-5 | ecosystem: Environmental > Terrestrial > Plant litter >...
GTGTTCGAGATCCTGAGCAACGCTCCTCTGTCGTCATTGGCCGCTATGGTCGCGGCGAGGTCGACCGTGGTCAAGGTCAAGGGAGATGGAGCACAGGGCGACGAGTGATTGGTGCCATCAACAATGAGAGGCTGGCACACATTTTGGGGTTTTAGTTTTAGCCAGCTGTATGTATGTTTGAGAGTGTAAGGGATATCTTGCAGAGATGCAAATAATGGCATGTTTAGCGACAATTTGGGAATGGGACAAGGCATGAAGGGTAACCCTAGTTAGCAGTTTTACCATAATACGTCGTATTGCCCCTGCTTCACGTCCTAATGTGGACCGTTTCAGAAGTGGTTGTACTGCACTGCACGCCTTGAATGATGAATGTGTCTTGGTTTTGACAAATACCCAGGTAAACAACATGGTTCCACGCATGTGCAGTTCTCCAGTATCTCGATGTCCTAACAAACCCAGGCCAAAACACCAACTACCGCACCCATAGCCCAGAAAGAACCCAGCCACTTTGTCAACAATACGGCACCACTTCTGTCAACGGGGAGAGGTTGCACGCCTCTACTCCCCTCCTTAACACCGTTTCCTGCACGTAGACAGACCAACGACGCCGGCGACCCGGCTGATAGGTCGGCATCTGCGTTCGCCCACTTCAACGACGTCACGTAGACCTGACGAAGTGCGACATCATACGATGTTGTGTTCCCGAGCTTATGAAGTGTGGACGTGTCTGCGTTCTGGGCGTAGTTGTATTTACCCTTGGACGTGGTCGGGATGGCTTCCTCCATCACTAAACTCAGGGGCAAATGCCATTAGTGGTTAACTCGTGTTACGGTGCAAGTTCATGAACACAAGACAAACATACCACGACCAAACCCCTCCGTCGACGCCCCAAACTCCTCACGACATTCCTCCGGCGGCGCAGACTCGCAATACGTCCGATCCGTAACCACCTTATTCAGCGCAGCCAGACACCCCTCCGACAATAACCCCTCACAGTTATCATTAACCTTCTCCGCGTCAGACCTCAACTCCGCCAAAAACCACATACTCGCACAAACCCTCCACGTCTTATCCTGTTTAATAACATAAACCGTCTCACTAGCATTCCCCCTCTTGGTATCATTAAAAGAGACTTGTTCCTCCGGAGCGTTGAGAATGATCCACGTGCCGGTGATGAAGTCGCCGTCGGGGTGGGGGATGTCATCTTTTACTTGGATCGTGAATGACCAGTTGTCGAGGGGTGTGGTTTTCCAGGGTTTGGTGAGGTCGTACCCGGAGATGGGGACACGGCTGGTTGCGTTGGCTGTGATGAAGGCGTCGGTCCAGTCGTCGAAGGGGATGTCTCTTGAGGCGTCGCCGCTGCGGAAGGTTTTGGTTGAGAAGAAATTGTCTGTTTCTTGGGCGAGGATTTTGGGGAGGAGGGTGGCGAGGAGGAGGGATTGGGTGGTGGGGGGACGCATGGTGGGTGATTGCTAGGTATCTATGATATATTATATATTCATGGAAGGTAATGTATGAACGAAAGTATCATTTGATGAAGTACACATCAGTGGGAACTCAAGTGTTATATAGTTCAGGTATCTTGTGGTTAGAAGTCGAAGGATTCGACAATCCACCAAGCCACGCTCGTCCGTACTTGGCAGCCTTTACCCGACTTGTCGTTGGCGCCAGGTCATTTGCCAAGCGTGCTCAGCCACGTCGAGTTACACAAAGTCTCATAACCACCTTCTTAAACAGGGGCACTAGTGGATCTTGTGCTGGGGCACTTGCTTGGCGATGTCATGAGGTGGTATTGTACCACTCTCCAGGTGGATTGTGCAAGAAGGTTACCTTAAACATGGTTGTTTGACGGGCGTTTAAGATTGTGGTGAGGCGATCTAGTGAAGCTGACCGGTCGAAATGGATCGTTGTGCTTCTAAACGTGGAGCGATTTCTACGAATCGGAATCTAGAATGGCTGTCCGTATATGCGTTCAGCCAGCTTCGGCAGCTGCGTGGACAAGCCCTCCAGTATTCGCATCATTCTAGTGGGCAATGGTTCCGTTCCAATGTGTCGTCAAGGCACATGTGCCAGTCTACGTTGCACTAGATAGTGATATCGCATATCCTTCACGGTGGTGAGTGTTGGACATGCCTCGTCGTAGACAGTAGCCGCTGTACTTGTTTGCTCAAAGCAGGTTGATGACAGCTTGCATTGTCCATCAATTAGGATGGAATTTGACGTTGGTGATGTTTACATTTATCACCCCACATGTGCGTAGCAGGGGTACTCGAGAATGAGGCTGAAAGATGTGGAGAACAAGCTTAGCTTCGTCGGGTATTGCTCTTTCAAAGGCAGCTGGATTGCGTCTGGTATGCTGGAATTGCGGTTGATAACTTCAAGGAAGAAGGATTAGATCGTAGGGCTTGTTCTACACGTCGAGTCTTTCATTTTTGGGACCTTATAGCCGAACTACGGGCTGAGAGGTGGCGGCCAATGTCGGCTTGCCTACGTAATCATCTCGGCTGCATGGCCATGATTGACGCACTCAAGATATTCATATCTGCAGATGCGTTGGCCGTGCAGACGAGCTCCTAGACTTACAGGGATGCTGGCTACTCCCAGCCGCCCACGGCCAAGTTCACCTTATTATCGAATTTGTGATATGCATGCCGATCATCGCGGGGGCAAGTCTGCCAGCTTGGGCTGCATGACAGGCTGAGGACGAGGTAGGAAGGTGTATCCGCGTGAAGAGACTGTCGACGACTGAATTAATACGGTTTATATTTTGGTATAAAAATACCCTTCTTCCCCCGCAAGAATACACCATCACAAGCCGTACCTGGTATTTCACTGTCAAAGCCTAAGGAATCCATATGGTCTGGTGGAAGATCTTGTGTGAAATATGTTTCCCCTAGGTCCTGGTTGAAGAAAGTGGTGCTTTGCGCATTGTCCTGGCTTGCGCTCGGTACGTCTGGTGCTGCTACGTTTTGCCCGTGACAGCTCGGACCCCCCGGCCAAATTCCGTTTCCAGGCTCATTTGACGGTGGGTAGTGGCCAGCGATCGCATCATTATGTTCACATCGTCGCTTCTCGCTGTATGACAGGCTCAAGTTTGCCTGTCCGCCCCGCAAATTGGCGTTGTCGGCGAACATCCTGAAATGGACTGGTGCTTTGACCATATATTGTGAATTGACGCTTCAAATTCGCTCTTAGATAGATCCGTATTTAATGCCGTATTAATGTCAGCAATACTACGCGTTGATCAGTATAGAACCTTGTAGGGGGTGCCACCACTTACCTAAACTGCCCCCGACTTATCACTGCAACTAAGAACGGCAATGAGAATGAGACGGTGCAGTCCTGTCCTCCTCCATATGCTACCATCGTCCAGCATTCTATGGCCTAAGATCTTGTCCACTTCGTACTCTTCGTTATTATCATCAGATGTTTGCGGGCCCGGAGACTCGTCTTGTTCTTGGTGTGCCTTTTGCCTGCTTCGGGTGCGAGTGGAAGTTCTCTGTTGTCTGGCACGAGGATGAAGCACAGTAGAGTATCGTAATTTTAGTCCTCCTTCTGAGCGCGCGGGGAATTCTTAATATAAAAGAGGTTCAGGTCAGAAGCCATTTCAAGAGACCCATTATCCAGATTGTCGTCAATACGGCTGCACTCTATGCAATATCTTGTGCTGGATGGAGCAAATGAAATTTGATATTGGAGTATAGAACCCCGCGAACCCTTGGGTTTTAAACGAAGACACAGCAAAAAAGATCAAAACGAGATAAACTTGTTGCTTCAATTAGAAGCCCTCCTATAAAGAGATGTAATAAAACAAAAGAAGAAAACAAGTAACCAAATCACAAATCTGCAGTCCCATACTCCTAGTTAGTATCAAGGAAAGGGTTTAGATTTCCAAATTCATTATTTCCTCATAAGTATATATTGGGATACTCGGGTTAAGACGAAGAGTGTCTGCATGTTCCTCTTCGACCTCTTTCTTATAGTCTAATATTTATAATGTTAATAAAATTCCATGATAGTTGCTAAGATTTATGAGGCGGAGCAAAGAGGAACGTGGAGGGTGAGAGGGTGAGAGGGTGAGAGGGTGAGAGGTGAAGGGAATTCTACTTACCACGATCAAGCCAGGAGTAGTACTTGTCAACCCACGCGTACTCGAGCAGAAATGGCTCAAGAATACGGTGCCAAATTACAGTCTCGGACTCAACGTACTTGGGAGGGGAGCGGGCCATAACGGTGCAATACTGCCAGTATTTGGGGGCGAAACCAGCACCGAACCAATCCGCCCACACTATGGTCTTGTCCGAGTCTCGCCAAAAGAAGCTGCCGATGCCAAAGGTAGGGTGTGTAAAGACCGCCTGCTCGGGCCCGCTGCTTGGGTCGAGCGCAGCGTGCATCACGTCGGTAAGCCACTTCTTCCGGGTGGGGCCAATGCCGTGCATGGTCTGCATAGTGTTGAGCAGGGTGTGCACCCATCCGTAGCCCGTGGTGCAGGCCGGCGGGTACTCCTTCAGATCCGGATTGAACCACTTGCCCGAGGCGAAGGGGTCCGTGATCAGTTTTCCGTCCACGGTACCAAACCAGCCCGGCGATGGGATGCTCCGGAGTTGTTTTACGTAGCCGGCGATTGTAGCAATACATTTGTTTTTAAACTTCTTATTCGTCCATAGACGGCTTAGTTGAGTTGCATCTTCAAGATACTCGTAGACAATAAAGGTAAATTTGGTGTCTGGGTCGTATAGTACGGCGTAAGTTTTTTGGACAGGGATAGTTGTGTTTTGGCTGACAAAGTGCGCGGCATAAGCGTCCGAAGCCTTGACATGCGGGCCAAATATAACTCTGAAATGCGAATGGACCCGAGTCTGGGCAAATTCAACCGTTTCTCCATCTGAACCGTAGCGGACTAACATATGCTTTGGATTTTTCGGATCGTGCGGGTCGAAGATAGATCGGTATGCAGAATGTAGAATCTCGGGTATTGTTGGAAGCGGGATTGGGGGCGTCGGAAATTGCGGCGAATACCCAGGGCCGGGCTTATTTTGTGGCGTGGTTGAAGTGGTTTTTTGACTCATTTTTGATAGGACGATGCTGATATTTTGTTAGGTGGATCAACTTCAAGTATCGCATTAGCTGGTGATTGATCTTGGCTACCTAGGTACTTATAGGCAAAAAAACCTCTATCCCGCTTCCAAATCAAATCAACATCTTCATGCCGCTTTCTGATCCCAACCCTCGTTTTCTTTATCGTTGGTAGCCGCATCCGGCCAAACTTAGTTGGCTCGAGGAGCCCAGCCGGTTGCGGTATTCTTTGTCGGTTATTTACTCGCAATCTAGCCATCGATCGAGGGGATCTAACAACAATGAGAAAGCTATGGAGAAATATTTCTTTTGTCCTCAAATCTTTTAAAGGGAATCTCTTTTGGGTGAATCTCATACGTAATAACGCGAAAAAGAGACGGGGAGGTGGCGGTATGATGAACGAAATACAGGCAAAGTTCCGCAAACGGACATGGGTCATCCCTTTGTTCGTTTACCCTCCTAGCTCTTTTTCCAACTCCCAACAGTCCCGAACCTCCCACCTCTCATGCCAAAATGTTGAGCTGCTCATATTGATTTAGAACTTGGTCTTGCACGTTTCCGCAAAGTATACTGAAAGAAAGCTTCTAAAGCATACCTCAGGCTTGTCTCTCGCTGCAGCGAAATATCATATTAGGCCTTCTAAAAATAACATCCTTGTCATCGCGAGGTCCTAGCGCTTGCAGAATTCCCTGCTTCTTCAGCTCGTCGATTGCCAGCTGGGTCAAATGGCAACAGAATCCAACCCCGCTTGAGTCTGCAAGAGGCTTGATGGTCCGACAAATCGCCTCGAACCTGATCCCCTTCTTCCGACACAGCCGCCCTATAGGTTCCATTCGACCGTAAAATTCTGTCTGATGCTGTATATGCCAGCCTTCAATGAGCGCCATTTTCTCTTCCACTTCATCGGGAGAAAAATAGATTCCACGGTTCACTTCGGTTTGTACATATATAAAATAATGAGTGTGAAGCTCGTCGATAGTATATGCTGCCAGAAAGACGGGACAAAGCTCGTCAGCTGCCATGGGGCAAATGAATGCAAAAGGTAGACGGAAATAAGCTATAATCGACAAAGTATCAGGGCAGAGACGGCACTGCTATTGATGGGTGGTATTTGGTATTCATCTTACAAAGACCGACGGGTAAAGGCACTCACTCTACTAGTAAGGCGGAATACCAGCACTTATGTTCTCATGCTGTTTCGGGCTGTTGCACAATGGAACGCTATTTAATCCATGCAGCCAGTAGGTAGTTTCAGTCCTTTGTAGCTCCTGAAATGTATCCCAGTACCAGGTTTACCATGATGCCCACCGTGGCTTTGTTCCGGTGGGTGGGGAGAGGGGCAACTAAATATAACAAAGAGTAGTTGATCAGGGGGTGCCAGGTAGCTCATTAAACGCCGGAATAGTCTTAAATTTGAACGAGTGTCAAAGCACCAGTGATACTATTGTTGGATCAAACGCTGTAAGTGATTGTAGGAATTGTCAGATGGAAGGTTCTAGCTACTGCCAGAACCATGTATTTGTAATAAGTTGCCACAGCCGCGTAATGGCTCGCCACTATTCCCAACTATAATATTATTATTCCTACACCGCTATACTCTTTTTGAGCTTATCGGTCCGCCTGATTAATTATTGTATAGGAAAACCGTGCTGGTTGCCCCAACCGGCTGAAAAACCTATATTACATTCTCTAGGTTGGCACTTAGGACTTCTTTATACTACGGGTAAAAGAAGACAGCCCCAAACTACGCTCTTTATATTCCTACATCCGGGTTGCTAGCTGGGGCTAGCGTCCTAGCGGCTGTAATTGCCGGAGCCGGAGCCCCAGTAGCCGTAGCCCCAAAGCCGTAACCTCGGTGGTTGTAGCCTGTACTATCCTATCCCTCATTTCGAAGGTAAGCTTTTTTTGCATTAGACTCCTAGCAGCTTGCTCCTATACAATAGCAAAGGCGGGGGGTCTGCCCCGGTGCCGTTTTCTCGTGACCTCCTGGAATTCTTCCTCCTCTGGGGAAGGGTTATTTTAAAAGGTAACATTTCTCATTCTCGGCAGCTGCTGTTGCTCCTGTTGTTGTTGTTGTTGTTGTCTCTGGGCAAGCTCGAAAGTATAGTTCTCCCGACACTCCTGCTGCTTACGACTATGCAACGGATGAAGAACGTCGAAAAATTGTTCATCGTCTTCCACAGTCTCTCTAAACAGTTGCAAGTCTATCCATAGTTCATTCTCCCCGTCGATCCAGATAAGGTCCACGACCCTGCCGCTTTTGGTGTGCACCTAAAATTGGCCGGTTTCCAGCTAGATTGGACCGTATTGGTAGGACAAGGCCCTAAATTCTCGCTTTGGGTTATTTGGCCTGGGCTAAGGATGTGCGGCAATCGCCTTGTATACAAACTTGAATATGTGAAGACGAAGCCGTAGTCCCCTTCCTGTCATGATGAGGGAGCCGTTACTCTGGCCGTGGGTGGCGCGAGCTCTGAGCAAAGAGCTGTCGAGAGTTAAGACGCTTGGGAAGTTGCTATCCAAGAGAACAAAATCTTTGGACTTTTGCGAGAAGAGCCCGTGGGTTATGGGCAACGAACTTGCATGTACTAAGTTTATGACCCGATAGCTCCTTAATCTTGAGTTTGTTCTCGTATGCCAATAATCCTGTATTTGGGACTACGTCGGGGGAGCATAGAGAGTATAGCCTTCTGTCGTCCTCATAATCTCCGCTTGTAGTCCCTAAAATGCATTTTCTCCATTGCTGTAGATGGATGGTTGACCTACCACACTGACCCACAGTACACTGTCCCCTGCGTTTTCCGGCCCAGGAAGGTCCGTCTAAGAAACTACATTACGGAGTCGAACCCAAAAAAGTCGCTTGATGACTCAGCATACAGTGCAGAGTATGAAGTCAGAATCGCACTGTCAAACTCTTAGTACCCGCAAAGTATCAGCTACTAGCGAGATGCGTGCTGAATGTGCACACTTCGCTAACGTCTAGCACTAGGTACCTGAAACCTCAGGCAATTACCAAATTGCACACAGTGTACACTTAGACCACTTGCCTATCTGGTATAGACTTCCCCGAGTTCAAATACTTTTGGCCGCGACCTCCGTATGGCAGATCGATTTCCTTGTTGTTGAGCTCGCATCAACAACTCGCGCCGCGGGGCCGTTGCGGGGGTGGCGGGGTTGGCGGTGGATGCTAGGTTGATACGGGTTTAGTGCAGTTACGCAAGGGCGAATCGATGGTCGGCCAAGAAGCGGTGACGGTTTTGCTTTTTTCTAGGCAACCTGCGCCACATACCTAGTCAATGAGGTCGCTATATATTTTCATGCTGTCTCTTGTTGCTTTCCGTTTTGCGCATACCCCTGATTGAACCCATCATTGGTTAGAATGGCAGAGATACATATCTTCTTCGTTCGCCATGGCGAGTCGGTTGACGACGTGGCACGGGGCCAGTGCGTGCATTACTCCTTTCCCGACCTGATATTGCCACCATTCTAATTAATGTTTACAGTGGCGGACCAACAGACTCTCCCTTAACTTCCCACGGCTTCATTCAGTCCCACCGTCTTGGCGCCCACCTTGCTGGACGGATAGCTAGCGTCGGGCCGGTCACCTATCTATTCTCCTCCGATTTCCAGCAAGCCTACAAGACCACAGAAGCCATTAGGGATGCTCACCCATTTCCCGCTGCCGGACCGACTTTGAATGCAAAACCTGAGATTATCCAGCTTGGCGAGCTGCGGGAGAAAGACTTTGGCGCAAGGGACGGAAAAGCCTCAGATTCTACGAAAGTGAAGGCTGGAGGAGTGTTTGACGCTGAATCTGAGACATCCGAGGAAGTGAATGCTCGAGCGAAACGCTTCCTCGACGCTATCTTGCTACCGCTGCTGGAAGACCTCCTTCAATCCAAGAGGCTGCAATCCATCGTTATTGTCGCTCATGGGGGAATACATTCCTACGTGTGGTTGCAATTTATTCTCTTGTTGAGGAATTTGTGCACCCAAACCATCTCCACTCCCGGCACCCTGCAGTTGGAGTCTGTGCCCTTGGACGATTTTCTTGCCAACGCGGCCTACCATGAGATAATTTTGAAAGCACCGGAACAATTTCTGATGGCCTCCAGCTCACGGCCCGGAGACAGTCGCCGTGCCGGCCAAGCTCTCTCAAGTGTGCAGGTTAGTCTGGGCGCCAACAACTACACCGACCATCTTTCAGGACTGAAGAAGACGGGAGGCGGAATCGGAAGCGCCAGATTCGATGCGAAGCAGAGGACGATAGACTCTTTCTTCGGCTCGAAGTCGCATACTAGATAAGCAGGAAGTGAAAAATCAACCGGTATCCCCAAGAGTGCTATCTTCGACAATCAGCTCTTCAATCCACTCTGATCCAGTTACTTGACTTTCGTTCTGTACTATGGCGGGAGTCGTTGGTGGCGATCTCCTTTGTAGGAGTGATGATCGGTGGAAGAGTTAGAGAATGCCCGAAGGCTATGCGCCGCGAGTTGGTCATGGGCGGGTGTTACTGGACAGGTGCGATATGATGTTGGTATTGACGAGGTATTAGGGAGGGGGTAGGGGGTTATTTGAGGTGGAGGATGGGGTGTTTACGGGAATGAGAGGTACTAAAATGCCGGAAGCGCTGGTTATGAGAGGCTTTGCGTTAAGGCTGAGAAGGCGATGGGCTGATGAGTATGAGTTTCGATCTGGAGAGTCTCTGGAAATTGTTGAGTTAGCGATTGAAAAGGGATTGTATGTATGAGAACTTTGAGGGCTCTCGTATGTTGAGAGACCCAGAGATACTTTTTGTAGTTTTTCGTAGTAGGAAAGAGAATGGACCGTTTGGGATCTTGCTGCATAAAATGTTGGAAGTTGGGGAAGGCGAGACTAATGCCTCGAAGAAGCAGAACGCGGGTGATGCGAAGAGAGAATCATGTAAGGGCATCATCATCGTCAGCATTATTCTGTATTGCCACTTACACATGGTTTCACACTTCGGCAGAGAAGAACCAGCCGTTAATTCGACGTTCTTTCAGCCACCGAGGGCCGATATATCCACAAAGATGTCAGAAACAGCAGTCTTGTTCTTCCGGCAGGAAAAGTATCACAGGCCAAACTCTAGAAATCGGGATGATTGTTGGATATCCCACGAGTTTCTTCAGAGCCCCGATAAGGAGGACACATAATTCGCACCGAGCCGACGCGCTGCTCTCTGACCAGTGTGCTCCTGGGAAGATGTGAATGACCAAGGTGGATGGTCCCACTCACCTCGACATGCGTGGTGGTTAATGATAATTGCCGCTGCATTTAACTTCATCGATCTCGGCCCGAAAGTGTTAAGATACACGCGGCATATGCAAGATGTACTACAAGGCGCCTCCGGCATATGGCAGCTTACGAAGAAGAAGAAGGAGTACATGGGACGCACGGATGGAGATATCTCTCCTCGGTGATGTCACATTTTGAGGAAAGACACATCGCCATCTGGAGAAATGATGGGTCGCTGAAGTCAGAAGGCGACTATTGTTTAGATAAGAGCAGGCGAATTGATTAAAGTATGGCCTTCGCCGACTGAAGTCAGCTATCCAGAAATCAGCTTTGATCATACCGGTTCCCGGACCAGACCGGGTTGGGCGATGACTGAAGCGTGTCTGGTATGACAACCGAACATGTTATAGTTAAGTAATCTGGCTTACCAGGCTACGGAAGGGAGGGGCGAGGAAAATTTCAGCGTCGTGTCGCAGCGACAGCTGAGGTAGCCGAGGTTCACCTATTCAGTGGGCGAAAACGGAACGGGCGTATTATTATCAAACCCAGATCGAAGAAACTGTTTGGCTATACCAGGTGTTGAATGATCCACTAGGCATCACAGAAGAGCCAATTAAAGCTGCTGCACTACCTAAAAATTGTCTCACCGCTTTTTACTGAACACTACTTGGTCAAAAACTTGTAACTGGCCAGTTATGCAACCTTCCTAAAGTCATGACGTCTTCTTACGCATTTCAGCACCGATTCAGGCTACACTAAACCTCCTCTCCTCCACCATGAAAGAAACAACAAGAAATGCCATGACAACAACGGGGCGCTGGAAGACCGCATTTCTAATACAAATGTCTTTGTCAATCTATCCCTGTTGGGACCCTTGTCGAACCTTGTCTTTACCTTGCGTAATTGCATCATCATCTGCATACACTTAAGGAAGATCTCGAACGAAGTCTATTGCGTATATGATTATATCACTATCTTTTGGGGTCATGATAAAGGACAAGAAGGGTTGCTCCTTCTCCCTTCTTTTGTGAGAATAATTCATCACAGTTCAAGTTTAGCACCAAACACTAGCTTTTGAGTTCGATTTCCTACCGCAAACATTCAACATGCAACACATCGCCATGGCTGACCACGGAAACAATAACCCCGGCAACTTCGCCAACTGGTAATTTCGTCCCTAGCTCTTGTTTCGGAATTCCCTTTGAGAGACCTTGCTGATGCGTGCCGCTGGGTTTGCTAGACCCAAGGAAGAAGTCCAAGCTATCGCGTGCAAAGGTGGTCAAGCCAGGCACAACTCGAGGTTTGCCAGCATGGACCCTGATAAACAGGTGTGCATTTCCCCAAAAGTCGCTGAGCGAGGAGCTGATACAAACGAATCGATGCAGCGCGAGATCGCGTCGAAGGGTGGACAGGCATCGTCTAGAAAATTTGAGCCCGGCAGCGAGCGAGCCCGGGAGGCTTGGCGTAAAGGCGGCTTGAGTTCGGGCGGCGGAAATGCTGACGAGGATGAGTGATTCGAGTGCCGAATCATCCATGCCTGTAGTGGTGTGCTACAATTTGTAGCGAGTACGGTGATATTTCTTACTGGGGGAGCTGCTACTTAGAATTCGCTCAATAGATTTTTCAGCATTGGACCACTTACTTGTCGGTGACAGATAAATCGCTGATCTTCATTCAGAGCTCAAGACGTCGGGAGAAAATTCCAAGGTTCCAGTATCTCGGTCTACATTTAATAGAATCTGGACAATTAAGCGTTTTAGTAGCCTTATATACCCCTATTATTAATCCGCTATTAAGTCATTATTCGAAAGTAAACGCTATAAATTACTACAAAGTTTTTAATAAAATTATTTAATTTTATAAATAATGATTTAAATCTAGAATTTAGCTATAATCTTGTCAGATGTAAGCCACAAAGGAAGATAAGACTCAACTGCGGAAGTCAGGAAATGGTAATGTAATGGACTTGCATTAACGCATCATTGAAGATCTGATCAGTGTATCAATCAAGGTCAACTCGAGGATGGGTTTGAGGAACAAGAAGGGTTAAAATAGAGGGTAGAACCAGCCATTCTTCTTTCTCCAGGACAGATCAATCAATCACTTCTTTCCTCCTCCAATTCAGAGAATACTTTGACCCCAGTGCTTCTGACAGATATGCATAGCTAAAAGAAGCAGCGACTCCCGATTTCCAACAATTCTGCATAGAAACCCGTCCTTCACGTTGGTTTAGACCCACTTTTCGTCACCTGGGGGCCATTTTAAGGGGTAGGTGGGGAACCCTTCGATTACCGATATTCTTGGTATAACGATCAAAAAGGGCGAACCCGACCTGATCGCTAATTGCAGGTTTGACTGTACCTGAAATAAAGGGGGTAGGCAGGTCTGTCTCATATCGAAGGAGCCAGAGTCGCGGTCGGTAATCTTGCCTTCACAGCGCAGCCAGAACACTGTCCTAATTGGCCGAACAGGTTCGCTCTGCGGCCATATATGTTTCGCATTCGCACTCGGCACGCGCAGCGTTGCACTCGACCCTGGTACGAGGGCAAACTTTATGCCGGTTACGGCCTTTCATCAGCCCGCTTAGAGGCACACACGTTTGGTATAACTCCAGTGGTCATCCGCCCTCAATATCCTCCCCGTTATCCAGACTGCATCCGGAACCAATTATAACGCCATAAACCTCAAATCCTTTTCTTTTCAAGTCTTTCATCGTGTCTTGTTTTGAAGTCCAAAATGAGTTCCCCTCGGAAAACCGTTCTCGTCACCGGCGCTACGGGCAAGCAGGGTGGTGCTCTCATCCAGCGTCTTCTTGCCAATCAGGACATGGACACGGACACTAACACAACCGCCTTCAACATTATTGCCTTGACGCGCGACATCACCAGCACCCGTGCCCTCAAGCTCGGTGCACATTTCAACGTCTCCGTCATCGGCGGTGATATGAGCGCGCCTGAGGCCGTCTTTCAAAAGATCGGGCCGGTGTGGGGCGTCTACAGCGTCCAGGTCAACTCGAGCGACGAGGAGGCCCAAGGGATGGCCTGGGTCGACGCTGCTATTGCACATGGCGTACACCACTTCGTCTACTCGTCGGGCGACCGGGGAGGCCCCGAGAAATCGTCTGTTACGCCCACCGACGTTAAGAACTTCGCTGCCAAGTACCGTATCGAGAAGTATCTGGAGGAGGGGGCTGCGGCTAGTCCCCAGAAAATGACGTACACCATCCTCCGACCTGTCACCTTTTTCGAAAATATCACTGCCAATATCCATGGGAAAGGCTTTGTGCGCATGTGGGAGCAGATGGGGGAGAAGAAGCTGCAGTTTGTATCTACCTGGGACATTGGCTGGTTCGCGGCCAACAGCTTTATGCGTCCCCACAACTTCCGAAATGTCGCCTTGACATTGGCAGGCGACGAGCTGACCCAGCGCGAGGCCGATGTTTTGTTCAAGGCCGCCGTTGGATCTCCTATGTCACTAGCCCCTTGCCCCGTGGCTTCTACTGTCAAGTTCCTCTTAAAAGGCACCGTCGGCGATATGTTCCATTGGTTTGAGAAGGAAGGCTATGGAGGTGATGTAGTATTTTGCCGCCAACTACACCCTGGGATGACGGATTTCAAGGCTTGGATCAAGGAGAATAAAGCGCTGTTCTGACTAAAGCGCCGAGGTGAAAGCAAATATCTATAGGGGTACTGAAGAAAGCGAAGCTGGCAGCGGGGCATTTAGTAGCTAGTTAGAGGAGACGAATCTGGATACTCACAATTGCCGTTGTCGTTTGGGGTTATGGTAGGCTGTTAGTGCAGGCACTTGCGAGAGAGGGGCCAGAGGGCTGGGTGAGTGAAAATGGTCTGAATTTGCTTGGGGGGAAACATAGAAGCGCTGGCTATTTTATGAGAGCTTTGGCGCTAAGAGAATGAGTAAGTGGTGGTTGTGAAGCTTGGGATGGAGGGGTACTAATAAGCTTGCGGCTAGCGTTGGCGGTCCAGGGGGAGGGTACTTAGATACTAAATATTAAAAGGGGGGAAAAACCCCCCCGAAAACGGCAAGATGACTTGTGTAGGAATATTACTTCTTTGCAAATTGTCCTCTGATTTTAGCCGCCTCTAAGGTATGTTATTAATAATTATAAACCTATTTGTTGATGTAACGCCGTAAGCTGTAGTGTATAGTACAATAGATAGATTGTAGATTTCCTTATTATTAAGGGCCAACATGGCTGCATTGTCATTAGTAATAACGCTTTGTATACAGCTACTACTAAGCACCAAGGTGTAACAATACTTTATCTAATAAAAGACAAGGCCCCACTACTTACTTATAGTAGCCCAGTCTTCCAAATACACTAGCTGTCACGGCCGTACACTGGAAGAATTGAACCATGTATTGGCACTATAAGCGAAGATTCTACACTAAGGAAAAAGAAGAAGAAACTCTACAGTTGGGCTAAGTTAGAAGTAACTTTATAGCCAACTAGTAAGTGGGACTTGGCGGGAAGCTATGACCAGTTCGTGGCCCGTGTCCGTGGCCAGGTTGTAGCTATTAACCAAAAGCCTGCAAATAGAAGGTTGGCTGCAAACAAAGGGTTTGCGATGCGTTTGCTGAGCCAGCCCTCACACTAGCTTAGATCTTACGAATACAACTAACTAACTACAACATTGTATTACGAGCCTACTACTAGTACTAGACTTTGTACAAGCATAATCACTGTATAATATTATTTAATAATGCTACTAATAGCTTAAGACGGCATTAAAAGCATCTATTTTTGCCCTAAAATAGCATTAAAAGTATTGTAAAATCGGTTACATTATAGCATATACTAATAGATTTAGAATTCAACTTCGATAATATAACTAATTAACAAACATTTCGCTCTATAATTAAACGCTTATAACGCTTCGAGTTGATTATTATATAAATTAAATTACAGTTTTTTTAATCGCCTTTTTTATATTATTAATTTACTTATTATTGTTTAAAATAGCTTTGCTTATTTTTACTTTTATAATCATTTATTAAATTTAATATTTTCAAAATTAAAACTTAAATTTTAATATTTTATAAAAATATTCAAAAAAGTCAATTTTTAATATATTTAGTGTTTTATAAATTTCGTTATTACTAGCAAATATAATATTAATATAATAGTTTTTATACTACTAATTATACTAAAATACTAAATATTAAATCCGCTTATTTTTCAACATTATATTTAATAAATTAAATTAATATTAGCAAAAAGTAAGTTTATATAAATTGGGAATAAAAGTAAAAAATTGTATATTATATATAAATATTAGAATTATATATATATAATTGTATAATTACTTTGAATTTAAATAATTATATATATTTAATAATTTAAAAAAGAAAAAAGAAAAAATTAAAAATTAAAAAATTTATTTTTGCCTATTTTTATATATTAAAAAACTATTTTGATTTTGCAATTTATCTGTTTAGTTTATATATAATTATTAGTATTAAATATATTTAAATTTAATATATTATAAGTATAATTTAAATGTTAATATTATTATTAAAAACTGCGAATAATAGTACTAGTTTGAGTGTAAATTGCTTTATAAAGACAATTTGTAAGCTTTATTAAATAATTTAAAAAGAAAAAAAGACAAAATACTACTAATATTACTCTTATTTAACTTATATATTATTATTATTTTACTAAGTTTTAGTATTAGTGTTTTTAGTTTTATCTTTTTGAAACTGAATTCTTCATTTTTTCGCTATTACTATTTATTTCAGCTTTTATATTACTATTGTTTTCTCTACTAATTATAAATAGTAGTAGAAAAGTGAATACTTTATAAAACTAAGAGTAACTAGTGTATACAAAAGGTTGTATAATAGTATTATAAAGCAGAAGCTATAGGGGGTAGGTAATAAAATATAAAAATAATAATAGGCCAAATAAGCCTATAATATAATAATAGGAAGTAAAATAATATTAAAGGAAGTAAATAGATAATAATACAAAAAGTAAAATACTATAATAAAGGCTTACAAATTCAAAATAGTAGTAGAAATATTATAAAAATCGTATAAATTACTTATTTAACTAATCCAAAAATCTATTTAATTAACTAAAAAAAATAGTGGCCTTATATAGTCAATTAGAAAACCCCTAATAGGCTAGTAGGCCTACTATAAGTCCGGAAATAGTAAATATAAGTACCGAATGTGTATTTTGGAAGCTAGAATACAAAGAAAATAAATAATTAAACTATAAGGCTGTAGTATAAATCTAGTAAGCCAGTTCTATACTTTAAAAAGTTGGCTTTTATATTTTAGAAATTTGCATTATAATATAGAAAACTACATCTATATCGGGACTAAATATAGTAATACCAGCTAAATCCAAATAAGGGGCCAAAATATAGGCCGGATCTAATATATATTAGTATATACTAATTCTATAAGCCCGCATTACACTATAAGCTAGTAATATAATATTATAGTAAATTTATAAAATATAAGCTAATACTAGGCCAATATATATATTAGTTGCCCCTAATAATTAGTAGTTTACAACATTCCCTACTACACTATATAATATACAAGTATTTAATTCAATACTTTTTTTATACTTATATTCTTTTAATAATATATAAAAAACTATAAATAATTCCTATAACTAACCAAAATTAATAACCAATATATTAACTATATACGCTTATTTCTTTAAATAAACTTATATACTATTTCCCAAATTTGATATTGTACCTATTGTATACTACTATAATTGATATAGAAATTCTAATACATTTTATTTTAATAATTTAGGCTAATTAATATAATAATAGTATATTTTAATTATATATTATAAAAGAGCAAATCTGCTTGTAAATTACAAATATTTACTACTTTTTATAATAGTTAAGGAAGTTGTAAATTTAATTTTTATATTAGTTATTTTTCTTTTTGTTTTTTTATAAAATACATTTAAACTTTATAAAATCTAATAATTCTATAAATTGTTGGTATTTAATATGGTTGAAAGCTTTAATAACGCTATTAATAAGCATTTTATTAATAAATATATAATTTATAATTATATTATTATTTATAATATTTTTTAAAAAGTTTTAAAACTATATAAAAGTATATTTAGTATAATTATAGTATTTTAAATTATAAACTAAATTAATAATTTTTTTATTATTTTTTATAAAAAAAATAAAAAGTTGTAAATTATAGGCAATTTTTATATATATAGTTTTTTAAATTGAAAAACTTCTTTATTATTTTTAATTAAATTTATAAATTTGGCTTTGAAAATTAAATAAATTATTATTAAAAACTTCTTAATTTTCTAATTTATTAAATTACTTTTTATTAAAAAAAAGTAGTTGTAAATTGAATAAATTATAATTTTATAACTAGTAAAATTACTATTAACGTACTTGTATAGCGGATGACGCAATATAGTAAATAACGCACTTTCCACCCTACTACCACCTTTTACTTTTATTACTACTTTATTAGCATTATTAATTAATTTAAACTATATAGAATCCTTATTTTTAGAAATCTCCCAAATTATTTGATAGGTTTGTACATTATACCCAATTATACTACAGTTTTTATAGCGCCGAATGCGCAATTCAGCCTTTTCTATACAACCCCTTTTTCCACGCACATTACCATTTACTTTAGTTACAAAACCCCTCTTTTCCTAAATTTATTCGGCTTTTTATTGCAAAAATAATCCTCTTTACTTTATACATATTTTCTTAACCTTCTAGCATTTACTAAATAGTTTATTTACTATACAAAAGTCGAGAATTTTTTATTCTATTAAAATTATTTTTTATATAATTTTAATTATATTTTTTGCTAAAATATTTAAATAATTATAAATATTTATTAAAAAGTTATTTTAATAATATATAATTCTATTTTTAATTAATATAATTTGAAAAACAACTTTAATTAAGTTATTTAGCATTTGCCTAATTTAAATAAAAGCTATTTTAAAATAGGAATTCTAAAGTATTGGCATTTAAAATATAAAATCTAAACAAAAAAGTACTTCGTCAAAATTAAAAAAAACAAAATTAATTATTTAGAAATTAATTTAGGTATTTTATATAATTATAAAATTATTATACGCTTTTTTAAATACAAAAAAAAAGTCGTTTTTTATAATATAAGTAATTTGCATTTGCATTATTTGCTTAATTATTTAATTATATAAGTCTTTTAGTATATTAAAATAATCTATATTAAGAAATTGAAATTAATAAAAAAAATAAAAAAGTATATAAAATATAATAATATTATTTATTTTATAGTAATTTTCAAATTTGTCTATATAGTAGGAATTATAGCCATTAAAAATTAAAAGCCAATATATATTAATTATATAAAATTTAGTAATTTATTCAAAATATACTAGCTATTTTAAACTAATTTTATTTATAATTTAACTATTTATATTTATATAAATTTTCCAATTTTTTAGAAACTTACTATTAATATATTAAAAAAAGAAATAATATTAGCCTTTTACAATTAAATATAATAATATTATTTAATTATCTAAATTTATTATTATAATTACTAAAACATATTTCCAATTATTAGGCTATTTCGTATAAAGTCTACTATACGTTTTTAAAAATATAACAATTTTTGTATATAAAAATATACTTATTAAAAACCCAATTTTATTAAAATTGTAAATATTTTTCTTTTAAATATTATATTTTACAATTATATTTTATATAAATACAAACTACTTTCCAATAATTATTGGATTTTTATATTTGGTTTTTTAATAATCAATTTAATATTTAAAATGCATAATAAATTTATAATATTATTGTATATAATACTTTGCCTATTAAAAACTGACATTTAATACATTATATAATACAAAAAGGCAATTAACTATAATTTGTATATTGCAAAATTAGGGCTAAAATTTACGCAAATTTAGGTTAAAAATATATTTAAAAAGCATATTTTTTTCTAAATTGGTTAATTTTTTTAAATTAATTAAAATATTATATTATAATAATTTGCTAATATATTAGCATTAAAAAGTCATTTTGGAAATTTAATAAATACAAACTATAATTTGTATAGAAAATTTAAAAAATTTTTCGAAAAATTAAATAATAAAGATAAAATTAGCTTTTTTTAAAGCTAATTATATTTTAATTAATAGAAAAAAGTAATAGTAAAAGTAAAAAGTAGTAGTAAAATAGAAAGTACATTATCTACTATATTATATTATCCGCTATACAAGTACATTAATATAATTTATAAAAACTATTTTATTAATAATATTGAAAATAATAAAAGACTTTTAAATATTATAAAAATAATTTAGTAACTTTTTAATTGTATTAAAGTAAATTATAGGAAATGTTTATAAATATATAAAAAACTATTATATTAAAAAAACCATATTTAATTAAATTTAGATAATAATATATATAATTATATTTATAAATTACTAATATGAATAAGTTTTAGCGTTATTTAGAATTTTTAATAATAATTTAAAGCTAATTAAATTAAAAAAAGAGATATTTTAAGCCTAATAATATTAAAATTAAAATACTAAATAAATTATTATATATAAATTTATTAGTAAAATTATATAAACTTTTTGAATTTATTTATTTTTAATTTAAATTTTCAAAAAGAATTATATTAAGCTTATATTTTCAATATTATAAATATTATTTAGCTTTCTTTTTAATATATTAATATATTATAATAAAAAATCTATAATTCAATAATTATTAATATAATTTATAATAAAAGTTTGCTTTTCTTTAT
>Ga0247781_1000158_pt1 | contig 19980 bp, 17 predicted proteins | sample UWRJL184509B5_FD_179922 | JGI IMG/M metagenome (GOLD analysis project Ga0247781, IMG submission 179922) | Plant litter microbial communities from Arlington Agricultural Research Station in Wisconsin, United States - UWRJ-L184-509B-5 | ecosystem: Environmental > Terrestrial > Plant litter >...
CGGGACAGCCGGGGCCGGGACAGCCGGGGCCGGGACAGCCGGGGCCGGGACAGCCGGGGCCGGGACAGCCGGGGCCGGGACAGGGACGGCCGGGACAGGGACGGCCGGGACAGGGACGGCCGGGACAGCCGTCGCCGCCGCGTACGCCGACGGGTCCGGCGGCATCCCCGGCCCGGCCGCGGGCCACGCGGACACCGCGACCGCGGTCAACGCCGGCGTCGGCGTGGACGGCCAGGCCATCACCGCGGGCACCGGACCGGGGCGGGGGTCCGCCAGCGTTCGGGGCCGGTGCGCTCCCACCGGGCGCCCGGTCGAGGGCAGGGCCGGCAGCGGCGCCCCGATGGCGCGCATCAGGTCCGGCACCTGGCTGGGCTCGACCACGTACACGATCTCGCGGCGCCGGCCGGGCCAGGCCAGGACGGCCATGCCGATCATTATCAGCAGCGTGCCGAGTGTCAGCAGGCCCCACGCGCTCGAGTTCAGCCAGCCGGGTCGCAGTTCGGCCGTCGCGTTCACCTGGAGCCCGGCTGCGGCTTGGCGACTCATCACGACCAGGCTGTAGGGCCCGCCGCGTACGTCGGCCGGGATCCAGGAGATCTGGCCGGCGCCTCGGTCGGTCCGGGTCCAGAACGGGACCTGGTCCGGCTTCAGGCGGGGCGTCTGCTGTCCGTTGACCGAGGTCGTGGCGACCGGGAGCGCGCCCGTGCCGATGTCGACCGAGCTGACCGTGCTGTGCGCCACGCCGTCGAGGTACTGCCGGACGGCGCCGGCGGGGGCGAGGCCGATGAAGGCCGGCCCGTCCGCGGTCCGGGCGAGCAGGCGCAGCTGGGTGTCGCCGAGCCGGGTGAACGGCGCGTCGGTGCGCAGCAGCTGGTCGACGTCTTCGACCACAACGGCGTAGCCGGGCGTGGACAGGCGCTGGAGTTCGCCGCTGAACGCGCCGCCCTGGTCCCGGTGCTGCATCGCGGCCCAGAGGCCCACGCCGGCCAACAGCGACGGCAGGCCGATGGTCAGCGCCAGCATCCCGAGAATGGTCCGGAACACTCGCATCAGCTTTCCCCCTAAAGAACTCGGGCGGTACTGAGGCCGACCATACAGAGCTAAATAATCCCAAAGTGGTCAAACGGTCGCCAAATCGCTGAAGATATGACAACGGCCCGGCCCTCCCGGAGGGAGGACCGGGCCGCGCGGGCGCCGGATCAGTTGATCGTTGCGGTGGTGGAGAGGGTCGACTGGTCGATGTCGCTGGTCCGGGCAGTGATCTTGAACGTCCACTCCCCGGCCGCCGGGAGCGCGATGTCGCCGACCGCGTGGAAATCGGTGATGCGCAGCAGCGGGATCTGGATCGGTTCGATGCCCTTCGACGGCAGGGTGGCCGTGGCAGTCCATTCCACGACCGTCAGCGGCTTGTTGTCCGGTGTGTAGGCGTACAGATGAATGCTGTTGTTACCGACCTGGGCCGGGAAGATGTCGATCTGCACAGCCATCTTCGGGTCGGTCAGTGTCTTGGTCACCGTGGTCGAGAGCGCGGCGGACTGCGAGGCCGTTGCCGTCCGGGGCGGGGGGATCTGCACCAGCGCCGACGTCACGCCGAGCACGACGGCGGTCAGCGCCAACTCGGCCGCGACGATCCGGCGCAGGCCCCTCGGTGCCTCCTCCGCGGCTCTCGACCGCACCAACCGCCGGGAGAAGAAGGCGGCGATCAGCAGGAGGCCGACCAACCCCACCTTGACGAGGATCAAGCGGCCGTACGTGGTGAAGAAGAGCCCGTCGAGCGAGGAGACCTCGATCAGCGCCTGCACGACGCCGGCCACGATGAGCACCGCCACCGAGGTGGCCGCCCAGCGGGACCAGATCGGCAGGATCGCCCCGAGCTCACGCTGATCGGCCATGCGCAGCAGGAAGCCGACCAGCATGACCAGGCCGCCCAGCCACACCGCCATCGCGGCCAGGTGGATCGCGTCGACCACCACCGAGACACCGGCCACGGGGGACGCGGTCGGGTGCCCGGTCAGCGGCCAGGTGGCGAGCGCGGCGACCCCGAGCACGCCGAGCAGGGCCAGGTCGGTCTTGGAGTCGGTGCCGTTGCCGCGCAGCAGGGGCCGCAGCAGCAGGGCAGCGGCGCAAATCACGCCGAGGCGGACCAGCATGATCGCGCCGAACGTGCTGCCGAGCACGTCCCGGAGGTCGCCCACCCGGACGTCGAAAATTCCCGAACCCGTCGAGTAGGGCGCCTGCAGCCAGATGGCGAGGAGCGTGCTGCCGGCGATCAGGCCGACGCCGATCCAGACCAGCTTGGCCGGGCCGCGACGGCTCAGCCGGTGCGGCCAGAGCAACGCGAGAACGAGCGTCGGCCCGATCAGCAGCACCAGTCCGACGTACCCGAGGTATTTGCCGACCGGAATGAGCCCGCGCACCACCGGGTCGACCTTGGTGTCGTCGACCGTGGCGGTCGGGGTGGCCGACGCCGCGCCCACGGAGTAGGTGAGGCTGCCGCCGACCGGGTGGCTGTCGGCCGAGAGCACTCGATAGCTCACCAGATAGGTTCCCCGGCCGCCGCCCGAGCGCAGCGGGATCGTGACGGTGCCGCCGTCGGCGCTGGGGTCGCCCTGGTCGGCGCGGGAGCCGTCGGGGGCGAGCACCTGGATCTTCCCGGCGAGCAGCTGCACCGACTCGCTGAAGTTCAGCGTGATCTTGTTCGGCGCGTCGGGCACGATCGTATTGGCCGCCGGATCACTCGCGACCAGGGCGGCGTGCGCGCTGGCGGGCGCGGCGGGGCCGAGCAGCACCGCGAAGAACCCGACCAGAAGCCCGGCCAAGGCTGCCGAACCCCGGCAAACCCGGCGCCGATCACCATTCATGCCCGACATGGTGCCCGATCGCAAGCCCTGCTGACCACCACGGGCAGTCGCCATGCTTGCCTTCGGAGCGCCCACGGACGGTCGGCGTACTATCTCGGGCCATGGACGGCCTGGACGAAACCACCTCGCTCGCCCTCGCCGCCCGCGCGGGAGACCAAGCCGCAACGGCGGCGTTCGTGCGCGCCACCCAGGCGGAGGTCTGGCGGTTCACCGCGGCGCTCGTCGACCCCGGCGCGGCCGACGACCTCACCCAGGAAACCTATCTGCGGGCGTTCAAGGCGCTGCCCGCGTTCGAGGCCCGGTCGACGGCGCGCACGTGGCTGCTCGGCATCGCCCGGCGCACCTGCGCCGACCACCTGCGCTCGGTGGTCCGGCGCCGTCGGCTCGACGCCCGCCTGGCCGCCGAGTCCTGGACCACGTCGCCCGCACCCGACCCGGCGCACCGGCTGACCACGGCCGATCTGCTCAGCCGGCTCGGCGAGGAACGGCGGACGGCGTTCGTGCTCACCCAGGTGCTGGGCCTGTCGTACGCGGAGGCGGCCGAGATCGAGGACGTCCCGGTCGGCACGATCCGCTCCCGGGTCGCCCGCGCCCGCGACGAGTTGGTGACCGCCGTCTCGCAGGCCCGCGCCGTTTAATCAGCATTTTCCCAGCGGAACCTCAGCACAATAGAGGGAACCGGCGGGACATTTGCATCGACTAAACGGGCGTGACCATGGACTTGAAGCAGCAGCCCTCCCGGCTCGCGGCAGCCTGGCCCTGGATCTCCACCCTCGCGCGTCTGGGCCTGGCAGCGGTCTTCCTGACCGCCGGCGGGCTCAAGGTGACCGACCTGGCCGCCTCGGGACGCGCGGTGAACGCGTACGACCTGATGTCTTACGACACCGCGAAGGCGGTCGGGGCCGTACAGCCGTTCTTGGAGATCGCTTTGGGCCTGCTGTTGCTGATCGGCATAGCGACTCGGCTCAGCGCGGCCATCTCCGCGGTGGTGCTGGTGATCTTCATCGCCGGCATCGTCTCGGCCTGGGCGCGCGGGCTGCGGATCGACTGCGGCTGTTTCAGCAAGGGCGGCGAGCTGGCCGGTGGGCGGACCGCGCAGTACGGGCTGGACATCCTGCGTGACGTGGGATTCCTCGCGCTGGCGGGCCTCCTGCTGTGGAAGCCGCGGACCAGGTTCTCGCTCGACGGCTTCTTGTTAGGGGAGAAATGAGCAAGGGCGACAGGGGACGGGATCGCACGGCGGCCAGGCGGATCGTCGAACAGCAGAAGGCAGACGAGCGCCGCCGCAAGGTGACGATCTGGACCTCGGTGGGTGTGGTCGCCGTACTGCTGATCGCCGGGTTCGCCGGCTGGGGCGTACTCGCCAATCAGGAGAAGAAGACCGACGCGTCGCAGGTGACCACGCCCAGCGTGGCCGTCGACGACGGCACGGCCTTCGCGGTCGGAACCGGGCCGGTCACGGTCGACATCTACGAAGACTTCATGTGCCCGATCTGCCACGAGTTCGAGAACCAGACCGGGCCGACGATCGCGCAGCTCGTCACCGCCAAGAAAGTCACCGTGCGCTATCACCCGGTGGCCATCCTGGACCGGGCGTCGAACGGCACGCAGTACTCGACCAGGTCGGCCGGGGCGGCGGCGGCCGCGGCGGTGGACGGCAAGTTCGTGGAGTACCACAACGTGCTCTTCCAGAACCAGCCCGAGGAGAACAGCGACGGGCTCGACAACGCCAAGCTGATCGAGCTCGGCCAGAGTGTCGGCCTGGGCGACAGCTTCGCCAAGGCGGTCACCGACAAGACGTACGACACGTGGGTCACCAAGGTCACCGACACGTTCTCGTCCCGCGGCTACAACGGCACGCCGACCATCGTCGTCAACGGCAAGCAGGTGACCAGCGCGAACGGCGGGCTGCCGACCACCGAGATCTTCAGCCAGGCCGTCGCGGCAGCCGCCGGGTGAGACGTCTCGCGCTGACGGCGGCGGCCCTCGGGGCGATCCTCGGGCCGGCCACGCCCGCCTTCGCACACTCGGGGGACACGCCGGACGCCACGGCATACCGGACCTCAGTGACCGCGATCAGCGCCCCGGGTGTCTCCGTCCGGACCGTCGAGGCGGGGGCACAGCTCGAGCTGACCAACGACACCGGGCACTCGGTCGAGGTGCTGGGCTATTCCGGCGAGCCGTACCTCGACGTCAGGCCTGACGGCACCTGGCAGAACGTGAACTCCCCGGCGGCGTACCTCAACGAGACGCTGGCCGGGGAGACGGCCGTGCCGGCGCGCGCCGACCCCACCGCGCCGCCCGCCTGGCGCAAGATCTCGAGCTCGACGACGGTGCGCTGGCACGACCAGCGGACCCACTGGCTGAGCGCCGACCTGCCGCCGCAGGCCGTGGCGGATCCGTCGCGCGGGCATCGCCTGCGCGACTGGGTGGTGCCGCTGCGGGTGCAGACCAGCGTCTTCGAGATCCGCGGGACGCTCGACTGGGTGCCGCCGCCGCGCGCCTGGCTCTGGTGGGCCGGGGCGGCCCTCGCGGGAGCGGCAGCGGTACTGCTGGCCGATCGGTGGCCGGGGTCGGTGCGGCCGGTCGCGCTGGTCGCCGGGCTGACTCCCTTGGCGTACGCGGTGACGCGGGTCCTGGACGGCGGGGTTCCGCCGCCGGTGCTGATCCTGGCCGGGCTCGTGGGGCTGGCCGCGGCCTACCGGCATCCGCCGTTCTTCCTGGCGCTGGCCGGGGCGGTGGTGGGGCTGTTCGCGGGCTTCAACGAGGCGCGGGCCCTCGGGGCGGCGGTGGGGCCGGCGGCCGGGCCGGGCTGGATCTCGCGGGTGCTGGTCGCGCTGGCGATCGGGCTCGGCGCGGGGCTGGCCCTGACCGGGGTGCTGCGGATGCGGGCGGCGGTGCCGGGCGTTTCGCGAGCCGCGGCGCCTGTCGCTTGAGTCCGCCTCGGCCACCGGGGCCGGGCCGAGCGCGCGCTGCGACCTGGCGGTTCGCCCGGCTCGCGAGGGCCTCGGGTTCGGGTCCGGTGTGGTTGCGGGGGTCGGCGAGGCGTACCTCCGGGGTGGGAATTTGTTCGGGCTTCGCGGGGTGTCCGCCTTTTCGGCGGGCTTCCGGGCAACCCGTCTATCGTCGTCGGCATGACTGATCCCGTCCGACTCTCCGCCGGCGACGCCGCGCCCGAATTCAGCCTGCCGACCGACAACGGCGACCGGCTGACCCTCAAGGACCTGCGCGGACGCAAGGTCGTGCTCTACGCCTACCCGGCCGCGATGACGCCCGGCTGCACCACACAGGCCGGTGACTTCCGTGACTCGCTGGCTGCGCTGCAGGCCGCGGGCTACGAGGTCGTCGGCATCTCGCCCGACGCTCCGGCCAAGCTGGCCAAGTTCCGCGAGCACGACGCCATCACGTTCCCGCTCGTCAGTGACGCGGACAAAAGCGTGCTGACCTCGTACGGGGCGTTCGGCGAGAAGAACAACTACGGCAAGAAGGTCGTGGGCGTCATTCGATCCACGTTCGTCATCGACGAGAACGGCGTGATCGAGCGAGCCCTCTACAACGTCAAGGCCACCGGTCACGTCGCCAAACTCCGCCGCGAACTCGGCCTCGACTGAGCCCCGCCTCGGCCGACCGCTACAGTCGGCCTCGCATCGGCCGATCTTCACGGCGACGGACCCTCGACGGTCCCCAGACCACGGCGGCTGTCACGCGGCTCGATCCGCGAGGCGGCCGCCGTGCCGTGTCAGGCTCCCCGCGTTCCCGGCCGCGGGGAACTCCCAGCAGGTCGCTGTCGCGGGGAACCGTCTAGACTCTCTTCAACGTGCTCGTCCCTCGCGGGGCGAAACGGGCGGGAGTGGCGTAATAGGCAGCCGCGCGGGTTTTAGGTGCCCGTGCCCGAGAGGGCGTGGGGGTTCAAGTCCCCCCTTCCGCACCACAATAACCCCCTCCGCCCTGCTCGGAGGTGGGGCATTACCGCCCCCGGCTCGCGGTGCTTCGCGCAGTCCGGCGGGCCGCGATGATGGCCCCATGAGTATTGAGTTCGTGGTGGATCCGCCACTCACCGAGGAGCTCCGGGGCAGCATCGTCGCGCTCTGGGTGGAGGTCACCAACGCCGGCGGGGCGGTCGGGTTCGTCGCGCCGGTCAGCGGGCCGGACGTCGCGCCGGTCGCCGCGGCCGCGTTCGCCGCGGTGGCATCCGGGATCGACCGTCTGGTGATCGGGATGGACGACGGCGAGCTGGTCGCGCTGCTTTTCGTGGTCAGCAACCGGTTCGCGCTCAAGGAGCACTGGCGGGTGCTCAAACGGGTCATGGTCGCGCCGAACCGCCAGGGGCGCGGCTACGGCGCCGCGCTCATGCGGGAAGCGGAGCGGCTGGCTCGGCGGATGGGCCTGGACGCGCTGCAGGTCACCGTGCGGGGCGGGGCCGGGATCGAGAAGTTCTACGAGGGACTCGGCTATCGCGAGGTGGGCCGGATGCCGGCCGCGCTGCGGGTCGCGCCGGGTGACGACCGTGACGAGACCTACTTCTGGAGGTCGCTGACCTCGTGATCGGTCCGGCCGGGCGCGTGGGTGGATCGCGCCCGGCCGGGGCTGGTGGGGACGCTCAGGAACAGCTCGCGGGGGTGTCGGCGGCCAGGTCAGCGGCGAGCGGCGGCGCCTTGGTGGTGACCTCGGCCTCGGTGGTGGCCTCGGCCTCGGTGGGCGACGGGATGACGGGCACCGCGGAGGAGTGGGACGGTTTCGGGGAGGCCGAGGGCGTCACCTTTTTGGTGGCGGGCGTCTTCTTCTCGACGGACGGTCGGCGAGCGGCACGGCCGGCGAGCTCGGCCCCGGTCTTCTGCGTCTTTCCCACGGCCAGCTTGATGTTCGACGCGGTGACCGAGTTCCCGTACACGTCAGTGATCTTGACCTTGAAAGGGCCGTTGCCGGCACCGCTCGGGATGGTCCAGTAGTTGTAGTCCTCGCGCGTGGCCGAGCGGAAGCTGCCACCCCTCCCCGCGATCTTGACCGAGGCAAGCTGGTTCGAGTGGTTGTCGATCAGCACGCTGAGCCAGTACTGCGACGAGCCTTCCTTGACCCGTACGGAGACCGGCCCGGGAACCGCCGCACCGGGGACCGTCTTGTAGGTGATCGGGATGATGCCCGCGGACTGGGCGCCGATCTTCTTGAACGCCGTCAGACTCAGGTCCAGGTGCCCCACCGGGCACTCCGGGCACGAGTCGATGACCTTGACGCGGGTCGTGCCCTTCGGCCCCTTCACGTCGATGTACGTACCGCAGGCGGCGCCCTCGGAGTACTGGTTGTGCTGCCCGAGGGCCACATAGAGGTCGTCGGCCGGCGGGGTCGGGAACGAGCAGTTGCCGAGCGTGCCCTCGAGGTGGAAGTACGTCGCCTTCCCCTTCCTGGCCGCGGTGGAGGGCGGGGCGGCGCAGGCCGAGCCGCTGTTCTGCAGCACGAGCGTGACACCCAGAACGGCGGCGAGGACAGCGGCACCGCCGGCGGCGAGCCAGCGAGGCGAGAACGAGCGTGATTCGGTCACGGACAGCGATCCTCCGTGGCCGGACCCCACGGCGGCAACCTTCCTAAGACACTCCTAAAGTTGCGTCACCCGCCGGCGTCGGCCGCTAGTCCTTTCACCCGACCTCGACGGTGTCCCCCACGTGCACTTCGCCGGAAATATCCGGAATGAGATTAATCGCGAAGAGTACGCCGTTATCGAACCGCCGACGCTGCCCGAGCACGCGCAGCGGCTGCCGCCCCTTCTCCCCCGTGTCCTGGTCGATCGTGGTGACCACGCAGCGGGAGCACGCCTTGGCCGCCCGGAAGGTCACGTCCCCGATCCGCAGCCGCCGGCCCAGCCAGGCATCCTCGACCCACGCCTCGGCCCCGCCGACCACGACGTTGGGCCGGAACCGGGTCATCGGCACCGGCTCCTCCCCCGCCTCGGCCAGCCAGTCGTTGAGCGCCGCGAGCGAGCCCTCGTTGGCCAGCAGCACCGGGAACCCGTCGGCGAGGTTCACCCGGTCGTCCGGCCGGCCGTGGGAGAAGAGCGGACGCCCGGTCGGGTCGGCCTGCCAGACGAGTCGGGCGTCACGACCGAGGAAGCGGCTGCTCCACTCCTTCTCGGCCACCCGCGCCGGCAGCGGGTCGAAGCGCCGGAACACCCGGACGAGCTCCTCGGGCCCGTCGGCCGGCTCGTCGACGGAGAGGGCCGGCAGGCCGGGAGCGCTCAGGTCGAGACCGCCGGGCCGCGTAACGACGGAAAGGTGGGTCAGGCGAGGTGTGTCGCGCTGGGTGATGGCAACACCTTCGGCGTCGACCATCGCCCACCGGCGGTCACCGGCCAGGCCCCACGGCTCGACCCGGGCCGCGTCGTGCGCAAGGCGGTGAGAACCCTTGACCGGGTAGGTGTACAGGGCCGTGATGCGCATACCCGAAGCCTTTCATGTCTTCCTGATGCTTGGGTTTTGTGGTGCACTGTTACCCCCGGGGGGTATATTCGGCACGGACGGAGGTGGCCGGTCATGACACAGACGCACCAGCACAGGGCAACCGATCAGCAGCACCACCACGAGCACAGCGGGCACGCCGGGCACGATCCGGCGATCTTCCGCCGCAAGTTCTGGCTGAGCCTCGCCCTCACTGTCCCGATCGTGCTGACCAGCGACATGGTCATGGAGTGGTTCGGCTACTCGCTGAACTTTCCCGGCCGCGGCGCGGTCGGTCCGGTACTCGGCACGGTTGTCTTCTGCTACGGCGGATGGCCGTTCCTGACCGGCGCGGTCGGCGAGATCCGCGGTCGCGCCCCCGGCATGATGCTGCTGATCTCGATGGCGATCACGGTCGCGTATGCGGCCTCGCTCGCCACCAGCGTCGGCCTCTTCGAGCTGGACTTCTGGTGGGAGCTCGCCGCGCTGGTCACGATCATGCTGCTGGGCCACTGGCAGGAGATGAAGGCGATCGGCCAGGCCCGAGGTGCCCTGACCGCGCTCGCCGCTCTGCTGCCCGACGAGGCCGCGCTGATCCGGGACGACGGCACGACCGAGGACGTACCGGTCTCGGCCCTCCAGGTCGGCGACCGGGTGCTCGTGCGCTCCGGCGGCCGGGTCCCCGCCGACGGCCGCATCGTCGAGGGCACCGCCGAGCTGGACGAATCGATGATCACCGGAGAGTCAAGACCGGTTTCCCGTACGCCCGGAGACCGCGTGGTGGCCGGCACGGTGGCCACCGATTCGGCCGTACGCGTCGAGGTCGACGCCGTGGGTGCGGACACTGCCCTGGCCGGCATCGGTCGCCTCGTGGCCCAGGCGCAGGCCTCCAGCGGCCGGGCCCAGGTGCTGGCCGACCGTTTCGCGGCCTGGCTGTTCTATGTGGCCACGGCGGCCGGTCTGCTCACCTTCGTGACCTGGTGGGCGCTCGGCTCCCCGGACCAGTCCGTGGTGCGGACCGTGACCGTGCTGGTCATCGCCTGCCCGCACGCCCTGGGACTGGCCATCCCGCTGGTGATCGCGCTCTCCACGGCCCTGTCCGCCCGCGCCGGCATCCTGGTCAAGGACCGGTTGGCGCTGGAACGGATGCGTACGGTGAATGCGGTCCTCTTCGACAAGACCGGCACGCTGACCAAGGGCGCACACACGGTCACGGGGGTCACCGCCACAGTCGGTCACACCGACGACGAGGTGTTACGCATCGCCGGCGCCGTCGAGAGCGACAGCGAACACCCGCTGGCGAAGGCGCTGGTGGCGGTGGCCCGCTCGCGAGGACTGACCGCCTCCGCCACCGACTTCCGCTCCCTCAGCGGCCGCGGCGTCCGAGCGGTGGTCGACGGCCAGGCGTACGCCGTGGGTGGCCCCGCTCTGCTCCGCGAGCTCGACGTGCGCGCGCCGTCCGACGAGTGGTCCAGCCGCGGCGCGGTGGTGCTGCACCTGATCCGGCTCGGCGACCGTCCCCAGGTGATCGGCGCCTTCGCGCTCGAGGACGAGATCCGCCCCGAGGCCCGTCAGGCGATCGAACAGCTGCGTCGTCAGGGCATCAAGAAGCTCGTGCTGATCACCGGCGACGCCCGTCCGGTGGCCGAGGCTGTCGCGGCCGACCTGGGCCTGGACGAGGTCTTCGCCGAGGTGCTCCCGGCCGACAAGGACAAGGCAGTGGCCGACCTGCAGTCCCGCGGCCTGATCGTGGCGATGGTCGGCGACGGCGTCAACGACGCCCCGGCCCTGGCCCGGGCGGATGTGGGCCTGGCCATCGGCGCCGGCACCGACGTGGCGATCGAGTCGGCCGGCGTGGTCCTGGCCTCCTCGGACCCGCGAGCCGTCACCAGCGTCATCCGGCTGTCCAAGGCCTCCTACCGCAAAATGGTCCAGAATTTGGCCTGGGCGGCCGGCTACAACGTCGTCGCCATCCCGCTGGCCGCGGGCGTGTTGGCCTGGACCGGCTTCACCCTGAGCCCGGCGGTGGGCGCGATCCTGATGAGCGCCTCCACCATCGTGGTGGCTCTCAACGCCCAACTGCTGCGCCGCGTACGCCTCTCCCCCGCCGATCAGTAAGGCCGGGCGGGCGTGGGTGGCAGCGGAAGCGGCCGACCCGGGAGCCCGTCGATGCTGGTCGCGATGTACTCCTTCTTCTCGAAGTAGCCCGCCAGGGACTCGTCGTCCGCCCGGGCGAACCGCTCGTATGTCTTTCCCCTACCCGAATTCTCGCGCCTTCCCAGGCCGCTGAGCACCTGCCCTCAGCGCAGGGGACCGGTCGACTCCTCGATCGCGGCTCGCAACTCCCGGCCGGCGACGACGGCCCGGGCGTCCTCGAGCACCGGCGCCAAGAACAGGTCGGGGCCGGGGCGGCCGGCTGCGGGCTCCAGGGCGGCGATCGCCGCGCGGCCCGCCGGGGAGGGGACCAGGGGCGCACGCAGTTGCAGACCGCGCACGGCCGAGAGCAGTTCGACGGCGAGCAGGCTGGTCAGGTTGTCCAGCACCGTGCGCAGCTTCTTGGCGGCGGCCCAGCCCATCGAGACGTGGTCCTCCTGCATGCCGCTGGTGGGCAGCGAGTCGACCGAGGCGGGCGCGGCCAGGCGGCGGTTCTCGGCGACGATCCCGGCCGCGGTGTACTGGGCGATCATCAGGCCGGAGTTGACGCCCGCGTCCGGCGAGAGGAAGGGCGGCAGCTCGCGCGAGCGGGTCACGTCGAGCAGCCGGTCGACGCGGCGCTCGGCGATCGCGCCCACCTCGGCGGCGGCGATGGCGAGGAAGTCGGCGGCGAAGCCGAGCGGCGCACCGTGGAAGTTGCCGGTCGACTCGACCCGGCCGTCGGGCAGCACCACCGGGTTGTCCACGACCGAGATCAGCTCGCGCGCGGCGGTCGTCCGGACGAAGTCGAGCGTGTCCCGGGCCGCGCCGGCCACCTGCGGGGCGCAACGCATCGAGTACGCGTCCTGCACCGCGTGGGCCAGGTCGTCGCGGTGCGAATCCATGATCGCCGAGCCCTGGAGCAGGCCGAGGATGTTCGCGGCCGACGCGGACTGGCCGGGGTGCGGCCGGATCTCGTGGAGCTCGGGCAGGAACGGCCGCTCCGAGCCGAGCATCGCCTCGATCGCCAGCGCCGCGGTCACGTCGGCCATCGCGAAGAGGTGCCCGGCGTCCTCGATCGCGAGCAGCAGCATGCCGAGCATGCCGTCGGTGCCGTTGATCAGCGCGAGGCCCTCCTTGGCGGCCAGTTCGAGCGGCTGGATCCCGGCCGTGTGCAGCGCCTCGGCGGCGGCACTGCGGGCACCGTCCTTGCCGATCACCCAGCCCTCGCCGAGCAGCACGATCGCGCAGTGGGCCAGCGGGGCCAGGTCGCCCGAGGCGCCGAGCGAGCCGTGCTCGGGCACCCACGGCGTGATGTCGTGGTTGAGCAGGTCGGCGAGGCCTTGCGCGAGAACCGGGCGAACCCCGGAGCGGCCCAGCGCGAGCGAGCGCAGACGCAGCAGCATCATGGCCCGTACGACCTCGCGGGGCATGGGCGCACCGATGCCGGCGGCGTGCGAGCGGATCAGCGCGTGCTGCAGCTCGGCGCGGCGGTGCGGTGCGATCGACGTGTTCGCGAGGGCGCCGAAGCCGGTCGAAACTCCGTAAACGGGCCGGCCGGAGGCCTCGATGTGGTCGACGATCTCGCGGCTCGTGGCCATCGCGGCGACAGTTTCGGGGGCGATCTCGACGCGGGCGGCACCGCGGGCGACGGCGAGCACGTCGGCCGGGGTCACCCCGGTGGGCTGGACAGTGACGATCATTATGGCTGGCCTTCAGTCCGGTCAGGGGTGGGTGGCGGGATGGAACGGAACTCCGTCGTGCAGAACCGTGCTGATCAGGGGAACGCCTGGCCGGTAGGCCAGGTGAATGTGGGACGGCGCGTCGAGCACGGTCAGGTCGGCGCGCGCGCCCGGCCGCAGCCGTCCGATGTCGTCGCGGCGTAACGCCCGCGCGCCGCCGGCCGTCGCCGCGTGCACGGCCTCGGCCGGGGTCATCCGCATCTCCCGGACGGCGAGCGCGACGCAGAAAGGCATCGAGGACGTGTACGACGAGCCGGGATTGCAGTCCGTGGCGAGCGCGACAGTCACACCGGCGTCGATCAGCCGGCGTGCGTCGGGATAGGGCGAGCGGGTCGAGAACTCGGCGCCGGGCAGCAGCGTGGCCACGGTTCGCGAACCGGCGAGCGCGGCGACGTCGGCGTCGGTCAGGTGCGTGCAGTGGTCGGCGCTGGCCGCGTCGAACTCCACGGCGAGGCGCGCACCCGGGCCCGCGACCAGCTGGTTCGCGTGCACGCGCAGGCCCAGGCCACGCTCGGCGCCGGCCTGGAGGATCGCCCGCGTCTGCTCCTCGTCGAAAGCGCCACGATCGCAGAAGACATCGACCCATTTCGCGTACGGGGCACAGGCGTCGAGCATCTCGCCGCGCACCAGATCGACGTACCCGTCCGGGTCGTACCCGGCCGGCACCACGTGCGCGCCGAGGAAGGTCGTCTCGTCGCTCAGTTCGCGGGCGAGCCGCAGCGACCGGGCCTCGTCGGCGACGTTCAGTCCGTAACCGCTCTTGATCTCGATGGTCGTGGTGCCCTGCCGGCCCGCCTCGGCCACCAGCCGTTGCGCGTTGCGGCGCAGATCGTCGTCGCTCGCCGCCCGGGTCGCGGCGACCGTGGTGCGGATGCCGCCACCGGTGTAGGGCTCGCCGGCCATCCGCGCCGCGAACTCGGGTGCCCGATCCCCGGCGAAGATCAGGTGGGCGTGACTGTCCACAAAGCCCGGAAGCACCGCCGCGCCACCGGCGTCGATCCTGGCGTCCGCCGCCGGCGCTTGCGCGGTCGGCCCGATCCAGGCGATCCGCTCCCCCTCGATCACCACCGCGACGCCGTGGCGCAGCCCGAGCAGGCCGACCCCCTCGCCCTCGTCGTTCGTGACGAGTTCGCCGATATTGTCGATCACCAGACTCATGCGGCTGCCTTTTCGATTCGCGCACCGACCGAGGATCCGGCGCCGGCCGGGAAGCCCCCACCGGCCAGGAAGCCCCCACCGGCCAGGGAGTCGGTTCTGGCCGGGGAGTCGGTTCCCGCCTCGGATCCGGCTCCGGTAAGCGCGGCGATCGTCGTGGCCAGCTCGCGCGGGACGTCGATGCTGGTGTGGCGGCCGTTCGCGACGATCATGCGGCCGTCGGCGACGACGTGCGTGACGTCGGCCGCGGTCGCCGCGAGTACCGCCTGCGCCGGGTCGACCCCGGCGGTGCGCATGCTGTCGAGCCGCACGCAGACCAGATCGGCCCGTCTGCCCACGGCTATCGCACCGGCGTCGCGCCAGCCGATCGCCTCGTGGTCGGCGGCCGCCGCGATCAGCTCGGCGGGGGTGAAGCGGCCGCGCCGCTCGGTGGTCAGCCGGTCGTTCATCTCCAGGCCGCGCAGTTCCTCGAACGGGTCGATCACCGCGTGGCTGTCACTTCCCAGGCTCAGCCGCGCACCCGCGTCGGCCAGGCGCCGGGCGGGACCGATGCCGTCCGCGAGGTCGCGCTCGGTGGTCGGGCAGAAGCACACGTGGTGACCGCCAAGGATGTCGATGTCGCGGTCGGTTAGGTGGGTGGCGTGCACGGCGACCGTGTCCTCGCGCCAGACCCCGTGCCGTTGCAGCAGTTCCGCGGGCGTACAGCCGTACGCCGCAAGGGTCTGCTCGTTCTCGGCCCGCTGCTCGGAGAGGTGAACGTGCACCGGCAGGCCCGCGGTGCGATCGGCGAACTCGGCCAGGACCGCCGCGGGGACGGCCCGGACCGAATGCAGGGCCGCCCCGATCCTGACGTGCGGCGCGGCTTTCAAGCCGGCGACGCGTGCGGACCACCCGTCCAGGTCGCCGTCACCGAAGCGGCGCTGCACGCCCTCCAGCGGCTTACCATCCACAGTGGCCGTCAGGTAGAGCGTGTCCAACAGCGTGAGGCGAATGCCCGCGTCGGCAGCCGCCTGGATCAGGGCGTGGCCCATCGCGTTCGGGTCGCCATAGGGCACGCCGTCGGGGCCGTGGTGCAGGTAGTGGAACTCGCCGACCGCCGTGACCCCGGCCAGGGCCATCTCGGCGAAGACCGCCCTGGCCAGATGGTGATAGCTGTCGGGATCAAGCCGGCCCGCGACGGAGTACATCAGGTCTCGCCAGGTCCAGAAACTGCCGCCGCCCGCGTGCGTGCGGCCGCGCAGAGCCCGGTGAAAGGCGTGCGAATGGGCGTTGGCGAAACCGGGCAGCACCAGGCCCGGCAGGGGGATCGCCCCCGAGCCGGCCGCGTCGGCGGTGATCGCGGTGAGCACCCCGTCGGCGACCTCCACTCGCACATTTCGGGCGATCCGGCCACCGGTCCACGCGTACTCGGCGAAGTAGACCGTCATGTGAAGTCGCCCAGCACCCGAGCGAGCGCCGTGATGCCGGCCACGCAGTCCTCCTCCTCGGCGTGCTCGGCCGGGGAGTGCGAGACGCCCGTCGGGTTGCGCACGAAGAGCATCGCCGTCGGCACGTGCGACGACAGCACGCCCGCGTCGTGCCCGGCCCCCGTCGGCAGGATCGGAACCCCACCCAGCAGGGCGGCGATCCGCTCGGCCAGCGACTTCTCGAACGTCACCTCGGCACTGAACGACTCGGACGTCACCGCCACCTCGACGCCGTCCCGGCCCGCCCGGTCGTGCGCCCGCTTCACCACGGCCTCGACCAGCGAGTCCAGCGTGGCGGTCTCGGCCGCGCGCGCGTCGAGCCAGCCGCGCACCAGCGACGGGATCGCGTTGGTGGCGTTCGGTTCCACCTCGACCCGGGCCATCGTGGCGTGCGCCCCGGAGAGCCGCGCTTCCTTGTTCGCGGCCAGCACCGTGTACGCGAACGTCAGCATCGGATCGCGCCGGTCGGCCATCCGCGTCGTGCCCGCGTGGTCGCCGTGCCCGGTGAAGTCGAACCGCCAGCGCCCGTGCGGCCAGATCGCGCTCGCCACCCCGACCGGCACGTCGAGGGCGCGTCCCTGCTCGATGTGCAGCTCGACCAGCGAGCCGATGCGGCTGGTCAGCCCGGGCAGCCGACCCGCGGGCGTGCCGCCGAGCGCCTCGCCGAACGTGATGCCCTCGCGGTCCTTCAGCGCGGCGGCCTGTTCCGGCTCGATCGCCCCGCTCAGAAGGCGAGACCCCAGGCACGGTACGCCGAACCGGCCGCCCTCCTCCTCGACGAAGGCGACCACGGCGATCGGCCGTCGCGGCACGTGCCCACGGCGACGCAGCTCGTCAACCGCGAGGAAGCCGCTGACGATGCCGAGCGGCCCGTCGTAGCCGCCGCCGTGCGGCACCGAGTCGAAGTGCGAGCCGGTGAGCACCGCGTCCTGGCCCCACTGGTCGCCCCACCAGGCGAACAGGTTGCCGTTGCCGTCGTCGGTGACCGGCATGTCGCGGCGCGCGGCCTGGTTGCGGAACCAGTCGCGCAGCACGAGCTCGGGCTGCTCGAACGCGTACCGGATGTAACCGTTCTGCACCCGCCCGATCGGCGCGATGGCAGACCAGAGCTCGGCGAAGGTGGCGCTCATCGAGCGTCCCGCATCGGGATGTGCACCCCGGCGGCGGCCTGCGACTCGTAGCCCGCGTCGACGTGCCGGATCACGCCCGTACCCGGGTCGTTGGTCAGCACCCGCGCGATCTTCTGCCCGGCCAGCGGCGTCCCGTCGGCGACGCAGACCTGCCCGGCGTGGATCGAGCGGCCGATGCCCACGCCCCCGCCGTGGTGGATCGACACCCAGCTCGCGCCGCTGGCCGTGTTGAGCAGCGCGTTCAGCAGCGGCCAATCGGCGATCGCGTCGGAGCCGTCGAGCATCGATTCGGTCTCCCGGTAGGGCGAGGCGACCGAACCGGAGTCGAGGTGGTCGCGGCCGATCACGACGGGCGCCTTGAGCTCGCCGCTCGCCACCATGTCGTTGAAGCGGACACCGGCCTTGTCCCGTTCGCCGTACCCCAGCCAGCAGATGCGCGCGGGCAGCCCCTGGAACGCGACCCGGTCCTGGGCCAGTCGGATCCAGCGGGCCAGCGACTCGTTCTCGGGGAAGAGCTCGAGCACGGCCTTGTCGGTCGCCGCGATGTCGGCCGGATCACCCGAGAGCGCGGCCCAGCGGAACGGGCCCTTGCCTTCGGCGAAGAGCGGCCGGATGTACGCCGGGACGAAGCCCGGGAATGCGAAGGCGCGCTGGTAGCCCGCGAGCTGGGCCTCCCCGCGGATCGAGTTGCCGTAGTCGAAGACCTCGGCCCCCGCGTCCAGGAACCCGACCATCGCGGCAACCTGCTTGGCCATGCTGCCGCGGGCGCGCTCGGTGAACTCCTCGGGCTTCGTGCGGGCGTACTCCCGGGCCTCGTCCAGCTCGACGCCGACCGGCACGTAGGAGAGCGGGTCGTGGGCGCTGGTCTGATCGGTGACGATGTCGACCTCGACGCCCCGGGTGAGGATCTCGCCGAAGACGAGGGCGGCGTTGCCGACGACCCCGATCGAGACGGCGCGCTTCTCGGCCTTGGCCCGTTCGGCCCGGGCGATCGCGTCGTCCAGGTTGTCGGCGATCTCGTCGAGGTAGCGCGTCTCGACCCGGCGGCGCAGGCGCGTGGGGTCGACGTCGACGATCAGGCAGACGCCGCCGTTCATCGTCACCGCGAGCGGCTGCGCGCCGCCCATCCCGCCACAGCCACCGGTCAGGGTCAGCGTGCCGGCGAGTGTGCCGTTGAACCGCTTGGCAGCGACGGCGGCGAAGGTCTCGTACGTGCCCTGCAGGATCCCCTGGGTGCCGATGTAGATCCACGAGCCCGCGGTCATCTGCCCGTACATGGTCAGCCCGAGGTTCTCGAGCCGGCGGAACTCGGGCCAGGTGGCCCAATCGCCGACGAGGTTCGAGTTGGCGATCAGCACCCGCGGTGCCCACTCGTGCGTGCGGAACACGCCGACCGGCCGCCCCGACTGCACCAGCAGCGTCTCGTCGCCGTCCAGCTCGTCGAGCTCACGCACGATCGCGTGGAACGACGGCCAGTCCCGCGCGGCCCGCCCCGTGCCGCCGTAGACGACGAGGTCCTCGGGCCGCTCGGCCACGTCCGGGTCGAGGTTGTTCATCAACATCCGCTTGGCGGCCTCCTGCGGCCAGCCCTTAGCGGTGTACGCCGCACCGCGCGGTGCCCGGATCTCCGACATGTCGCCCTTCCTCACGCTTGAAAAATATGCCGGCGGGAGGCCGTGGCCTCGAACGCCTCCAGCCGGCGCTGCACCGTGACCGGTTCGGCGTCACACATCGCCTGCAGCAGCACCATCGCCATCGCCATCGGCCCGGTATGCAGGTCGAACACCAGCCGCGTGCCGACCGCGGCGGGCAGCACGACGTCAGCATGCTCGGCCACCGGGCTGACTGCCGAATCGGTGATCGCGACCACCGCGTACCCGATCGCCTTGGCCTCTCGCAGTGCCTCGAGCGTCTCGCGCGGATAACGCGGCAGGACCATCGCCAGCAGCGCACCGGCTCCCGCCGCCCGGGCCTGATCGAGCCGGTCGAGCAGACCGGTCCCCCCGCCATCGAGTACCCGCACATCCGGGTGGACCTTCCCGGCAAAATATCCGAAGTATCCGGCCAGGGGCGCCGCCGACCGTAGCCCCAGCACTACCAGGGGCCGGCTTTCGACCAGCAGCTCAGCCCCCCGGCGTACGTCGTCGAGCCGCTCGAGCTGATCGCAGAGCCGACCGAGATGCTCCGCCTCGGCCGCGACCGCCGCCTGCATGGCGTTGTGGTCCTGCCCCCGATCCCCCTCGGCGCCGTCGGTCAACTCCCGCAACACCCGCCGCAGAGCCGGATAGCCCTCGTGCCCGAGCGCGATGGCGAAACGGGTCACCGAGGGCTGACTGACCCCGGCCAGATCGGCGACCTCGGCCGCGGAGAGGTAGGCGGCCTTACCCGCATGCTCCACCAGGCAGTGCGCGATGCGGCGCTGGGTCGGCGTCAACCGAGCCCCGGCGAACAGGTCCAGAACCCGCTCGCCCACCCTGACCACTCCGTCATTCACGCACTCAGACTATGCATGAAATCTTTCAGCGCGCTAGGGCCCTCGCTCGTTGGTGACCAAGTACGAACGACACAGCCCACGGGCATATGACGTGCGGACCAACCATCACCGACGTCGACTGGACGCAACTTCTGACCGCCCGCGGAGAACTACTCGCTCCTCAAGAGCAGCTGATTGCCGCATCCCGGTTGCAGGAGACCGCGACCGGGGCCGCGCCGACCAGCCGAGCGTGCCGCAAAGCCCCGATGACGTACGGGGTCCGGGCGCTCACCGCTAAGCCGACGACGACATCACGCTCGGTGAGATCGGCCTCATTCAGTTCACGTACAGCCAGGTGTTCGACCACGATCCGCACGCCGGCCGGGCTCAAGGTCGGTCGCCGCGCCGCCGAACTCGCCACCGGCCGAGAGTCCCTGCACGACGCGGACCAGAGTCAGGATGATCGATGCCGGCCAGACCGATCGAGGCGTACGTCGGGAGCAGGCCGAACTAGTCGGTCACCTCACGAGCGATGACCTTCGACAGTTCGCGGAAGGCCTTGCCCCGGTGGCTGATGGCGTCTTTCTCGGCGGGC
>Ga0247781_1000159_pt1 | contig 19961 bp, 1 predicted proteins | sample UWRJL184509B5_FD_179922 | JGI IMG/M metagenome (GOLD analysis project Ga0247781, IMG submission 179922) | Plant litter microbial communities from Arlington Agricultural Research Station in Wisconsin, United States - UWRJ-L184-509B-5 | ecosystem: Environmental > Terrestrial > Plant litter >...
AATTAGCTAACGTTAATGTAATAAAAAAGCGGTGTTATTAATAATTAGGGAGAGCTATTACTGTAACCAGCCGTAAAGTATATGTTTATAGCCGTAACTGGTTTCCTAACAGTTATCTTAAAGGCAGGTGAGGGTTAAAGGGCCTTTATAATTTCCAGTGTCGTTATTATAAAGGCAGTTTACACAGCTGTTAATCTTAACATCGTCACTAAACATAATATATAAGCTAATAAAGTTATACTTAACTTACCCTAAGTAATAAGTGTAATAGTAACCAAAGCCCTTATAAGTGCTAAAAACGCTACAAATTAGCGCATTAAGGACGTTTCCTTCAAGGTGCTTACAGGGGGCACACCACCATAAGTTAAGGTTCTCACAGCCGTTAAAGAAGAAGAATCCAAGCTGTACTTCCTAACGTGGCTTATTAAGTACCACTTTCCACTAATGGGTCTGTATAGGAGTTAGGTATAAATACGGCGGAATAAAACAGGTACAGTACGTATTAAAAGGAAGGCGTTTTATAACTAAAGGAAAAAGGGCCTAATGAAAAGGTCGCTTAAATAAAGGTAACTGTACGTTTTACTATGGAATTTCTCAGCCCTAATCAGGCCAGGGTTATTCTCTTAAAGCTGGGCAAAAGTGGTATCGTTAAGCGACACTATTAAAAAGAAGGTTATAGGGAGGAAGAACAAGTGTAAAGAACTTTCTTAAGGAAAGACGAGCGTTAAGGGGGGGTGAGCTGTGGTGGGGTTATAGTGCACAGACCACATTACCGCCTGGGGCAGCAGCTCTTAAGACAGCTCCTAAATCGTAGTTTTTACAAAAATGCTGGTTTACAGGGCCTGGGGTTTCTATACCTGCCGCATATAATCCATAACGTTTACAGACACAAATAAAGCCTAAATAACCACAGTAATTTTTTCACAATGTACGTGATTTAATAAATATACCCCACCAAACATAGCGGACTGGGTAAACGTGGAATAAGGCACTGCACAGCAAGGGTATAGCTAGTGCACAACACCTCCTTAATGGTGATAAACGTAAAGACGTCACCATCAGGTTAACTAATCGCCACAATCACGTTCAGCCACAACGTAAGCTTCTCCCCTACCAGAGCGTCGCTATAATGTATAAATATAACTAACACACCGTTAGGTATAGTGACAGTGAGCTTAAGACCTTATCCTATAAGTGTATATAGGTATCAGTAAGCCACGTTTACCTATAATAGTGTACTATTTTAACTAAGACTGTTAAGTTTAAATATACCGTTTAATTACACGTTTAGCCGTTTCCCCCTAATGTAAGACGCCTGCAATCCACCATCCACCATCTTACAAGCTATAATATATTACAGTATAGATAATAGATAATCGTTAACCCTACACTCTTAAAATTAGCTAAAGAAGAGCTATTTATTATTATATACAAGTTAAAATGAAGAAGGACCTAGTATAAATTATTATTAAAATAACAGTTATTATTACAAAAAGTGTTATACATTTAATAAGCAGAAAGCCTATAACGGATAAGGAGCAACGTAACCTTTTAAAACTTATCTACCACACTTACGTCACCTTTAACAAGTTATACATTATTATATCAGATACTTCTTATTCTTCTAATTCGCAGGCCAACTTAATTACAGGTTTACAGGCAGGTTTACAGGCAGGCTTAGCCGTAAAGGGATCGGTTATAAAGAGAGACGAAGACGACATTACAAAATAGGGGTAAGGCGACAGAGACGCTTCTATAATAGTGTTAATACATGCTGGCAAACATACACTAGGCTACATCACTAACACTTTAAAGCCTAATATGTATATTAATATCTATTATCCTACGTTTATAAAAAAGTACATAATGGCAGTTAATTATAATACCCTTATAGGTGAGAATAAACATCAGTAAGTTATATTTATTATTACACTACGCTAATAATAATAATTAAAGGGTTTTAATACAGCATTTAGACTTTACAGAATTTCCAAGCTTAAAAGGGCTAAGCAGGGCCCTAAAGCCGCAAAGTAAGACCCTAATCGGGGTTTTAAACTATAACACGTCAGCCTAAGTCCTAACATGTCAGTAATAATAACCCAGTAATATAATCTGTATAAAGACCGTAATCTTCCTAATGGAAATTATAACGTCATTTACGTTTTCACAGCTTATTTAGGAGAACCCCGTAGGCCCCGACTTAGGCGTTATCGAGGCTGTGTGCAATAGGCGCCTTACAGTAGCATATCATCTAATCAGTCCTTATCCTAAAGGCCCCTTTAATAGTAATACCACGTTTAGAATAAGTTAAGGTATAATTACAGACTGTGTTCTTTTAAATAATCTTTAATATTCCGTAATAAAAATATAATATATATTAGGTTAAAATAAGAAATATTAAAACGTTATTAAATACTCTCTTAAGGTTAAATGTTAATATAAATAGTAGGAGTAAGGATAACTTTATAAAGAATAAGATAAAGGGGTTTTAAATAAAGAAGTGAATCCTTAGTGAAAGAAGGAAACGTGGAATGGAAGTCCGCTCCGCATATTACATACTTGTTAACAAAACGCTTCTCTTCCTTAGCTCTTTTTTAAAAAAAGGTATTAATTTAATTAACTGATTCTTTATACATGGTTTTTTACTGCCAGATTATCTCTTTTAATCTTACTTTATATTTAAATAGCGTTAACAGGGGTGGTTACTTTTCAAAGGGTGTTACTGTAAGTTCAAGACTAGGAGCTATTAATTCCTCAGATAATAACTCTTACCACTTCTGTTTAAAAGGGATTTTAACAGGAATTAGCAATACACCTTTAAACTAATTTAATACCAGACTATTAATACATCTTTAAAGATTTTATAAATATTAGTAAATGGCTTTTAAGCAGAGGTATAATATAGCTAAGCTGACCTTTATATGTAACTTTAATAACCGTTTCAGTAAAGTGATTTGCCTCTCTGCCTTATAAAGACATTCAATCTCTTCTAGATAAAAACGATCTATCTCTTAAAATCAGGCACTAATATCCTCTATTTAAGGGCCGGCTTTCGTTACCTTCTTACAACATATTATTTCTAACACGTGTGTTACTAAGATTAACAACTTTTTATTTACGTTTAAGATGCTGTTTAACCTGGTGGAAAGGGAGGAAAAGAATTATTTTAAGACTTTAGGAAGCTTAGACACTAAGACCTTAATGGGTAGTTTTAGAAACTTAACAGACTGGGCTTAAAGGTTACTAATCTCAGGCTGTAACCTTAATAGTCAGAATAGTATATCTTACCAGAAGGTAATATTAGTTTATAAGGGAATCTGGACGTTTATAACTATATAAAAAGCCGTAATAATGTAAAATATACTGTAATTATTATTATTACTCTAGAGTATTAGTGATGTGACTTTAATTACTAAATAGTTATCTTTATTTAAATAAAGGATATTAGAAAAAAACTAAACAGCTTAATCTAATATATCCCTTATTATATTTCTAAAGGGGAGGGAGTTGTAAATTAAAAGGCCTACATAGTTATAAACACCTAAAACCTAATAGTTACTATATATAAGTATTAATAATAGGATCTTAATATTAGGGTTATTAGTAAGGCTGATTATTACAGCCGGTTATTAGTGTTATAATGCTAGCAAGTCTACAATATAAACGTTATTAACTTCCGTAATAAGGCGTATAACGCCGTTTATAATTTCGTCATTTAGCCAGCTACCAGACTTTAAAGTATAGAGAGATATATTTTAAATTTAGAAAGTTAATGTGGAGAGCTGTAAAGACACTCCTTAGTTTCTAATATTAGTTTTAAGTCGCTTTAGGGGTGGTCTGTTATTAACTCCCATTAAATCCACTAATAATAGCGATGGCTTCACCGGCTCTGCTAATGGCAGCTTTATTAATGGCGATACTGGCTCTGCTAATAGCGGCTCTTCTAATAGCGACTCCACTAGTGATGGCTCTACTAAAGATAATAGTTCTGCCAATAGCTTTACTAATAGCGGCTTTACTAAACACGGCTTTACTGTTAGCGCCGCTAATTAAGTCTTCACTAATAGCGGCTGCGCTAATACTAGCTCCGTTATTAATGGGAGGCTCATTAAAGACGGCTTTGCTAATAAAGGCGTCGCTAACAGCGCCGCCGCTAACTTCACTAACGGCTTTATTAATAAAGGTGTTACTAATAGCGCCAATAACGCCGTTAATGATCAAGTCTACACTGATAACGGCTCTGCTAATAATGGCCTTAACATGCGAAATGGCTAGGTTACCGTATTAACACGTGGAGGGGAGTGTAGCCCACATTAGCTAGCTGGGTCCTGTGAAGCTTGTTATGTTAATAATCAGTTTATATATTACTAAGGGATTTTTCCTTAGAAACAAACTAGTGTAAGTACCGCCTTAACAATATCCTAAGGCATCTATTTATCTAAATGGGAAAGTCCAAGTTAGATAATTATCCACCACCTTTTTCACACCTCCTTAAATACAGATTGGATCTAATCCCACTAAAACCTGTAAAGGATCTTAACCTTCAGGTTAAAGTTTTTTTAAAAAGATATAGAAATGTCTTAGAAAAATAAAGTGAAATCTTCTAGTTTAACCCCAATTACTTCTGCTGCTTTTTATACCATACCAGCACTTTAATACGTTATACTCGTTATGTTCACTATTAACATACACCTTAAAAGTTAAAGGACGATAAAGTGGCCCTTATATAAGCGATATGGCCAAATAATTTAAGGGAGTTAGTACACCGCTAACCACTACTAGCCGTCGGAGAGTTAGTAAGTAGGGGCAGTCTGTAAAATACAGTAAGGTTAGTGTGTAACTGTTTAGCATTAATAAAACAGGGGGTGGCCCTAATCTAATCTAATCCAAACCCTTAGATTAGATTAGATTTGTGAGAATCTGGCTAGATTAGCTAGGATTTGATTAGTTTTAACTTAAGTCTGTACTTAGATAGACATGTAACACCTCCCTCCTCTTAATACATAACCCTAACCCTCCCTCCCACTTAAGAAACCCCCACTATTAACCCTAACTACTTAAAAGGCTCCACTATTAAAAAGCTAACTAAAGGTAATTTAAGGGCTTGGATTAGATTAGGATTAACCTAGAATCGGCCGGATTAGCTTAGATTAAATTAAATTAGATTAGGCTTTAACTTTGTTTAGCTTAGATTACTAGCCACACTAGTCTGCAGGATTAACGTGGTTAGTACACAGCTGTTAGCTTAGCTAATAGGATTAGTAGCAGGATTAGTGTAGTTAGTACATAACTGTTAGCTTAGTTAATAGGATTAGCGGCAGGATTAGCTAAAATAAGGGGTGGTTTACAGGACAGTTACAAAACAGCACTGGGACTTATTTAAATCTTGTAAAGGTTAAATGTGACGTACTTTTTCCATATGTCTTATAGTTTAGCACGTTGAGCATTTAAGTTTCCATAATGTCTAAATATAGTGTTAAGTTTAATAAGCTAATAGCGAATAATATAATGTTATAAATCTTTTTCTTTATAAAGCTCCCTGTGGAACCTGGTGTTACGTTTAGTGTGGTAAGGAGAATATATTTTATAAATTCCATATACCTGTATAGGGTTGATAATAAAAGTATTAATTTTTATACTCTTTAAGTTTTAAAAATCGACACTCTCTTTACTAAGGCCCGCCTAGTTACACTTATAAAACTCAGTATATAAGTGACTTAAGTAGCTTTTTCAGTCTCTTTAAATACCCCCTCCTCCCCCTGTTCCCTCTTATAGCCCTGCTCCTTATCTCCAAACGTAGTAGGGGGAAGCCCAGGCTTATATTCTAGCTCTTTTACTAAAAGCAGTACTTTATCTTCCTCCCCCTTTCCTCCCTTATTAGCCTGAATAAAAGCATCCTCATCCTATCTAGCTTACTATCTTAAATTTACACCATTACCAGGCTGGAAATTAGAAGTTAAAGGGTTAAACGAGAATAATAAAAGAGATACCTTAAGACATTAATTAGGTTTAAGCTACCTTATACGGAAGACTTATAATATAGCTTAAAGTTAAAGTTCTTATCTTTTCTTCTTATAATAAGGATTTAAGTGAGAGAAGCTTATTTTTAAGTAAATAAGTGTAAGACCTTTATAAATTACATATAGTCTTATAGGCCTTCCTTATATCCACCTCCTGAGAAAGAAGGATTTAAAAGACAGTAATAGTACCCATAATTACTTTATACACTTTACAGATAAAGGTGTTAGACAGGAATGGAAAGTAAAAAGAGCTGGGTAATCTACGTTATATTACCTCCTAATAAGGAAAGATAGTTAGTTAGGAGGAATTAGCTTTAAGATACTAAATTTAGATCTTATAAGGTTACCCTAATAAGTGGTTAATAATAACTGAGATTTATAAAGATAAGAGAAGATGGGGTATAATTAAGTAACCTGATGTATTATATAAGAATAGCTTAAATAAAAGTATCCACTAACTAATAAGTCTTATTATTTTTAATAACCGTTAGTGGAAACCCTCTCCACCTTAATAAACCCCACGCGGTTATCATTTCACTAAAATTAGGTTCTGAAACTAAATTCTTTAATTACTTAACGCTGTGGCTGGTGGGGAGGCTACATACCTGCCAGATTTAAAATAACATTTACTAAATTTATGTAAACTGGTTATAAAGATTAGCATAATAAGACGTTATGGCAATCCTAGCATTAAACTTATCACCATTATTATAAATGTGTGGCAACCTCCCTAAGGTAATTAGGTAAGTTAAACGAGCTTATTCTTAGGGTACCAGACTGTCGGGACGTCTTGGTGAATCACATGCTTATAGCTGAAAGGCCTAAGTTAAGAGGGTATATTAAATATAGTAACGATAGGTTACTAAACTATTAAGACACTCTGGTTTTAATTTGTACGTATAACCCTACACTAACAGCTATCACAGCGTCTTACACCAAGGTTAATATATGTTCTGCTTAGTTACTTTCTAACTTGCATATCACACCCCTTTTTAAATAGCTGAAATTTCCCAAGCACTCTAAACAATTTTAAGTAGCAGGCGACTTACAGGCTTCTATTAAGTCGCTTCTAGTTCTAAATCGGTTATAAAGGGGTAATAGTACTTATAAGATAAGGGATTTATTTTAATATTTATAAAATAACCACATATTTCACAACCACTTCTCCATAACCCCTCTTTAACTTTTATACACTCTCTACATCTTCCCCTCCATCCCCTTCCTCAGCCCTTCCCTTCACTCCCCACCCCCAGCCTATTTTTCAACACCTTACTAAATAACACTACCTTATTAAGACACACCTTTTAATTTTATATTCCCCTAAAGTTATACTACTCCTATTTAGTTTCATTACCTATCTGTAAAGGATCTGTCTTATCTTACTTATTTAAGTATAAGGCTTACTCCTCAGGCTTTAAGGTAAGGTCTTTAACTTTTATATATTTCTTTAACTTTAAATCCAGATCCTAATACTTTAGGCAGGATTAAATAAGCACTTATAACTTTAGTGATATTTATTTTAAAAGGGGGAGGTTATTATTAGAAGTGATAAAACCTGTTACTTAAACCTCTTATAACTTACTTAGATTATAAGTATAACACATTACACGTTAAAAGAAGAACATTACACTTAAAGTAAAGTAACCTTAGCTTAATAAGACAGCCTTAACTCCCTCTCTTAAGCGAGGAGGATCTGAAGAGTTCTAGCAAAATTAGCTATATTATTTAGTAATTATTCCAAGCTTATAGCCGAACTAAGTGGAAGAATTATAATACTTATAAAATAAATGTGAGAGTGGAAGAGAGGGGGTGTAAAGTGCTTATATAACTTCTTAACACTATATGGTTTTAGGTTCTTAAAAAAGGTTAATATATAAAATAATACCGCCTAGTCACTTTAATACTTCACCCAGCCAGGGGGTAAGGTACCCACACACTTATAATAAATTTCCTAAATAGCAGGGAGCCGCTAAAATAAGCGCACGTATAGCTATTTAGGTACCTAAGGCCGTCTCTCCTTATATAGGGGATCCTTATAACTAATACTGAGAAGGGGGCTTATTTTCGTAAGGGTGAGAGTAGCTTAAGTGAGTTGGCCACTGGATTCGGCTGTGCTTAAAAAAAGAGCACTGTAAAGGGGAAGGTGTAGAGATTAATATAACCTTAAGGAAACCGAAATGGGGTAATAACGTAGATTAGCTTAAGGTTTATAATATTTTAGCAATTATAACGTCGTTAGTAATTCTAACATTACGTCACTTTTAGCCCTAGCATATCCCATCTATACCACATGCTCTTAGCTTAACTAGCCTCCTTTAATATTAGTGAGAGTACTGTAATTAGTGTATTTAAAGCCTATTAACATAATCCTTACTGGAACGGGAAGAAGAAGTGGCATAGCTAAACTCTTCAGTATAAGTTAAGTTAGTGTATAATAAGGTTTATAACGTAGAAATATCCTATATTTAACATTATATATATATATAAATTCTAACTACTTATATTATATAAGAGCGTTAAGGATTAATTTCCACTTATAGCTTACATAACACCTAACACTTTCTAAACCTCATCCTACCCTTAACGCTTTAAAGCCTAGCTTTTAATAAGATATCACCCCCTTAACATAAACTAACTTAATAATAAAACACTAATAACGCTATAGGATTTACAGCCTGGAATATAAGTTCCAGTACTAAAGAATCTTTAAAGATGTCCTTTATAAAGTTAATAAGGTAGCCAGGCTGTCATAAGGATAGGTATGGCGTCTTGTGAAATAATTAAAAGGATAGAAACTTTAAGTATCTAAGACTAAAATTCTCACGTGCTTAAACTTTTACACCGGTATCTTAAGAGAACGTTTTATCTGGCTTAAATTTAATCTATTTACCGTTACGCTCTCCGTAAAGGTTAAATCGCATGTTTAACAGCTTATTAATAATAATAAGCGACTTAATAAGGGTTTCCTTACAGCAGTTATAACTTTATTAAAGCTTTTACTCCTTTAATCGCCAGGATTTCGGTTATTAAGATCGCTTATATCTTATATTAAAAGGGAAAGAAGTACGTATTATAAGATACTGAAAATACCGTAAACAGAGAGGTGTTAAGAGAAATAAAGGAAAGTTATAAAGAAAGTTCTAAATAAAATACTAAATAAATAGTAAACTGAAAAACGTGTATAATAATATATATACTTATTATAAACCTTTAGGTAAGTGTACGAAACAGGCAGTCTTAAGATAGGCACGTGTAAAAGGGAACCGGTCTCTCAGGCTATACGTTTAAGCTAATGACAACCCAGCACCTTACACGTAGTTAATTAGACATAACATCCTTAATATAACGGCCTTAAATAAATTAACGTCATTTTACCTACACTTTATTTAATAATCCTACCTACCCTATAACACCCCTTAATCCAGGTATAAGGTGGATCACACTTAAGCTACGTCCCTAAACCTGGATTTTAATAAGCTGATTACACCCATTTTAACTAAATTATATTTCTTATATCCACCTTATTTAACAGTTTACATTAAACGTAATCGTTATTATAAGTAACTAATTATACAGAGAATACTAGTAAATAAGCTGGTTCCAGACCTGTTAATTTATATCTATATTAATAACGTGTTAACAGTTAGTGAAAAGATTATATTCTCTTATAAAGAACCTGTCAGCGCCGTCACTAACACTTATTCTTAAGTTTTTAACACCCTGGCTTTTCTTAAAACGGATTTAAATATTAAGGAACTGTTATGGCTTATAATACAGCCATATAATTAGGATGTACTTTAAGAGTTAGCCAAACCTTTACTACTTTTAAAGTGTTGGTCATTTCCCGAGATTCTTACTATAGTATCTATAAAGGCGTTTACCACACTTAAAGTGAGAAGCGCAAATCAGTAAGGGCTAGACTTAACCATCCGTTTACTACGTTAAAGTCTTTAATATATACGTAATAAATAGCGAATTTTAATAATACCTTTATTATATAAGCTTACGTCTTATTAATTTATACATAACTGTTATAATAAAACTATTTTTAGGGATATTAATGGTAAATGGGAAATAAGGGAGAGTAAACTATTTAAAAACTCATCTACTCTTACAGTAAAAGGCTTAATAGAGTAAATGTTATAACTATTATAATATCTGGATTTCTTATCCGTTTTACAACTTATCCTAAATTATTTTAATAACATTAAGATTCACTTAAAGTAATTCCTCTCACTTAAGGCTGCGTTAGATATATAGGTGTTTAAAGGCTTAATTACAGCCTAGGTTAACAGCGTTAATATAGTTATCTAAGAACTTAACTAAATACTTATTAACAAGGTTACCATTCTAAAGTATTAAGCTTCCCCTAATAGTATAAAGTGTTTAATTAGCAATGTAATAGTTAATTTAATGTGGAAAATATCAGTACTATATAGTCTAAGCGCCCTGTTCTTAGAATTTATAAGCAGATAATATGTCACTTAGTATATTAATTATATAAGGAGTAAACGTTATAATTACATTATATTCTTTTACTTACTAAGTGTATATATCCACACAGTTTAGACTCTTTAAGGTTATTTTCTTAATAAAATTAAATCGTTTCGTCATTACTACGTTATATTATCAGCTACTTTTCTAAAAAGAAAGCCAGAATTATAACCTAATTAGTAGCTGTAAGTAAGGTATTTATAAACCGAGATACTGGCGATAACTTCTAACTAAGAATAAAAGTATAAGTTATACTAATATATAAAAGATCTTACCTGTACCTAGAGTGTATATACACTCCATAACCATAATATTTCTTTAAAATGGATCAGCTTCCCCCAGAAATTCTTTTAAAGATCGCCTATCTTCTTCCTACTCCCAAGCTCCATTATCTGCACTTTGCAAATCGTTACATCGCTTACAGCGTTATTCTAGTCCTTTTTAAAAGCCTTTCAGTAATTAACACCGTGGAGCATATTAAAGGGTTAATAAAGTTTATAAAACAGAGCCCTACCATAACACAGTTTAGCTAAAAGTTAACAGTCTTCCACGTTACTTAACATGTGTGTAAAAGGTCAGCCTAGGAGAACCATCCTCTACTATTCAGTAGAAAGGACATAAGGATTAACCATAAAAAAAGTGTAACAGCAGATAAAACCTTCTAAAACTATACGTAATTTACTAATTAAGAGTTATTACAGGACTTCTCTAACATAATATCCTTTATTTCAATATTTAAAAATCTATAAGTGGTTAGGATCTCTTATATAAAGCGGATTACACTAATAAAAAATCCACAATACCGTCACTTACTTAAAAGAATTTAACTTAAGCCGTGTGTTAGGGACTTAATAGTTAAGACTATTACACTTTAAGCTTTTATAAATATCCTTAACACTATAAAATTAGATATTAACCTTTAATTAATTCACAATTAACTTCCTAGTATAATTTATTATTTATTTAATACATAATTAATAAAATATAAATCCTATAGTTTAAAATTACTACCCTCTCCCATAAAATTTACAATATATACTTCTAAACACCTAAGTAACAGGCTATGTATTATTCCCAGGGGATACTAAAGTCTCAGCTCTAAGTAATAGAAATTAAACATGTTTTCCCTTTTAAGACACAGGGCTAGACAAGCTTATATAAAGCCCGTTAGCTTTACTTCTTAATATTAATAAAGGTTTTAAGCGTTTTAATATTTCTTTATTCTAAGCATATTTTTATCAGTTAATTACTTTTAAATACCTTCCGTTATCTAAGGTAATTTAATAAATACGTTACAGCCACACCTTATATATCGTTATGTAAACGACATTATAAGAATGTGTGGAGATATCTTAAAGTGGCATTATTCTTTTAATTAAAGGTTATAAATGGCAAGTGTTAATGTGTGGAATAGAGGATAGTAACATACCTCTAGATATAAACAGCTTAAAACGTCTACCTGTAAGTATAGAATCTTTTAAAACATTAATAAGTATGTGGCCTTAATTATAGTTCGTAAATATATACCAGAGCCATAGCTGTGGTTCTGTCTTTAAGACGCTACTATTTACTAACCGTATTACAGCTTAGGCCCTCTCTGTAACGCCCTGCTAAACCAGCTCCACAGGGGCTCTTAAGTACTGTAACGTTTTACCTCAGCTTCGCAAACTCACCTTCAGACTTACAGCTTCCAAGCTCTTTACAGGTAGTGGACTGACCCATCTAGTTATTCGTTATTCTTACCAGACGTAGTTAGCAGTAGAGTCCCTATAATGCTAAATATACTAAGTGCTAATCCACGTATTAACCTTACCTAGGCATTTCACCTGTTATTTATAACGTCAAAGCTAGTCACTCCCTTAGAGTAAGCTTAGGTAACTGTTAATAGTAAACTCCACTAGGTGTCTAGACTGTAAGCCTAGTAAGGTAATTAGTTACTAACTTATTAGGACGACTCACATTTAACATGTAGGATTACAATTAGTTACAGTTATTATAATTAGCTAGCGGTAAGCGCGGGGTCACACACGATTACGGGCTTATTAACCACCATTCTTCCTATTAACTTCTGTTAGGTTTAGTGTAGGGTTAAAGGACGATGTAATAGGTTACTAAACTGCTAAGTACAATCCATTTATACCCTAGCACCTGCACCTGGCTATTACACCCCTTTACACATTTTAAGTCATCTTATTACTTATAGAATTTATATATATTCTTACAAAGCGTCGCGCTTACATTATACTCTCCCTTATTCCCGCCCCTTTACTATTAATGTTATTAACTATTATGATTATATTGTTAAGTAAACTGTTTAAGACTTCATCTTCCTATAATTTATTATCTTACAAGTCCTTAAAAGCGACTTACATATTATTTATAAAATGCTTTAATAAATCCTCCCTTTTACTCTCTCTTTGTAAATGTTAAGTAATCTTCTGCTACTATACAGTGATAATTCAGTCCTTTTTAATCGTATACCTTTTTTAATTAATGACATCTTAATAAAGGGTCTAAACCTGCCTCTATAATATGTGGATCTGTATTTCTAACTAACTAAAAGGACGTTATTATTTATAATCGGGATTAGGCGTAATATTCCCAGTAATAAAGCAGCGGTGTTTTAACAATGGTAATAATAGGGCTAAAATCTTATTTCTATCTGGGATTAATAGTAATACTTTATTAGGAGGACTTATGTTATAAAATGATAATGTGGAACTTTAACTATTAAGGCTAATACTCCTTTACAATAAGGAATAATAAAGGGTGGAAATCTATACATTAGTTACTTTTAGGAGAGTAGCTAAGTGTATACTTTTTAAATAACAACTAGGGGAAGTATTAAAGATAAAACGAGGCGAAAGATAAATTAATTATTATAAAAAGATATAATAAAATAATAAGAAGTAGTTACATATATTAGGTTACTAGCGCTTTAAAACCTGGTTATAACCAGCATTCCGGCTATGGTACCTACAGCTGTAATAATGGCACACCCCGCCATTATGTAGCTATAATCCAGGCTGTAAGCAGTTTACAGGCGTTTCAGCATTAACCCCTCCATAGCTAGCCTACAACTTACATCTACTTATCTTACTACCTATCTTCCTTCACCGTAGTAAATTCCATTATAACACTAAGACTGAACGTTAGCTACAGGCTAACTAAGCTATTATAATACTAGAGTGGTATACTAACAGCCTTTATAATTTCCAGCAGGCTTTTATTTACCACTTTAAACCACTTCCTTATAACCCTGTAAATAAAGTCCGTTTTCTTAAACGTATTTAGAAGAGTCTGTTTAATCTTTTCCAGCTATTACTCCAGCTCCCTAAAGCTATTAACTGATAGATAAGATAAATATTTAATATAAATTATAAATTCTTATATAATATTAATCTTAATAATGTAACTTTAAGCATTATTAGCGAAAAGCTCTGTTATAATCGCAGGAAAGGCGTTTCCGTAGCCTGTATGGGAAAGGGCGATAGGATTATAAATATTATCAGTCTAATTAGAACTATTAGTAATACTATCACTATAATTACTTATTATACCATTATTAAAGTCCATTATAACCTTTAGCTAGATTATTAAAAAGTTAAAGGAGTAAGAGTTAAGAAACTCATCCCATAACTAACTTTTACTAAAAGGAAAGTAAGGCTTTATACTATTAAGCTGTGATTATGGTATAATATAATACGTGATTTTAATAGAAATGTAAACATAATCCTAAATTAGGGAGAGATATGATAAAGTTAAGATTAAGTAATATGTAAACAGGGAGAGAGCTTATATATTTAACTATAACTGTCTTTATAGTAATGTATTAACCTGCAGTTTTCCTCTTTAGTTCTTCAAGCCATATAGATTACCCTATTACACCCTAATTAATCGGATATTTACTAAAAATTCGCCACTATGTTAGTAATTTAAATTCTGTCCCTTACAGCTACGTTTAGCTAAGTTATAAACTGACCACTAATGTGTACAAACACCCCCCCCCTTTAATTAATGGCTGGCTAAACTAAAGTGTCTGCTAAGTGTGTTTTTCTGGCCAATCAGCAGGTTTAGGCGTGAAGCTAACTCCAATTTCAGATATAAAAACCCCTTTAGGTTAAAGTGTTATAGGCTATTACAATTCTCAGACTTAAAATACTCCCCTATTAACTACACATTTAATCTAAGCTTATCTTATAATAAGGAGATCATTAACTTCATCATCCCTTTTAAGGCTCTAGATAGGATAGCTTCCATTATATAGTATACGGGGATCTCACATGCGCTTAAAATATCCTAAGGGGTGTGTAAGCTGACAGGTAATAATAAGGAGTGTGAAGAGCAGCCTTTAATCTATATTAACGTAATGATTATAAATAGGCAGTGTAATGTTATGCTCCCACCACAATAATATGGAAAGGTTACCTGCATAGATGACAGTGATAAATTAAACGTTATATTAAGATAATACTCTTCTTCGTCTAATAAGGCCCCCTTCACTTCCTCTTCTGTAAGCTGGAGCTTTAGAATCTCCACTAACAGCGGACCTCTACTGATAAGTAGACCTAAGCATCACCCTCCGTTCTAAACTCTAAACGCTATAACCTAACTGGTTACAGCTAACACTATACTTTTTAATAGCAGCACACTCCTAGTATTTTATAAATGGAACTCTATAAGTGCCAGCTCTTAAGTTACTAATGTTATTACATCCATTATAATTAGTAACATAATGCCCACACGTGATTAACGCCCACTATCTAACATTAACGTAATAAGTGTCATTTAAAGCAACGTTACCACGTAATCTATTACAGTTAATTCCATTACAGGAAAAATAAAAGTCCCAGCCTCTCTAATGTTAACTATCACTATAGTATTAATTATTAAGGCTTTTAGTTTTTAATTAGGATTAATTAATAAGGAGGTGACTAGTAATTTAAATTAATAATAAAACAATTACTAGTTACACTGCTTTTTAAAGATAGCAGTTACTAATTATAATACCTTTAATTAATAAGATAACTAGTAAACAGACTGTAGATTAAAACAGTAACTAATAACTTAAAATCACAGTAAAATAATTACTAGTTATTACTCCTTAAATTTAAACAGTGACTGGTAATAAACTGTAATATTAAAATGGTAACCAGTAATCTAAATAATCAGTGTGGAATCCACATACCCATACCCCTTTAACTCCCTTTTAAGGTAAGTGGGATTGTTTTAATATTAGGTTACAGTGTGGAACGTAGATAGGCGTTTATTTAACTTACCCGCCCTGTAAAGCCCTGGTTTTCATATCTATCCTACTAAGCCTATAGTGGGAGGCTTAGGTTATTAGTTTAGTGGGTGGTGCTAGGCTGTAAGATGCGTGACCTGAAAATTAGGATCGGATATTGAGACATTTAGGAGTTAGAGCCGAACGGTTAGTTATATGCCTATATTACAAAGCAGGATTTATATTATAACAGTGTTAGTTTAATCACGGTGGCATTACCGTCCTGCCAGGTCACCTCCACTGCTCTTATTAGTCGCTTTGCCATGGTGTTAGTTTAATTATAGCGGTATTACCATCCTGCCAGGCCACCTCCATTACTCTTATTAATTAGTCTGCCACTAATATTATATCATATTAATATAAATGTAAGTGCTAATATGTGAAAAAATGTAATGTCACTTAAATAACCTCTTCTATCATTACCTTATTATTAGGGGATATATTAAATTAGGTGAGTAAATATATATATAATTTAAAATAGATAAAGTCACTAGGTACTAACTTATAATAACTATATATAAGTAAAGCTGTAAAGACTCTTTTATTTTAACACCTATTTATAACTTAAAACCCCACTTATACACACCTAGCTATACTAACTCTAGGGATAAATTACCCTTACAGTAGTTCCTTTTTCGTTTATAATTATAATATTATAAAGTTTATTAAGTGTTACGCTATTAACCCTTATATGGGCGGTTAAGGTGTCTGCCTATCTGACAGCTTATATAACACGTCCTTCCCATAACAGCATTTTAATAACATCCCACACCTTAAATATACTTATAAGCAGACTTCTTAATATACTTATAACTTCACATCTCCACCTTTCCTTAATTACTATAAGAAGGACGTGTGTATTACCTTATGTGAAAAGATAAACCTTATCCCAGTAATATTTAGTAATGATATAACAGCCTAGATGGCATTTTTAAACAATAACAGCACCGGCCTTATTATTACCAGGCCATTAGTAACACTAATATTATAAGTCCCTGCTAAAGTGCTATTATCCCCTATTACTACTAATATCACCTTAGGCAGTATAACGTTTATTACTATCATTATAGTATTAATATATACCTGGGGCCACTATTAGGGAAAGAAAGCTCAGTTACAACTTAAAGCCGCCACAGGGGGAATCCCAAAGCTAACTATAGCTACACTAGCATGGAACAAACTGCCAGAGTGTGGCACACGCTTCCCACGTAGCTATATATCACTAATAGTGACGTAGATAGTAAGAAACCCCAGACGGTTTAACCTAAATAAATTATATTTCTACTAGGCTTTTATATAAAAGAAAGAAGTTAGGGAAGATATTTAAAATGGTTTAATGTGAAGTGTTAGGTTAGGGTAAGACGTGGATTTTATTTTTTTATCTACTTACCACAAATTACCTTAAAGGTTAGCCATTAAGATTAGAGATTTAACTTATAGACGAATTTAAATACGTTATAACCCAGCCCATCCGCTTTAAAGTGGTAATTTTTTACTCTGTTAACACGTAGCTAAATGTGTGTTCACATAAGACCTAAGCCCGCTATACTGGCTTTAAAGTATATAATTTAAAGTTCCCCTCTACTCTCTCTCTTTAGCTTCTTCCCCTTCTTTATCACTATTTTAAAACATATTATAAGATGTCCACAATCCTAAACACCACTTTAACCCCTACAGTTATAACCATGTTAGAATCTGCTTTTAAGGGGTTACATTCTAATAAGTGTAATCTTTATAGTTACAGTTATACTAAGAAGATAATGCTTAAGAAACGACAGTAGGTGTTTAAACGCTAGAGTTAAATAAGCTGGCGGTGTTAACCTTTTGAAAATATAAGTAAGCTTACTGGATTACTAGAGTGGTATTAAAAGTGTAATAACCTTTTAACTACGAAGAGTATTAAAGGAGATGTTATAAAGAAGACACTGCTGGCCGATAACATAACTGAAGTTTACCTTATTAAGTTCTTCACAGTAATAAGGCTTAGGCAGAACAGTATGTGGTTAAGAAATAAAGGAGCCATCTGCAGCCTTATAGGCTGGCCTTAAAAAAGTGGATATACCTTAACTAATAACATTAACCATCACTAATATAGGTTAAAGCACTAGACCCTAGGTCTTAATAATAAAGACTAGTACCAGGTAACAGGGTTACAGTACTACCCCACTTACGGAAAAACGACTAACCTTATATAGCATTAGTGTTAAAATGAGTAAAGCCGTTAATAAGAACGGATATAATGTGTGGCTGGTAGTGGATGTTTTAGTAGAATTTATTAGTTAGGTTAGGGCAGGACATGTTCTTTACTGGCTTATAAGAGTTGTTTTAAGGGCTGTAGCCTAGTTATATTATTAAGAATTGAATTATTTGTTCTTATTTACGAGAATTTAAAATGGCTTTAACCTTAAAAATCCTTATTAGCCTTTACCTTAAGCTTAGTTAAAGACCGATTATATTAACTTTTACGTTAGGTTACGCTTTTAGCTTTTAAAATATCCTTAGGCTAGTATACGTTCTATATGACACTTACAGTTACTATATTAGCTTTTAAGTATTTAATCTAGATATGCCCCCTACTTTTTATCCCCAGCTTCTTCCCTTTCTCTAAACCTATCTTAAGTAGAACTAGAATGTAAGATATTTACACCCCCTTGCTGTAATACCACCCCCTTACCTGCAGTTACAGCCATACCTGGACCCGCTTTTAAAGAGCTTACACTATATACTCTTAACTTACTCTTAGGGAAGGATAGGACCTTTAATTAACGTATATTAATATATTTATAAAACCTAAATTTCACTAACCCTACCTGTCTTTTAAATAATACTAACCTAAATAATCTTAATTTTTAAAAGCCTTTCAGTTTTAGTAATAATATAAGATTTTAATATCCCTCACCTTATAACCTTATTAATAAACATAAGTATAATTTAGTAAAGAAGAGCTAATAACTGGCTAATATAGTTAAGAACAATTAACATATCTAAGAGTAACGGCTTTAGGACTAGAAGTTAAAAATTACAGTTACGGCTAGTAAGACTGTAAATTTGATATCTAGCTTTTAGTTAACTTATAAAGCAGGAAGGATAGGCAGCTTTAGTAAGGGAATAAGCAGTATAGACAGACCACTTAACGTAAGAGGAAGGAAGTAATATGGCTGGGGATAATAACAGAGTTAAGAGCCACGAAACACAATTATTAGGCGGTTAACCTAAGCTAGGAAGGAACGACGTACCTAAGGAATAAGTAAAAGAGGGTAGCCTTTTATTAATAAGGGATAGTGGTTAGTAATATATATGTTTATTATTTATAATATATTTATCTTAACCCTGTTTATTATTTGACTTTATTAGCTTAACAGTAACTTATTCCTTATTTTAAGTTCTCTTTAAAGGCGCAGCGTTATTATAAGGTACTTAGACAGATAACTCCACCTTATTTTAAATAAACTGTTACCTTAACGGCTTTAATTCGGAACTAGGATATACTATATAGCGTATAGCTAACCCCTAGCTCTTTTCGCTTTCCAGTGTTTTAAATCTGTTAAAACAGTCGCTATTTTACTATTAACCCGCCGTTACAGTAACTTTAGCCGCTTTTTAAAGGTGGGCTTAATAATACTTAATATTTATTTAGGTTAACGTGTGGTTATATTATAGGACGGTGAAGGTTATCTTAGATAGATAAAGATAGATTTAAAAGTTAAAATAGGAAGAAACCTGACTTATACCTGTTAATTACTAGTATTAAAAGGGTAGGGTAATTATTATTAAATAGTGTAATAAGGTATACCACCTAAACTTTAATCCACTAGCCCCAGCCGTATACTACTAACCCCCAGGCCCTTAGGTTTACCCAGCCTAAGTAATCGTTAATAGAGGGTTATAAGGGGCTATTAGGAGAGGGCACCACTGTCTGAAAAGGGGACTGAACTTGTTCTAGCAATTATATATTATTTAATCCGTTAAAGGTAGGTGAATACTGTAATAGTGAAGGTTAGCACTTAATATAGAGGCGTATATATTATTAAGTTAAGGAGCGTTTATATTACTTATAAAATGTGACCTTTAAGTTTAGTGGGATCCTAAGCCAACGCTGCTAAGTAACCCCCTTTACACACCCATTTATACTAAATAAGGTAGCTAGAAACATAGTCCTTTAA
>Ga0247781_1000160_pt1 | contig 19960 bp, 24 predicted proteins | sample UWRJL184509B5_FD_179922 | JGI IMG/M metagenome (GOLD analysis project Ga0247781, IMG submission 179922) | Plant litter microbial communities from Arlington Agricultural Research Station in Wisconsin, United States - UWRJ-L184-509B-5 | ecosystem: Environmental > Terrestrial > Plant litter >...
GCGACGGCCGCCGAGCGACAGCCCCGCACAGACAAACTGAGCGGCCCGCACCACCCCAGTCCCAGCCCCCAACACCTCACTTAACACCAGCCACCTAGGGTCGGACCGTGAGCACCGGCACGGCGGGCACCGAGGAGGTCCGACGCCTCAACGGCGAGCTTGAGCGGCAGGTCCGCGAGCTCGACGCGTTCGCGTACTCGGTCTCGCACGACCTGCGGGCCCCGCTGCGCGGCTTGCTCGCCCACGAGGCGGGGCCCGGCCCGACCGACTGGACCATCCCATGACCGCCGAGCAGCTCCGGGCGCTGGTCGTCGCCGACAACGACGACGCCGTGCTGATCGGCCACTCGCTGTCCCGGGCCGGGATGCCGGCGCGGGTGACCCGGGCCGAGACAGCCCAGGAGGTGGCCAGCGCTCTCGCCGCGAACCCGGTCGACGTGGTGATCTGCGACTACAACCTGCCCGACGTACGGGCCGAGGAAGTCCTGGCCCAGGTCCGGGAGCACGACCCCGACCTGCCGTTCCTGCTCGTCTCGGGTCAGACCGGCGAGGAGGTGGCGGTCGACCTGATGCGCGCGGGCGCCCGTGACTTCGTGCTCAAGGACCGGCTGGCCCGCCTCGCCCCCGCCGTGCGGCGGGAACTGCGCGAGGCGGCCGAACGCCGGCAGCACCGCCGGGCCGAGGAGGCACTGCCGTTGCTGGCCGAGCACGCTCACGACGTCATCTTCCGCTACCGCCTGCGGCCCGCGCCGGGCATGGAATACCTGAGCCCCGCCGTCGAAGCGATCACCGGTTACCGCCCCGAGGAGTTCTACGCCGATCCGGCCCTGATCTTCCGCCTGGTCGAGCCGGACGACCGTCCGCTGCTCGAACGCTCGTGGCAGTCGGCCCAGCCCGGCACGCTGACGATCCGCTGGCGCCGGGCGAGGGGCGGCCCGGTCTGGGTCGAGCAGCGGGCGAGGGCGGTCACCGGCCCCGACGGCCGCCCGGTCGCGGTCGAGGGCATCCTGCGCGACATCACCCAGCGCGTGCACATGGCGGAACAACTGCGCCAGGCGGAACGGCTCGACTCCCTGGGCCAGCTCGCCGGCGGCATCGCGCACGACTTCAACAACATCCTGGCCGTGATCTCGGGCTACGCGGCGCTGCTCACCGAGGAGCTGGGTGGCGATCACGAGTTGCACGCCGACGCCCAGGCGATCGACCAGGCGGCGGCCCGCGGCAGCATGCTGACCCGGCAGCTGCTCAACTTCAGCCGGCTCGAACCGTCGCGCTCCGAGCTGCTCGACCTGAACGCGGTCGCCACCGACATGCAACGGTCGCTGGCCCGCACGCTCGGCGAGGACATCGAGCTGAGCACCGTCCTGTCGCTTGATCTGCCGCCGATCGACATGGACCGCAGCAAGCTGGAGCAGGTCATCATGAACGCGGTGATGAACTCCCGCGCGGCGATGCCGTCGGGCGGCCGACTGACGATCTCGACCGAGATCGCGCGGGACACCGGCCAGGTCTGCCTGTCGCTGACCGACACGGGCTGCGGTATGTCACGCGAGGTGCTGGGCCGGGCCTTCGAGCCGTTCTTCACGACCAAGGGCCGGGGCAAGGGCACCGGGCTGGGTCTGGCGACGGCGTACGGCGTGGTGGCCGACGCGGGCGGCGCGATCACCCTCGACTCCCAGCCCGACCGCGGCACGACGGTGCGGGTCTACCTGCCCCCGGCCGAGGTCGCGGCGCCCGCGTCGACGCTGGTCAAGCGCCCGACCGCGGCCGGGTAGGAGCGGGCGGGTGTTCGTCGTGGAGGACGCGGACGGCGGACGCGACATCTTCTCCCGCATCCTGCGCCGGGCCAGCTACGAGGTGCACGCGGCGGCCGATCCGGCGGGGGGCGCTCCGCCTGGTCCGCGCGGGCCCGCGTTTTCGCCAAACCCAGGAACGGCGAAGGCCCGGTCCAGGGACCGGGCCTTCGTTTCTTACGCTTTGGGGTGACCGACGGGACTTGAACCCGCGACCCCCGGGACCACAACAGAGCTATCTCCGTCTCAGCAGTCCCACTAGACACCATTTGACCTGGTATCTGTCGGTGCGGCGTCTCGACCAGGTTCGGGCCGTCTCACCCGCTCAGGGCTGCCCCTACTACGCCGCCACTACAGCAACTCGGCCCGAAAATCCGTCTCACAAGGTGAGACACCACCCCTGATTCTTTGGCTTCCGCGCCCGGTCGGCGCGGTCGCCGGCCTGCCCGAAGCCTTCGCATTGGAGGTTTCATGATCACTCAGAAGTGGGAGCGATGGTCGCTCGGGCTCGTCATGGCCGCCGCGGCGATCCTCGCAGCGCTGGTCTCCGTCGGGCACGTGGTCGCCTGGACACTCGTCCACTCGCCACCCGGTACCTCGTGGCTGGCCGGCGCAACGAACGCCACCATCTCCGAACTCATGCCCTTCGCGGGCATCGTCGCGTATCGCATCTGCCGCAGATCAGACCGCTCGGCCGTACTCCCGGTCGTGTTGTTCATCCTCGGTGCCGGCCTATATTCAAAACGCCATCATCAGGGTTCGACTTGCCACTAATCAGCTCGATCCTGACTTCGTCATGTTGTGGTTCAACACGAGCGGCGGAAACGAGTACATTCGCCGCCAAGCCACTACAACATCGGGATCGCTTTGGCATATCGGCGCCGGCAAGCTTGCAAACGCTCCGATTCCCATCCCGCCGATCGATATCCAGCGTGAAATCGTCTCTGCCTACCGAGACTTGGTGGAGCGCGCCAATAAAGCCAAGCGCAGGTCCGCCGATCTCATCGGTGCCGCGTGGGATGGCTTCGGCACTCAACTGATCCATGAACCGGAAGCGCTCGCTGCCGCGGGCATTGTGACGGTCACGAGATTCTCCGCGCTTGACCGCTGGGACACTGACGTGATCCCGATCGCCACAACGAGTCCGTACCCGATAGTTCCCCTGCATGCGGTTGCCGACGTCCGGCTTGGCGTGCAGCTACAGCGGTCGAACGTCGGCGGGCAGGACGTCCAATACCTGCGGGTCGCCAACGTACAGCGCGGGTACTTCAACCTCACCGACGTGAAGACCATGAACGTTAGCTCCGATACCATCGCCCGGCTGGCGCTGAAACGCCACGACTTGCTGTTCCTCGAAGCCAACTCGCTTGAGGAAGTGGGACGTTGCGCACGCTGGGACGGCCAGATTCAGACGTGCATTCACCAGAACCATGTAATCCGGGCTCGCCTCGATACAGCGGACATTCTGCCCGAATTCGTGGAGGCGTGGTTCAACTCACCGCCGGGCGGATCCCACGTCCGCAACCATGCTCGCACAACCAGCGGGACGCTCTACACAATCCCCGTCAGCGTCCTCGCGAACGCACCTGTCCCCGTTCCGCCAGTCGCGGATCAAAGCTCGGCTCATCAGGGAACTACATCGCCAAGGCTCGTTCGGTCCTGCTTGATGCCGGACGACTGCGGGAGGAAGCCGAGTCCTACGTCGTTTCCGCCCTGACCTCCTGAAAACCTTCCCGTCAGTCATCATCCGGCTTGATCTCGTCGGCTACATAGACGCCGACGCCGGGCACTCCGTAGACGAGCCCTTCGGACTTCAGCACGAGCATGGCGTTGCGAACGACCATCTCCGAGACGTTGTGTTGCCGGCGGAGCTCCATCGTGGATGGCAGCTTGGCCCCTGGGGCGAGTTCACCGGATGTGATCTGGGCGCGAATGTGCTCGGCGAGCATCACCCACTTGGCGGTGGCGGGCATGTGTATCTCCCTGGTCTGCAACCGCCATTTCACCACAGACCGACCTACGCCAGCAAGGTATCGCCACATGTCGTTGACCTACGCTATGTTGCTAGCGTAGGTTCTTCCCGGGATCGTCTCCCAGGTCTGCAAACCCGAGACGCCCCAGGCTGGGTCCCAACACCCGGCCAGCATCATTAACACCCCGGCCGGCTGGGCCTCGCTCCGGCCGGCCGGGCTACTCACCACACCACTGACCCGACGCTGGAGGAGGCTCCAAGCCGCGCGTCTGGCGTGGCGTGATCGGCTGTCGGCCGTGGGCCGAGCGTCGCCGCAGATCAGTCCTTGGCGGTTCGCCGCGTCTTACCACCGAACAACCGTTAGAACGTCTACCAATGAGGATGGCTGCCTGATGAGGCGAGACGAACTATTACTACAGATCTCGGCGCTTCCGCCCGACACGGACATCGGCATCCAGGTCGGCGGTGATCACCTCGACATCGCAGACCTCGTGACATGGGGCGAAGGTAGGTTCGTCGCACTCAAGTGCAATTCCCGGGATCTTTATGACATGTTGTCACATTGGGGAATTCCAAAGGATCTGCGGAAGCTGATTGCGCTTGGTGAACAGGCTGAGAAGCACGCAAAACGGCAAGACCACTAATTGCGGCCCGTCATGGAGCGTCATGGAGTACCCGCGGGCACGAAACCGTCAGCCCATCGACGCGACGATGAGGAGCAGCCAGAACGCCGCCATGCCGCCGAAGCAGATGAGGCCACCAAGGCGTCTCGAATAGTTGGTCCCGCGACCGGAGTCCAAGCGTGATCGACCGAAGATCGCAATCGTCAGGTAGCCGGCGAAAAATGCTATCGCCGGCAACCCGCAGAGCGACCACGGCACCAACGACAGTGGAAGCCGCCCGAGGTCGGTATCGGGGCTTGTTACCCATAACACGCCGGACACGATCGACGCTACGAATGCCGCCGCAATATAGATCAGCGCATTACGACCCGTTGACGACATTCCTGGTAGTAACGCTGGTTGATAGGCGCGCTCCTCGGCCCTACGCGCCTCGACGTCAGCGGTGTCCATCAACTCCCGCGCTCGGCGAACAGCTTCGCCGACATCCGTCAACCCCGTGCGCACCACTCCGCCGACCGACGGACGCGGCTCGCGAAGCCTCGCCGCAAGCCCAGTCAGATGCTCCTGTTGAGCCGAGACGCGTTGCCGTAATTGAGCTACGGCTGACCGGCCGGCGGACGTGCTTTGCTCAGCCTCGGCCACACGCTGTGCCTCCGTCTGCCGTAGGTCCGACAGTCGGCGCGACGTGTCAGCATACCCAGCCCAATTCACGCCAGACTCCTGTCAGGTGGATGATGCGCGGGCCACTCGACCGGCGAGTTTCACTTACCCGAGGTGGCAGTCTCGATGGCCGCCTCAACTCGGTCCAGGTAATTGAACCACCACTCACCTTTGCTGATCTTTGGTGAAGCCGCGAGGAGGCTTCCCGTAATTATGAAGGTCAAGAAGAAAGCACTCTGCGGGTCAAAGACCTCAGCGAGAGCCTTACCGTTCAGGACTGAGCCAAGAAACTTGCTAACTTCTTGCGAAGTGAGAGTCGCCCAGCTCCCCATCTCAACAACTGCTTGTGCGATTTCTTCAACATCGCCGGCCGTGGGTTTTCCATCATACGTATCGAAAATAACATATAGGCAAATGGCGACCGCCAGTTCCAGCGCCTTTGTCTGACTTTCGCCGTCCGACAGCGAGCGTGCGGCGTCCTCGAACGCGCTCTCGTCAGACTTAACGGCGGCGTTTAGAAGGCTTCGAACCGATGCTTCGATCTTCTTGTCAATTACCATTGATCATTCTCCTTCGCGCCTCTTTGAATTCCAAGCCTTGAATGCTGAAACGGCAGCCCCCGTCGCGAGCAAGGTACCAACGATGGCTTTCGGGATCACCGGCAAAAACTCTGCGACGGTGGCGTACCCGGCAGCGCCTGCCGACGTCCACCAGCCGACCGCCTCGGCGGTAAGCCGTTCCCGTGGACTGGCTTTTGCCGGCGCGTTGTCGCGTTGCTCCCTCCCGCCAGCCGGGTTGAAACGTCCAGCCGCCTGGGATCGCGCTGGCTCTGCTGGTGTGCCTCGGGTCTGGGTGCCGGTGGCACCGTCGCTTCAAGTGCCGTCGGCTACTCCTCTGGCGGTAGTGAGGGTCTGATTGGCGGCGTCGAGGGTGGCTGCGATCTGCTGGGCCAGGCTCTCCACGCCATCTTTAACGACCGTCGCGCCCGCCACGGCACCAGCTACGCCAAGAGCGACAGCCTGGGCGACGGCCTGGTTTGCCTCCGTGCTGGCGGTGTTCGTCGCGCCGCTGGCGTCGTCCAACTTGTCAACCACCGACTGGAGCGCGGCGATGACGTCATTGATGGCAGACATGGTTCGGGACTCCCCTTGGTCCGTGTCGGCCCACGCCGACAGAGTGGCTGACCGACAGAGTGGCTGACCGACAGAGTGGCTGATTGGTCGGCGTGTTGACGCCCGGCTCACGCAAGCTGCTGTCACGGCGCCGCACCCTCGAACTCTTCGTGACGGCCGGGGCGCACGAACGGCACGATAAGCTGTTGTCGCTGATCATGGCGGTCGAGCAGAAGTGCCCGGTTCGGTCGCGGCTGCCAGGTCAGGGTGTGATCCCCGACCAGCGAGGACAACTCGTTGCCGGGCACATTCAGCGCGACGAGACACGCGACGTCCTCGCGGCCGGCCGAGCCACCGATCGCATCGGCGAAGCGCCGGGCGATGCGCCACCAGCTCAGCAGGTGAATGCCCTGGCTGGGGCCACGTCGCAACACGGTGCGCAAGTCGTCCAGGCCAGTGGTGCGGTCCGGGCCGCGTTCGGACAGCATCGGGATGATCACATCCGCCGCAAACGTGATCAAGTAATTGGGCCGTCCGGCTGTTTCCAGATCAGGGCTGGCCAGCTCATGCAGGATCAACTTGAACTGACCCGCGTCGACCTCCAAGCAGTCGTGCCCGGCAGCCTTCAAAGCGGCTACGAGATCATCGACCACCTGATCCGAGGCCGCGGCGAAGCCAGCTATCACGAACTGGACCGACCCCGGCTCGTGCTGGCGGGCAAGCCCTAACGCAGCCGCATGCAGGATGTCGGCACCTATGACCGAGGTACCCAACACCGCGAGGTGGCGCCCCGGCACCGCATCGAAAGCGAACCCGACCGTGGGTAGACCGACGTCCACCGCCTTGCCCACGACGGCCTGCCGGCGCCGCACCAAAGGGGTGAAAGCCTGGTAGAGCGGGTCGTCTTCGATGTAGTGCTCGGCATAGCCGGCGAACACTGCGGGCGGGTCGTTCACCGGCGAGCGGGTCTGCCACAGCACCTGCCGTTGCGCCGCCACGGACTTGGTGTCCGCTTGGGGGAAGCGGACCACCCTGTTGGCCTCGGTCACACCGGCCGCGTCGTTGACGATCGCCGAGCCGACGCTTAGGCCGTCCGCGGCGTTGTTGTTCGCGTCGAGGATGCCGGACCCGCCGGGCAGAGCGATGCGCAGCGGGAACTGCCCGAAGATCGAATCCTTCTTGTTGTAGAGCGCTTCGATCCCGGCGATGGTCTGGCTGGCCAGGATCAGATGGATGCCGTAGGAGCGGCCCTTGCGGGCCAGGTCTTCCAGCGTGGCGGCGGCCTGGTGGGCGATGCTGTCGTTGCCCGCGAACAAGACTTGGAACTCGTCGATCACGACGACCAGCCGTGCCATCGCCGTGCCGGGCTGGGTCGTGCGCAAATCGGCGAGTTTCGTGACGCCAGCGGTCTTGAGGACACCTGCGCGGCGGTTGATCTCTCTCGACAGCGCCCGCAGGACCGCCAAGCCGTACTCCCGGTCGGACTCGATACCCACGGTGCGCGCATGGGGCACCCAGGACGGGTCCGCCAGGGTCGGGGTGAACTCAACGAACGAGACACCCTCCTTGAAGTCCAGCAAGTACAGGCCCAGCTCATCAGGCGAGTACCGCGACGCCAGCGCGTACAACATGATCAGCAACACGTTGGTCTTGCCGGCCCCGGAGCGGCCGGCGAGCAGCATGTGCGGGGTCGCATCGTTCAGAGCCAGCTCAAACGGCTTCCGGCCGTCGCGACCGACGACCGCCCGCAACCCTTGAACCGCTGACTCCTGCCAGATCCGCTCCGGCATCAACGAGGAGAAGCCCGTGCGACGGGCCACCGCCGCAGTAGCCGCCGACCGGCCGCATACGTGCGCCACCATGTCTTCACTCGCGCTCGCATCCAGCACCAACACCGCGGGCAGACCTGTGCGGTCGACGGACAGCAGGTGCGGGCCGGGTGGCTCCGACATCCGGTACCAGCCATTCCCCGCCGCAGTCACGCTGGTGGTGTGGTCGAGCTGTGGCGCGGCTTCGCCGTGCAGGTTCGACGGTGGATACCCGGCGAGCAGGAGATGGACCCGCGCCGCAGGCCCGGCATGGGCCAACGCCGACAGGCGTGCCCAGTCGCCACGACCTGCCCCGGACGGCAGTGCCGCGACGGCGATCACCAGCACGGACGGATCAGGCAGGTCTCCGCTCTGCACCGCGAGGATCTGTCGTTCGGCTTCGTCCAACGCGGAGCGCATGCCGGTGAGGTCCGTCGCCGGGGGTGCCCAGGCTTCGGCGTCCATCAACGGTCGAAATGCTGCGAATACCACCCCGAGGGTGGCGCCATCCACGGGCAGGACGCGCAGGGTGCCGTCCGGCAGCGCGGCCAGGGTACGCAGGAGAACGCCGCGCAGCCACGCGGCCACCACCGGGTCACGGGCATCGGTGTCGATCGTCAGGTGCCCACCGCCGACGAACGGTGCGACCGCCGGGAACACGACATCCTGGCTCAGGTGTGCGTCACCGAGCCGCAAGTACATCGGCCGGCCGGGAACCGCGTCGCGGCCCATCGACAGGTCAATGATCGCGTCGTCGAGTGGGCGCCCGAGCCAGCCGGGAAGCCAGGATTGGACCAGGTCGTCGAGTTGGCGGGCGAGACGACGCTGCTCCTGGTCAGCGTGCACGCCCGAGGCGCCGTCAGCCGCCATCGTCTGCACAACGGCCTCGGCATCCAGCAACAAAGCTGCGGACTGGCGATGTGCAGCGACAGCGCGGCCGAGAAACCGCGCGACAGATCCCACCGCAGTTCCTCCCCTACGACGATGCTGCGGCATCAACGGCGCTGACTGTATCTGACCTTGCACACTGCGTCAGCCATCCACGGCGCTCTGTGTCCCAACATAGACAGTCCGGGCAATCGCGGCGATGACAGCACGGCGGCGGCATGCCCACCCCCACCTCAGTACACGCTCGCCGGCCGGCAGTTCATCTCGGCAAGGGTTTGGGCTGAACCGTCGATGCGGAACCTGCGTTACAGCAGTAGCGGCGAGCATGGGCGACCCCACCCAGGTGTACGGCGGCCGGGCGCTCATCGACAACGGCACCGATGTCCGATTGACGTCTACCGCTGGCCGGGCACCCACGACACCGCGGCACGTTGGTACCGTCGCAGCACCACTACTTGCGCCTGTAGGGAGGAGCGAGAGTTGGACCCGTCACGTCCCTGGACGTCAACGTTGCGGACGGCCCGCTCGGGTGTAGCCGAAGCCGGCCGCTCGACTCGCTGTCTGCGCACCACGGTCCCCCGCTCTGCACTCGTTCAGGTCCTCCATGGAAGTGGCAGAACTATCCGAGGAATCCTGCCCGCGTCGGCAGGGCTCGACATCGCGACCGGGCTACAGGGGCAAAAGCATGTCCGCGGATCCTGAAGCCGCCATCGCTGATTGGGCTGCCCGTGGTGAGCGCCAGGCGGCACTGACGGCCGAATTGGGCGAGCGTCTTCAGCAGACTCAGGCATCCGCCGAGTCGCGTGGCGGCGAGGTGGCGGTCACCGTGGATCACGCCGGCGGCCTGGCGGGCTTGCGCCTCAGCGAGCGGGCGATGCGCCTTTCGCCGACCGAGCTGGGCGAGCTGATATTGGCGACGAGCCGGCGTGCGCAGGCCACTTTGGCTCAGCAGGTGGCCGACATCGTGGGCGGTGTGTTCGGCGCAGGCTCGGAGACGGCCGCTTTCATCGGCAATACGTACGCTGAGCAGTTTCCCGAGCCGGACGACGAGGGCGAGGAGCGTGATCGGCGATGACACAGCCGGATATCAGGCTGGACTCGGCGGCTCTTCGTGCCCACGCGCGGATGGTCGATGAGGCTGCGGCCATGTGCGGCGAGGCGTCCAGCGGTGCGGCCTACCTCGATCTGCACGACGAGGTGTACGGCGAGTGGCCGGGGAAGTTATTCGTTCCGTTGATCAATCCCGTACAAGACTGGGCGCTGCGTGAGCTTCGCCAGGGCGCGGACGCGACGGGCCATCTCGCCGAACTGGTCCGTGCGGTCGCCGACGACGCGGACACCACGGACAGTAGCGCGGCACAGCGTTTCCGGGACGGAACCAGATGAGCGGCGACACCTACATAACCCGGGCCAGCGTGATCGGCTCGGAGAGTTCTACCAAGGGCTACGAAGGTGCCGGCATCTTCGAGTCAGCCTCCGGGCTGGTCGACGGCATGATCCACCGGGACTGGCTCGGTGTTGGAGGCAACCTCGTCGCCACCGGCCTGTCACTCATCGGCGCGATCATGGACCCCTTGCAGGCGGTTTTCGCGGCCGGGGTCGGCTGGCTCATGGAACACGTGAGCTTCCTGCGAGAGCCGCTCGACAGGCTGATGGGCGACCCCCACGCCATCGACGGGCACGCTCAGTCCTGGCGCAACATCGAACAGCGCATCTACGACGCGGTGGACTTCTTCGTCGATGAGGTGAACAAAACCACGTCCACCTGGGCGGCCGGGTCCGCGGAAGCGTACCGGCGCCGCGCCCGCGACCACGCCCAGTCCGTTCAAGCCCTGGGCAAGATCGCGGACGGCATGGGTAAGGCGACCACGATCGTCGGCGCCATGGTGGGCGTCATGCGCAACACAATCCGCGACATCGTCGCCGAGGTGGTCGGCGCGTGCATCTCCAAGGCCATCCAGGCAGTGACTGTCGTCCTCATCCCGAAGGTCGTCGCTGAAGTGGCCATCCTGGTCAGCAAGACCAGCGCCAAAATCCTCAACCTGCTCAAGCGCCTCTTCGCCGCGGTCAAGGAGATGGGCGTGGCGACCCGCCAGATGGGACACCTCATCGAACAGATCGGGCAAGCCAACCGCAACGTCACTCGTCTTGAGGCATTTCGCCTGGAATCCTTCGACTTACATGGCACGGGATGGATGGGGGCAAAGTCCGGGTTGTCCCATGCCAAAGGCGCCTACAACCTCCTCAGCGACGGGCAGATCGCCGTGACCGGCCCGGTCAGCCGGGTGGCGATCGAGACCGGCCGTAGCGCGAGTCAGACCAACAGCGCACAGAACACCGGTGCGACAGGGTCTACCCTGACCGGAAAAGACCCGGAACCGCCCCCCATCGACCTTCCGCTCTGACAGGGCTTGTCATGGAACCGCTAAATGAGCGAATCGCCAAACGACGCGCCGAGATCGCCGAGGAGCAGGCAGCCCTCGACCGGGAGGACGCGCAACGCCACGCTGCGGAGAACGACGCTGCTCTTGCGGTGGTCGACCGTCGCCAGAGCGGCAACGCTCTGCGTTCCGCGCTGTTCCTCATCGTTCTGTTCGTCGTTGTGGCCGGCTTGTTCGGTCTCGCCGTCACGCTCAGTCGTCTCGCTGGCCAGGACTTCGGCGACGCCAGCAGGCAGGGACAGGCCCAGGTCACCTCGTGCCGGAAGCATGGGCCTATCTCGAATGAGGGCTTCGGCTACTGGGAGAGCTGCACGGCAACGATCACCTGGGACGATGGCAGCACCGACCGCATCATCGTCAATGACATCTTGAAATCGTCCGACATCGGAACCGAAGTGCGGGTGGGTGACCTAGGCAATTATCGGACGAGTAAGGAACTTGCCCGTGCCGATGCACCATATCGACCCTGGCTCGCGTGGATTGGCTACGCGGCCGGTGCCATCGCCTTCATTCCCGGGCTGGTCTTGGTTCTGATCGTTAAGGAACTCCTGCGCTTCCGGCGACGACGCTGATCAGCGACCGTAGCCACCGACAGCGAAACACGAAGAACCGCCCCGCTCCATCGCGAGATGAAGCGGGGCGGAATTTTGCTGGTCAAGCTACGTTTTCGGCTTCCTCGGCCGATCTGCCGTTGAGCGTGTCGACGATACGGCCGACGCCTTGGATAAGGCGATAGTTGACGGCCTGGCGGGTTACCCCTTCCAGTTCGGCGACCTGCCGTTCGGGCAGGTCGAGTCCGTACCGCAGCAGGATCGCCTTCCGCTCGGCGTCGTGGACCGTGCAGGGCAACGACCTTGCCATGTGGGCGGTCGAGCGCCGTGACCAGTGAACGGTGGGCGGCATGCCTGACCTGCCGTAAGGCCGGGACCGCGAGCGGCGAATGGTTCGAGCAGCCCGGCGAGATCACCCCGGACGAGGTCTGCCTGACCGGCGGCCACCAGATGGTGATCGTCCTCGGCCACCCCGCCGTCAGTATCGGCATGCTGTGGGAGGCGATGCGCTGGCTCGACGGCACCACCACCGCCGAACCGACCCGCCTCAATGACCACTACCGCTCCCGTTATGTACGGATGCTCATCGACAAGCACCCCGAATGGGAGGCCCGCTTCCGCGTCCGCGAACTGCGCGCCGTGTGAAGCTCACCCCCCGCAAGCACGAGATCGATGCCGTCATAGCGCTGCTGGAAAGCGACAGCTACGCCAGCGCCGACGCGCTCGCCAAGGACATCATCAAGACCGTCGCCGACGAACTGGACATGCGCGACTGGTACGCCCTGACGCACCGCTGGCGCGACGGGCAGCGCGGCATCAACTGGGGGCCATTCGCGTCCCCGATCGAAGCCCTGCGCGTCGCCGAGTACATCGGCGAAGGCCAGTTCGGGACGGTCAAGCTCTACAGCCCCGGCGTCCTGCTCGCCAACGCCAAAGGCCGCAAGAACACCGCCGGCTACTGCCGTCACAAACAGTGCGGGCACGCCCCGTTTCTGCACCTCACGGTCGGTACTGGCCGCAGTGCGTGTGGGCTGTCCACCTGCGAATGCGACGGCTTCCAGAAGTAGATGGTTCGCTCCTGACCTTCCTGGCCCGTCCGAGTGACGGGCCTTCCCCATGCCCGGACACGAGGAGATCCCCACCGTGACCAAGCCGGTCGACCTCGATCAGCTCCCCGCCCTGATCTCCGTGCCGCAGGCCGCAGCGCTGCTCGGCCTCGCGCGGGCCTCCGCGTACCGCTACGCCTCAGCCGGCGAACTGCCGGTCAAGCGGCTCGGCGGACGCGTGTACGTAATCACCGCCAAGATCCGCCCCCTCATCGACGGCAGCGAGGTGCTTGCCGCCTGACGAACAGAAAGGACATCGATGCCGCACATCGCCGCGCCGCCGCGACGGGCCAAGGACAAGCCCTCCTTCAAGTCCAACGTTCCCGGGATCACCGTCTACCCGCGCGGCGAGACGTGGTCGTACACCGTGTACCTGGACGTCCACCCGCTCACCCTGAAGCGGGACCGCCTCAACAAGAGCGGCTTCCCATCCGGCCCCGAAGCCCTCGAAGCCGCCGTGCTGATCAAGGCGGAAGCCGAGAAGGACGGACGGATACGGCCCCCACGCGGAGACCTGGACGTCGAGACCTACCTCCGCGAGTAACTGGAGGAGATCAAGCCGTCGATCAAGCCCACCACTCACGCGGGCTACTTGACGATGATCGATGCGAACGTGGTGCCCCACATTGGCCACCACAAGCTCAAGAAGCTCGACGTCGAGATCCACAACGCGCTGTACGCCGAGCTAGCCAAGAACGGCCGGACCAAGCCGGACAACACGATCATGTATCGGTACTGGGCGCTGCGACGCGACCAGCGCGGCGGACTCGGCCCGACCTACCGGGAGGTCGCCGCGGCCTGCGGCACCACCGAGTACGCGGCCAAGGCAGCACTGACACGGTACCGGCGCGGCCGTGTGCCCCAGGAGCAGCCGCCAGGGCTGGCGATCAAGACGCTGCGCAACATCGACAGCATGCTCAGCCTCGCCTGGGTCGACGCGATCGGCCACCGCTACATGACCAGCGACCCGACCGAGTACAGCAGATTCCCGCGGATGTCGCGCAAGGATCGCGAAGGCCAGAAAAGCAAGGCGCGGCCGTGGACCGAAGAAGAACTTGGCGGCTTCCTTGCCGAAGCCTTCAAGGACCGCTTCGGGGCGCTCTGGCTGCTCGCCGCCTCGTGCGGTGCCCGACGCTCGGAACTGGCCGGCGTGAACCGACTCGGGCTCAACCTCAGCGAAAATCCGTCAGTCGATTTCCATGACACCCGAGTGCTTGTCAATGGCCGCGCCGAGGACTCCGACGGCAAGACCGATGCCGGCTGGCGGACCGCGTCGCTGGACAGCCTCACCGTCGAACACCTCACCGCGTACCTCAAGAAGCTCGCGAAGGAGCGCGAGTCCTTCGGGCCGTCGTACCCGACGGACGGCTACCTGTTCGTCTGGGAGGACGGCACTCGCATCCATCCGGGAACGATCACCAAGACGTTCAACCGGATCGTCGACCGGGCCGGCGTGCCCCGGATCCGGCTGCACGACATCCGACACACCTACGTCACGATGGCGCGCAACCACGGCGTGAACCGCAAGCTGCTCGCCGAGCGCATCGGACACAAGAACCAGACTGTGACCGACACCATATACGCCCACCCGACTCCAGGAGCCGATCGGTCGATCGCCGAGACGATGGGCGCGGTCATCCAAAAGGCTGTTGAGCAGGCCGGCTAGCGGTTACTACAAGATTTACTACGAGCGGCCCCGACACCGATCGCCGCTGTCCGTTTCGGCATGAAAAGGCCCTCGAACCCTGTCCGGTTCGGGGGCCTTTCCTCCAAATCTTCATGGGGTGACCGACGGGACTTGAACCCGCGACCCCCGGGACCACAACCCGGTGCTCTACCAGCTGAGCTACGACCACCATCGCACACGAGGAAATCCCCGATGCCCGCCAATCATAGCGGCACACTCGCAACCCTCGTCGAGCGGGTTACCAGCTTGGTCAGGTGACCCCTGAGCTCGCCCTTTGCCACCCTTTGTCGCCGGCGGCACGGTCAGAGCTCGGCGGCGATCGCCTTGGCCGTCTCGACGTCGGGGCCCGGCAGCGGGACGAAAATCGTCCGGCGGTAGTACTCGAGCTCGCGGATGCTCTCGCGGATGTCGGCCAGCGCTCGGTGCGCGAGCCCCTTGGCGGGCTGGCCGAAATAGACCCGCGGGTACCAGCGGCGGCACAGCTCCTTGATCGAGGAGACGTCGATCATGCGGTAGTGCAGGAACGAGTCGAGCGCCGGCATGTCCCGCGCCAGGAAGCCCCGGTCGGTCGCGATCGAGTTGCCGCAGAGCGGCGCGCTGCGCGGGTTGGGGACGAACTCCTTGATGTAGGCCAGGACGGCTTCCTCGGCCTCGGCCATCGTGACCTTCGACCGGCGGACCTCGTCGGTCAGCCCCGATTTGGCGTGCATGTCGCGCACCACCGGCGGCATCGCGTCGAGCGCCGCGTCGTCGGCGTGGATGACCAGGTCGATGCCCTCACCCAGCACGTTGAGGTCGGCATCGGTGACGAGTGCGGCAACCTCGATGAGCTTGTCCTTGCCCAGATCGAGACCCGTCATCTCACAGTCGATCCAGACGAGCGGATCGCTCATTTTGTCCCACTTTCGCCTACTACGAACCGGCGCAAATCTACGCATCACGGACGGTTCGATATGTAATGATGAAGACCAATTTGAACACCACGGATGACGCCGACTGCAACTCAGTTGCACATCCCAGTTGCAGTTTCTTCCCCATTGGATCACCCGTACGAGCGACACGCCAACATGACAGTGAACCGTTCAGTTTATCGTGCCGCGCGGGGCTACCCAACGTTGCTGCTGCCCGGTGACTGAGGCGATGTGCTCGAAATCCGCGTCATAGTGCAGCACCGTGGCCCGGTGCTGCTCCGCGATAGCGGCTGTCAGCAGGTCGAACGCGCCCGCCGCCCGGTGCAGTCCGCGTGACGCCATGAGGATTTGCACCTCGCGTGCCCGCTCTGCGGCTTGCTCCGTGATGTCCAGCCGCACCAGGTGCTCCGCGCGGCTTTTCAGAACGTGCGCCACCTCGTTCGGGCGTGCCGAATACCCGGCCTCAAGATCTAGCGTGATGCACGTTGCGCCCACCCTGTCATCAATCAGGCCCTCGACGAGAGCCCGCACGTGCAGGTTGACTGACATCCGTGCCGCCGCCGACGTGTCGATCAGGTAGAGCGTGCCCGGCATGGTCAACGCCGTGCGTCCTTCATGATCTCCCGGTCGGCGATGTCCTGGCCCCACAGGTCGACGCGTTGCGCGCTGCGCGCGGCCCGCTCGGCGACGTAGGCAAGAGCAGCGTTTACCGTGTCCTTCTTGGTCGTGGTACCTAGTTCGCGCTGTGCCGCAGCCAGCGCCTCGTCGTCAAGATCGATCAGTGTTTTCGTCATGCCCCGAGTATATCAAGAGCACGTTCGTGTATATACTCGATCGCTGCCCCCTGTCTCGTCCGGTGGATACGGCTAGTGCGCTGGCACCCTACATCGATGCATGCGATCGACGCATCGGCTCTTATCATCGAGATATCGATGCGATAGGGGTAGGGGTAGGGGTAGGGGTAGGGGTAGATAAATCTCTATGTAGACCTGATTTCCGAGCCGCCGCGGTAACCCCTCGGGGAACACGCTGTTGTGCGCCTAGTCCAAGCGTTCTCTTCGCTGCTTCGATGTGAAGCCAATTCCAGGCGGCGGCTTCGTCATCGTGATCTTTGCCGCGTCGGCCCATGCTCGATGGGAGCGGGGCTAGCCAGCGGTCGCCCCTCTTAATCACGAACCCGCGAACGATCGGACGTTCACTCATCGCGCACCCTTCATCACCCAGCGCATGCGGTTGCACATCTACCTGCAACCGGCAGGTGCAACCTAACATGTTTCCCCAGGTCAGAGCGCTTTTACATAGTCGATCCATACTAAATGATCAGCCACCCGGACAGCGTACGCCCGCCCTGGCATGAACCGGTGTCACGTCCTCCCAAGCCACTCGTCCGGGCACGACCGGCGCGGCGAGGCTCTATGCCCGCTTTCGGGCGATGACTTCCCACTCGTAGCTGAAACGGCTAAAATGCTCTTAACGGACGAAGCCCTCCTTCGGTTACTCCGTTCCCCCGGGTAGAGGGCCCTTCGCGTCGGCAGCGCGGAGGGCCCTCTCGGCGTTGTGGACTGTCTGCGGCCGCGGAACCGGCCAGGAAACGAAGAAGGCCGCCGGGCTGGCGGCCTTCCTGCTGGATCAGTCCTCGGGTTCGGGCGGCGGTTCTGGTCGGCCCGGAGTACGCGAGTCGGCCTGGGCCGGATCGGTCGTGTGCACCCGACGGCGGCGGCGCTGGGGGGTGCCGTTGGCCAGCAGTTCGGCCGCCTCTTGCTGGTAGGCGGCCAGCCAGCCGGTGGGCGTGCCGCTCAGCGCGGGGATGGCTCCCGTACTGGTGCGGAGGGGAACGTCGGCCCGGCGAGTCGGTCGTGGGTTCCCCGCGCCCGGGGGCGGCTCGGCGGTGGTCGCTCGCGGGGTGGTGGCCCGGGTAGCCGGCTTCGCCGCCGACTTCGTGGTGGTCGTCCGGGTCGACGTCTTGGCGGCGGCGGTCGCCTTGGCCGGGGTCTTGGCCGTGGTCGACCTGGCGGTCGTCGTCTTGCTCGCGGCCGCGGCCTTCGAGACGGCGGACTTCGTCGTCTTCGCGGGCTTGCCGGCGTCCGCGAGGTGACCGTCGGGGTCGGCCCTGGTGGTGCGGGTGGTCCTCGCCTTGGGCTTGCCGGGCTTGTCCTCAGAGTTGCCGGAATCGTCGGAGAGCACGTCGGCGGCTGGTTCGGAGCCGACTGCGGCCTCCGCGGCGGCGCGGGCGGCCACTGATTCGGCAGCCTTGCGCCAGGCGGCGGGGGCCGGACGGCCGGTGCCGGTGCCGGGCAGGCGACTCGAGAAGGACGACATCGCGCTGCCGTCCGCCCGGCTCTGGGCCTGGGTGATCAGATCACGATCGGACTCCGGACGGGCTGCGCCCCGGCGGCTCGGCGAGCTCTGCCCCTCGGCGTCGGCCGACGGCTCGAGCTCGGAGTCTCCGCCGGTCGCGGGCTCGGTGTCCGCTGCGGGCTCGGTGTCGGTCACGGACTCGGTATCGGTCACGGACTCGGTGTCGTTGCCGGTCTCGCGCTTGGTTCCAGCCTCGACCTGCCGCTGCGGGGTCGGTGAGGGCTTCGGGCGCTGGGCCGGGGAAGCGGGTGCCGGTGTGGAATCGGCGGAGATGCGTTCACCACGGGCCATCGCGTGCAGAACGGCGGGAACGTCCGACGGGCGTGCCACGGACTCCGCCGGGAGCGTCTGGGCCCCGGCGTTCGGCGAGTCGGTCATTCCCCTGGCCGGGGACGGACCGGAGACGCGGGCCACCTGCGAGGTGCCCGGTGCACCATGCTGACCGGCGGACGCGACGGCGGGTACCGGCCCGTTGGGGTGCACCTCGCCGTTCGCGACCGGGGCGGCCGGTCGAATCTCGGTAGCCGCCGGGCGCTCTGTGGTGCCGGGACGCGTCGTGGTGCCGGGACGCGTCGTGGTGCCGGGACGCGTCGGGGACGGAACGATCGGGCGCGACGGGGACGGCGGGCGTGGGACAGACGGGCGTGGCGGAGCCGGGGCGGTGGTCGCCTTCCCGGCACCGGAGGCGGTCCCGGGGTCGTCCTTCTTCTCGGCCGCCGCGACGTCTTGGGCGGTCTCGTCCCGGACGGGCTGGGTAGCTTCCTCCGACTCCTCCGACGGCGCTACGGTCGCCGAGCGGGCGGGCAACGGCGCAACGGGCGCTGCCGCGGCGCCGGAGGCGCGGCCGGCGGAGGCCGCCGGCGCGCGGCCGGAACCCGCAGGACCATTGGCGGTGCCCGCCGGAGCGTTACCGAAGCTGGCTGGGCTGTTGCCGAAGCCCGCTGGGGCGCTGCCAGAACCCGCTGCGGCAGTGCCGAAGCCCGCTGGGGCGTTGCCGGTGGCGGGCGAAGATCGTCGACCCGCGGCTGGGGAGGTGCGGCGATCGGGCGACGGGCGTCCCGCCGGCGGAACTTGGCGGCCGAGTCGCGGGGAGTCAGTGCGCGGCAGACCCATCGCGGACCAGTCGGTCGGTCGCGGGCCGGTCACCATCGACACCTGCTGGTCGGCCACTCGCGGGTCGCGGTCGTCCTCCGGGATCTCGCCCCAGACGGCACGAGCGTCGGCGGCACCCGCGGCATAGACAGCCGCCACGGCGTCGATCGAATCGGCGGGCGACGTCGGCGGGGCGGCAGCGGCGGTCACCGGCTCGACCGCGCCGGTGGAATCAACGACGGCCGCCCGAGAGTCAGCGGCGACCGGGCCGACGGCGGTCACTAGAGAGTCAGCGGCGACCGGGCCGACGGCGGTCACTAGAGAGTCAGCGGCAGCCGAGGCGACAGCGACCACTGGAGAGTCGGCGGCAACCGAGGCGACAGCGGCCGTTGCGGATTCAGTGGCAACCGAATCAGCAGGCGCCTGGTCGACCGGCGATGAGGAGGTGGGAGCTGCCGGAACGTGGGTCCGCGGGGAGGCGGGGGACGAGGCCCACGGTTTGTCGCGGTCCACGGCGGCACGCCGCCGGGCAGCTTCGGCCATCCGGGCGGTGGCCTGCGCCTCGGTTTCCCGGGCTCGGGCCGGCGCGGTCTCGGCCACCCACGCGTCAACCGCCGACGACTGGAACATGGGCATGTCGTCCGGCGGCGGCGTCCGGCGCTTTCCCGCCTTCTCCGTCCGCCGGGCCGGCGTCTGTTCGCCGCCTTCGGACGACGCCTTTCCCATCGGCAGCGAGACCGACCCGGCCCCGATGAGCTGCAACGGCTCCCCCGGCGACAGCGCCTCGCGCTCCCGGCTGGCCGAGGCAGCCGCGACAGGGACAGGAACGGCCGGGACAGGACCAGCCGGGACCGGAACAGCCGGGGCCGGGACAGGACCAGCCGGGGCCGGGACAGCCGGGGCCGGGACAGCCGGGGCCGGGACAGCCGGGGCCGGGACAGCCGGGGCCGGGACAGCCG
>Ga0247781_1000161_pt1 | contig 19932 bp, 16 predicted proteins | sample UWRJL184509B5_FD_179922 | JGI IMG/M metagenome (GOLD analysis project Ga0247781, IMG submission 179922) | Plant litter microbial communities from Arlington Agricultural Research Station in Wisconsin, United States - UWRJ-L184-509B-5 | ecosystem: Environmental > Terrestrial > Plant litter >...
ACTCGTCATCTTTCATAGAGGTGAAAGCCGACGTGGATGGTGTAAGGCAATCATCACTGAGTGGTGGAACCTGACTCGTGCTTCAACCATCATCCCTCTTCCAACCCGCACGGAAGATCCAGCGACATTGTAGGTACCTCCCTCCTACCAATTAAGAATGTAAGCTTACGCTTCACCTGATAGGACAATTGGTCTTTGCTGACCACGGTTCTTCCACGACTGCCGCAACCCATGACGGCTCATTCCCCAGAACCAGAACGAGGTCCGTGGTTCCTGAGCGTTAAATATGAGAGTCAAGATGAGGGGAACCGCCTGCCTCGTTCAATCATGGGCCAGCAAGTACGAGGGGAATACGGTGACACAAGCCCGGCATGCAGGCCGGTGGTTGTCGGCAGGTGAGATACAGGCGGATGCACCCTCATGTTGCTGCACGTCGCTGAGACTGCCAAGAAAGGAAGCTCAGTCACTGTGCATAGGTACCGTAGGCATGGCGATCACATAGGCTCATGGGATTCCAGATTGCCTTCACAGACCTTTCTTGACTCTCATACGGGGATAATGCATGCTGGGGTTGAAGTTGCATTCCTCCTCACGGCCAGACCCCACCTTGGACACCTGAGAGCATCAAGGTTTCTAATTCTACACGGTGTAAATCCGTGTTGCAAATATATCCGGAAAAGTACCACCCTCTATGACTGTATGCTACGGTACCTACCTAATTACTAATAATAAATCTTGGAGATGGGGAAGGACAGCCAAGACCGCCACGCCATCCAATCATCAATGTTAAATCTTTCCATCGTGATATCTGGATTTTCAAGTCAAGTTGCCCAATCCGCCCCCATCAAACGAATCTGTGTCTCGGGCAACCCGGAAATAAAGGACCATTACCAAATCCAGGACATTTACCTGTTCCGTCTTGCTCATCGTCTAGTCTGAGTCAGATGTCGGTTCTGCAGGCCACAAAAACCAGCAAATAACCGCGATGAGCTTGAGCAATACAGCCGTCCACAAGGCACCGGCGATCCCAAAAGAGCTGTGTGCAAAGAGCCCTCCAATGATAGCTCCAGACAACAGGAGCACAGGAGCTGCCACTCTCCTATTTCTCTCGGCGTTCTGAGTAGGCGCCGCGAACAAAAGTGGGTCGGAAAACAGATCGCAGTAAATGCTCGTCAAGACAACGCTTGTTAGTGCGTTGTACTTGAGTGCTCTGCTTGTCACGGCTTGCCCGCAGCTTTGGAAGGCGATGAGGGCGATGGGGATGAGAACGTTCCAAGTGACATCGTCTTTCGTGGATGCCGGCCCAAAAGTGAGAATCAGTGCAGCGCCCGCAATAAACAGCATCTGGGCCAGGAACGAGGCACACAGCACCCATCGTCGTGCGGGAGAAAAGTGCCGGTGAAATCGGCTGAAGCAAAAAGAGCCCAGGCAGAATGAAAGCAGAGAAGTGCCTGACTTGATCCATCGGGTGCTTTCAGACGGCGCAGCCAGCCCAAGGCCAATGTAAACCGTGTTTCCTGTCGAGAGCATCCATGTCAGTCTATCTTGGATTTTGTATTTGACGTCCAAGAACACCGATGGCAACATCATCTTACCAGTCTGCATCGAAACAAAGGAGCCCCAAATCGATATGGAGGAGCTGTCAAGCAAGCCCGTGATTATGTAGCAGAGGAGAAGGACAACATCTGCCCAGTCACGGTTCACATTGACCGCCATGCGACTCCATCTCCACGGTGTCTTTGGTTTCCCAAGGAGTGGCTGTTGTTGTTCCTCCTCCCCCGAGTGGACTGTTCCGTACCCTTGAGGTGAGCTCATTGTAGTTGTAATAAATAGGAGAGGGCGAGTGCGAGTGATAGGGTGAGTGAGGTCTTTTGGTGTTTTGGTGATTTGTGTATGTACCACGCCGGGGTAGTCAGAGCAAAGGATATTAGTAAGGATGTCGGCAACGAACCCCGCCAATCAGTCGCTGTGTCTGTGGTTCATTCCTCTGCCACTATTGATCTCCCTCGACCAGATAAAGCAATTAAGCAGGCGGTTATCGGTCTGGCTCCAGTCAGCATCCCGCTTGCACTTAGTAATTGCCACTCTTTGTTGGGCCTGATCTCCTCCCAACGAATGCGGGGAACCTCAATTTAGTGAGGTGTGGTCATCATCAGAGTTCGGAATCATCCAGTCAGAGCTTGCTATCTTCCGGAACTGAGTGACCCCACTTCCGGCTTACAAGGGCCCCAAAAACGGTTGCGGGATGGTGAAACGGCCGCCCAATAGACTGCGTTTCTCAACGCCGAGAACGAGGGAGCTTCACACTATTTCGCCGGTGTGCTGGGCTTCGGTGTTCGGTATCTAGGTACGCGGGGGTAACCAAAAACGGAGGGTTGGAGGCAGGCAGTCACTGCTGATCGCGATACATGTCCGAGGTCAAGGCCTATCAGAGGCGAACCAGAAGACGCAATATCTCGAATTTTGACCAATATTGCTGATGCATTGTGACTAGAGGTGCAGAATTCCTGGAATTGAAAAGTGGTTTGGTTCCCACACATTGACTTGATGCTCCCCTCCCATTATCTCATCACACCCCTTGGGCCTTTTTATTGTTGGAAGGCGATCTGAACTCCTTCTCTTCCTGTCTAGTCCAACACCAAAATAACCTGCAAGTCAGCAGTGTAATTGATCTGTAGACACAATGCAGATACCAACTCTCTCCAGCAATGCTGCCAGACTGCTCGTACTGGCATTGAGCTTGGGCAGCTCGCCATGCGTGGCAGCTCCCCACCGGGACAGCCCATTCGAACGTCTCCGCAACGGCCTCGAGCTTCCCGAAAAGTATCTTACCAGCAACAAAGCCAATCTCAATTCTGGGAAACCATATACCCCTGACCATCGCGACCCATTGGACAAAGCCGTCGACAGCGTAGGTGACGGCTTGGATCCTCTCCCATATCGCAATGGCTTGGGGGCATCGGTCTTGGGACCTTGGAATAAGGAGAGGTCGCGAACCAACCCAGACTTGGTCAGGCCGCCCAGCACCGACCACGGCAACATGGCCAACATGCGCTGGAGCTTTGCCGACTCGCACGTTCGTATCGAGGTGAGCAGGAACCATGACTTTTGAACAGACTGATCGTTCCTTGCTGACCATGTCACCATTTCACCACGTCTCTAGGAAGGCGGATGGACCCGTCAAACCACGGTACGCGAATTGGGAACGAGTGTCGAGCTGGCTGCCGTCAACATGCGACTTGACAAGGGCGCCATCCGCGAATTGCACTGGCACAAGGAAGCCGAGTGGGCCTATGTCCTCGAGGGCAGCGTCCGGGTCACCGCTCTCGACTACGAAGGGGGCAACTTCATCGGCGATACAAACAAGGGCGATCTGTGGTATTTCCCCAGCGGCGTACCACATTCCCTCCAGGGTCTGGGCCCCAATGGCAGCGAATTTCTGCTCATCTTTGATGATGGCCGATTTTCCGAGGAATCTACCTTTATCCTCACCGATTGGCTTGCCCATACCCCGAAATCGGTGATTGCCGAGAACTTCCATCTCGACCCCGAAGTTTTCAAGCATCTGCCAGCCAGCGAGAAGTACATTTTTCAGGGATCGCAGCTGCCAGGCTCCATTGAAGACGAGAGACCAAGCGGAAAGGGAGCCAAGAGGTCCAAGTACCAGTTTACCCACAAAATGTTGGATCAAGAGCCACTCAAGACGAGCGGTGGTGCTGTCCGAATCACCGATTCCAAAAACTTCCCCATTTCCAAGACCGTTGCGGCCGCACATGTCACCATTGAGCCAGGTGCATTGCGCGAAATGCACTGGCACCCTAATGCCGATGAGTGGTCCTTCTTCCTCCGTGGGCGCGCCCGTGTCACCATCTTCGCTGCTGAAGGCACGGCGCGCACCTTCGACTACGTTCCAGGTGATGTTGGGATCGTCCCAAGGAACATGGGCCACTTTGTGGAGAATATTGGCGATGAGCCGATCGAAATGTTGGAAATCTTCCGAGCTGACGAGTTCCGGGACTTTTCTTTGTTCCAGTGGTTGGGTGAAACTCCAAAGAAGCTCGTCATCGACCACTTGTTTCCCGACGACAAGGAGGCGGGCGAAAAGTTCTGGAGCGAGGTGAAGGACGCGAAGAAGGACCCCATCACCAAGTTTCGGCACACGGAAAACGGGCAGGATTCTGGTGATCTCTGATGGCGATAATCTTGGAAAGGCTTCATATTGAGCCTGTGTACTTATATATTTCTTTGCGAATATTCCGACTGTTGTCTTCTAATTTGACACCATTTCAGCACCTGCGTGCGTGCCTCCCATGTATTTTGTACCTGCCGCAAACATCTTGGCACTTGGTGTCCGGAGAACTGGGACTGGGACTGGGACAAGCGGGATTGCGGGACGAGGAAACGAAGAACCCACAATTCATCTCCAAAACTCAATCAACCGGCACTCATGGTGATTATGCTTAAAAATCCGCCGGATGTCATTGGCTTTGTTCAAGGCTGCCGCTCCATAAGGACAACCACCGCCCACCTCGGATGCCGGATGGGTCTGGAAGCAAGCTCAATCGGGAAGTCCAATGCCCGCCGGCTTTAGCCTGGAGCTCTTGGCCGAGTGGCTGTATCCAAGCTTCGTCAAACAGTGATAGGCGAAGCTTGACATTAATTAAAGACGCAATGTCGAACCCCGCTCATCGGACAATTGGACAATCATGACAAGACTTCCCCTTACATAAAAAGATAAACGAGAGTGGAGGGTGGTGAGCCGCAACCGTCCATCCGATTGGCCATGTACGAGAACACGATAGTTTGCCAACCTCTGGTCATGGTGTCTGTGAGAGAATTACTTCGGCATTGGCCAGGTTCCAGGGATCAACGCTTGAGGTCCTCATAAGTTTCCCAGGCAAGACGAGTTGGGAGAAAATGGCAGCAATCCGTCCTCACGGTGACGACCTGCCCAACCCGATACTAGAAACTACTTAATTATGGAGGACATTACCCTGGAGATTTCCGTTAAAAAGATCGTCAGTTAAGTGTGGGATCGGGAATGTGGACGCTTGCTAACCGTACCGCTTACCGAAATAGCATCAATTTTGGCGTCATATTCGCGAAGGACTCCAGCATACAGCCGGGAATGTTCGACCCCGGATAATAGAGCTTTGGCATTAGCTCAATTATCAGTGACGGGATAGGGCCTTTCTTGTCTATTGTATATATCTTGTTTCACCTCCCCACAATACAACACACGAGAGACCAGCACCCCCGCGTCAAACCCCAGCATTTCCTCATCTCCCTCGCAAAACGATCTTCCTTCAGCAAGCTATCACACCATGGGACTTCTGCAGCTTACCGCGGCCATCCTGGCCCTCGGCAACACCGTCGTTGGTACGCCTGTCCCTGAGGTTGAGCCCAGGTCAGCAGCAGCCAAGGTTTGCGATGCCGCAACCACCGTGTGCTACTCCGAGTACACCAGCCCCGGAGGCGTCTCATACCGGATCGCCATCCCTGATACCGCCACGGCGGGCAACTTTGACGTCTTGCTCCAGATTGTTGCTCCCAAGGCAGCCGGTTGGGCTGGTTTGGCATGGGGCGGAGTCATGGTGAACAACCCCTTGACCGTTGCCTGGGCCAACGGCGCCAACACCGTGGTTACAAGCCGCAGCGCATCGTAAGTTGGCTCGTGTCTGACCCGTTCATGTTCCAAGGAGAAAATCACGTATTGACATCCTCACCAGGAGCCGCACATACCCAACTGCTTTCACCGGCGCAACCTATACGGTGCTCCCTGGCTCGACTGCCAACACCACCCACTGGACGCTCAACGCCCTCGTCAAGGGAGTGAGCTCCTTCGGTTCGACCAAGCTTAGCCCAGCCAGCACCTCTGTGTCGCTCGCGTATGCTCAGTCGGCAACCGCACCCACAACTCCCTCCGACCCCAACAGCCGATTTGCAATCCACACCACCAGGGGCAAGTGGTCGCATGACTTTGTCGCCGCAAAGAACGCTGATTGGGCCGCCCTCGTTCAAAAGGCCTCGGCCGCCAGGCCAGCATCTTAGTTGCAACATCTCCATCGAACGTGCTGGATGGATGGACACGTTTTAACCCAAGAATTCGAAAAAGCAAGGATGTGCAAGAGCGGCGTCAAGGAATGGCAAAGCAGATCTGACAATAACGTGGAAACTGGGTAGAACAATAATGGAAGGTGTCTTGGTTATTTATGTATTCGTTGCCTTTCCGAGGGCCTCGCCCGTATAAACAAAACTCAAGAGGTGTTATTTATAACTGCGCTACATTTCAAGCCCTATCCCCGGGGAGTCGGGATCTTGAAGCCACTCCCACTGCGACAGAAACGACAAATAATGAGATTCCGATCGTGCTAGCAGACCATGGATTTCTCCATCGAAACAACGATAGCCCGGGAGTGTTCCCCAAAAGCGACGATCGGTCCGCTCACTCCTTGATCTTGATTGTATATCCGGGAGTGTCCCGATCCGCAATGTGCTCAAGCTTTGCTCCGGGCTCGTCAAATTAAAAACGACCTTCATATAAATCACATCGCTTTAACAATTGCACTTGATTGGTTGCGCTTAGACCGAGCACAAGCGTGGCCCACATAAAGGGGGTGATTAGGCAAAACATGCCCGGGAATGGGCTACGCAGTGCAGTGTTTATTCGAAATACATGTCCGCCCTAAAGATGCCGTGTTTACCGACTGTATATCGAGATATGGACTCGTAGATACTTAAGTGCAGGACATCCCATGAGACAAAGCTAGGTTTAGGATATTACTCTTTGGCATTCGCAACCCAATATTTACTCGCCGTTCAGTACCAAAATGCAGTTACCCGTAACAACACTCCTCGGTCTTGCCGGGCTTCTGGGCCAGGCATCGGCTCACGGCTTGGTGACAAAGCCGGCAACGCGAACCCCAGGAGCGGCCACTGCTGCGGCGTGTGGAAAGACCATGGCTACATTCTACCAGGCAGACAACACGTCGTACCCCGAAGCTCTTCTCAGAGCCAACCCCCAGGGGCTAAAGGACGGATACAATGCCAAGAACTGCAACCTTTGGTTGTGCAAGGGGTACCAGTTCGCCGACAACGCCGCCAACGTGAAGAGTTACAAGACGGGCGATGTTGTCGACCTGGAGGTGTTTATTCGCATTGCCCACAAGGGATACGCCAATGTCAGTGTTGTTGACACGACGACCAACTCGGTCATCGGCACCCCTCTCCTTGGCTGGGCCGACAACTACGCTGCCAGCACTTCACCTCCGGCCGACCAGACCAAGTTCAGCGTCAAGATTCCCGAGCTGGGTGGTAAATGCACCACAGCCGGTGTTTGCGTAAGAGCTTGATCCCTTGTGGTTTGCACGTCCGAGGCCAATGCTAACGTGCATGACAGGTTATCCAATGGTACTGGTTTGGTGCAGGCCAGACATATGAATCCTGCATCGATTTCACCGTTGCTGCTCCGGTCCATGATCACTCCCGCATGATTCGTGGCCAGGCATGGAACTAATGTGGTTTGTTTGTTGATGGTGTGATGTCTGTCTCTGGGGTTTGGGGAGCGATAGAAGCGGTGAAACGGGGGCAAGTGTTTTGCACGTTGAGAGCCAGGTGGTTTTCCAGCGTCGTTTATAAGAATGGCTTACTGTATAAAGAAAGGTGCACATGGGAGACATAGAATAAATCTATATTTAAATCTGTATTAGTTGAGGGAATTTAAAAAGATCAGCCTGCAGTCAACATCACAAGCAAACTCCTAAATAAAAGCTGCGCGTGTCTTATTAAGATAGGTAGGTACCTACTGTTGTAAAGTGTTGTAGACTAAGGCTAAGTAAGGGGGGTTTAATTTATGTAGGTAGGCAGGTGTTTAAAGTACTCGCATGGGGAATTATTTATTTATAAGTTGCACTCTGCACCCATCTCTTTCCCGTCTCGATACCCGAGAGCATCCCGACAGACCAAACGCACCATCACCCAGGTTTCGGATATGCTCCTTTGCATATTAGGCCACTCTGCCGGTCGCGAGCCCAAGAAGACCGGTGACGTCCTTTGCAAGGCAAGGCCCGTTGTGCAGCACATTGTGCTTGGGAATCTTACCGTCCTTGGTGGGGATCTGGAGCGCAATCGTCTCCGAGATTCCCGGATACCGCGTGATGTGGCCATGGTCACTGGCCTCGGCTGTGTCGGCGGCGAAAATGGCCCCGAATCCACCACCAGTTATGTATGCAGTGCCATTGACCGAGTTGTCCCCGGGGATCGACACCACAGCAAGGCCAGTTGTGAAAACAACCCACCTGTTGGCCGAACGAGCAAGGAGATTTGTCAGTTGATACGAAGATGGAAGGTGAAAACCGCATTGAATTGAAGGGACAGGGAATAGGGGTCGACTCACTGGTTCGCGGGGGCAGTGTGAAGTCCCCCGTCAAATCCGGCGGGAAGCACCGTGTATGTCAACTGAGTGACATTCCCCAGCTTGACCGAAGCACTGCCAGCTATGCCCGCATCTGTGGAAATCGTGAACGGGGTGTCCATCTCCCAGCATTCGAGGACCGAGGCATGGCGACGAGTTGCAATTGCCGTGATGTTGAGCTTGAGGGCGAGACAGGTCTCGGTGACCACTGCAAGGGCGATCAAAGCCCGGCAAATGGTTTGTCTGACATTGATGATCTGCATCTTGTCGGTTTTGTGATGAACAGCGGCGACCAAAGAAATCAAAGGTTCGATGTGACAAACTTGGAGAGGACGCGGCGAGTGGAGGGGTACAGGGGCGGGGCAAAGATTATGCTACCATTCGCATTCAAAGGATTAATTGGATACCACAGGCAGTCAGGTACTGTTGCGTCTGTATTATATAGGTACTGAGAGGTACCATCTCGTTGCCATAAATGGAAATTTATGCGCTGATGGACATGCCCTCGTTATTGTTGCTCTTGGCCGATGTACCTTCCCGGGATCGAGCTTCGATCCCTTCCTTTGTTCGGCCAAAACGTTCGATTCTCAATCTTCTGTCCGGCAGCTGCTGCATTTATTGCAGATCGATGCATGGGGCTGAGGTGACATGCTGCTACCGTAACCTGCACAGAGCAGCATCCGGACCAATCACATAACACCAGTATGAAGCTGCCCCTAGAACGAATGCGGCGCAGCTAACCATGAATTACATTCTTACACCCGTTCGGCGATTAAGAAGGCCCGAACAGGGAGATGGAAAAAGTAAGACATGGTTATCAGCAAGGTTGATCGCGGAAGTGATATTTGAACTGCTCCCACGCTATTGTGGTCAAGAAAGTTACTTATTTGCAACATCAGAGTGATTAGACGACACAATCCCACTCTACGACTGGAGTTGAGCATGATGGAACGCCGAGTCCCCTCCAAGCAAGTCTTCCGTGCAACGGGCTGAGCAGCGTGGGATTGTCAATGCAGGACCTTGATCAATGTCATTCAAGTTATATCAGGAGAGCAGAACCAAACATTTCTCGGCAACGCAATACAATACTTGTGCCATTCTGATATTAAATTTTCAGGTCAAGGAACTCCGTCTGGCTCCCTACACTACATGTGTTTCATCAAACCCAGATTCCATATGTTGTGATACGCACCACTGGTAGTCAATCGTCCACCGCCGGGGATCCCTTCTCAGCACTGCGACGTTGGCAGCCGGCATTTACCTCGACCTCTCCTGCACGCCTGACAACCTGGAAGATTTCCAAATGCCATCAAACTACAAAGTCACCGACATGCCCAAGCATTGACATGTCAGTCGTGGATAGTGTGGTTAATCCGGTCTCATTCTGTGCACAGGCATGGGAACATCCAACACCGTCATTCGCTGGACTTCATCCATAACTTAGTCTCAGATACCAAGTATCCTCTTGATCTTCACCATGAGCTCCAAACCAACCATCATCACTGATGCGGCGAGAGCCAATGCTACCATCTCGGGATCAACCATCGTCGGCATAAACGCCCTGTACATCTCCCTCACCAGCGTGTTTGTCTTCCTTCGCATGTACACGAGGTTCTCAGTGCACCAGAAGCTGTGGTGGGATGACTGTATGTGCCCAGTACGAGCTCGTTCCAGTCCCGATTGCTCCCTGTAGTGTATCGCAACCTAACAAAGGCTTTGTTCTCAGGGGCTACGCTTGTTTCGTGGGCCGGAACCATGGTCTTTTGCTCCATTGCAATTGAGATGAAGGACCACGGCGGCGGCATCAACGTGGTGGATGTCCCCGACAGCGAGTTGAAGATCTTTACCAAACACTACCAAGATGTCCAGATGATCGCGCGGACCTCCATTTTCTTTGCCAAGCTTGCCATCCTGCTCCTCTACATTCGAATCTTTTATCCAAAGGGAACGTACAGGACGGCCTTGTGGTGGGTGATCCAAGCTGTGATATGGCTCAACCTGCTCTACACCGTCTCCCTGATTCTGGCCATCTCCCTGCAGTGTGTTCCGTTTAACCGGCCATTCGGCACCAGCTGCGCAAACCAGTATGCCATTCTCCTCTCGGCATCGACCATCAACACCATCAGCGACATAGCTGTTCTCGTCATACCCATGGGGTCGTTATGGAAACTCCAAATGAGCCGGAACAAGAAGCTCAGTGTCTGGGCCCTCTTTGCCTTTGGCGCCCTGGCACCGCTCTTCAGCATCACTCGACTTCTGTACCAAATCACCCAGGCCAGCGGCGACAACAAGACGGTCATTGCCGAGACGGTCTTGTTACTGGCCTTGGCAGAGCAGGGTATCAATCGTCACGGGCTGCATGCCTGTGGTGAGCGTCTTCTTCATCAGACGGGTTTTCAAGAAGGGAAGCAGCGGGAAGCCTTCCGGAGACCCAAATCGCACCCTCACACAACGCTTCTGGCCCAACCGAGAGTCGGGCAGTCCAAGAAGATCATGGCCTTCGCGCCCAAAACACAAAGGACCCTCGAATCCCTATTCATTGGGCACGCTGAGAGACGATGGCACATTTGCAACGAGTGAGGATGGGTTCTTCCCGGGGTCCAAACTTGGAGGAGCGGGGCAAATGGGACAACTACCTGATGAAGAGCAGGCTCAAATCGTTACCAAGCCAAATAATGTCATCAGTATTGTCTCTACCTCGACTGTTACGCGATCGGAAGGGGGGCCGGGCTATCCACGCGGTCTGCCAGTGGCCGGACACGAGGTTGAGGTTATGGCGTTGAACGGGAGGGAAGACAGATAGGTAGCTAGTAAGATAGGCGTCGCAGAATGAACATTCTACCTTGACCATGTTGATGTTTCTTGGACTTGACGTGTCAGAGCAAATTGTGATGTAATTAACGGCAGTATCCGTAATAGTAGGTAGTAATATACTAAGATACCTAGCTAACTACCTAGAACCTTACTGACCTGCTTCTTCCATCCCCGCGATTCCTGAGCCCGGCAGTTTTCGAAAAGGGTTGGACATCTACCACAAGACTATGTACCGGAATAAACGAGTCTATACACTCACATTTGATCGCATTCTTCCTAGTTGACACTGAAATATGAACCTCCGCTCGTAACGATGAGAAGGAGCTCGTCCAATTCACAGAACGCGGAAACTTCTGCAAAATGTCCTGGAATGACTGAGACATCTCATATGAGCTCTCGCTGAACAACTCAGCAAACTCCCGAGCTTCGTATTCCGCAATCAAGCACACAGGTTCCTCAGCCCCTCGGCGGTAATTGCAGAGAACGAAGAATCGGAGGAACTCCTCGCCCACACCGACTTTCATTCTGAAATGGGCTAAAAGCGACATGGGATATCGAATAAAGCTGTGCGCCAAAGGTTTCAGGAAAATTCGATCAGTTTCGTCCCATAGGTGCTCGGGACTTGTCTGCACCAGTTTGACATGTGGTTGATGCGGGATATGGATAGCCTCGTTCCGAAAGTCCTGGAACGGAACTCTATAGACAGTTGACGGGTCGACGAGAATGTGATGCGGCAGTGAGGGCGTAAGAATGTCGACCACGGCAATTCCCACCTGGCCGCTGGGGGCAGAATGCTCAGCCCATCGGAAGAAAAACCCCGGGCCGATTTTGCGCAGGACAATTCTAACCTCACGTACTTCCAAAACGTCCATTCCATCACCGACACTGTAACGTCGGGTGCCTAGCGATACTCCGTATGCATACCCGCGGTTGTCTGGCAAGCGTAGAACACGGATTATCATCTTGCTGGCAAGGCCCTTGTTCGAAAGTGAGAACTCCATAAAGTCATCCACGAAGGGGATTGTCGAGTTGTCGACAAAGAATCCCGGTGATGGAGCAAATAACGGGGCAACTGTAGCTCTTCTAAGCCGATTTCCAGCGGCTGCCTCGAAATCGTTCAGGCGGTCCGCCCCGGGCCTCAGTTCGTCGGCATGGCGCGGGAAGTCCCACGCAAAGATGCTCAAGTCGTTGTTCCGCTTAATCACTTCCTCCTGCAGCCTGCGAAAGGCCATTTCGCCCTCTCCGTATATCATGGGCATGTGGATGCCGAATAACCCCAGAAGACAATACGCCTTATCTTCGACGCGGGTCGTCTGACGGGGTGCTGCCCAAGACATTCTTGTCGCTACAGGATAAATATCCGCTGACTGGGACCCTCGAAGCACCTTCTCGGGAATTTTGGTGCATCTCTCGATGTCTTCAAGGAGTGGCGAGTCGAGCTTGGAGCCCATATATCTCCATGTTGAGTCGTAGAACTCGAGCTTTTCTGGAGCGATCAACTCTTGCAGCGTCCAGCCTCTCGTAAACCAGCGTGAGGCCGCCAGAGAACGAGAAGGCACGTCGGAGAGGAAGGCATAACAGACCACAGCCTGCTTATACCATTGAAACATGGAGTTGATGGCCTCGGTAAGTTCGGCGCTGCTCGATTTATCGATGCAGCACGTGTCAATCCAAGCGAACCGGATGCCTTGCTTCTTGGCCAGTTTACAGGTCCAAACGATCTTGCCATATCCTTCCCTTTCACTGACTTTACCAGTGGGCGAAGAGAGGTCCTGGATGCTGACTTCATCGTTACCCCAGGTGTGCGAAAGAATGGCGTACGGCGGGATGGCGTCCGAGTTGAACTCGCGAAGCTCGAGCCTCGTGGTGTCAATTAGCCTCATTTTGAGGATGTCGGGAAATCCTTAGATGGCGACGGTATTCGGGTATTATGTTGTTTTCCCTTATACTGGTATTGTTCCATATGTTCGGACTAATGGAGATGATATCTGGTCGAGATATTCCAACCCAACCCCGCTTCCTCAGCTGCAGCTCAACGGTCAGGGTCACGTGGGGCGGGTTCGAGGAACTTTTTCGACAGACGAGCCCGGAAGCCGGCCCGCTGAGCCGAGCAGTTGAAGACCGCTACAGCGCACTTCTCAGAGCAAGCAACTCCTTGCAGAACAAGTGGAGGTTCCGAGGAGAGTCGGTTTCCAAGGCCGAAGGAGCCGAGGAGAAAATGAATGAGATCCTGTCAGCTGAATCAAATTACTTACATGTATTCGTGTTGGGTGACAGTGCACCAACGTGCTCAATTGTGTGGTCCTTGCATGGGTTCCTTCAGCAATGAAAGATACTCAGACATATCCGAGGGATGGATGGATATTCGTCGGGGCTAAAACCGGCTAACCGTTCTAGTCAGGTCTATTGATTCACTCGAAGACCGGTCATTCACCCAGAGACTCAGAATCTGGGCAATCAATACTAGGCAGGGAGCCAGGGGAAATCTCTTTTTGTGTGGTCGTTTTGGATAGGTATTTAGTTAAGTGGTGATTTTCCAAATACACCGAATAAGTCAAGCCATGCGCATTACATCTTAGTCTGAACCTTGTTCTTTTAGGCGAATCAACGAACTTGGCTACATCGGCCCACTTCTAGTCAGAAAGCATTTTTAGCTCTAGCATCGTGAATTGTGGACGAGGAATGATCCCAATCCGGCGATTGAATGGTAAAGGTCTGATCCGGGAGTCAGACTATCTAAGAGAATAACTACTACTGCTACTTAAACATCCCAGCATCGCTATCCCCGTTTGCTTCACAATCGCCACATACTGGTTCGATTCCACCAAGCATCCAACACCCAAGTCAAACATGTATCAGTTACTCCCTATTCTCCTGGCTGGCTTGTCTTTCCCCCTCAGCAGCCAGACAAGCCCAACGAACCCGACCAGCAACCCGAACCTCAACCTCGTCATCAAACCAGCAGACTTGGTCCGCACAGTCTACCAATCCAACGCAGACTGGATCGAGAACCAATATGTTCTCCCCCATGGACACATCCTTCTCTCCACTTTGCAGTCTGGCCACGTTTACATCCTCGACCCCAATGCCAAAGTCCCTAGACCCAAGAGACTTGTCACGCTCGGTGGTAGCACCCAAGTGCTCGGAATCACGTCTCTCGGCAGCGGTCTCTATGCTGCCATTGGTGGCAATCAGAAACCTATAGGCTTTGAAATTCTCAACCCAGCAGTCTATGTCTTCAAGTTGGATGGAACCCTTGTCAAATCTCTCCCAGGTCCCGCCTCTGGGTCCTTTTTGAACGGCCTGACCTCACTCCCCAACAAACCCCACATCGCGCTCAGTACCGATTCTATCGGCGGAAAGATCTACCGCTTCAATACAATGACAAATCAAGTCACTGTAGCGGTATCTGACCCTGCATTGGACCCTGCAAAGGACCCCAACGCGGAGCTTCCCCTTGGTGCGAATGGGATCAAGATTAGGGGGGACTACTTGTACTTCACCAACACGTACAAGGGGACTTTTGCGAGGTTCAAAATCAACGCCTATGGCAGCAAGGTTGGGAGGGTTGAAATTCTGGCCCAGCTTCCACTCCCTACCGGGTTCAAAAACCACTTTGACGACTTTGCTTTTGATCACGAGGGCAACGCCTACATTGCCCAGACCTATCAGACCATTCTTAAAGTTACGCCCCGTGGAGCAAAGAGTGTGGTTCCTGGCACGGGCGAGCCAGACAGCAAGACCCGTAACCCTACATCGGTTGGGTTTGCAAAGGATGGCAAGTCGATTTTTGTGACTACTGGGACGTCGACTGATGCCGCTGGCACGTTCTATGCCGGAGGCGTCTTTAAGCTCCCTATCTACGGAGGAAAGGGACGGAAAGGTGTGAGCATCTAGTATGGTACGGATGGATGGACGGAGTGGATTTAGTTGGGGTTTGGGAGATATTGAATCCAATTATTGTGTCCTGTCCTGCCGCGGAGATAACTTATTGTAATAGATGGATCTACTCTCACTGTCATTCACAGTCATACTGCGGCTCAAAAGAGCCATTCGTAATTCATGATTCTTGACCCCTAATTGGTACCCCCGTAGCGACATGTTTATTCTTGCTGACAGATCAACAATATCGAGACTAGTATTGGAACAAGTCTGAGTCAGCGTTGCACAACTTAAAGCTTAAGGGGTTGCAACCTCAGCAACTCACCCCAACTGCAACCCGGCCGCAGCAATCTTTATATCCGGGACAATCCTTTTTGGCCTAGCCAGGGCAAGGGCACGTTACTTTCCGCTCTTTCGGTTGCGTCGTGAATGGCTCAACTTAGATCACGACCAATTTTAAGACTTCTAAGTTACAAAGTCAATGTCTGGGTCCATACGTTATGGCAAAGAAACAGTTGGAGGGATCGCAACGAGGCTCTATATTCTTTGTCCCGTCAACAGCGTGATTAGTATGCTGATGCAGGCTAATCACCCCGAGAATTCAACCAAATCATGCCACCATTATGCTTACTGATTTTCCATCAAGAGCCAATTCTGCTTATATCATCCCACCCTTGTCTAGTTCTAGAGTTAGGGTAGTATGGCTTGTGGCGCAGTGTAGGTAATCAACAACCTCGAGAAAACTTGTCTTGTCCTCACTTTGGAGCTCATCCGCTTGGTTTATTTTGACAGCATCTTGCTATTGCGGACTGGCCAATAGGGCGGTCTATCATGTGTCCCGGGCAAATTGCAACATGCACGCCGTGTATCACAACTTCATGGATAATAACCTGGCCAGCTAGGTAAGGTACATAGGCAGCAAGGTTGAGACCGGGCCCCTGTTTTCCGCTACCACCTCGGCGCATTTTACTGCATATGAAGTATGTAAGGCGAGGGTAGGATGGTAACATTCAGACCCCGTAACATACGTGCAGACACTAGGAGCTGCCTGATCGAGCCAACCCCTAGTCGGATTCATGCGAAGAGGCCACTTTTATTGGTGGGAACTTGATGTGTATATAGCATGACCTTTGATCGGTTTGTCTCGCATGTCTTTAACCGACAGCTGAAGAGAGCATGTGCGATGTTGGGCCATGAATGGAATAATTCGTGCAACCGCCAAGAGTCCAGGTATATAAAGGGGGCTTGGCTGTCTTTTTACGGAACTGAAGCAGACCATCATAACAGCTAGATCACCAACTCATCAACAGTTCAACATGCTCTCTTCTGCTCTCTTGGTTGCATCGGTCCTGGGCGCTGCCCAAGCCTGTTCCACTGTCAGTGGTGTCAGCATGACCTTCTATGGGTTCCCAGACAACGACCCCCCCGGAGCGGCCACTGCTTTCAACTGCGGTGGCAGAAACTTCCTTGCTGGCGGTGACGGCTCCTTTGGCAATCCGCTTACGTTCGCTAGTGACCCTAGCGAGTACTCCCCATGCGAGGTTGTCTACTCTTCGTACCTGAAGAAGTACCTTCGCATGGAAGATTCATGTGCCCAGTGTATCACCGACTGGTCCAGTGGTATCAAACATATTGATATCTGGACTGGTTCCTCGACATCCAATGGAGGCCAGAACCAGATCAACTGCGAGAATTCCCTTACTCCCAGCGGAGGCCAGCAGGTCCTCCGTGCGCCACCCAATAATCTCCCCGTCGATGGTATGTCCTTATCATCAACCTCGGGGAAGTCTTCGACTAACATCAACATCTAGCTACTTCCCTCTTCAGCGGTGGACAGTGCCACACCGGCAACGTCTACAATGGCAACACAGCTTCCTGCTCCGGAGGTGGCGGTGGCGGTGGCGGAACTACATGCCAAACTGGATGCACCTGGGCTGGTCACTGCATTGGTACGTTCATGACTGCCCGTCTTCATAATTACTCAAAGGCACCGCTAACTAGGACGGCCCATAGGCTGCCCTTGCACCACGTTTGATGACTGCTCTGACAACTTTGTCTGTACCAACGGAAAGTGCGCCAACCCCTGATGGAGGATTGTGATTTATACAAGATCAAGTAACACGACCACGATTCCCACTTCAACACCACGGGAATTACAGACTTGTATTTGCTGTACATAGTTGTCAATTCAAAATGCGCAGGTCTGGTACTAGCCGACCAGACACATCATTGTTTAGAGGGCACAACTGCAAGTCATGTATCAAATATTATCATTACTAATTTAGGTAGGTAGGTCTATTACACATATCTCAACTGGCCCGTTGTCCCAGAAAACGCTTCATCCCCTGCAACTAACTAACGCCGCCCATTACGCCTTTCTTGAGCGGGGCAGGATGTTGTTTGTGTCGAACCCGCTTGTCTTGGTGTCGTTGTTTGCCGCCGCCGCAACAACATGAGATCCAGGGGCCTCGGCCCTTGACATTCTCCGGAGAGTCTTCCTGGTGCTTGGCGGAGTTCCATCCTTCTTGTACGTTGCGAGGTAGAACAAGACAAAGAGAACAAGGTACGAGCTGAGAATCCCAACACCAGCCAAGGCCGCAAACTCCTCACCAGCGCATCCCTCGCCGTTCCAGGTCGGGAGCGAAGGGAAGTAGGTGGAAGCGAAGTAGGTGTAGGCTGCGAAATAGACAAAGCCGAGGTCGATGACGAACTGCATGATCTGGAGTCGCGTCACCCACTCCTTCCACCAGACGCGCACTCCCCGGGCGCTCTGGAAATAGTACCAGTACATGACAACATGAACGAGGAGGTTCAGGTCGATGACCAACCACGAAGTCGCTGTCTGGCCGACGAGCTGGGTGTAACAGAGCACCGCAGTCGCACCATGGTGGTAGCAGTGCAGGAAGGTGAGCGGCTTCTTCTTGAGAAAGAGGAAGACGGTGTCCAACAGCTCCAGGTATTTGGTCAGATAGGTCAGCTGTCGAGTGTTAGTAATTCTCGTTCCCGTGGGATCAAGTGTATTGGAGAGCCACAAACATAATAGAGAACGACCAGAGGCTGCGTCCACCCGCCATCGCGATGGCAGATGGCATGGAAAAGGCCACGTCGATAAATCGTAGGAACCAGCTCTTCGATGTACAGCGCCAAAAGAATAGCGCTGACTGCAGTCAGAAGGAAGTTGTGGATAAGGAACAACCCTTTCAGCTTCATGGGATCCCGGTTGCGCATCAATTCCCGACCACCAAAAATGACAGCGTAGTAGATGACGACGAAAATGGATGCCGATTTCAGTGTGGACATTGGCGTCGCTCCCACCACGAATTCAAAGTCCTCGGCCGGATATCCGGCCACGAGCTCAAAAGCTCGACTGAAGAGAGGCCATAGATGGATGCCGAAGGGCCTGTCGATGCTGGGGATCGGAAGTGACTTGATGGCGTCGGCCATGTTGGATGCGATAATTATGTCAATAAAAAAAAAGAAGAGAGAGTAATGAGTTAAAAGTTGATGAACAACTTGTTGAGATCCAAGACAATCGAATGATGCGATGCAGTCTGCAGTCGTTGAAGACGCGAAAGGACTCGGATCTGTGAGATGACTTCAAGATTTTTTCACTTTTGCTGACGCGACGAAATTAGGGGGATCTCGCGTGCCATTGGCAGGGGTTTATCCGGCGTCCGCGGGGTGCCGTTGGTTGGACTGCGCCCCTGGGACATGTTTCATGAAGCAATCAAACCTGCACCAATCAAACGGCCTGATCATTCGGAGTGGTAGCGAATGATAGAATAGTATGTCCAGGAACAGACTAGCGTATTTCTGATCGTAGCTATGGTAACACAGAGAAGGAAAAGGGCAAAGGTGATGTGAGCATCCTTGGCGCGGAACACTTCAACGTTGAGCACGGACAAAATACCAGATTAGAAATTCCGGAATACCTTCTACCTAGGTTGATAGGAGTTGTATCGATGGGGAGAATAAATGTGTGCTATTTATTTGGCAGTAATTAGTATGAAATAGTCAGCACCAGCTTTTTCTCGGTTGTGTCTCGAACCCCTTTATTATTTATCATCACCATTCACCCAGTCCGATTTAATTGGACTTGTGTTTACAACTTGAATGCTCTATCATGCGGTTGCATTTTAATACTTCGATATTATGAGGGCAGAGCGTTATGAAGTTCTTTCATTGTAAAAAGTCAAGATCGGCATAATACTCGAGAAACTACTTGGAGGATATGATTGCAGTCGATTAACTTTGGCATGTGTAAAGAAAATGTAGATACCTATTGTGGTAGCTGTAGTTAGTGTCCTCTCTTTCAAACATATCATTGATGAGTCCCAGTGTCCCTGCCGTAATTACAGGCCCGATATAAGAACTGGTATCCTATGAAATCAAGGAGAAACTTGCGATATAACCAACCAGACCGGTTCTTATTTGAATCAGGTTCAACGGAGCAGATTTAACCAGACTTGTTATAAGGTCAAAACTTAGCTCAACTTCCAAGTAGTTAACTTTAAGTTGTCGTTCTCGACCGTTTCCTGCACCCCACAACGAGGGCCTCCGCACGTGGTACCTCCTCAAGGTTCTGTCCTCCAAGACGCCAGATGTCAGTGAAGACCAGATGTGTTGTGATCCATTTCCCCGGTGAGGGGGTTCGGCTGATCCGGTGTAGCCGAAAGCATTCGCTCACCAGCTGTAAGATCCTCCACTCTGATGGATCTGGATCCGTATCTCTCCAGATTTGCAAGGATAGAAGTGACAGATCACCCCAAGTTTGGATTAGTATACTGTTGGCAATTTCACTTTCTTTTCCCAGATTGGGTTGA
>Ga0247781_1000162_pt1 | contig 19907 bp, 3 predicted proteins | sample UWRJL184509B5_FD_179922 | JGI IMG/M metagenome (GOLD analysis project Ga0247781, IMG submission 179922) | Plant litter microbial communities from Arlington Agricultural Research Station in Wisconsin, United States - UWRJ-L184-509B-5 | ecosystem: Environmental > Terrestrial > Plant litter >...
TTATTAATTTTATTAATTATTAATAATTATATTAATAAAAAATTAAAAATTTATTTATAATAATATATTTATTATATTGAAAATATTATAAAATATTATAAAATATTATAAAATATTAAAATTATTACAAAAATTCATTCTATTTTACAAATTTAATATATTTATTAATATAAAAAAATATTTTCAATAATAATATTTAAAAAAAATTTAAAATTATTTATAAATATATATAATTTTATATAAAATATAAAAATAATAATATACTTTTTCCAATATAAAATAAAATATATATATTATTATTTATTAAAATATATAAATATATCAATTATTAATTTATTAAAAAAATTAAAAAATAAAAGAATATTTTATATTATTATATTTATTTTTATTACAATAATATTAGTTTAAGTATAGACTATTTTATAAAAATAGCTTACAAACTTTACTAAATAATTTTAAAAAAGAAAATATTTATTTTTATTTATTTATAATAATTTCTAAATTACTAATATAAAAATATTAATTAAAATATTAAAAATTTAAATATTTAATAAAATTTTCCAAAATATAATTAAAAATAAAAAATAAAAAAAATAGCCTATACAAAAATCGAATTTATACCCTTTTCGAATTAATACTTTAATAAACTAATTCTTCTTTTTTATACCTATTATTCGTTCTAACTATTATATTATAATATTATTATAGTTTAATAATTATATTGAATAATAAATATAAAAAAGAAAAACAACTTCGTTAAAATATATATTAAAATACGCTACTACTACGCTAATAGGCTTTATTTATTTAATAAATATATTAGTATTAAAAATATTATATTTATTTAAATTTAAAAGATCTTTAATAAAGTAAATAGACCTATTTAAAACTAATTAGTTTTTTTCTATATAATTAAAAAATTATAAAAAATAACAACAATAAATATATAAACATCCTTTTAAATATACATTTTAAAATATAATAGTATATAAATATATATATTTATTTAAAGTTAAAATACTTTTAATTTAGTAAAATTATATTTTATATATAAAATTTGATATTTTGCAAAAAAAATTATATATACAAATATTCATTCAAATATATAAGTAAATATTAGTAAAATTTAATATTAATATAATTATATATATTAAATTCCAAAACTCTAGTATAATATAAATACTAATAATTAAATTAATATTATTGAATTTTATCTAAAAAAGTATATTTCAAAAATTCAAACCCTTTTTAATATAAATTATATATAATAAGCAATTTAAATTATAAAATGAACAAATTTATATAAAAAACAACCATATTTTGTAAATATAACAACTTTTAAAATAAATTTAACTATTATATTCAAAATAATATAAAATAACGCTACTTATATTCCGCAAAATAAGGAAATAAAATATGAAAATTTGTATAAACTAATTTTATATAGACGCAAAAAATACAATAAACTAAACATTTTTTTATATTTTCTACTTCTTTACTAATTTTATAATAGCATTTCTTTCGACTATTTTCGAATCTAAAGCCTATTTAATTTTATTTATAACCATATTAAGATTTTTAATAAATAGCTATTTTATATACTTTATAAAAAACTCTATATTTAACTAAAATAATTTAGTTTTTTCTATATTTTTAAATTTATACTAAATTATTTCTATTAATTAAAATTAAATAAAATAAAATAATTAAAAATATATTTAATTTGTATAAACATTTGGTTGTATTCGTTTTAAAGTAATAATTTGTACAAACTTTTCCCCTTTTTTTATATTAAATAACCAAATAAGTTTTTATTAGATTATAGTTGCTAATTTTTGTATATATAGTATATATGCTAGTAATTTGTTTTTCTTTTATAAAAAGGTAGAGTGTAATTGCTATTACTTTAAAAATATTAAGAAAATCTATAATTAGCTAAACTAGACTATTTTTAGTTTTATATTATTTAATATTAAAAAACTATAAAACGACTAATTATTATAGCTTTTATTATTTTTATTAGTTAAAAGAATTTTTATTTAATTTAATATAATAAAAACAAAATAAAATAAAGTAAAATTAGTATATCTAATTTAACTATAATAAATATATTTGCATTTTGTTAATATTGTACTTTTTTAGCTTGGTAAGTAACTAATATAATCTTTTATACTCATTTATATTAGAATTTTACGAAATTAGGAGTAATATTGGATAATAAAGTTTTTTATTTTTACATATAATTATCCTAATTTAATATATAATATTATTATTTACAAATTATTAATTATCAATATTAAAATTTAAAAATTTATTAGTATTAAATTGAGGTTTATATTTACTACTACTTTTGTTGGCAAATTGTCCTAAAAATAGAAAAAATTTTACTTTAGTATAAAAAGTTATTATAGTTATTTTGTATTATTATTATAAAATTGTTAGCAATTAGGTTAATAGAAAGGTTTTTATAATAGTAAAAAAAGGGAAATTCGAATTGTAATAACGGAAATTGGGATAAGTGTGTTTTAATTTAAATAAAACTAATTAGTATTAAATAGGCCTAATTTGGCAAAATTATTGAATTTGTATATAGTATATTATTAATTGTATAGGGAATTTAAAAAGTAGAATATTTTCGATTTAGGAAAAATTAAATCGAATAAATAAAAAAAAAATTAGGAATTAAATTAGCCAAAATATATAAAATAGAGAAGAAAATATTAGAATATACTAAATAGAATTTAGTAAAATTGAAAATGGGTTGAAAAGTTTGTATATAAATAAATAAGCTAGTAAAAAAAATTGGGAAAATTGGGCGTCGAGGCTAGAAATTGGGATAAAATTGGGGAAAATAAATATTGTAGTTCGAAATTGGGATAAAATTGAGAAAATTGGATATTGAAATTTGAAGTTAAAATAAAATTGAAAAAATTGGGCATTAAAATTTGAAGTTGGGATAGGATTGAAAAGAATAAATATTATAATTCGAAGTTAAAATAAAATCGAAAAAACTAAATATTGTAGTTTAATATTAGGATAAAATCGAATTAGTTAAATATTTGGACTAGATATTAGAATAGGATTAAAAAAGGAAAATGTTAAGTTTAGATATTAGGATAAGGTTAGAAGGGGGAGATATTGAGGTATAATATTGGAATAAGGTTGGAAAAAGGAGATATTAAAGTATAATATTAAAATAGGGCTAAAAGGGGGAGATATTAAAGTATAATATTAAAATAGGGCTAAGAGGGGTAGATATTGAGTTATAATATTAGGATAGGACTAGGAAGGGCAAATATTGAGGAATAATATTAGTATAAGTTTAAAAAAACTAGGTATTAAGCTAGGATGTTAAAAAAAAAGTAAAAATATTAAAAGGCGATTGAAAATGCGTAAAAAGGATAAAGTAGATGTTAAAAGGGTTCGAAAGTGTATAAAAAAAAAATGGATATTAGAAAATGCAAAAATATGTGAAAATAACAAACTAAATACAACAAAAATTGGAAAAAAAGTAAAAGCTATTAAGTAGGTTAGAGAATATACGAAAGAATGTTTTTTATTTATAATAAATATATTGGGCTTTTTGTATAGAAATTGGGAAAATTGGCGGCGTATATATTTGTAAAAAGCAGATATTTATTATTAAAATATTTAATTCGATTAGTAGTATTTTTAAATATAATTAAATAAGGTAAGTAGAATGGAATATTGTAGTAAAATTAATAGAGGAGATTCGATTGTAAAAATAAATTGTGAAAAGGTTGTTTAATTTAAATATTAGTATGAAAATATATAAGCAAATATTTTAAAAAATATTTGGCCGAATAGGGCTAATTAGTATTAATAAAGTCTATTTGAGTTTAAATAAGGTTATTTAATGTTAATAAGGCCTTTTTATATTTGGAAGGTACGATTTTATATAAGTTACGATAGAATATAATTAATAATATATTAAAGTAATTTAAAAATCTAATTTTAGTTCGAAATATTATATATAATATTTGTAAAGAGGATATAAAATAGTAAAGATTTTGTATAAGGAAAATAGGATAAAAATATAAAATATAAAAATAAAATTAACGAAAAAGAGTAGAAAAGGTATAGAATAAACAAATTATAAAGTTATAATATTGAAAGTTCGCCAAATAAATATATATATTTTACTAAATAAATAGCGAATTTTATATTATATTATACCTAAATATATTAAATGGTATTTATAGGTTTATAATATATATATAATATGTATATTTTCTATATATTAATGCAATAATAAATAGTAATAATAAAGTAAATAAAGTTATTTATTTGCTAAATATATAATGAAATAAAAAATATAATATATAAAATACCCAATTATTTGTTTACAACCCTAATATTGTTGATAATTCTAATATTTTAGTTTATTTTATTTACAAAAGCCTAAATACTAATTATATTAATATTATTTTCTGCTATTTTCTACTCAAATACTACCTACTTACTAATTAGCTTTTTAAACAATTTTAATAGAAATTGGAATTCCTAGTTTTCGTATTTTTACAATATTAACTATAAATATAAATATTTGTCCAAATATAATTAAATATAGTTAATAAATATATTAAATTTAGGCTAAAATTCCAATATAATATTAATATATAAAATTATTATAGAATTTGTTAAATACTTATTAAAATCGACGCCATTTTTTTCTACAAGATTTATTAGCTCCTATTATTTTAGGTAATTAAGTAGTATTTTATAAAAAATAGCAATTTTTAGATTAAATATGAAAAATATAATCTAAAATTTACTAATTTGTTAAACTGCGTGGGGATGATTGGCCGTAACTGTGAGTAAGCCAGTCAGGGGGTAGCACTCTGTAGGCACTGCTTACAGAGGGCAAAGGGTTGTACAGCGGAAGGTAGTCAATAGAATAGAAATAATAGTAATCGATTCAACTATATAAAAGACCTTAGAGAATAAAGGAAAAAGTACAATACTCTCTAGGGGAACCTGCCCCCTATATGCTCGTCTAGAGGCCCATATAGTGCTCCATAGAAGGTTCTATAGGGCTCATAGAGCTTCCAGATTGTAGAATATAGTGGTATAAGCCTGACTAGGCGTTGTACAATGCGCAAGAGCATCTGGGCTATAGTAGCAAGCCCCTAAAGGTCTCGAAGGGGCTCGGTGCAAAGCCCTATAGTAGATCTAGGGGGGTCCACTATTGACAACAGGCCTACCTTATAAGCAGTCAAGGGCCTACCCTACACTTGCCTTGTAGATGCAAGGACCAGCCTTACAATAGTATTAGCATACTTACAGCAGTATTCGTATACTAATAGCGCTGTTTGTATATTTGCAACAGTATTCGCATACCTACTACATAGCCTATAAGCCGTATACAGGCATCCATTATTTAACACCCCCTCTATACTTATACGCTATTAGTAGAAGCTGGGCGAGGCTTAGAAAGCTTGAGTATTTTTATAAATCGCTAATATTTAACGTTTGGAAGGGCTTTTATAAGCCTATTAGCGGGCATTTCGTTTATAAGTACGTATATAAAGCTTATAAAACCCTATTGAATATTTTTTCGGACTCTATTAAACCGTAATAGTATATACTTAGTTCTGCTATAGTATTTAGGATTGTAAGCAGAATTTATAGCCCCTATATTATCGCCAAAAAGCAAAATAGGGCCCTAAATAGAATAGTCTATTTCTTTATATAGGCCTTTTAACTATAGTACTTTTTTAGTACTTTCGACTAGGCCGGTATATTCTACTTCCAATATTAAATATAAAACAATAAAAGCCCTTTTAGACTTCCAACTCACTAGACTGCCCTTTACTATAAAGAGGTAATTATATATAGACCTAGTAATTTTTTTATATCCTACAAAATCACTATTAGTAGCCCCTTAAGGCACTAAATTAGTAGTAGTACTAAACATTATAGCTAAGTCCATAGTATTAATCATATAAAAAAGCAGCTTATAAATTGCATATAAATGTATAATATAGGGGGTTTACAAATAGGTAAATAACCACTATAAAAAAAAAGCAAATTCAAACCTTATTTATATAATAATATAGCCTACTATACCTACTAATTGCTAATATTGATACTTTTTAGAAACAAATAAAAGCTTTCTAATAAATTTAGAACTAACTAATTTTGGGGAAAGTAAAATACGAAATCCACTTACAATATTAAAGTTAAAGTACTTAGCTATTTGCAATAAATAAACTCATTAATAAAACTATAGTAGTTTCTTACGCCTATTATATTCAATCTCAACCCCTAGAAAAAAGCAGGCAGCATTTAAATCCTCTATATTATAGGTTTTTACAAGCCTTTTTTTAAATAAACTGATTTATTATAAAAAGGGGTTTACTATTAAATAGTTATTAATGTAGGTTATAACAAAAATTTGCTGCTTTTTATAGAAGTAAACAATTATATTAGAAACTAAAATAGTAAAACCGAATTTTATAAACAAAATTACTAGGCTTTATTATTATAGATAATTAGTCTACTTGAAATTATAGAGGGATTTTTTTAATAATATAATTTGATTTTTTATAAAATCCTATCCTACTTTTTTCAAAAGCTCTATAGCAATTAAGTTGTTCTAATTGAACTCGTAAAAACTTGTAAAGAGTTCTATATAAATATTATAATCTAAATTAGAATTAAAAAATGCCTTTACAAAATCGATTTATTCTATTTTTAAATTTAATATAATTACTATAGCGAATATAATTTACTAAGTAGGTAGTATAGTAGTGCTAGCATAGGTTTTTGAAAAGTCGACTCTAGAAATTTGTTAGAAGCTTTTTACTACAAAGTATATTTTGAATTTGGGTTTACCCTTTTAGGGCGGCGCTAGTTTTTTTTTAAAAACCCAACAATTAATTATAAAAATCTTTTTAGCCTTTTTTTAGTTAATAAAATAGAAGGTTTTTGTCTCTAGTAGTTGTATAAACTTTTTGAAAATCGAAAGCAATTAGTAATTTTTATCTAAATATTTAAAAATTTACTTAAAAATAAAAAATTCTAAATTTGTAGGCTATTTTGCCTTTTTATAGCCCCTTAATATAGTAATTATTAGGGAAATTAAATGTATAATTAATTTTATAATATCTATTGGATTTTTTTTAATGGCTTTAAACTACTTTTTATAGTTATTTTTGAATTCAAAAAACTATATTTGTATACTAAAAACTAAAATAAAAAGCTAGGGAGTGTTCGGAAATTCTTTAAAAGTTTTAAAATACTCTTTAGTATTAAAATCCTCTATTTACTTGCATTTAGGGCTATTTAGAAAAATATTCTCTTCTATATTAAAGACTTTATTAGTAGTTAGGGGATTTGGAGGTCCTTAAAGCTATTTTTAAAAATCTTTGTATACTTTAATATAAGTAATTTTAAGGAGTTTTTTCTATCCTAACTACATAAAAAAGGTTCTATACTTTAAAACAGCTAGTAATTTACCAACCTACTTTTTAAGGAAGAATTTCAAGCTTTTTACTCTTTATTTAAAAAGAATAAACACTATTACTATAAAATTTATAACTTTATAATCTTCAAAATTGAAAATGTATAGTGCTTTTTGGGGTAGCTATATAGTTGATAATTTCAACTATTAAGCCTATAATATATCCCTATAAAAAGAGTAGAAGCTTTAAAACAATTATTGTAGTTTATAAATATTCAAAAATAACCTTTATAAATCATTTAGCAAATCTATTTTAATAGTAGAAATAGGGGCTTAATATACTATAATCTACTCTTTTTTCTTTCAATTATAGAGCTAAAAATACTATTTTAGTACTTTTATTATAGTGTATATATACTAAATACTATTTGAAAATACTATATAGGCTTTCAATAATATTCTTTAATTCTAGGGCTATTTTATTTTTGCTTTTTAGTAGCCGTAGAATATAAAACTTCGATTTATAGTCTATTAATACTAAATTATAGGGTTTTTTATTAAAAAGTGTAAAATATATAACGAATAAATCCCCTTTTAGGTAGCCCAATATATATAAAAAGCTTTTTATAAGCTTTCGAAAAAGTCTTTAGAGTATTTTAATAGTATTATAACTCTTATATATAAAGTGCTTTAGTTGTATATTCTGAAATTTGAGTATACTTAATATAATTAAACTTATTTTCTTTAGTAAGTTTAAACTAATATATCCAAATCAAATATACTAAAACTATACAGCTTGAATAGCCTTTTTAGTAGCGGTTTTAGGGGGCTTTTTAGTTTTTTCAAGCATAGTTGAAGGCTTTTTAAACTCTTCAACCTTTTTTAGAGCAATACTAAGGGCTTAAGTAGTTTTTTAATTAATAGTATGCTCTAGGAATACAATAGAGCCTTCTATAGGCTCAACTTCCTTTTTATTAGAATTTAAAAGCTCCTCTATAGGATAAAAAAATTTAGTAATTTGTATACTATTGTAGTTTTAGTAGGTAATTAATTTTGCTTTAAAAACTAATAGTTTTTTAATAATAAAAAAGAACCTCTTTTTACAGAAATCTAGCAATACAAAGAGCTTCTATTAGCTCGAAAAAAACTTCTCTTTTATAAAAGTGCCCTCTAAAGTATAAAATTTGTATTTACTAATAATATTTATTAGAAAATTAAGTATATAAAATGCATTTAAAAAGGTTATATTATTATATTTAGGGGTTTTTTCTTTATATTTAATAAGCACTTAAATAATAACAATGCCTATACCTACTAATATAATTAGGCTACTACCTATATTTACGCATTTAGGTTCTTTTAGCTTATTAATACTTATAAATAGAACTTTATTATTGCATATATATACATTAAAGCCAATATTAAAAAGTTATTGGGCTTTATTAGCTATTATATAGTAGGATAAATTACTAATATAAAACTTTTTAGAGTTTTTATACTCATCAAATCGTTTAAAAATAGTAAATTAGCTTAGTAAATTACTAAAAAAGTCACCAATTTTTATATTATAGCTAGTAATAAAAGTTCTAAAAAAGTTAAAAGTATTTGGAATAGCCTCTTTAAATTTGTAATCTCTATTAAAGGGTTTATATTCCCTCTATTATTATTTACCCTCTTTTTTTTTATACTTATAGTTGTTCTTTTTTTTATTAGGCTAGTTGTTAAACTACTATTCCTTTTTTTTATCCTTATTATAAAAAGTTGAAAAAGCTATATACTAATTTACAATACTAAATCTAATACTATGGGCTTTAACTAGTAGGTTTTTTTAAAAAAATTAGAAGTTAACCTTTATTTTTTGCCCTATGTGGATTTCCAGCTATTGCTTTTTACAAAGTAAGCCTCTAGACTTTTCTAATTATTGAAAAAAAGCCGCTTTTAGAATTGTAAAATACTAATTTACTTAATTAATACTCTATATAATAATTCCAAGTTCGTAAAAATAGTTAATTATAGTATTAAATTTAGCATTAAAATTTACTATAAAAAAACTTTTATTAAATTGTAAGCTGTAGAATTCTATATATAAATTATTTCGAAACTAAATTTGCCCTAAAGTATATTTTTAGACCAATTTTGTAATAGCTTTTACCAAGTTTATTTCGTACACTATAATACTTAAAAGTCTTTTTTAGAAAGTCTTTTATATAATTAATAATAAAACTACTTTTTAAAAATTATTAAAGTTTTTGCAGATTTTATAAAAATTTGTAAAAAAATTAAAAATATTAAAAGCTTTATATTGAATAGAAAACCCTTATAATTAAGCTTGATAATTTTCTAAGCCTAATAATTTCTCTTTTTCGCTAAAAATAAAGAACTACTTAGCTAATTCTTTTGTAAATATACTACTAAACTAAACGGTTTTAGGGTTTAAAAATTCTAAAAAGCCGTTTAGGGACTTTAGGGTTGTACTTGAAGCTGGATGTAGAGTATTGGAAATTGTATTATAGTACTTGTATAAAGCACTTAGGGCTATATTAAAGTATTTAGAAGGTTTTGGTAGCTACTTTTGCTCTCCTAAGGGTACTATAGCAACTTCAATTGGAATATTAGGGGCTTAGTATTTTTAAATACCCTAAATTGTACTAAAAAAAATGTTAAAACCGGTTTTTATATAAATTTTTAAAATATTTATTTTTTCTTTTAGTTTTTTAATAGAAAATTTAGAAATTTTAGAATTTTTATTATTTATTTCGTTATTTGTAGGCATTTTGTAAATACTTGTAGACTATTTAGGTAGTTTATTTAAACTTATATTAAAGAGGAAAAATAGTAAAAAGAAAAAATAAAAGTTGAATAACTTGTAATATAGGCGGGGAAAATGCTTTTGGAGTTGAGTTGATTCGTAATAGAGAGTAATTTAGGCAGTAATTTGTAACTAGCTTAAACTTATAACTTGTTAAATTATATAGAAATGATTAGCCGTAATTGTAAATAAGCTAATTAGGGAGTAGCATTTTGTAAGCACTACTTATAAAAAACAAAAGGTTATATAACGGAAAGTAGTTAATAAAATAGAAATAATAGTAATCGATTTAACTATATAAAAGACTTTAAAAAGTAAAAAAGAAAATACAATACTCTCTAAGGGAACCTGCTTTCTATATATTCGTTTAAAAGCCTATATAGTACTTTATAAAAGGTTCTATAAAACTTATAGAGCTTTTAGATTATAGAATATAGTAGTATGAGCCTAATTAGGCATTGTACAATGCGCAAAAGTATTTGGGCTATAGTGGCGAGTTCCTAAAGGTTTCGAGGGGGTTTAGTGCAGAGCTTTATAGTGAATTTAGGGGGGTTTACTATTGACAATAGGCCTACTTTGTAAGCAATTAAGGGCCTACTTTATACTTGCTTTGTAAATGCAAAGACTAGCCTTGTAATAATATTAATATATTTATAGCAATATTTATATACTAATAGCACTATTTGTATATTTACAATAGTATTCGCATACCTACTATATAGTCTATAAGCTATATACAGGCATCTATTATTTAACACCCCCTTTATACCTATACGCTATTAGTAGAAGTTGGGCGAAGCTTAAAAAGCTTGAACATTTTTATAAATCGCTAATATTTAATATCTAAAAAAGCTTTTGTAAGCCTATTAGTAAGTATTTTGTCTATAAATATATATATAAGGTTTATAAAACCCTATTGAATACTCTCTCGGACCCTATTAAATTGTAATAACGTATATTTGGTTCTACTATAGTATTTAGAATTGTAAGCAAAATTTATAGCTTTTATATTATCACTAAAAAGCAAAATAAGGCCCTAAATAAAATAGCCTATTTTTTTATATAGGCCTTTTAACTATAGTATTTCCTTAGTGCTTTCGACTAAGCCAGTATATTTTACTTCCAATATTAAATATAAAATAGTAGAAGCTTTTTTAAACTTCCAATTTATTAGACTGCCCCCTACTATAAAGAGGTAACTATATATAAATTTAGTAGTCTTCTTATATCCTGCAAAATCACTATTAGTAGCCCTTTAGGGCATTAAATTAGTAGTAGTATTAAACGTTATAGCTAGGTTTATAGTATTGATTATATAAGAGAGTAGTTTATAGGTTGTATGTAGGTGTATAGTATAGGGGGTTTACAAGTAAGTAAATAACTACTATAGAAAAAAAGCAAATTCAAACTTTATTTATATAACAATATAGCCTACTATACCTACTAATTGCTAATATTAATACTTTTTAAAAGCAAATAGAAACTTTCTAGTAGGTTTAGAACTAACTAGCTTTAGAAAAAGTAAAATACAAAATCTACTTGTAGTATTAAGGTTAAAATGTTCAACTATTTGCAATAAATAAGCCTATTAATAAAACTATAGTAGTTTTTTATACTTATTATATTCAATTTCAATTTTTAAAAAAAAACAAGCAGTATTTAAATTTTCTATATTATAGGTTTTTATAAGCCTCTTTTTAAATAAACTGATCTATTATAAAAAGGGGCCTACTATTAAGCAATTATTAATATAGGTTATAATGAAAATTTGTTATTTTTTATAAAAGTAGACAACTATATTAAAAACCAAAGTAGTAAAACCGAGCTTTATAAGCAAAGTTATTAGGCTTTATTGCTATAAATAATTAGCTTATTTGAAATTATAAAAAAACTTCTTTAGTAATATAATTTAATTTTCTATAAAATCTTATTTTACTTTTTTCAAAAATTCTATAGTAATTAAACTTATAAAAGCTTGTAGGGAATTTTATATAGATATTATAGTCTAAATTAAAATTAAAAAATGCTTTTACAAAATCGATTTATTTTATTTCCAAGTCCAATATAACTACTATAGCAAATATAATTCACCAAATAAATAGTATAGTAATATTAGCGTAGGTTTTTGAAAAGTCAACTTTAAAAATTTATTAAAAACTTTTTACTACAAAGTGTATTTTGAATTTGGGTTTACCCTTTTAAAACAATACTAGCTTCTTTTTGAAAATCCAATAATTAATTATAAAAATCTTTTTAGTTTTTTTTTAGCTAATAAAATAGAAAATTTTTGTTTTTAATAATTGTATAAATTTTTTGAAAATCGAAAATAGCTAGTAATTTTTATCTAAATACTTAAGGGCTTATTTAAAAGTAAAAAGTTCTAAATTTGTAGGCTATTTTGCCTTTTTATAATTTTTTAATATAATAGTTACTAGGGAAATTAAATATATAATCAATTTTATAGTATTTATTAAATCTTTTTTAATAACTTTAAATTATTCTTTATAGTCATTTTTGAGTTTAAAAAGTTGTACTTGTATACTAGAAATTAGAATAGAAGGTTAGAAAACATTTGGAAGCTTTTTAGAAGCTTCAAAGTGCTTTTTAATATTAAAATTTTCTATTTATTTATATTTAGGGCTATTTAGAAGGATATTCTCTTTTATATTAAAGACTTCGTTAGCAATTAGGGGATTTAGGGGTTTTTAAAATTGTTTTTAAAAGTTTTTGTATACTTTAATATAGGTAATTTTAAAAAATTTTCTCTATCCCAACTACACAAAAAAAGTTTTATACTCTAAAATAGCTAGTAATTTACCAACTTGCTTTTTAAAAAGGAGTTTTAAACTTTTTACTTTTTATTTAAAAAAAATAAACACTATTATTGTAAAGCCTATAACTCTATAATCTTCAAAATTGGAAATATATAGTGTTTTTTAGAGTAGTAATTCGTCGAAGAATATTTAATAAAAAGTAAATTCCCCTTTTATAGTAGCTATATAATTAATAATTTCAACTATTAGGCCTATAATATATCCCTATAAAAAAAGTAGAAGTTTTAAAGCAATTATTATAGTTTATAAGCATTTAAAGATAATTTTTATAAATTATTTAGCAAATTTATTTTAGTAGTAAAAATAGGGGCTTAATATACTATAATCTACTCCCTTTTCCTTTAACTATAAGGCTAAAAATACTATTTTAGTGCCCCTATTATAGTATATATGTACTAAATACTGCTTAAAAGTACTATATAGGCTTTTAATAATGTTTTTTAGTTTTAAAGCTACTTTATTTTTGTTTTTTAGTAGCTATAGAATACAAAACTTCGATTTATAATCTATTAACACTAAACTATAGGGCTTTCTATTAAAAAATATAAGGCGTATGATGAATAAATCCCCTTTTAGGCAGCCTAATATATATAAAAGGCTCTTTATAGGCTTTTGAAAAAGTCTTCGGAGTATTTTAACAGCATTACAACTCTTATATACAAAGTATTTTGGTTGTATATTTTAAAATTTGGGCATACCTAATATAATTAGGCTTGTTTTCTTCAATAAATTTAGATTAATATATCTAAGTTAAATATACTAAAACTGTATAGCTTGAATAGCCTTTTTAATAACAATTTTAGGGGGTTTTTTAGCCTTTTTAAATATAGTTGAAGGCTTTTTAAACTCTTCAACCCCTTTTAAAATAGTACTAAAGGCTTGAGTAGCCTTTTAATTAATAGTATATTTTGGGAGTATAGTAAAATTTTCTATAGGCTCAATTTCTTCTTTATTAAAATTTGAAAACTCTTTTATAAAATAAAGAGGTTTAGTAATTTATATACTATTGTAATTTTAGTAAATAATTAGTTCTACTTTAAAAGTTAATAGCCTTTTAATAGTAAAAAAGAACTCCTTTTTATAAAAGTTTAATAATATAAAAAGTTTCTATTAGTTCGAAAAAAACTTCTTTTTTATAAAAGTGCCCCCTAAAGTATAAAATTTGTACTTACTAATAATATTTATCGGAAAATTAAATATATAAAATGCATTTAAAAAAGTTATATTATTGTATTTAGGGGTTCTTTTTTTATACCTAATAAGTATTTAAATAATAATAATATTTATATTTATTAGTATAATTAGGCTATTATTTGTATTTACGTATTTAGGCTTTTTCAATTTATTAATACTTATAAATAAAGCTTTGTTATTGCATATATATACGTTAAAACTAGTATTAAAAAGCTACTAGGCTTTATTAGCTATTATATAATAAAATGAATTACTAATATAGAGCTTTTTAAAACTTTCGTACTTATCAAATTGTTTAAAAACAGTAAATTGGCTTAGTAAATTACTAAAAAAGTCACTAATTTTTATATTATAGCTAATAATAAAAGCTCTAAAAAAATTAGAAATATTTAGAATAGCTTTTTTAAATTTGTAATCTTTATTAAAAGGTTTATATTCTTTTTATTATTATTTACCCTTTTTTTTTTTATACCTATAATTATTCTTTCCCTTATTAAACTAGTTGTTAAACTGCTACTCCTTTTTTTTATCTTTATTATAAGAAGTTGAAAAAACTATATACTAATTTACAATGCTAAATTTAACACTACAGGCTTTAACTAGTAAATTTTTTTAGAAAAATTGGAAATTAATTTTTATTTTTTGCCTTATATGGATTTCTAGCCATTGTTTTTTATAAAATAAACTTCTAGACTTTTCTAACTACTAAAAAAAAGCCGCTTTTAAAATTGTAAAGTACTAATTTACTTAATTAATACTCTATATAATAGCTCCAAATTTGTAAAAACAGTTAATTATAGTATTAAATTTAGTATTAAAATCTACTATAAAAAGGCTTCTATTAAATTGTAAACTGTAGAATTCTATATATAAATTATTTCAAAATTGAATTTGCCCTAGAGTGTACTTTTAAACCAATTTTGTAATAGCTTTTGCCAAGTCTATTTTATACACTATAATATTTAAAAATCTTTTTTAGAAAATCTTCTATATAGTTAGTAATAGAGCTGCTTTTTAGAAATTATTAAAATTTTTACAAATTTTATAAAAGTTTGTAAGGAAATTGGGGATATTGAGGGCCCTATACTAAATAAAAAGCCCCTATAATTAGGCTTGATAATTCTTTAGGCTTAATAGCTTTTTTTTTTCGCTAAAAGTAAAGGATTATTTGGCTAACTCTCTTATAAATATACTACTAAACTAAATAATTCCGGGGTTTAGAGGCTCTAAAAAGCCATTTAAAAGCTTCAGGGCTATATTTAGGGCCGAATATAAAACACTAGGAATTATACTATAGTATTTATATAGAATATTTGGGGCTATACTAAAATGTTTAGAAGGTTTCGGTAGTTGCTTTTGCTCTCCTAAAAGTACTACGGCAATTTCGATTGGAATATTAGGGGCTTGGTGTTTTTGGATACTCTAAATTGCATTAAAGAGGGTGTTAAAACCGGTCTTTATGTGGGTTTTTAGAGCATTTATTTCTTTTTTTAGCTTTTTAATGGAAAATTTAGAAACTTTAGAACTTTTGTTATCCATTTCGTCGTTTGTAAGTACTTTGTAGGTGCTTATAGACTATTTGGGTGGCTCGTTTGAACTTATATTGAAGAGGAAGAGTAGTAAAGAGAAGAAATAAAGGTCGAATAGCCTGTAATATAAGCGGGGGAAACGCTTTTGGGGTCGAATTAATTTGTAATAGGGAGTAATTTGGGTAGTAGTCTATAACTAGCTTAGGTTTATAATTTGTTAAATTGCGTAGGGATAATTGGCTATAATTATGAGTAAGCTAGTTAGGGGGTAGCATTTTGTAAACACTATTTACAAAGGGCAAAGGGTTGTATAGCGGAAGGTAGTCAATAGAATAGAAGTAATAGTAATTGATTTAACTATATAAAAGACTTTAGAGAGTAAAGGAGAGAGTGTAGTGTTCTCTGGGAAAACCTGCCCCCTATATACTCGTCTGGAGGCCCATATAGTACTTTATAGAAGGTTTTGTGGGGCTTATAAAGCTTTTAGACTGTAGAATACAGTAGTGTGAGCCTAACTAGGCGTTGTACGATGCGCGAGAGCATCTGGGCTATAGTGGCGAGCCCCTGAAGGTCTCGAGGGGGTTTGGTGCGGAGCCCTATAGTGGATTTAGGGGGGTTTACTATTGACAATAGGCCTACTTTGTAAGCAGTCAAGGGCCTACCCTACACTTGCCCTGTAGATGCAGGGACCAGCCTTGCAACAGTGTTAGCATATTTATAGCGGTGTTCGTGTGCTAATAGCGCTGTTTGTATGCTTGTAATAGTATTCGTATGCCTACTATATAGCCTATAAGCCGTATGCAGGCATCCATTATTTAACATAATTTAGTAGTAATTTCTGTTTTTTTGCTTTTAAATATAATAAAAGTTTTACTAGTTGACAAAGCTAAGAATAAAATAGCGGATTAAAATTATAAAAATAAAAAATAATATAATATAGTTGGTATTATACACTTTATTTTAATTATTTTATATATAAAATATATTAAAATACTTTTATATTAATTAAATTTATTTTAATTAATTTTAATTATCTAATTACTAAAATAAATTATAAAAAGAAAAAAAAAAGGAAAAAAAGTATATATATATACTTTTTAAAAGCCTATTCGAATATCTACTAACTATTTTTACTAGGATTTAATTCTCTAGTTTTTTATATTTATATTATAAATCTAATAGTTTAATAAATAAAAAGGTTATTTTAGTCCGAATATAGGCATATAAATATTGAAATTATTTCGAATAATCCGAATTTCGGAGTATTTATTATAAGCTAATATAAAAAACTCGATATAATTATTTATATACTAATATAGGCAGATAATTCGATTTATTATTGAAATTGTACTAAATAAGTAGTAGGCTACTACTATTAAAATAGTCTTAATATTGTAATTAGACTAAATATTTAATAATATAAAGTTATATATTTTTACTATTTTTAAATATTAGTACAAGATTATTCGCCCTATATAAACAAAATAGCTAGTATATATTTAAGGGATAAACCAAAAATATATATTATAAATTGCATATACTTTAATACTATATTTTTTAAATTTACAATACCTGTTAATAAATTATATATAATTCAAATTTAGTATAGTAAAACTACTTTATTTAGCCCTAATATAGTTAAATTGGTTTTATAATTTATAAAAAAAGTATTTATATAGTATTTTGAAAAATAGTCTTTTCAATATATATATAAAGGTTTATTAATATATAAAATAATACTCTAAATAGTAGTTGAAATTGAGGAGGAAGTAGGATAAATTGGAAGGTATTTCGAAAAAGTTAATAAAAATAAGGCGAATTTATTCAAATTGGTTGTTATCAAATTGACGATATATTCCGAAAAAATAATGTAGTTTTGTAATATTATCTAAATTTACTTTAAATTCGGATTTTAGTATTGTATGTATTTGCAAGTCGGTGGGGCAAAATTGGTAAAAAAAAGTATAGAAAGTATTAATAAATTCCGGGCATATAAAAGTTTATTATTATTAAATAAGGACTTCCTAGTCTATAAAGTGCTGTTAAATAGTTTTATAACCAATTTTCAAATTATATTTGCATTCAATATATATTATAAATTACTCAAAAGTATATTTGTAAATATATAGGGTAATAATACTTTTTGTATAAAAATTTAAGTCAATTTAATATTAAAGTATAATAAAGATAAATTAATATAATATAAATAAGGAAATATGTATAATGCTAAATAAAAGCAAAATTAAATAAAAATAATAATAAATTTTATATATATTAAATAATAAATAATATTTTCTATATAAAGTCGAATATAATAGTATAAATAAAATAAATTAATATAATAAAAAAAAATTTAATATGGAAAAGCTTTATAAAAAATACAAGTTAGGAGGTTATGCGCCTAAATATCCTAGACTAATGCAAAAATACTTCTATTCCTAGTAGTTGGGTTTTGGTTCTAAAAATATAGGAAATTAACTAAATTTAAAGCTATTTTATATCAAATTGCCTTAATTAAATTTAAATATATTAAATTGTAGTTTATTTATATACAATTAAATAATATCCAATATAATAGTACTATATTAGACCCGATTTGGGCCAATTGCCTAATTAGCTTCTAATATTATATAAGCAGGCCGAATATAAAGAGTTTAAAGGTCGAATATCCTACTAAATTTGGAGAAATTTTTAAGCTTTTATCTTCTAAAAGGATTTTTATAATACTTTATATAATAGTATAGTATTTATTTCTACTATAAATAGACTAACGATTTTGTCTGTAGGGGGTATTTGCTTAATTCTTAATATAATTTATAGCAATAGCAAGTTTAGCCTATTTAGGGATTTTATTTGTAAGATAATTACTATTATATTTGTTAAATTATACTACTTAAGTTAATAGAATGTCCGTATATTTAGGTTTTTTTAACTAAATTAAAAATATAATTTACTTATTAATTTCTTAATTAATAATATTTACATCTTTATGGTATTTGCTTGGCTTCTAATATAGTTTATAGCGGCAGCAAGTTTAGCCTATTTGGGGATTTTGGTTAGTAATGTCTACATTTTTATAGCATTTTTGTAGTAGGAGATAAAGTGATTTTTAAAATATCCAAATAAAATGGTAGTTCCTACGCCAGTATTTCTGGATTTAAAAATGTAAGTATAATAATATAGGGGGAAAAGTAAAATCGGTAAAATGTAGAAAAAACAAGTAATTATTCGAAATAAAAGAAGAAAAGTTTTGAAATAATGTTAAAACTAAAAGCCAAAAAAACTCAAAATCTTATAATATATTTATAATAATTAAAAAGAAAATATTTTCTAAAAAAGTAATTGTAAATAATTAAATGCTAAATAAAGAGGAGTTTTTTTAGTTTTTTTGCAAATTTCTATATATATTTTATTAATATTAAAAAATTGTAGTATTGATTTAGGCAATTTGCAAAATAGTAAATAAGTAATATTTTATTTATACTATTTTTGTTTATTATAAAAAGAAATTAGAAATTAAAGTCTATATTAAATTATATATTAGTTATTTAAAAAGTATAAATTAAAAAAATAAAAATTAAAATATAAAATTTAAATTTTATTTAAATATATAAAATTAATTTATTATAATAGATTTTTTTCTAAATAAAATAGTTAATAAAAGTTAATATATTTAATATTATTTAAAAAGTAAATATTAATATTAAAATATTTTTTATACTATTTATATAAATATTCCAAAATTTAATTTTACTTTATAAAATTGAATTTACTAAAAAGAAATTCTAAAATTCCAAAATTCTTTTTAATATAAAAACTATATTATTTAAAAAGTCTTATATTTTATAATTTTATATAAAATAAAAAAATAATATATTATTATTTTTACAATATAAAATAAAATACTTATATTATTATTTATTAAAATATATATAATATATAGTTAATTATTAAAAACTTTATTATAAAAAAATATAAAAATATAAAAATATAAAAATAAAATTGAAATATTAAAAATTAATTTTTATAAATTAAAAATATTATAAATATTTAATTATAAAGCAAAATATTTATTAATTAATTACTATTATTATTAAATTTGAATTTTAAATATA
>Ga0247781_1000163_pt1 | contig 19900 bp, 16 predicted proteins | sample UWRJL184509B5_FD_179922 | JGI IMG/M metagenome (GOLD analysis project Ga0247781, IMG submission 179922) | Plant litter microbial communities from Arlington Agricultural Research Station in Wisconsin, United States - UWRJ-L184-509B-5 | ecosystem: Environmental > Terrestrial > Plant litter >...
GGGGGGGGGGGGGGGGGGGGGGGGGGGGGGGGGGGGGGGGGGGGGGGGGGGGGGGGGGGGGGGGGGGGGGGGGGGGGGGGGGGGGGGGGGGGGGGGGGGGGGGGGGGGGCGGGGTGGTGCCGCCACCGCCGATGTTCACGTCGACACAGGCGTAGAACGCCATCGCCGTGTCGGCGACGTTCCACCGGGCGAGCACGGTCTGGCGGCCGCTGAGGCCGCGCATGCTGACCGTGTGCGATTTGCTGGCGCCGGGCTGCGCGCCACCGTCGTTGAACGAGGCGAGCAGCGTGTTGCCGATGAAGTACTCCCACGTGGCGGTCGAGTGCCGGGCCGTGAGCACCCAGTTGAACGTGACCGTCTGGCCGACCGAGGCGACCGGCCAGGCGCGGCCGTTGTCGTTGAGGACGGCGAACCGGCTGCCACCGCCGTTGCACTGCGTGGAGCCCTTCGGCGCTTCGACGCTCTGGGGCTCGAACACGATGTCGCCGCAGTTGGCGACGGCGCCGCTGGCACAGTTGGCCTGGCGGCTGGGCGGGGAGGAGATGTAACCGTGCGCCGAGGCCGGGGAGACCGCGACGAGGAGGGAGGCCGCTACCGCGGCGACGGTCAGTGCGGGGAGGGTGAACCTACGTTTCATGAAGGTCTCCTTGGGGGCTGCCGGACGCCTCGAGTGGGGGCTCGGTGACCAGCCCGGCATAGACCAACATAAGTTAAAGAGTGTTAACAGTAAATAGCGTTAACACGGATTTTCGATACGAGCCTTTTATTAAGGACGTGTTCCGGCGACCGATATTTCTGGCGTGCCGGACATTCATGACGTGCTCGACCGCCGCGCGGTCACCACTCTCTTCCAACCGCTCGTGGAGATCTCCACGGGGCGGACGCTGGGCTACGAGGCGTTGAGCCGGGGCCCGGCCGGCAGTCCCTGGGAGTCGCCGGCCGCCCTCTTCGCCGCCGCCCGCCAGGTCGGTCGCGAGAACGAGCTCGACTGGATCTGCCGGGCCCGGGCGTACGAAGGTGCGCTCGCCGCCGACCTCGACCCGGGCCTCACCTGGTTCGTCAACATGGAGCCGGCCGCCGCCCGCTCGATCTGCCCGCCCGACCTGCTGCCGATCGTCGAGCACGCCCGCCACCGGCTGCGGGTCGTCACCGAGATGACCGAGCGGGCCATCGCCGCCGACCCGTCCGGCCTGCTCGACGCGGCGGCCGCGGTCCGCTCGGCGGGCTGGGGCGCGGCGCTCGACGACGTGGGCGCCGACCCGATGTCGCTCGCGCTCATGCCGTTCGTGCACCCCGACGTCGTCAAGCTCGACATGCAGATGCTGCGCGCGCCGGGCGATCCGCACACCGCCAAGGTGGTGGCCGCGGTGGCCGCGTACGCCGAGGCGAGCGGCGCGATCGTGCTGGCCGAGGGGATCGAGACCGAGGAGCACCTGGCGATCGCCCGCACGATGGGCGCCACCATCGGCCAGGGCTGGCACTACGGCCACCCTGCCCCGCTCCCGGCCGCCGGCCCGCCGGTCAGCACGACGCTGCCGTTCATCCCACCGCCGACTCGCGACGACCGCACGCCGTACGGGATCCTCAGCACGCGCCGACCGGTCACCCGCGCGACCAAGGCGCAGCTCATGCCGATGAGCCGCCACATCGAGGCGCTGGTAGCCGACGGCGATGAACCTTCGGTGCTGCTCGCCTGCTTCCAGGACGCGCGCCACTTCACGCCGTCCACCGCTCGCCGTTTCAGCCGGATGGCCAAGAACAGCCCGCTGGTAGCGGCGCTCGGCACCGGCCTGACCGACGCCCCCGCCGAGGGGGTGCGCGGCGCCTGCCTCAGCGACGAGGACACGCTGCGCGGCGAGTGGAACGTCATCGTCGTCGGCCCGCACCGTGCGGCCGCGCTGGTCGCCCACGATCTGGGCGACACCGGCCCGCAGAGCGCGCGCCGCTTCGACTTCGCGATCACTTACGACCGCGCGCTGGTGATCGAGGCCGCCCGTTCGCTGCTCGGCCGCCTGGCCCCGGCCCGCAGCCCGGCGCCCCTTCCGAACTAGGCGCGGCGATCCAGGAACTCACAGGAGATCCTTCAGCGCGGATTTCGGTGACCTAGCCGATCCGATGCGATGCTGTGGGAGATCCCCGATCCGCTGCCGGAGGAAGAGCCACCATGTTGCCCCTCAACGCCGAGACCGTGTCCCAGCTCCTCGCCGACCTGCCCGTCCCGACCTACGACCGCGGTAAGTTGCGGACCGGGATAGTCCACTTCGGGGTGGGCGGTTTCCACCGCGCCCACCAGGCGATGTATCTGGATCGCCTGATGACCGAGGGCAAGGCTCTCGACTGGGCGATCTGCGGGGTCGGGGTGATGCCCGCCGACCGGCGGATGCAGCAGGTGCTCGACGCGCAGGACGGCCTCTACACCCTGGTGATCAAGGACCCCGACGGCACGTACGACGCCCGGGTGATCGGCTCGATCAAGGAGTACCTGTTCGCGCCCGAGGACCCCGGTGCGGTGATCGAGAAGATGACCTCGCCCGAGATCAGGATCGTTTCGCTGACCGTCACCGAGGGCGGCTACAACTTCAACGCGGTCACCGGCGACTTCATGGCCGACAACACGGACATCCAGCACGACCTGTCGCTGCCGAATCGGCCCAGAACGGTGTTCGGCCTGATCACCGCCGCGATCGAGCGTCGCCGGGAACGCGCGCTGCCGCCCTTCACGATCATGAGCTGCGACAACATCCAGGGCAACGGGGACGCGGCCCGGCGCAGCTTCGTCGCCTTCGCCAAGCTGCGCGACCCCAGCCTGGGCGCCTACGTCGAGGAACACGTCCGCTTCCCGAACAGCATGGTCGACCGGATCACGCCGGTGACCACCGACGACGACCGGGACGAGGTCCGCAAGCACTTCGGGGTCGACGACGGCTGGCCGGTGGTCTGCGAGCCGTTCACCCAGTGGGCGCTCGAGGACAGTTTCTCCGACGGCCGCCCGGCCTGGGAGGAGGTCGGCGTGCAGATGGTGCCCGACGTCGAGCCGTACGAGTTGATGAAGCTGCGCCTGCTCAACGCGGCGCATCAGGCGCTCTGCTACTTCGGCCATCTCGCCGGCTATCGCCTGGTGCACGACGTGGCCCGCGATCCGGTCTTCGCGAAGTTCCTGCTGACCTACATGGAACGCGAGGCCGAGCCGACCCTGGAACCGGTCCCCGGCATCGACCTCAAGGAATACCAGCACAAGCTCATCGAGCGCTTCTCCAACGCCCAGGTCAAGGACACGGTCGCCCGGCTCTGCGCGGAGAGCTCCGACCGCATCCCGAAGTGGCTGCTCCCGGTCATCCGGCAGAACCTGGCCACCGGCGGGGAGATCCTGCTGTCGACCGCGGTCGTCGCCTCCTGGGCCCGTTACGACGAGGGCGTCGACGAGCAGGGCGAGCCCATCGAGATCGTCGACCGCCTGCGCGACGACCTCCACGCCCTCGCCCTGCGCCAGCGCGACAACCCCACGGCGTTCATCGAGAACCGGGACCTCTTCGGTGACCTGGTGGACGACGAGCGCTTCGTCTCGGCGTACACCTCGGTCCTCGGCAGCCTGCACACTCGGGGGGCGAGAGCGACGCTCGAAGCCCTGGTGTCAGGAGGCTTTTAGCCGTACGCCACTGAGCCGGGCCGGCACCGCCCAGCCCACCGCCCGGTCGAGGACCGCTCGCGCCATGATGAGGACGCAGGTGACGCCGTTGAGGAACGAGGCGATCACGTCGGTCGGGTGGTGCATGCCGCGGTAGAGCCGGGCCAGCGCCACCGCGACCGGCACAAGCACCAGGAGCCAGACCAGCCTCTTGGCCCACGGACGGTGCAGCAGCGTGAACAGGACCAGGGCGAGGCCGACGTACAGGGCGACCGCGGCCGAGGTGTGCCCGGAGGGGAAGCTCGACGTGGGCGGGGAGTCGTCCATCCGGTGCACGCCGGGGCGCGCGCGGTCGATGACCAGCGTCGTGAGGAAGAAGACGAGAGCCTGGGCGATCACCGCGAGGCAGAGGTAGATCGGCTCCCGCCAGCGGCGCAGCTTGACGTGCAGGAGGAAGGCGGCCACCCCGGTGACGGCGATGATGACCGGGGTACTGCCGATCAGGCTGGCGATCTCGCTGACGACGTTGAGGGGCGCGTCGCGGTGCGCCTCGAGGGTGCGGTTGACGTCGTCCTCGACGGTGAGCGGCCAAGCGTGGTCGACCACCCTGGTCGCGAGCAGGCCGAGACCGACCATCACTCCGAACAGGACCGTCACCGGAAGCAGCAGCCGCTTGGCGACCTGCGCGATCAGTGGGGGCATGTCCGCCGTCGATACCCGATCGCGGTCCGCGTTACGCCTCCGATCTCGCGCCGGCCGGAGCGGGTCGCCGTCGGCGGGCCACGAAAGCGGCGGTCGTAGCCGCCACGACGGCCAGACCGAAGAGCCAACCGGCGAGTACGTCGCTCAGATAATGCACGCCGAGCCCGATGCGAAAAGCGCCGGTCAGCGCCGGGACCGCGATGCCGACAGCCAGCAGCCACCGCTTGTGCCGCACCCTGGGCAGCAGCACCGCCAGCACGACGGCGGCGCCGAGCGCGTTGTTCAGCGCGTGCCCGGACGGGAACGAGTAACCGACGGCGGTCGCCACCGGGTCGAGAAAAGACGGCCGCTCCCGTTCGAAGAGCAACTTCAGCAGTACGCCGAGGAGGCCGCCGGCCGCCGTGGTGATCGCGACCCACCAGGCGAGCCGCCGGGCGCCCCGGCGGGCCAGCCAGACGACCAGCCCGAGCGCGGCCAGCCGCCAGGTCCACGGGTCGAAGGCGAGGCACCAGACCCGCATGAAGTCGACCAGGTGCGGATGCGTCGCCGAGTAGTCGTGCACGGCCACGCTGACGTCCTGGTCGATCCGGTGCAGCCAGTCCACCCCGCCGACGACCATCGCCGCGATCACCGCGAACGGCACCAGCAACACCACGACCCCCGCGGCGACGGCGGCCAGCCGCACCTCGAGCGCGTGTTCCGGTTCCCGCATGGCGACCCCTATACCCGGCAATTCACCGCCGATACACCTTTCGTTCATGCGCGCATCGATCCCTGGTCCTGGTCCTTCACGACTTCTTTGCCATGTCTCGTCTTCTTCCCGACGCCGCGTCGGATCGAGGACGAGCACGAGCATGCGGCTCCGATCGTCTGCCTCCGCGGCGGCCGGGAACACGAAAGTGGCTGGGGCCGAGGTCGCCTCGAGCAACGGCACGGAGGGCAACCGGTCGCCCGGCTTGACCATGCGGTCAGATCCCGTGCGGCATTCGCCCCCTGCCCGCCGGGAGGAGATCGGCCAGCAGGGCTACGACGCGAACTTTGATCTCGTCGCGGATCGGGCGCACGGCGTCGATGCCCTGGCCGGCCGGGTCGTCGAGTTTCCAGTCCTCGTAACGCTTGCCGGGGAAGATCGGGCAGGCGTCGCCGCAGCCCATCGTGACGATGACGTCGGAGTCCTGCGCGGTCTCGTAATCGAGCAGATTCGGGGTCTGCCCCGTGATGTCGATGCCGACCTCGCGCATGGCCGCGACCGCGGCCGGGTTGATGGTCTCGGCGGGGGCGGAGCCGGCGGAGCGGACCTCCACACTGTCGCCGGCGAGGTAGCGCAGCCAGCCGGCGGCCATCTGCGAGCGGCCGGCATTGTGGACGCAGACGAACAGGACGCTGGGCTTGCTCATCGGACGTGTCTCCTGGTGGTTGGTTTGTGAGGTCAGCGCCGGCTTGCTCTGATCAGCGCACTGAGGTGCCCGCGCGGCGTGAAGTTGTTCCGGTCAGTGGGTCGGTCATCGGCGGTGGGCGGCTGCTGACCGGTCGTGCCGTCATGAGCGACGACGACCGGGTCGGCTGCCTCGCCGACGTTCGGATAGAGCGCCAGCAGCAGCCCGACTCCGAGCGCGAGACCGATGATCTGGGCGACGACGAAGCCGGGCACGGAAGCCGGAGCGATCCCGGCGAAGGTGTCGGTGAACGCGCGGCCGATGGTCACAGCGGGGTTCGCGAAGCTGGTGCTGCTGGTGAACCAATACGCCGCGCCGATGTAGGCGCCGACCGCGGCCGGTGCGACCGCGGACCGGCCGGACCGCGCAAGGGCGAAGATCAGCAGGACCAGACCGGCGGTGGCAACGACCTCGCCCAGCCACAGATGTGCGGCGGCCCGGTCCTTGCTCGAGAATTCGACGGCGGCCAGGTCGAACATGAGGTTCGCGAGAACGGACCCGGCGATCGCGCCCAGGGTCTGAGCGACGGCGTACCCACCCAACTGCCCGGCGGTCAGCCCGGTCCCGGCGCGGCGGCCGAGGAACCAGTCCGCAGCCGAGACGACCGGGTTGAAGTGCGCCCCGGAAACCGGCCCGAAGGTGAGAATCAGCGCGCCGAGTGCGAACGCCGTGGCGACCGAGTTTTGCAGCAATTGCAGACCGACGTCGTCGGGCGACAGGGTGGTCGCCATGACGCCGGAGCCGACGACGGCGGCCACCAGCAGCGCGGTGCCGACGAACTCGGCGAGCAGACGCCGCCAGATCGCAACAGTGTTCATGGGTGTGGTTTCTCCAGGTGCTCGGACAGGTACCGGGTCAAGCGGGGACGCACAGATCGTCCAGGAGCCGGCGGACTCGGCGTCCAACTCGCCGCTCCGCTCGTCATCACCTGAGGTGTCAGTCAAGACGGGTCTCGGTCAGAGTGGGCGCGAGGCGATCAATGCGCCCGGCGAGGTCGGCATAGGCGGCTTCGAAGGCCGCGTCGGTGTCGGCCCGCACCGGGTCGGCAACCGACCAGTGCAGCCGTTGCCGGGCAACGCCGGCCGGGTCCTCGTGGGCGTTGTCGCAGACGGCGATGACGAGGTCCTGGTCGGTGACCACGTCGTCGACGTGCGCGGTGCCGGTCGAGTTCAGCCGTAGTCCGTGCCGGCGGGCGACCTGGACCGCCCGGGGATGCACCCGCCGCGCCGGGTGGGTGCCGGCGGACGCGGCGGGCCGGTCGGTACGATCCGCCCACAATGCGGCGGCCAGCTGGGAGCGGGCCGAGTTGTGGGTGCACACGAACACGACCCGGGCGGCGTCCGGCAGTCGGGGCGGCGTGAGCAGAGCGACGGTGCCGGGACGTAGTCGAAGGTAGGTGCGGCGCCGGTCGGCCTCCGAGCGGGAGCGCTCCAGCAGGCCGGCCTCAGCGAGAACCTTGACGTGATGCGCGACCAGGTTGGTCGGCATGTCGAGGTCGCGGGCGATCTCGCCGGGAGAGGCATCCCCGAGGCTCAGTGCGTCCACGATCGCGAGACGTGCCGGATCGCCGAGCGCGGCGTGGATTCTCGCCCGCCCCCTCAGGGATATCGGATCAGTTTTCATTGACTCAATGGTCACTGAGGTGACTGGCTGAGCCAAGGGTTCCGGTCGGCTGTTCATCTGATGGCCATCTGTGTTGCTGACGCAGGTACCTTGCCTGACAGGCCGCCGCACCGACGGCGCACTGCCCACCGTCACCCGGCTGATCAGCCTCGGCCCACCGCCGGCGGCGCATGCCCCCGTTGGCTACGCGCTGACGGCTTCGTCGACGGCCAGCAGGGTGGCCAGCCGGCGCATCAGGGCCGGCCGGGCGCGGTAGTAGACCCAGCTGGCGCGGCGTTCGGCGTCGACCAGCCCCGCCTCGCGGAGCACCTTGAGATGGTGCGAGATCGTCGGCCCGGAAATGTCGAACGCGGGGGTGAGATCGCAGACGCAGATCTCCCCGCCGTCGGCCGAGGCGATCATCGACATCATCTGCAGACGGATCGGGTCACCGAGCGCCTTGAACGCCCGCGACAGCACGGCGGCGGACTCCGCCGGGATGCGGCTCGTGGCCATCGGAGGGCAGCACGACACCGCGTCCGCGAGCACCGTCTCTGGTTTCGACATGCTTCGAGGTTGACAGATATCAAATCCGTATGCAACTGTCGGATTCGACAGTCATCGAGTTCGACATCGGTCAAAGCTAACAAGGGTGCCGATCATGGCTGAGGCACAGACCCGCGGTCGCTTGAACCGTTGGCCTCAACTCACCCTGCCAGACAAGGGATCAAGGAGTCATCTCGTGAGCAGTTCCCTCGACGACCTGCCCGTCGTCGTCATCGGGGCCGGCCCGGTCGGCCTCGCCGCCGCCGCGCACCTCGCCGAGCGCGGCATCGCCTTTACCGTCCTGGAAGCCGGCGCCGCCCCGGCCGCGGCGGTGCGCAAGTGGGCACATGTGCGAGTCTTCTCCCCCTGGCGCTACACCATCGACGCCGCTGCGGCCCGACTGCTGGCTGACGCCGGCTGGGTACGCCCCGACGACGAGAAGCTGCCCACCGGCGGCCAGCTCGCCGCCGACTACCTGCAGCCGCTCGCCGACCTGGCCGCCCTCAAGTCCAGCGTGCGCTACGACGCCCGCGTGGTCGCCGTGACCCGGCTCGGCCTCGACCGGCTCCGCACCGCCGGCCGCGACACCACCCCGTTCCTGCTCCGGCTCGCCACCGGCGAGGACATCCCGGCCCGCGCGGTCATCGACGCCTCCGGCACCTGGGACACCCCGAACCCGCTCGGCGCCTCCGGCATCCCCGCCCACGGCGAGACCGAGGCCGCACCGTACGTCGAGCCCGCCCTGCCCGACGTCCTCGGCACCGACCGCGACCGGTTCGCCGGCAAGCGCGTCCTGGTGGTCGGCGCGGGCTACTCCGCCGCCAACACCCTGCTGCTGCTCGCCGACCTCGCCACGCGGGCACCCGGCACCAAGGTCACCTGGGCGATCCGGGCGACCAGCCCGGCCCGTACCTTCGGTGGCGGCAGCGCCGACGCGCTGCCAGCCCGCGGTGCGCTGGGCACCGTGCTGCGCGAGCACGTCGAGGCCGGCCGCGTCGAGCTGATCACCGGTTTCTCCGTCGCGGCGCTCACCCCGCAGCCCGGCGGGGGCGTCGAGGTCTCCGACGGCACCCGTGCGGTGGTGGTCGACCGGATCGTGTCCGCGACCGGGTTCCGGCCCGACCACAGCATCGCGGCCGAGCTGCGCCTGGACCTCGACCCGATCATGGGCGCCGGTCGTGCCCTCGCGCCGCTGATCGACCCGAACGAGCACTCCTGCGGAACCGTCCCGCCGCACGGCGCCGACGAACTGGCCCACCCGGAACCCGGCTACTACGCCATCGGTGCCAAGTCCTACGGCCGGGCACCGACCTTCCTGCTCGCTACCGGCTACGAGCAGGCCCGCTCGGTCGTCGCCGCCCTCGCCGGGGACTGGACGGCCGCCCGCGACGTCCAGCTGGACCTACCCGAAACAGGGGTGTGCAGCAGCACCGTGCCGGTGGACAGCGACCGCATCGACAGCCAGAACAATGGCGGCTGCTGCGGCTGATGCCGCCGGGCCCGGCAGGATCGGGTAAGACCGAGGGCCGGCTCAGCTCAGATAGCCCAGCTCCGGCAGCCGGCCCTGATATTCCGCGATGAGCCGGCGGGCGACCGGCACAGAGTCGATCAGCGGATGCGCCGCCATCGCCCGCACGGCGACGGCCCGAGAGCCCGTCGAAGCGGCCGTCAGAATGCCGCGGTCGGCCGACTTGATGCGCTTGACCAGGTCGACGCCGTGTGCGGGCAGACCGGCCGAGGGCAGGGGCCGCGCGCCGGCCGCCGAGACCGCGCACGGCACCTCGACCACCGCGTCATCGTCGAGCTCAGGCAGAGTCCCCCGGTTACGCACGTTCAGGATCAGCTCCTGGCGCGAGTCCCGGGCGATCGCCAGCATCAGCGCCAGCGCCACGTCCTCGTACCCGCCTCCTTCGGCGTCGTCCCGCTCGCCCAGCCCCTCCATCGCCAGGTAGGTCGCATCCCGCTGCCGTCGAGCCGCGTCCCACGCCTGGAACGCGTCCCCGTCGTCCGCCGAGGCCAGCTCGGCGTAACACTGCCGCTGCTGCTTGAGCAGGAACTCGCCCCGGGTCTCCGGCGCCGCCAGCGAGGCCCGCACCAGCTCGGCGTGGTTGTAGTAGTAGTGCAAGTATTCGTTCGGCACCGCCCCGAGCTGCCGGAGACGCGCTGCCCCGAAGAGCCGCCCCTCCTCGAAGGACTCGAGACGGGCCGCGTCGGCGAGCAGGCGCGGCAACAGGTCCTGCTCCCCCTGCCGCACGCCGGTGAGCCAGCCGAGGTGGTTGAGCCCCGCGTACGAGATCTGCCCTTCCCCCGGTGCCAGCCCCAACGCTCGCACCACCCGCCGCGCCAGCGCCGACGGCGAGTCGCAGATGCCGATCACCCGGTCCCCCAGGTAGGCCGACATCGCCTCGGTCACCAGCCCCGCCGGGTTGGTGAAGTTGATGACCCACGCCTCGGGCGCCACCAGGCTGATCCGGCGCGCGATCGCCCGCACCACGGGCACGGTCCGAAGCCCGTACGCGATGCCGCCCGCCCCTACCGTCTCCTGTCCCAGCGCCCCTTCGCCCAGCGCCACCGGCCCGTCGATCACGCGCCCTTCCAGCCCGTGCACCCGGATCGCGCTGAACACGAAGTCGGCCCCGGTCAGCGCCTCGGTCAGGTCGGTCGTGGCACTGATCCCGGGTGCGTGGCCGACCAGGGCGGCCTGGGCCCGCAACACCCGGCCGATCGTTCTCAGCCGGCCCGGGTCGACGTCGTACAGCACCACCTCGCCGATCGGGGAGTCGGTGCCGAGCAGCGCGCCGTAGACGAGCGGCACGCGGAACCCGCCACCGCCGAGGATCACCAGCCGCTTACTCGGCATGAGCATCCGAGAGCCGGGCGATCGTGGCGCCGGCGCGGCGCACGATGCGCCGCTCGCCGCGGGGGATCACGTCGTCGAGGAACGCGTACCGGCCGGCCAGCGACGAGCTGCGGGCCTGGCTCCACCAGTCGGCGATGTCGCCCCAGCCCGGCGCCGAGAGGGAACCGCCGAAGTGCTGCACCGACAGCGCGGCGATCAGGTTGGCGAAGGCCAGGCTCCGGGTCAGCGGCCACCCGCGCAGGCTGCCGAGGATGAACCCGGCCGTGAAGACGTCCCCGGCGCCGGTCGGGTCGAGGGCCGACACCGGTACGGCGGGGACGTGCACGGTCTCCCCGGTGCGCGCGTCGTGCGCCAGCACCCCGTCGGCGCCGCAGGTCACCACCACGACCGGGGCCAGCCCGGCGAGCCGTTCCAGGGCCTGCGCGGGCGAGTCGGCCCGGGTGTACTGCATGGCCTCCACCGCGTTGGGCAGGAACGCGTGGCAGTCCTCGAGCATGTCGAGCACCTCGGCCGGCCACTCGGCGCTGGCGTCCCAGCCGACGTCGGCGAAGACCAACGTGCCCGCGTCCTTCGCCCGGCGGACCCACCCAAGCCGGTCCTTGCTGAGGCTGACCGACGCGGCCCGGCAGGTCGGCAACGCGCCGACCAGGCCCTCCGCGTTCAGCGGCAGTGGATGCCCGTGCGTGATCATGCTGCGGTCGCGGTCGGAGGCGAGCGACACCGTCACCGGGGAGTGCCCGTCGGTGCGCAGCGACGCGCCGAGGTCGATGTTCTCCTGGCCGCAGAGGATGTCGGCGCAGAAGTCGCCGTAGGCGTCGGTGCTCAGCGCCGTGCCGAGCCCGGTCGCCAGGCCCAGCCGGGACGCGGCGACGGCCAGGTTGGCGATGCCGCCGGGGCAGGAGCCCATGCCCGAGGCCCACACCTCGGTGCCGGGTTCGGGCCGGCCCTTGAGCCCGGTGAAGATGATGTCGAGATAGACGACACCAGGGACGAAGAGGTCCAGTGCCGGGGTCATCAAGAGATCCTATGCCGCGTTCTGCGTGGTGGGGCCCGCCGCACGAGGTGGCGAACCCCACCGCCGCGACTACCCGACCATCCAGACCGCGTCGGCGGCGGCGAGCTCGGCGGACGGCCCGCCCACGATCTCCACCCGCCAGGGCAACGCCGCGCCGTCCCGCTCGACGCGGATCGCCGTGCCGTCGCGGATCACCGTGAACGTGCTGTCACCGACCCGCACCGCCGTGCTGCCGGCCGCCGGCTCGTAGACACGCAGCGTGACGCCCTCGGCGTACGCGTAGTCGGGACGGTCGGTGCGGTTGCCGATCGGGATCACCGCGCCCGGCCGCACCAGCAGCGGCACGCTGTCGAAGCCGTGCGTCTCGTGCCGCCAGCCCGGCCCCTCGACGATCCCGCCGTCGCTGAACCGCGTCCACCGCCCGGCCGGCACGTAGTAGCTGACCTGGCCCTCCTCGCTGAAGACGGGCGCGACGAGCAGGTCGGAGCCGAGCAGGTACTGCCGGTCGAGGTGCGTCACCGCCGGGTCGTCGGGGAAGCCGAGGACCATCGGGCGCATCACCGGCAGGCCCTGCTCGTGCGCTTGCCGGGCGGCTTCGAACAGGTACGGCATCAGGCTGTACTTGAGGTGCGTGAACGAACGCAGCACCTCGACCGATTCGTCGTCGAAGAGCCACGGCACCCGGTACGAGTGGTTGCCGTGCAGCCGGCTGTGCGACGAGAGCAGCCCGAACGCGATCCACCGCTTGAACACGGCCGGGTCGGGCCGCCCCTCGAAGCCGCCGATGTCGTGGCTCCAGAAGCCGAAGCCGGAGCTCATCAGGGACAGGCCGCCGCGCAGGCTCTCGGCCATCGACTCGTACGTCGCCGAGTTGTCGCCGCCCCAGTGCACCGGGAACTGCTGCGCGCCGACGGTGGCCGATCGCGCGAACAGCACCGCGTCCCCGTCACCGCGATGTTCGCGGAGCACGTCGAAGACGACCTGGTTGTAGAGCTGGGTGTAGTAGTTGTGCATCCGCTCGGGGTCGGATCCGTCGTGCCAGACCACGTCGGTCGGCACCCGCTCGCCGAAGTCCGACTTGAACGCGTCGACGCCCATCTCGACCAGCACGGCGAGCTTCGCCGCGTACCACTCCCGGGCGGCCGGGTCGGTGAAGTCGACCAGGCCCATGCCGGCCTGCCAGCGGTCGGTCTGCCAGACACTGCCGTCGGCCTTCTTCAGCAGGTAGCCGTTGGCCCGGCCCTCCTCGAACATCGCCGAGCGCTGCGCGATGTACGGGTTGATCCAGAGACACGTACGCAGGCCTCGGTCGTGCAGCCGCTTCAGCATGCCCGGTGGGTCCGGGAAGATCGCCGGGTCCCACTCGAAGTCGCACCAGTGGAACTCGCGCATCCAGAAGGTGTCGAAGTGGAAGACGCTCAGCGGCAGGTCCCGCTCGGCCATCCCGTCGACGAACGAGGTGACCGTCTCCTCGTCGTACGGCGTCGTGAACGAAGTGGTCAGCCAGAGCCCGAACGACCAGGCCGGTGGCAGCGCGGGCCGGCCGGTCAGCGCGGTGTACTTGCGCAGGATGTCGGCCGGGGTGGGCCCGTAGACCACCAGATAGGACAGGGTCTGCCCGGCGACGCTGAACTGGGTGCGGGAGACCATCTCGCTGGCGACCTCGAAGGACACCTTGCCGGGGTGGTCGACCAGCACGCCGTACCCGCGGTTGGTCAGATAGAACGGCACGTTCTTGTAGGCCAGCTCGCTGCTGGTGCCGCCGTCCTCGTTCCAGATGTCGATGCTCTGCCCGTTCTTGACGAACGGCCCGAACCGCTCCCCCAGCCCGTAGACGGCCTCGCCCACGCCCAGGTCGAGTTGCTCGTGCACGTACTGCTCGCCGTCGGCCGAGTCGACGATTCCCATGCCCTTCCAGCCGCTCCCGGTCAACCGCTTGCCTTCGGCCAGGAAGTCAAGACCCCAGTTCGCGCCCTGCCCATTGCCCGGGTTCTGCGGCGAAGCTCTGAACCTGGCCGTCAACCGTCCCGAGGTGAGCTCGGTGTCCGTCGTCGTGACCGGGTGCTCCGCAGTGGTGATCTCGAAGTTCGGCCCCTTCGGCGGGCCGCCGAGGAAGTGCCCGATCGTCACCCGGATGACGTCCGGCATCGGCGCCTCGACCCGGACGGTGATCAGCGGGGTGTCGAGCGTGTCCGACCGGCTGCGGACCGGCTTGGTGCTGGCGTACGCGGTCAGGGTCTTCTCGTCCGCCTCGACATCCCGCAGTTGGGCCGGGTGCAGGACGGTGAGGCCTTTGCGCTTGAGCCAGTACCCGTCGGTGAATTTCATGAGCGTCCTTGTTTGTGAGGAGCCTTCGGCGGGCTACTTGACGGCGCCGGCGGTGATGCCGCGGGTCAAGGTGCGCTGGAAAACGAGGAAGAAGATCATCGCCGGGAGGATGCCGATCAGGCCCGAGGCGCTGGTCATCGTGACGTCCATCAGCCGGTCCCCCTGGAGCACGCCCAGGGCCACCGGCACGGTCTGGTTGTCGTTCGAGACCAGGAAGACCAGCGGCAGGAAGAACTCGTTCCACGTCCAGATGAAGAAGAAGGTGAAGAGCACGCCGAGCGTGGGGCGGCTGACCGGGGCGACGACGCTCCACAGCGTGCGCCACTTGCCGGCGCCGTCGACGTCGGCGGCGTCCAGCAGCTCGGTCGGGAAATCCTGGTAGACCGAGGTCAGCAGGTACGTCCCGAACGCCGCCTGGATCACCGTGAAGATGACGACGATCGCGATCAGGCTGTCGTAGAGGTGCACCTGCTTGGCCAGGAAGTACAGCGGATAGACCAGCACCTCCTGCGGCAGCAGGTTGGCGACCAGGAAGAACACCAGGAACCAGAGCCGGCCCTTGACCCGGCCGATGCCCAGGGCGTACGCGTTGAGGACCGACAACAAGACACCCAGGACCGCCACGGTGAAGCTCGTGACGAAGCTGTTCCAGAGCTTCTGCCCGAAGTCCACCCGGTTCCAGAAGTCGACGATGCCGTCCCAGTAGAGATGCGCCGGCAGCGCGAGCGGGCCGCCCCCGGCGTAGTCGGCCGGACTCTTCACGGCGTTGATCGCGATGATCAGCAGCGGCGCGATGACGATCAGCAGCAGAGCGAGCAGCCCCGCGAGGATCACGAACCGTACCGGGTTGCCGCGCTTCTTCGCGGTCGACTCGTCGGCGGCCGGCTCGAGCGGCGTCCGGGTGGGGGTGGCCGTCACGGTCATTTGACGCTCCGAGTCTGCAGCCGCAGGAAGACGAAAGCCAGCACGACGATGAGCACGGTCAGCACCGTCGAGATCGCCGACCCGTAACCGACCTGGGCTTTCTCGAAGAAGTTCTGGTACGCGAAGTACGAGGGCACGAGCGTGGCGTTGCTCGGCCCGCCGCCGGTGAGCACGAAGATCGGCCCGAAGATCTTCAGCGCGGAGATCGTGGTCGTCACCAGCACGACGGAGAACTCGGGCCGGATCAGATACACCGTGATCTTGCGGAAGCGCTGCCACCAGGTCGCGCCGTCGAGGTCGGCCGCCTCGTAGAGCTCCGGGTCGACCCGCTGCAACCCGGCCATGAACATGACGATCGGGTAGCCGAGCTGGACCCAGATCATGATGCCCATGACGCTGTAGAGCGCCGAACCCGGCTCGCCGAGCCAGTTGTGCGCCAGCCCGCCCAGCCCGATCGCCTCGAGGATCCTGTTGAGCGCGCCGTACTCCGGATGCAGGATCCAGCCCCAGACGATGCCGGTCACCGCGACCGGGATGACCTGCGGCAGATAGAACCCGGAACGGAACAGCGAAGCCCACCGGTCGCTGAACTTCTTGGCGACGTAGTCGAAGAGCACCGCGGCGAGGACCAGGCCGAGCAGCGTCGGGACCACGGCCATCGCCAGGACGAGCAACAGGATGTTGCCGAACGACGACCAGAACAGCGAGTCCTCGAAGAGCCGCGTGTAGTTGTCGAAACCGATCCAGCGCTGCTCGCCGACGCCGTTCCACTTGGTGAAGCTGGTCCAGACCGTCATCACCAGCGGCACCACGATGACCAGCAGCGCGGCCAGCACCCCTGGGATCAGGAAGACCCCGTACCCCTTGCGCCTCATGCTTTCCCTCTTTCTCCGCGCGGGTGGGCTTTGCGGGCCCACCCGCGCCCGGTCACTTGCCGAGGTCGGCGAGGTTCTCGTCGTACGGCTTGGCGATCTCGGTCAGCATCTGGTCCGGCGTTTTCGAGCCGTTGATCAGGCCCTGCAGGCCGGCGACCAGCACGTCGTAGTAGCCCGGGGCCGGCCAGTCCGGGTAGAACGCCAGACCGTCCACATCGGATATCTTGGCGAAGTTCTCGATCAGTTCCTTGTTCTTGGCGTCGGTGATCTGGGCGACATCGGCCGCGACCGGGACCCCGCCGTTGTTGCCCAGCAGCGCCTGGATCTCCGGCTTCATGGTGATGTCGATGAAGTCGTACGCGAGCGCCTTGGCCTTGCTCTTCTCCGGGACGACCCACAGGTTGCCGCTGGAACCCGGGTGCAGCTTGTTGCCCGGGAACAGGAACGTGCCCCACTGGAAGTTCTTGATCTCGTTGGCGAACCGCCCGTACCACCAACTGCCGGAGATCATGATCGGGAACTTGCCCTGGGTGAACGAGACGCCCATGTCCTCAGCCTTGAGGCCGGCCGAGTTCTTGGCGATGTAGCCCTTGTCGACCCATTCCTTGAAGGTCTGCGCGCCGTACGAGAGCTGCGGCCCCTTGAAGTCGACCTGGTGCTTGTAGAGCTGGTAGTCGTCGACCCAGGCGCGGTCGGCCTTGGCGAGCGCGAGCGAGTAGAAGATCTGCTGAGCCGGGTACTCGGAGCCACCGACGGCGAGCGGCGTGACCTTGTTCCGCGCGAACGTGTCCATCACCTTGGTGAACTCGTCGAGCGTGGTCGGCACCCGCAGGTTGTATTTCTTGAACAGGTCCTTGTTGTAGTACACCTCGACGTACTCCGCGTAATTCGGGACGCCGTACGTCTTGCCCGAGCCCATGATGCCGTCGTCGTCGTACTTCGTGGTGGTCTGCAGGCTCGAATTGAGCGCCTTGTCCCAGCCGCGCTTGCTCGCCTCGTCGCTCAGATCGGTGAGCAGCCCCTGCTTCGACAGCAGACCGGCGGTGGCGTTGCCCTTGTTGTACTCCATGATGTCCGGCGCGCTGTCGGAGTTGAGGATCATCTGGGCGTTCTGCCGAATCTGCTCGAACCCCTTCTCCTCGAACTTCACCGTGACGCCGGGGTGCGAGGTCTTGAACTCCTCGATGGCCTTGTTCCAGGCGATGCCCATCGCACTGGTCGGCCCTTCGTAGTACCACAACGTCAGCGTCTTGGCGTCGGCCCCGTCGTCGGACGACTCCCCCGAGCCGCCGCAGGCGGCCAGAGCGAGCGAGGTGGCCAGCAAGAGTGCACCGGCCGAGAGGCCGGCTCGCGATCGAATCATGTCGTTCGTCCTCCGGGAGGGGTCCGTCGAAGCGCTTCGACGCGGGACATTCGGGGAGGACGCTAAGGTCCCTCACCCATAGATGTCAACGGTGTGACGAAGACATTTCCAAGACCGAGATCCGGCCCCACCCGAACCCGAACGGGCTCTCGCTTACCTGATCTACTCCAAAAGATCACGAAGTGCGGATCACGAAGTGAGGATCACGAGCTGCTGGGTCGCGCGGGTCATCGCGACATAGCGGTCCACCGCCCCTTCGATCCCGTCCCCGAAGGACAGTGGGTCGACGAGAACCACGAGGTCGAACTCGAGCCCCTTGGCCAGCTCCGGGCTCAGCGACCGCACCCGTGCCGACGCGACGAACGTCGGGTCCCCGATCACGCACGCGATCCCTTCGGCGTGCTCCGCCAGCCACCCCTCGAGGAGGTACGGCAATTCCGATCTCGCACCGTGCCCGACCGGCAGCCCGCCGTCGCGGATCGACGTCGGCACGTTGGCGTCCGGGAGCACGGCCCGGATCACCGGCGCGGCCTCGGCCATGACTTCGGACGGCGTCCGGTAATTGATCGTCAGCGACGTCACCGCGACCCGGTCGAGCCCGATGCGCGACAGCCGCTCCGGCCAGGACTCCGCGAACCCGTGCCGCGCCTGTGCCCGGTCCCCCACGATCGTGAAGCTGCGGGACGGGCAGCGCAGCAGCAGCATCTGCCACTGCGCGTCGGTCAGCTCCTGCGCCTCGTCGACCACGACGTGCGCGAACGGCCCGGCCAGCCGGTCGGCGTCGGCAGGCTGCAGCACGGCGTCGTCGACCAGCACGTCGCGCATGTCCTTCTGGACGAGCATCTGCATCAGACCCTCGCCGTCGTCGTAGGCGTGCGAGGCGATCAGCTCGTCCACGACCCGGTCCATCTCCGCGCGCTGGTTGCGAAGCACCGTCTCCTGCCGCCGCCGCAGACGCGCCAGGGCCGGGTCGCCGAGCCGCTGCCAGGCCGCGTCCAGCAGCGGCAGGTCGGCCACGGTCCAGGCCCGCGCGTCCGCCCGCCGCAGCCGCCGGATGTCGTGGGGACCGAGCCAGGGCGCGCACCGGTGCAGATAGGCCGGGACCGACCACAGGTCCGCGACGATGTCGGCCGCCTCCAGCAGCGGCCACGCGCGGTTGAAGGCCTTGACCAGGTCCCGGTTGCGCAGCAGCGAACGGCGCACCAGGTCTTCCGGCTCGTCCCCGGCGTACTTCTCGACCAGGATCGTGAGCAGGTCGTCCCACACCTGGTCGCGACCCTCGTTGTGCGGGGTGCCGGGCCCGGGCGCCTGAAACGCCTCGGCCCAGTCCTCGGCGGTCAGCAGGATCGCGTCGTCGCCGGTCGCGACGATCATCGGTTCGGCCGGCGGCTCCTCGTAGAACCGGACGGCTGCCTCGATCGCCTTGACGATCCCGACCGACGACTTGAGACGGGCTACCTCCGGATCGGTCTCCTCCGTGGCCGCGGCGCCCTCGCGCACCAGGTCGCGCAGGGTGCAGGTCTTTACCTCCTCCTCGCCGAGGCTGGGCAGCACGTCACCGACGTAGGCGAGGTAGGGCTCGTGCGGCCCGACGAAGAGCACGCCGCCCTGGCGGTGCCCGAGGCGCGGGTCGGAGTAGAGCAGGTACGCCGTGCGGTGCAACGCGACGACGGTTTTGCCCGTGCCCGGGCCGCCGTCGACCACTAGCGCACCGCTCGACCCGGCCCGGATGATGGCGTCCTGGTCGGCCTGGATGGTGCCGAGCACGTCGCGCATCCGGGCCGAGCGGTCACTGCCCAGACTGGCGATGAACGCGGACTGGTCGTCGAGCGCCGCGTGCCCTTCGAGCGCGTCGGCCGCGAACACCTCGTCCCAGTAGTCGGTGATCCGGCCGCGGGTCCAGCGGTACCGGCGGCGGCTGTTCAGGCCCATCGGGTTGGCGTGGGTCGCGCCGAAGAACGGCTCGGCGACCGGTGACCGCCAGTCCACGAGCAGGCGACGACCTTCGCTGTCGGTGAGGCCGAACCTCCCGACGTACACCGGGATCCGGTCGTCCTCGCCGACCATCCGCCCGAGGCAGATGTCGAGGCTGTAGCGGCGCAGGGACCGCAGGCGGGCGGTCAGCCGATGGATCTCGTTGTCCCGATCGGCCGCCTGCCGGCCCCCACCGGCCGGGGCTTTGCGGGCGACGTCGAGCTGGGCCGACAGGTCGGCGATGGTTTGCGCGAGGCTGGCCGCGACCGCCGCGAAGTGTTTCTCGTCGGCAGCGACGAGGACCGGGTCGGCCTTGGCTTGAAGCGCGTCCGGCAGTGCGAACACGCTGGTCGTCACATGATCCACGACAAGTTACTCATTTCCCCCGGAATGCGGCTTCGACCAGCGATTCTTCAGCATCACCCGGGTCTTGCGGCAAGCCCCCCTTCGTGTTATACGTTAAACACGGAAAGAAGTGGCCATCCCCTTTCCTTCTTGGTTGCCCGTTTGTTGGCCCGGAGCCGAGCGGGGGCCCACGTGACCGCGAAGCGGGAGCAGCGACTCCAGGACCTCAAGCTGCTCAGACGCGTCCGCGACCGGATCGACCGCGACTACGCCCAGCCGCTCGACGTCGAAGCGCTCGCCCGCGG
>Ga0247781_1000165_pt1 | contig 19884 bp, 15 predicted proteins | sample UWRJL184509B5_FD_179922 | JGI IMG/M metagenome (GOLD analysis project Ga0247781, IMG submission 179922) | Plant litter microbial communities from Arlington Agricultural Research Station in Wisconsin, United States - UWRJ-L184-509B-5 | ecosystem: Environmental > Terrestrial > Plant litter >...
GAAACCAGCCGGTCGGGGGCCCGCCCCCGCCACACCGCTGGGCCGAGCGCGACCCGGTGGCGGCGGCCCGGCTGACCCGTTGCCGGGCCGTCGTGGTGGCGACCGCCGAGGCCAACAACTTGCCTCCGGAAAACCTGGTCAGCCCCGATTATGTTCGTCGCCTGGCCTGGTCCCCGCCCGACGAGATCAGCCCTCGGACGGTCGGCGAGACGCTGCTCGGCTTCGGCGCCCGGAACTGGCAGGTCGGCCTGCTCGCCGACCAGCTCGCGGCCGCCCTGCCGGCCCCGGCCACCCCGACTGACTGACCGACCCTTCACCCACCAGCAAGAACGTGGTTTTCTCGGAATTTGATCTTGCTGGGTCGGGGCTGTGAACTTTTCGCGGAGGCGCTGGCATTCTTTAGTTACTGGCGAGTAGCATTCCCTCATCCCTAGGAGGTCCTTGTGCCCCGTGAAGTACGTGAGGTCGTCTTCGTCGACGGCGTCCGCACCCCGTTCGGCAAGGCGGGCGGCATGTATGCCGAGACCCGCGCCGACGACCTGGTCATCCGGTGCATCCGTGAGCTGATGCGCCGCAATCCCCAGCTGCCGCCTGACCGGGTCGACGAGGTCGCCATCGCGGCCACCACCCAGATCGGCGATCAGGGCCTGACCATCGGCCGCACCGCCGCCCTGCTCTCCGGGCTGCCCAAGACCGTCCCGGGCTACGCGATCGACCGCATGTGCGCGGGCGCCATGACCGCGGTGACCAACGTCGCCGGCGGCATCGCGATGGGCGCCTACGACGTGGCGATCGCCGGTGGTGTCGAGCACATGGGGCGCCATCCGATGGGCGAGGGCGTCGACCCCAACCCGCGCATCCTGGCCGAGAAGCTGGTCGATCCGTCCGCGCTCGTGATGGGCTCCACGGCCGAGAACCTGCACGACCGCCTGCCCGGGATCACCAAGGAGCGTGCCGACCGCTACGGCCTGAACTCCCAGCTCAAGACGGCCAAGGCGTACGCGGACGGCAAGCTCCAGCCCGACCTGGTGCCGGTCGCCCTGCGCAGCGCCGAGCAGGGGTGGGGCCTCGCGACGGCCGACGAGGCGCCCCGCGAGACCTCGATGGAGAAGCTCGCCACCCTCAAGACCCCGTTCCGCCCGCACGGCCGGGTCACCGCCGGCAACGCGGCCGGTCTGAACGACGGCGCCACCGCCGCGCTGCTGGCCGACGAGGACACCGCGCGCGAGCTGGGCCTGCCGATCGCGATGCGGATGGTCTCCTACGGCTTCGTCGGCGTCGAGCCCGAGGTGATGGGCTACGGCCCGATCCCCTCGACCGAGAAGGCGCTGAAGATGGCCGGCCTCACGATCGACGACATCGGCCTGTTCGAGCTGAACGAGGCGTTCGCGATCCAGGTGCTGGCCTTCCTCGACCACTACGGCATCGCCGACGACGACCCGCGGGTCAACCCGTGGGGCGGCGCGATCGCCATCGGCCACCCGCTCGCCTCCTCCGGCATCCGCCTGATGACGCAGCTCGCACGGCACTTCGCCGAGCACCCCGAGGTCCGCTACGGCCTCACCGCCATGTGCATCGGCATCGGCATGGGCGGCACCGTGATCTGGGAGAACCCGCAGTGGGAGGCGAAGTGATCCAGCATCCGAACGAGGTCGTCACCAAGGCCCTCGTCCGTCTCGTTCAGGTCCCCGGGGTCGACCGGCCCGCCGCGTTGATCACGCTGGACAACGGGTTCGACCACACGAAGCCGAACAGCTTCGGGCCCGATGGCCTGGCGTCGCTGGATGCCGCGATCACCACCGCGACCGAGGCGGATCCGGCGTTCATCGCGATCACCGGCAAGCCGTACATCTTCTGCGTCGGGGCCGACATCACCGGCATTCCGTTCCTGACGTCGCGCGAGCAGGCGATCGAGCTGGGCGAGTTGGGCCACCGCGTTTTCGCTCGGCTGAAAGATTCGACTATTCCGACTTTTGCCTTTATCAACGGCGCGGCCCTCGGCGGCGGCCTCGAGGTGGCGCTGCACTGCCACTTCCGGACCGTCTCCGGCGGCGCGACGGCGCTCGGCCTGCCCGAGGTCGCGATCGGCCTGGTCCCCGGCTGGGGCGGCAGCCAGCTCCTGCCCAACCTGATCGGCGTGCCCGGGGCGGCCCAGGTCATCCTGCAGAACCCGCTGACCCAGAAGGTGCTGCGCCCCAAGCAGGCGGTCGAGCTCGGCGTGGCCGACCAGCTCTTCGAACCGGCCGACTTCCTCGAACGCTCGCTCGAGTGGGCGGCCGCCGTGGTCCGGGGCGACCGCACGGTCCAGCGGCCCGAGGTCGACCGGGACATGTGGGAGGGCGTGCTCTTCTTCGCCAAGCAGCAGCTCGACGAGAAGCTGCACGGCGCGGTCCCGTCGGCCAACAAGGCCCTGGAACTGCTGGCGCTGGCCAAAGAGGCATCCTTCGAGGACGGCACCGCCGCCGAGACCGAGGCGCTCGCCGACCTGATCATGGGAGACGAGTCCAGGGCCAGCCTGTACGCGTTCGACCTGGTCCAGCGCCGGGCCAAGCGCCCGGTCGGCGTGCCCGACAAGTCGCTCGCCCGCAAGGTCACCAAGGTCGGCATCGTCGGCGCCGGCCTGATGGCGTCCCAGCTCGCGCTGCTGTTCGCGCGTCGCCTGCAGGTGCCGGTCGTGCTCACCGACCTCGACCAGACCCGGGTCGACAAGGGCGTGCAATACGTGACCGACCAGATCGACAAGCTGGTCGCCAAGCGCCGCCTCGACGAGGGCACCGCCGCCAAGCTGCGGGGCCTGGTCAGCGGCTCGGTCGACAAGTCGGTCTTCGCCGACGCCGACTTCGTGATCGAGGCCGTCTTCGAGAACCTCGACCTCAAGAAGCAGATCTGGGCCGAGGTCGAGAAGATCGTGACGCCGGAGGCCGTCCTCGCGACGAACACCAGCTCGCTCTCGGTGACCGCGATGGCCGCCGACCTCGAGCACCCCGAGCGGCTGGTCGGCTTCCACTTCTTCAACCCGGTCGCCGTCCTGCCGCTCCTCGAGATCATCAAGGGCGAGCGGACCGACGACGCCACCCTGGCCACGGCCTTCGCCGTGAGCAAGGAGCTGAAGAAGTCGTCGGTGCTGGTCAAGGACGCCCCGGCGTTCGTGGTCAACCGCCTGCTGACCCGCGTGACCAGCGAGATCTTCCAGGCCATCGACGCCGGCACTCCGCTCGACGTGGTGAACGAGTCGATGGACCCGCTGGGCCTGCCGATGCGCCCGATCGCGCTGCTGCAGCTCGTCGGCCCCGCGGTGGCCTATCACGTCGGCGAGACGCTGCACCGGGCGTTCCCCGACCGGTTCGCCGAGTCCGAGAACCTCAAGAAGATCGCCGACGCCGGCCTGCCTGTGCTGGTCGACGACGAGATCAACCCCGCGGTGGCCAAGCTGGTGGCCGGCGGTTCCGAGCCGCTGAGCGCCGACGAGGTACGCCGGAAGGCGCTGGACGCGCTGGCCGAGGAGATCCGGATCATGCTCGACGAGGGCGTGGTCGCCGAGGCGCAGGACATCGACCTATGCATGATCCTCGGCGCGGGCTACCCGTTCCACCTGGGCGGCGTGACGCCGTACCTCGACCGCAGCGGCACCGCCGAGCGGGTCACCGGCAGGCGCTTCCTGCCGCCGGGCGTGGCCAGCCTGCCCGCCTGACAACGGTCCGATAGCCGACGCCCCGCGCCTTGAGGTGCGGGGCGTCGTGGCGTTCGGAGGCATTTGCCCATTTGGCGAGCCCCGAGGCACAGAACGGGGGACGTCCGCGGCCACGAGCTGCCGATAGGCTGCCGCAGTACCCGATTTCTGGAGCTTTCGATGTCGCAGCCCCCATACCCAGGCCAGCCGTATCCCGGCGAGCCCACCTCCGGCCAGCCGAACCAGGGCCAGCCGTCGTTCCCGGGCCAGCCGTCGTTCCCGGGCCAGCCGTCGTTCCCGGGACAGCCGCCGTATCAGGGGCAGCCGCCGTATCAGGGGCAGCCTCCCGATCAGGGGCAGTCGCCTTGGCAGCCGCCCTACCCGGGTCAGCCCGCGCCGGAGCCGCCGCCCGCCTACCCGCCGACCTCGGCCTACCAGCCGACGTCCGGTCAGCCCGACTATGCCCAGCCGCAATACGGGGCACCCGGTTACGGCTTCCCGCCGCCGCAGCCGCCGAAGAAGTCCAAGGTCCTGCCGATCGTGCTCATCTCGGTGGCGATCGTGCTGGTCCTCTGCGTGGGTGGCGTCGTCGCGCTCTACCTGGTCGGCAAGAACCAGGTCGACAACCTCGACGACGCCCTCGACGGCATCGCGTCGAGCGCCCCGACGTCGGCCCCCGACACGACCGACGTCAAGATCGCCGAGCCGGTGACGCTGGGCGGCCGCAAGAAGCTGACCTCGGCCCAGTTCGCCGGGATCGCCGAGCAGCTCAAGGGCGGCCTCGCGACGGTGCCCGGCGCGACGAACACGGTCGGCGCGCTCTACGGCGACGTCGCCACCCAGGACATCGTCATCCTGGCCGCCGCCGAGGCTCCGATCAAGGACCCGAAGGCCGAACTGGAGTCCACCTTCTACGGCGCCGGCATCGGCGGCCTGAAGATCGACAACATCACCACCGCCCCGACCGGCACCCTCGGCGGCGCGGCGAAATGCGGCAGCTCCGAGACCTCCGGCATCAACATGGCGATCTGTACCTGGGCCGACGAGGGCAGCGTCGGCATGTTCATCTGGTTCGACGAGTCGGTGAGCAAGGCCAAGACCGAGTTCCCCAAGCTCCGCGCCCAGGTCGAGAAGAAGGGCTGACACGGGAGGCGATAGGTCCCGCACCGGCGATCGGGGCCCATCGCCCTGGATGTTCGAGGCACGCGCTGCGGGTGGTCGGGGCGGAGGCGTCAGGCCAACTTTGCTCGTGGCACGGTCGCGGTCGCGGCCACCACGGGTGTCAGGTCCGCTGTCGGCAGGGAGACTGTCACCTCGAGGCCCCCGCCGTCCTGGGCCACCGCGGACACTGTCCCGCCGTGGGCGTCGCAGACCGCTCGCACGATCGACAGGCCCAGGCCCGAGCCGCGCGACCCCGTACGCTCCCAGCCGCCCCGCCGGAACGGCTCGAACAGGCCCGGCACGTCCCCGGGCTCCACCTCGTAGCCCGTGTTCCCGACCACCAGCCGGGCCTGCCCGTTGACCGTCTCGGTGCGCACCCACAGCCGGCCGAGCAGGTGGTTGTAGCGGATCGCGTTCTCGATCAGGTTTCCCGCCAACCGGTCGAGCAAGGACGGATCCCCCACCACCGTCGCCTCCCCCAGGTCGGTGGTGACGTCGAGCTTGAGCCGCTCCGCCTCCGCCTTCACTGCCGACAACGCGCTCGTCACGCTCAGCGCCAAGTCGGCCGGCACCTTCCGCACCAGCCGCCGCCCCGACTGCGCCTCCGAGCGGGCCAGTACCAGCAACGCGTCCACCAGGCCGTTCGCCCGCTCCGAGGCGTTGCGCACCACCTTGGCCATCCGGCGGTACTCGGCCACGTCGGCCTCGTCGTCGCTCAACGTCACGTCGATCTCGGTGCGCATCACCGCCAGCGGCGTCCGCAGTTCGTGCGAGGCGTTGGCCACGAAGCGTTTCTGCGACTCGAACGCCCCGGCCAGCCGGTCCAGCATCGCGTCGAACGTGCGCGCCAGCTCGGCCACCTCGTCGTCCGCCCCGGAGTAGCGGATGCGCTGGTCGAGCGTCTCCTCGCCGAGCCGCCGCGCGGTCTGGGTGACGTTGTGCAGCGGCCGCAGCGCCCGCCCGGCCACCGCGTAGGCCCCGGCGATACCGATGATCCCGATCGCCACGAGCGCCACCAGTCCTTTGACCAGCACCTCGCGCGACGCCGAATCGACCAGCGTCCTCTGCCACTGCACCGCGTCGGCGATCGTCCCGTCGGCGAGTTGCACGGTCGAGCCGGGCCGCAGCCCCACCCCGGGGTGCATCACGTCGCCCACCAGCAGCCAGGCCAGCAGCACGAGGATCGCCCCCGCGCCGACCAGCAGGATGCCGTTGAGCAGCGTGAGCCGCAGCCGCAGGGTGGGCCGCAGGGTGAAACCGCGACCGCGACGGGCCCGGCCGAGGTAGACCGTCATGAGAGGACGACCGGTTCCGGTACGCGATAACCCGCACCGACCACGGTCTCGATCAGCGGCGGGTCGCCGACCTTTTTGCGCAGCGTCATGACGGTCACCCGGACGGTCGTGGTGAAGGGGTCGGTGTTGGCGTCCCAGACCCGTTCCAGCAGCTCCTCGCTCGAGACGACGCCGCCCCGCGCCTTGAGCAGCTCCTCGAGGACGCCGAACTCCTTGTTGGTCAGCTCGATCGGCGTGCCGCCGCGGGTCACCACCCGGCGCGTCTGGTCGAGCACCAGATCGCCGACGATCAGCACGGGCGGCGCGGCCGGAGTGGCCCGCCGACCGAGCGCCTGCACCCGGGCCACCAGTTCCTCGAACGCGAACGGCTTGGCCAGGTAGTCGTCGGCGCCGAGCTGCAGCCCCTCGACCCGGTCGGCGACCGTGCCGCTGGCGGTCAGCATGAGCACCCGGGTGAGCATCCCCGACTCGACCAGGGCCGCGCAGATCTCGTCGCCGTGCATGCCGGGCAGGTCGCGATCGAGCACCACGACGTCGTACCGGGTCACATAGGCCATCTCGTGGCCCTGCAGCCCGTCGTACGCGACGTCGACCGCCATCCCCTTGCGCCGCAGCCCGCGCGCGATCGCGTCACAGAGGTTCCGTTCGTCCTCCACCACCAGCACACGCACCGCAGACCTCCATCGAACCGCCGGGCACAGCCTCGCCGACCGGACGTGAAGAGGCCGTAAGGGAAGGCTACCGAAGCGGCCACAGGGCAACCGAGGCGTCGACCAGGCGGCAGATGAACAGCCCCGCGACGGCCTGGCAGCTGTTCGAGACCTCGTCGGCCGTGCCGAGCAGCCGGACCGACATCGTGGCGGGGTCGAGGATCGCGTAGTGCACGAGGTACGACCCGCGGACGTCGAGCTTGGCGTAGAACCGCCCGTCCCCGGTCGCCGCCAGATACTCCCACCGCCCGAAGTTTCCCCTCGACTGCCCGGTGGCCGGGTCGATCACCCAGAGACCGGGCTCGTCCACGCCCCGCTCAGCCCGGGTGGCCAGCAGAAAGTCGCCGATCCCGGCCGCGTACGCCCAGAGCTCGGACCGCCACAACTCGCGCCCGGTCCGCGGCTCGATCGCGGTCATCCCCCGCTGGTGCCGGAAGGTGCAGATCAGTCGCCCGCAGCCGGCCTGCATCCAGGTCTTCGCGATGTCGGCGTCGGTGTGCCACAGCGGGGTGAGATCGGGCAGCCGGTACGCCCCGAATCCCGGCCCGCCGTCGTCGGCCATGACGAGGTCGTCGACCGGCCAGATCAGCCCGTTCACGTGTCCGACCCGCGGCGCCACCGTGCGGGTCGCGATCAGCGCCCCGGTGTGCGGGTCGTAGCTCTCCAGCCGGCCCGAGTCGCTGAGCAGCACCAGCCAGCGCGGGTAGTCGCCCACCCACCCGGTCTCGGCGATGTAGCCGTACCGGGGCCGGGGCAGCGACCAGCGAGCACGCCCAGTACGCAGGTCGACGCCGCTCACCTCCTCGTCCGAGCCGAGCAGCACCAGCCCCTCGGCCGGCGCGACCGCGATCAGACGTGCGGTGTGCCGCCACCGGGTCTGGTCGGTGCCCTCGGTGACCGCCACGGTGGCCCAGACGCCGCTCGCGTCGACCTGGTAGGAGACCACCACCGTCTCGTCGGCCAGGAGGACCTGGTTGATGCCGCCCGAGACCGTGACCGTGGTGCGGCTGACCAGCCGCGCGCTGGGCAGCTCGTAGGAGCTCACAACCCGCCGGTTCGCCTGGGCGACGATCCACGCCGAGCCGCTGACCAGCACCATCCGCTCATCGCCGAGGAACATGGTGTCGCCGAGCCGGGCCGGGACGATGGTGGGCGCGGCCGCGGCGGGCTGCGGCGTCCCCGCCGTCACCTGGGCGAGCAGCGCGACGGACAGCACCGCCAGCAGGGCCCGGCGCGGGACGAGCCGGTCGGACTCGACCAGGACGGGCGCCGCGCGGGCCACGTCGCCCAGTTCGATCACTTTGCTCATGGGCGCACCCCCGCCCAGTGTGCGCCGCGGGGGATCAGGCCCGGTAGGCCCAGATTCGCAGGCCGTCGTCGGCCCGGCAGGTCACGTAGTGCTCGTCGGAGGTGCAGTCGCTGATCGGGTCGCCGGTCACGCCGAGCGGCTGGACGGCGTCGTGCCGAGGCAGCACCACGCCGAACGCGCTGGCCCCGGCGTCGAGGCTGCGCCGCAACACGATCGGCCCGCCGGCGCTCCCGACCACCTCGCCACGCCAGCCGGCCAGGTCGACGCGGGTGGCGCCGGTGGCCGGGTCGACCAGGCGCACCGACACACCGGAGTCGCTGCCCAGCTCGAGGACGTAGTCGCCGCTGCGGATCAGGTCGACGTCGGCGGGGGCCCGCCACCGGGCCACGCCGGTGCGCGGATCGAGCACGTCGAGGGTGTGCCGGCCGCCCAGGCAGAGCATGTCGCCGCAGTGGGCCGCGTCGAGCATGGTCTCGGGGACCGCATGCGACCAGCGCCTTTCGAGCGTCTCCGGGTCGTACGCCACCTCGTGCCTGACGACCCCGTCGCGGCCGTAGTGGACCATGATCAGTCCGTCGATCAGCTCGCCCTCGCTCGGACCGTCGCCGTCCACCGCGGGCAGTGGCACGTTCCGGACGACGGCGCCGGTCGCGCCGTCGATGCGCCGGAGCCGGTCGGACGAGAGCAGCAGCACCGCCGGCTTCGCGCCCGGCACCACCAGCACGTTCACCGAACCGGCGGCGGTCACCGTCCACAGCGTCCGGCCGGAGCCAAGGTCGACGCCGTGCAGCTCGGTGCGGAGCGGCGGCTCGGTGTGCGGCTCGCCGGTGGCCGAGAAGTAGAGCTGGCCGGGCGCCCCGGACGCCTGGTCATAGCGGGTGCCCGCGCGGAACACGTGGTCCAGCGCGAGCGCGGTGCGGCCATCGGACAGCGGCGTGAGCGGCTTCTTCGCGGTCCATCGGACGGCGCCGGTCACCGCGTCGACGACTGTCGTGTCCCGGCCGGTGCCGAGCACCACCACGGCACCGGCCGGGACGACCTCCGGACCGCCCCAGCTGTAGTCGTCCGGCTCGGCGCTGTCCGGGGTCGGCAGGCGGGCGCTCCACAGCCGGCGCGGCGGCTCGGTCAGGCTCCAGGCGGTGGTGACCCGCTCGGCGCCGGCCGACGAGGTGTAGACCCGGCCACCGGCGAGGGCGAAGGGTGCGGCCGGGACGCCAGGTGCGGGCACCTCGCCGAGATAGCGCCAGAGCACCGGCACGACCGGCGCGGCCCCGCCGGCGGTGAGCAGCAGGACGGCGGCCAGCAGCAGGCCGGGGACGCGGTAACGCCGGGCGGGCGGCCGGGAGCCGGGCGTGCGGTCGGGCTGGGCGGTCAGGTCCAGCTCGATCAGCGCCAACGGTTATCCCTTCAGGCTGTACGCCCAGACGACGAGCCGACCGTACATCGACCGGCAGACCAGTCGCTCGGTAGCGGCCTGGCAGTCGCCCGTGCCGTCCGGGAGCGGCCCCAGCAGCCGCGGGTGTCTCTCACCCGGTCGGGCGACGGCGACCATCGTACGGCCTCCAGGTTCGACGGAGCGGGTGACCAGCAGGTAGTCCTGGCCGACCGGACCGCTGACCGGACGCCATCCGGACAGGTCGACCTCGAGTCCCCCGGTGTCCGGATCGATCAGGCCCAGCGGCAGGGTGTCCTCGGCCGACCCGAAGGCGACGTACAGGCTCCCGAACTGCTGAAGTCCTCGCCAGCCCGGGGCGGTCCAGCGCACGTCCCCGGTCGCCGGGTCGATCGCGCGCATCCCGTCCGGGCCGGTCAGACAGGCCAAAACCCCGCAGGCCTCGATCTCGTACGTCCCCTCGGCCGGCTGCGCCCAGAGGTTGCGCAGCGTCACCGGGTCGTACGCCGAGATCTCCATGTTCGGCCGGCCCGGATGCCGCAGCAGGATGACCCCGTCGACCACCGTCGGGTTCGTCGGGTGGTAGTCGGCCGCCGGTACCGCTCCGACCACCAGCCGCTCCCCGGTGACCAGATCGTGCACGGCCATTGTGCGGTCGTCGTGGACCAGCAGCATCCGGGTACCGGCGTCGCCCGGCACGGGCAGCCCGAGGAGCACGGCGCTCGACGGCACCTCGACGCTCCAGCGGACGTGCCCGGTCAACGGGTCGATCGCTTCGACCGGCCCCTGCACCCGCCGGCCCACGCCGCCCATGCTGCGCACCGGCGTGACGGCGAGCAGGGTCGGCGACCCGGCGAGGGTGACGACGTTGCCGCGCCGGCTCCACCGCGAGGTGCCGTCGGCGCGGGAGATCGCGGTGGTGCCGGGGTCGCGGGCGCCGATGGTCCACGGCCGCATCAGGATCAGGTCCGAGCTCAGCCGCAGACGGAAGGCGGGGGCGGTCTGCCCGGCCTCCCATTGCGGCACGCCGGCACGCAGGTCGTAGGAGCTGAGCATGCCGTACGTCTGGGCGAGCAGCCGGTCGTCGTCGGCGATCGCGTACGCGTCGGCCGGGCCGATCTGCAGGCTGAACACCTCGGTCAGAGCCGGCTTGGCGGGCGAGATCGAGGCGCTCGCCGTGAGCAGCACGAGGACGGTCAGGACCGCGGCGGGAAACCAGCCCGGGAACGTCGAGCGTCGCGGCGAGTCGTACGAATCAGGTTCTCCACGTTCCAGACCCAGATCGATGACCACCGTGTTGCCCTGCAGCGTCATGCCTCAAAGGTAACGAGCAGATAACGACGTCGCCCCGCGTGAGTCCGCTTTGCGGGGCGAACGCCGTTTTTCCGACTCGGCCGGGGTCAGACGTTCAGGCGCTCGTCGAGTTTCGCCACCCACGCGATGACCTCGCGCGCCACGTCCTGGGCGGTGAGGCCGAGCGCGGCCAGGATCTCGCCGCGCGTGCCGTGCGGGTGGAAGCCGGCCGGCACGCCGAAGTCGCGCAGCGGCACCTCGACGCCCGCGTCCCGCAGGGCACTCGCCACCGCGTCGCCGACGCCACCGGCCCGCATGCCGTCCTCCAGGGTGATCACCAGGCGGTGCCCGGCGGCCAGACCGGTCAGCTCGATCGGCACCGGGCGCACCCAGCGCGGGTCGGCCACGGTGACCCCGAAGCCCTGCTCGGCGAGGCGGTCGGCCACCTCGAGGCCGAGCCCGGCGAACGAGCCGACCGCGACCAGCAGCACGTCCTGACGGTCGTCCTCGCGCAGCACGTCGACCTGGCCCACCCGGCGCACGGCGGGCAGGGCGGCCGGCACCGCGCCGGTCGGGAAGCGCACGATCGTCGGGCCGTCGTCGACCGCGATCGCCTCGCGCAGCTCCGCGCGCAGGGTCGCCTCGTCGCGCGGCGCCGCGATGCGCAGGCCGGGCACGACGCCGAAGACGCTCATGTCCCAGGTGCCGTAGTGGCTCGGACCGTCGGGGCCGGTGATCCCGGCCCGGTCGAGCACGAAGGTGACCGGCAGCTCGTGCATCGCCACGTCGAGCAGCACCTGGTCGAAGGCGCGGTTGAGGAAGGTGGCGTAGACCGCGACCACCGGGTGCAGGCCGCCCATCGCCAGCCCGGCCGCGCTGGTCACCGCGTGCTGCTCGGCGATGCCCACGTCGTACGCCCGGTCGGGGTACTTCTTGGCCAGGGCGGAGATGCCGGTCGGCTCGGCCATCGCCGCGGTGATACCCACGACGTCGGGACGCTCGTCGGCGATCTTGACCAGCTCGTCGGCGAAGACGGCGGTCCACTTGAGCTTCGGGGCGGCGAGCAGCTTGCCGGTCTCGGCGTCGAAGGCACCCGGGCCGTGCAGGCAGTCGGCCTCGTCCTGCTCGGCGGGCCGGTAACCGTAGCCCTTGCGGGTCACCGCGTGCACGATGACCGGCGCGTTGAAGCCCTTGGCCCGGCGCAGCGCCGACTCCATCGCCTGCACGTCGTGGCCGTCGACCGGGCCGAGGTATTTGATGCCGAGGTCCTCGAACATCGGCTGCGGGCTGACCGCGTCCTTGATGCCGCGCTTGACCGCGTGCAGCACCTCGTAGACCGGCTTGCCCACCAGCGGGGTCGAGCCCAGCGCGTCCTTGACCAGGTCGAGCACCTTCTCGTAACCCGGGTTGAGGCGCAGCGTGGAGAGGTGGTCGGCCAGCCCGCCGATGGTCGGGGCGTAGGACCGGCCGTTGTCGTTCACGACGATGACCAGGCGGTTCTTCGCCGCGGCGATGTTGTTGAGCGCCTCCCAGCACATGCCGCCGGTGAGCGCGCCGTCGCCGACCACGGCCACGGTGTGCCGGTCCTCCCCGCGCAGGGCGAACGCCTTGGAGAGGCCGTCGGCATAGGAGAGGGCGGTCGAGGCGTGCGAGTTCTCCACCAGGTCGTGCTCGCTCTCGGCCCGGCTCGGGTAGCCGGAGAGGCCGCCACGCTGACGGAGCAGGTCGAAGCCGTCCTGCCGGCCGGTGACGATCTTGTGCACGTATGCCTGGTGCCCGGTGTCGAACAGGACGCGGTCACGGGGCGAGTCGAAGACGCGGTGCACGGCCAGCGTGGTCTCGACGATGCCGAGGTTGGGGCCGAGGTGGCCGCCGGTGCGTGACACCTTGGCGACCAGGAAGTCACGAATCTCCGCCGCCAGGAGGGTCAGCTGCTCGCTGCTGAGGCGCTTGAGGTCAGCCGGCCCGGTGACGCTCGCCAAAATGCCGTCCGGGGTGGGGAGGGTTTCGCTCATGGGTGCGAAGTCTATCGGCGCACGGCCACGGCGCATCCCGCCGGAAGCGCTTCCGGGCGGTCCTACACAGAACCGACACATCCGTGTGACCTGCGAGCACGCGTGACCTACCGCAGAGTAACAACCCCGTTGCGGTCGATCCGCGGCCGTCCGGCATGCTGGTAGGACGCGACTGGCGGCACCGGGGATGGATTGACCATCGGGGAGCCTGTCACGGGGAAGTCGACCGCCTGGGCCCCCGTGCGACAAGGAGCACCCCATGCCCGCGCAAGCCCGCCTCCTGCCCGGCGCCCCGGTCGCCGAGGCCGTCCTGGCCGACGTCTCCGAGCGCGTCGCCAAGCTCAAGGCCCAGGGCGTCACGCCGAGCCTCGCCACCGTCCTCGTGGGGGACGACGACGCCAGCGCCGGCTATATCCGCATCAAGCAGCGCCAGGCCACCGAGCTCGGCTTCGACTCACCCCACCGGCACCTGCCGGGTGACAGCACCCAGGAGCAGCTGTCCGAGGTGATCGCCGAGCTGAACGCCGACCCGAGCGTGCACGGCGTGCTCATCCAGTACCCGATCCCGGCCCACCTCGACTACGACGCCGCGCTGCAGACCCTCGACCCCGACAAGGACGTCGACGGCATGCACCCGCTCAACATGGGCCGCCTGGCGATCGGCCTGCCCGGCCCGCTGCCCTGCACGCCGGCCGGGATCGAGGCACTGCTCGCCTACTACGAGATCCCGGTCGCGGGCCGCGAGGTGGTCATCCTCGGCCGCGGCGCGACCCTGGGCCGCCCGCTGGCGATGCTGCTCGCCCAGAAGCGGCCGACCGCCAACGCCGCCGTCACCGTGGTGCACACCGGCGTGCCGGACTGGGCGCGCTACACCCGCCGCGCCGAGATCCTGGTGGCCGCGGCCGGCGTGCCCGGCATCATCCAGCCCGAGCACGTTCGCCCCGGCGCGACGGTGATCGGCGCCGGCGTGCGCTACGCCGGCAAGCGCCTGCTGCCCGACGTGGCCGAGGAGTGCGCCGAGGTCGCCGGGGCGATCACCCCGCGGGTGGGCGGCGTGGGCCCGACGACCGTCGCGATGCTGTTCCGCAACGCGGTCGCCGCCGCCGAGCGGGCCGTCACCAGGACGGCCTGACCTACGGCGCCAGCAGGGCCACGCACTCGACGTGCTGGGTCATACGGCCTGACCTACGGCTCCAACAGGGCCACGCACTCGACGTGCTGGGTCATCGGGAAGCAGTCGAAGGCCCGCAGCTCGGTCAGCCGCCAGCCCAGCTCCTGGAAGGTCGCCACGTCGCGGGCCAGCGACGCCGGGTCGCAGGCCACATAGGCCACCGCCCGTGGACCCGCCGCCGCCACCGCGCGCACCACCTTGGCGCCGGCCCCGGCGCGCGGCGGGTCGAGCACGACGAGGTCGACCGGCCCGGTGATCCGGCGGCGGGTCAGCGCCACGTCCACCCGCGCCTCGACCACGTCGACCGAGGGCAGGTTCTTCCGGGCCGCCTCCGCCCCGATCCGGTACGACTCGACCACGGCCGTACGACCGCCGGTCTTCTCCGCCACGGCACCGGCGAAGAGCCCGGCGCCACCGTAGAGGTCCCAGGTGGTCTCGCCCTCGACCGGGCGCAGCATCTCGAGCACGGCCGCCACCAGGGTGTCGGCCGCCGCCGGGTGCACCTGCCAGAAGCCCTCCGGCGGCACCTGCCAGCTCCGGCCGGCCGCCAGCTCGGTCACCTCGGCCGGCCCGGAGAGCCGCACCCGTCCCCCGCCGCCGAGCGTGGTGCCCTCGGCCGGGTCGTCCGGCGGCAGGACGCCTCCGGTGCCCGAGGGCCGGGCCAGCGTCGTCACGTCCCCGCCGGTGCTCGCCACTGCCTCCAGGGCGTCGGCGTCGGGCCATTCGAGCTGGAGCAGGTCGAGCTCCTGGACGGCGGGGTGCGCGATCCGGCAGCGGTCGATCGCCACCACCTCGTGCGAGCGGTGCTTGAGCAGCCCGGCGCGGCCCGCGGCGTCCACCGCGTAACGCACCCGGCTGCGCCAGCCCAGCAACCCGCCCGGCAGTTCCTCGACGCGGACGTCCCAGTCGACCTTGGCCAGCCGCCGGAGCTGCTCGGCCACGATCGACGCCTTCCACTGCCGCTGCGCGTCGCCCGAGGCGTGCTGCAGGTCGCAGCCGCCGCAGCGGTTCGGACCGGCCCAGGGGCAGGGCGGCTCGACCCGGTCCGGTGACGCCTCGTGGATCACCACCGCGTCGGCCCGCAGGAAGCCCTTGTGCAGCTCGGTGATCTCGGCGGTGACCCGCTCGCCCGGCAACGCGTGCCGCACGAAAATGACCTGGCCGTGATCGCCGCCCAGCCGGGCGACGCAGTGCCCGCCGTGTGCGGGCGCCCCCACGACGAGGTCGACGCGGTCTCCTTCGACAAGTTCGGTCACGGGTGCGGCTCCGGGGTGCGGTCGGCGGGGGATTCCGGATCGACGGCCCGCACGCGCGGACCGCGTGCGGGGACCCGGGTCAGGCTCTGGTCGAACCGGTCGAGGTTGCGGTCCTGGCTCGAGTGCAGCTGCCAGGGCACGCTGGTGACCATCACACCCGGCTCGAACAGCAGGCGTGCCTTGATCCGCAGGGCGCTCTGGTTGTGCAGCAGGTTCTCCCACCAGCGGCCGACCACGTACTCCGGCACGAAGACGGTCACCACGTCGCGCGGCGAACTGCGGCGTACCCCCTTGACGAAGTCGATGATCGGGCCGGTGATCTCCCGGTAGGGCGAGTCGACCACGGCGAGCGGCACCGGGATCTCCCGGCGCTCCCACTCCTCCTGGATCGTCCGGGTGTCCTTGTCGTCCACGTTCACGGTGACCGCGGTGAGTGTGTCGGGGCGAGTGGCCTGGGCGTACGCGACCGCCCGCAGGGTCGGCATGTGCACCTTGCTGACCAGCACGACCGCGTGGTTGCGGGAGGGCAGCACGGGCCGTTCGTCGGTCGGCTCCAGCTCCCGCGCGACCCGGGTGTAGTGCTTGCGGATGGCCAGCATCAGGGCGTAGATGACGACCATGGCGGCGATCGCGATCCACGCGCCGAGCAGGAACTTCGTGATCAGCACGATGATCAGCACAGTGCCGGTCAGACCCATGCCGAACGCGTTGATCGCCCGCGACCGGATCATCTGCCGCCGGCGCTCCGGGTCACGCTGGATCCGTAACAGCCGGTTCCAGTGCCGGATCATGCCGGCCTGCGACAGCGTGAACGACACGAAGACGCCCACGATGTAGAGCTGGATCAGCCGGGTCGTCTCGGCCTGGAACGCCATCACCAGCACGATCGCCGCGACGGCGAGGAAGATGATGCCGTTGCTGAAGGCCAGCCGGTCGCCGCGGGTGTGCAACTGGCGGGGCAGGTAACGGTCCTGGGCGAGGATCGAGCCGAGCACCGGGAAGCCGTTGAAGGCGGTGTTCGCGGCCAGGAAGAGGATCAGAGCGGTGACCGCGCCGACCACGTACATCAGGAACGAGCCCGACCCGAAGATCGTCTCGGCCAGCTGGGCCATGACCGTCTTCTGCTCGTAATTCGCCGGCCCCGACACGACCTGCAGGGTCTGGTCCTCGACGTACTGCAGGTGGGTCGCCCGCGCGAGCAGCACGATGCCGACCAGCATGACGATCGAGATGCTGCCCAGCAACAGGAGCGTGGTCGCGGCGTTCTTGCTCTTCGGCGGCCTGAACGCGGGTACGCCGTTCGAGATCGCCTCGACCCCGGTGAGCGCCGCGCAGCCCGACGAGAAGGTGCGTAACAGCAGATAGGCGAAGCCGAAGCTGGTGAGATGGTCCTCCTCGGCCGTGATGACCAGGCCGGCGCTCGGCGCGCGCAGGTCGTCGCCGAGCACGTACACCCGGAACAGACCGATCAGGATCATGCCGACGACGACGACGATGAAGGCGTACGTCGGGATGGCGAACGCGGTGCCCGACTCGCGCAGGCCCCGCAGGTTGAGCGCGGTGAGCAGCACGATGGCGCCGATCGCGAAGGCCACCTTGTGCTGGGCCACGAACGGGACCACCGAGCCCAGGTTGTTCACGCCCGAGGTGCTCGACACCGCCACGGTGAGGATGTAGTCGACGAGCAGCGCACTACCCACCCCCAGACCGGCGCGCGGGCCCAGGTTGACCGTCGCGACCTCGTAGTCGCCGCCGCCGGACGGGTAGGCGTGCACGTTCTGCCGGTAGCTGGCAACCACGGTGACCATCACGACAGCGACGGCCAGGGTGATCCACGGAGAGAGGACGAAGGCGCCCGCGCCGGCGATCGAGAGCGTCAGCAGGATCTCGTCGGGCGCGTAGGCCACGCTCGAGAGGGCGTCACTGGCGAAGACGGGCAGGGCGATGCGTTTGGGGAGGAGCGTGTGCTGCAGGCGGTCGGACCGGAACGGCCGACCCAGCAGCAGCCGCTTCGCGAGGGAGGTCGTACTGGCCACGAGAGCAAAGCGTACGGCCGTGGAACCCGCCCCGGGCGCCGCCCCTGGCGACCGCGTGGCAATCTCTCACTCAGAGGTACCGATCCGGGAGGACGCGACACGTGCACGTGGTGATCATGGGGTGCGGCCGGCTCGGTTCGACGCTCGCCCACAATCTTGAGGAACGGGGCCATTCGGTCGCCGTGATCGACCAGAACGCGGACGCTTTCCGCAGGCTGGGCTCCGACTTCGCCGGCACGACGGTGAACGGCATCGGCTTCGACCGGGACGTGCTGCGGGCGGCCGGCATCGAACGGGCCGACGCGTTCGCGGCCGTTTCCAGCGGCGACAACTCCAACATCATCTCGGCCCGGCTCGCGCGGGAGACGTTCGGCGTCTCCCGGGTCGTGGCCCGCATCTACGACGCCAAGCGTGCCCAGGTCTACGAGCGGCTCGGCATCCCCACCGTCGCCACGATCCGCTGGGCCGCCGACCGGATGGTGCGCCACCTGGTCCCCGAGGGCACCGTCGAGGTGTTCCGCGACCCGACCAGCGTGGTCTCGATCGTCGAGGCGCCGTTGCACCGCGACTGGGTGGGACGCACGCTGAAGTCGCTGGAGGAGCGCACCGGCGCCCGGGTGGCCTACCTGATGCGCTTCGGCATGGGCACCCTGGGCACCCCGTCCACCGTCCTGCAGGACGGCGACCAGGTCTTCATGCTGGTCACCGACGATACGGTGGGTGCCGTGCTCGACCTCGCCTCGGGCCTCGACAAGGAAGGGCAATGACCATGCGGATCGCCATCGCCGGGGCCGGCAACGTCGGCCGGTCGATCGCCCAGGAACTGATCGGCAACGGCCACCGGGTGATGCTGATCGAGCGCCAGCCCCGCCAGTTGCGGCCTGAGCGCGTTCCCGAGGCTGAGTGGATACTGGCCGACGCCTGCGAGCTCAGCAGCCTCGAGGAGGCCGACGTGGCGGGCTGCGACGTCGTCGTGGCGGCCACCGGCGACGACAAGGCCAACCTGGTGGTCTCCCTGCTCGCCAAGACCGAGTTCGCCGTGGCGCGCGTGGTGGCCCGGGTCAACCGGGCCGAGAACGAGTGGCTCTTCACCGAGCAGTGGGGCGTCGACGTGGCGGTGAGCAAGCCCCGCCTGATGGCCGCGCTGGTCGAGGAGGCGGTGACCGTCGGCGACCTCGTCCGCCTCATGACCTTCCGCCAGGGCGAGGCCAACCTGGTCGAGATCACCCTGCCCAAGGACGCGCCGTACGAGGGTCAGCCCGTGCGCGACGTGCCGCTCCCCCGCGATTCGGCGCTGGTGGCGATCCTGCGCGGCAAGCGGGTCATGGTCCCGACCGGCGACGACACGCTCGAGTCGGGAGACGAGTTGATCTTCGTCTGCACCTCCGAGGTGGAGGACCAGATCCGCGCGGTCGTGCTCGGCAGCCAGAGCCGCGAGCCGAGCTAGCCCAGCTCCGAGGCCGCCGGTTCCGGGGCCTTCTGCTCGCTCGTCACGCGGTGGATGGCCCACGCGGTGAAGGCGAACGTGGCGGCATAGATCGGCCAGCTGATCAGGATGCGCACGACGCCGAGCGCGTTCGCCTCGCCGAGCGACCAGAGGTAGTACTGGATGCCCGCGCGCAGGCTCAGCGAGACCACCCAGACCAGGGTGAGCCACTGGAACAGGCGGAACAGCCGGGAGTTGCCGAACCAGTCCTGGTGGCCCTTGTTGGCCATGATGCCCCAGACGTAGCCGATGATCGGCTTGCGGAAGGCCACCGAGACCAGCAACGCCGCCGCCTGGGCGAACGTCAGCAGGATGCCGGGCAGGTAGAAGTCCTCGGCCTTGCCCGTACGCCAGGCCAGGAAGGCGCCGACCGCGATGCCGAAAAGGCCGTTCACGGCGTGCCGGACGGGCTGCTTGCGGCTCAGCCGGTAACCGCCGATGGCCAGCGCCGCGACGACGGCACCGCCGATCGCCCAGTACAGCGCCGTGCGCTTCTCCAGGCCCAGTACGGCGTCGCCGAGCAGCACGTTGAGCACCACGAAGGCGAGCACCGGAAGGCTCGACTCGATCAGCCCGCGAACACCGCCGAGTTGCTCGGCGATCTGCTCGCTCATCGACGGAAAGGGTTCTTCCTCGACCTTGCTCGGGTCGGACTTGCTCGCGTCGGACTTGCTCGGGTCGGACTTGCTCGCGTCGGGCTCCTCGACCGGGTGCAGATCGAGTTCCTCGACGACCTCCTCGGCGAGCCGTTCCTCCACGGTTTCGTGCGCGGCGTGGCGCGGCTCGCTGCCGGGTGTCACCGGGGCGCCTCCAGCTCGTAGTACGGGTTGTAGATGACCTTACGGTCGTCCCGGATCGCGATGCGGCCGCGCGCGGTGAGCTGCCGCCCCGGCTCGATCCCCGCGATCGACCGCCGGCCCAGGAACACCAGGGTCACGACGTCGCTGCCGTCCCAGAGATCGGCCTCGAGTGTCGGCAGGTTCGTGCGGGGAGTGTATGCCACAGTGCGCAACCGGCCGGACACCGAGACAACCTGGCCGCGGGAACACTGCTGAGCGGGCATCGCGCCGCACTTGGCGCTCTCCCGCT
>Ga0247781_1000166_pt1 | contig 19807 bp, 23 predicted proteins | sample UWRJL184509B5_FD_179922 | JGI IMG/M metagenome (GOLD analysis project Ga0247781, IMG submission 179922) | Plant litter microbial communities from Arlington Agricultural Research Station in Wisconsin, United States - UWRJ-L184-509B-5 | ecosystem: Environmental > Terrestrial > Plant litter >...
CTGACCAGGTTTTCCGGAGGCAAGTTGTTGGCCTCGGCGGTCGCCACCACGACGGCCCGGCAACGGGTCAGCCGGGCCGCCGCCACCGGGTCGCGCTCGGCCCAGCGGTGTGGCGGGGGCGGGCCCTCGACCGGCTGGTTCACCGGCAGGTCGTCGTCGGGCAGCGCCCGGGCCTCGTCGAGCGCGTCGAGCCACACCCGGGCCAGGCGGCGCACCGAGCGGCCACCGAAGCCCGAGATCGCCAGCAGGCTGCGCTCGTCCTTCGGGTCCGCCTCGGCTGCCGCGACGATCGCCGAGTCGGGCAGCACCCGGCCGGGCGCGGAGTCGCGGCGCGCGGCCACGCCGTCCCGGGCGTACCAGAGAGCGCGGACCCGGGACTGGGCGCGTGCTCCCCGTACCCGATGGATGCCGGAGGTCCGCCGCCACGGCTCGGAACGCACCCGCGGCGCGCGGTCGGCGCTCGCCACCAGCGCGGCGAACTCCTCGGCGGCCCACTCCGTCTTGCCCTGCCGTTCCAGCTCGGCCGCCAGCAGATCACGCAGGTCGGTGAGGAGCTCGACGTCGAGCGCGGCGTAAGTCAGCCACGAGTCGGGCAGCGGCCGGGTCGACCAGTCCGCCGCCGAGTGGTGTTTCTCGAGCGAGAAGCCCAGCAACTGCTCGGTGAGCGCGGCCAGGCCGACCCGCTCGAAGCCGGCCAGCCGCGCGGCCAGCTCGGTATCGAACAGGCGCCGCGGTTTCATGCCCACCTCGGCCAGGCAGGCCAGGTCTTGGCTGGCGGCGTGCAGCACCCACTCGCTCTCGGCCAGCGCGGCGTCGAGGGTGCTCAGATCGCCGAGGGGCAGCGGGTCGATCAGGGCGGTGCCGGCGCCGGCCCGGCGCAACTGCACCAGGTAGGCGCGCTGGGTGTAGCGGTAGCCGGAGGCGCGCTCGGCGTCGACGGCAACCGGTCCGGAGCCGGCGCCCATGCGGGCCACGACCTGGGCGAGTTCCTCGGCGGTCTCCACCGGGCGCGGAGTGCCGTCGCGGGGAGCGGTGAGCGGTACGGAGTCGGGACCGCCAGACGTCGGTTCGGGCGAGTCGGCGAGCGTTCGTCCGTCCCTTTCGGGCTCCGGCGTGTCCCGACGGAGCAGGGGTGCTTCGTCGGTCACTCCGTAACCGTACGGGGGACCCACCCCCGCCGCTTGCAGCCGGGTCCCGGCGCGCCGTTTCTCGATCGACAACCGGCTGATCCGACGGGCGCTTTTCTGCGTACTAACGGACGCAGCGTCGATACCCGGGAGGCCGCACCGGATGACCATGACCTACGAACCGTTCACCCCCGCGGGCTCCGATGAGCAGCGCCGATACGACGGACGGCGTCGTGCCGAGGAGCCCCCGGCGGGCGATCCGGGCCGGTGGGGTGCGCCGGCGGCCGACCCCTGGGCCGAGTCGGCGCGTGATCAGCGCTGGTCCGAGCCGGTCCCGGCCGATCCGTGGGACGAGCCCGCGGGTGGTGTCCGGCCCCGTTCCGCGCCGCCGGCCGGACCGCAGCAGCGGGCCGAGGAGGTCCACTGGCAGCCGGCCGATCCGCTGCACAACCCCCGGCACACCGGCGAGCAGCCTGCCTGGCGCACCGGCGAGCAACCCGCCTGGCACACCGGCCTGTCCCCGGCGATCGAGCCCGAGCCGCAGCCCGAGCCCCGGCGGGCCGCTCCTGGCGGGAGCCGGGTCAAGCCGTTCGTCATCGGCGTGGTGGCCCTGTTGCTCCTGGTGGCGGGGTGGCAGGCGTACCGGATCGAGAGCATGACCCAGCACAGCCAGGAGCTGGCCTCCGTGCTCTCGACCGAGAAGAACCGCACCGACCGGCTCGAGAAGCAGCTCGCCGGTGTCTTCGACCCCGAGGCCGTCTCCTCCGGTGTCCTGCCCAGCGTGTTCCGGGTGCGGGCCGGCGGCTTCACCGGCACCGCCTTCTCGGTCGGCAAGAAAGCCTCCGGCGGCCAGTCGAACCTGATCACCAATTACCACGTGGTCGCCGAGATCTGGACCGACGGCGGCAGCAAGGTCACGCTCGAGCGCGGCAGCACCCGCATCAACGCGACGATCGTCAAGGTCGACAAGGCCAAGGACCTCGCGCTGCTGCGGGCCAATCAGCGGATCGCCGGGCTCGGCACCTCGACCGCCCAGGTCAAGCCGGGCCAGCAGGTCGTCGTCGTCGGTGCGCCGCTCGGCCTGGACGACTCGGTCACCACCGGCGTGATCAGCGCCTACCGGCCGGACGACCCGGACGGCCCGACGGTCCAGTTCGACGCCCCGATCAATCCAGGCAACTCGGGCGGCCCGGTGGTCAACGCGAACGAGCAGGTGGTCGGCGTGGCCACGGCCAAGGCGAAGGACGCCGAGGGCATCGGCCTGGCGATTCCGATCAAGACCGCTTGCGACACGTTTGACGTCTGTTGAGCGAACTCAGCCGACGCGTTGGCGGTCGGTGAGCGTGGCGACTCCGGGGGGCGGGAGGCCGGCGGTCGAGGCGAGCATGCCGCACCAGCCGAGCAGGTGGGCGGTGAGGTCGTCGCCGGTCGGGGTCCACGAGGCGCGCACCTCGAGATCGGCCGTCGGGGCCGGGCCGGCCAGCTCGCCGAAGCGGGTCGAGGTCGTCTGCGTGATCGTGCCGCCGATCGCCGTGTAGGCCGCGGCGTGCTGCTCGAGCGCGTCGGTCAGCCAGGTCCAGGCGACGGCGGTGAGCATCGGGTCGCCCGCCATCTCGTCCTCGAGTTCTGCCGTGACCAGCGTGACCAGCCGGATGTCGCCGTGCCAGGCCTCGTGCCCGGCCGGGTCGTGCAGCAGGATCAGCCGGCCGCCGGCCACCTCGTCGCCCGCGCGCAGCACGGTCGCACTGATCGCGAACGCGTACGGCGCGAGCCGTTGCGGGGCGGCGATCTCTTCGAGCAGGATCTCGGGCCGAGGCGCCGGTGCCCGCAGAGCGTCGACCGCGCGTGCGAACGCCGGTGGAACAGCGGAGGGGGACGCCATGGGGGAAGACTATGCCGCCGCACGGTGTCCGGAGCCGATCGGCACGCCCCGCGTGTCGTGGCACGATGGCGCGGTGACTTCCGTCTTGACTGATTCGCCTTTTGTTCGGGCCTGCCGTGGCCTCGAAGTACCGCACACCCCGGTCTGGTTCATGCGGCAAGCGGGCAGGTCACTGCCCGAGTACCGGAAGATTCGGGAGGGCGTCGGCATGCTCGAGTCCTGTCGCCGGCCCGACCTGGTCGCGGAGATCACACTGCAGCCCGTTCGCCGGCACCACGTCGACGCGGCCATCCTGTTCAGCGACATCGTCGTGCCGATCGCCGCGGCCGGCGTCGACCTGGACATCGTCGCGGGCACCGGCCCGGTGGTCGCCGAGCCGATCCGCACCGAGTCCGATCTCGCTCGGTTGCGGGCGATCACCGAGGCCGACGTCGACTTCGTGGCCGAGGCCGTGCGGCTGCTCGTCGGCGAGCTCGGCGCGACCCCGCTGATCGGTTTCGCGGGTGCGCCGTTCACCCTGGCCAGCTACCTCATCGAGGGCGGCCCGTCGCGCACCTACCTCAAGACCAAGGCGATGATGTACGAGGCTCCCCAGCTCTGGGACGCCCTGCTCGCGCGCCTGGCCGACATCACGCTGACCTTCCTGCGCACCCAGATCGACGCGGGGGTGAGCGCGGTCCAGCTCTTCGACTCGTGGGCCGGCGCGCTGAGCGACGCCGACTACCGCGAACACGTGTTCCCGCACTCCGCCCGGGTGCTCCAGGGCCTGGCCGACGCCGGTGTGCCCCGGATCCACTTCGGAGTGGGTACGGCGGTGCTGCTGCGGACGATGGGCGAGGCCGGCGCCGACGTGGTGGGCGTCGACTGGCGCACCCCGCTCGACGAGGCGACCCAGCTCATCGGCCCCGAGCGTGCGGTGCAGGGCAACCTGGACCCAGCGATCCTCTTCGCGGGCTGGGACGTGGTGCGCCGCGAGACCGACCGCGTGCTCGAGCAAGGCAAAGCCGCTCCGGGTCACGTGTTCAATCTCGGCCACGGCGTCCTGCCCGAGACCGACCCCGACATCCTGACCCGGCTGGTCGCGCATGTGCACGAGGTGTCGGCGCGCTAGCGGTCACAACGCGCGACCCCAGGCGTACGGGGTCGGGCCGGGCCTGGAAGGCTTGTCGCGTGCGAAAGCGGGTTGCGGTCATCGGCGGCGGCATCGCCGGACTGGCGGCCGCCGTGCGACTGCGCGAGCTGACCCCGCCCGAGACCGAGATCGTCGTGTACGAGCAGAGCGGCACCCTCGGCGGCAAGCTGCGCACCGGTGAGCTGGGCGGCGTGACCGTCGAGCGCGGTGCCGAGTCGTTCCTGATGACCGGCTCCGACGGCACCGAGTCGGCCGCCGTCGCCCTGGTCAAGCGCCTGGGCCTGGCACCCGCCCTGGTGCATCCGACCAGGGTGCCCGCTGCCCTGGCCTTCGGCGGCCGGCTCGCCCCGCTGCCGCCCGGCACGCTCGTCGGCGTCCCGGGCGACCTCAGCGCGCTGGGCGACGTCGCACACGTTTCCCCCGGCCACGACGCCGACAGCGGCCGTCCGCTGCTGCGGGCGGGCGAGGACGTCGCGGTCGGCGCGCTGGTCCGCGACCGCTACGGCGACGAGGTCGTCGACCGCCTGGTCGACCCGATGCTCGGCGGCGTCTATGCCGGGCGTGCCGACCGGCTCTCGATCGAGGTGACGATGCCGCAGCTCGCGCGCACCGCCCGCCTCGAGCACACGCTGAGCGCCGCCGTCCGGGCCGCGCAGGTGGCGAGCAAGCGAGTGCCCGGGCAGCCGGTCTTCGGCGCGCTCGACGGCGGTCTCAGCCGCCTGGTGGGCGCGGCCGCGACGGCGAGCGGAGCCGGCATCAGCCTGGGTCTTCCCGTCCGTGAACTGGCCCGCACCGCGAACGGCTGGCGTCTGCTGCTGGGCCCGGTTCCGGCGCCGCGGACCGACGATGTCGACGCCGTCGTGCTGGCTGTCCCGGCCAAGCCGTCCGCGCGGCTGCTGGATCCGGTGGCCCCGGTCGCGGCCGAGGCTGTGGGCGAGCTCGGCTACGCGAGCGTGGCGTTGGTCGCCCTCGCGCTGCCGCCCGGCACATCGCTGCCCGGCCTGAGCGGGTTCCTGGTGCCGCCGAGCGAGGGCACCCTGGTCAAGGCGGCTACCTTCGTCAGCAGGAAGTGGGAGCGGCCCGCGGGCGCTCCGGTGATCGTGCGGGTGTCGCTGGGCCGGGCCGGCGAGGAGGAACGCCTCCAGTTCGACGACGCGGTGCTGACCGAGCGGGCACGCCGGGAGCTGGGCGGGTTGCTCGGCCGGGAGCTGCCGGTGCCGATCGCCTCCTGGGTGCAGCGCTGGGGTGGTGGGCTGCCGCAGTACGCGCCGGGCCACCGTGCGCGGCTGGCCGCGGCGCGGGCCGCGTTGCCCGCGGGGCTGGCCCTGGCCGGTGCGGCGTTCGACGGGGTCGGCATCCCGGCCTGCGTCGCGAGCGGCGAACGGGCCGCCGAGGACCTGAGCAAGAGGTTGGCTGCCTGACCGTCGGCGAGGCCGGTGGGTGGGCGACGAGAGACGGAGCCGAGATGAGCGAGCAGACGAACGCCGCGCGGATCAACGAGCTGAACTCGACGATCCGCTACACGATGTGGTCGGTCTTCCGGGCCGCGACGCCGTTGCCGGCGCTGCGTGCGGACCTGGCCGGCGAGGTGGACACGCTCTTCGAGCAGCTCGCGGTCAAGGATGTGACGGTCCGGGGCACGTACGACGTCGCCGGTCTGCGGGCCGACGCCGACCTGCTGATCTGGTGGCACTCCAGCTCGCCCGACGCGCTTCAGGAGGCGTACTCGCTGTTCCGTCGCACCGCGCTGGGTCGGCACCTGGCGCCGGTCTGGTCGCAGATGGCGCTGCACCGGCCGGCCGAGTTCAACAAGAGCCACCTGCCGGCCTTCCTGGCCGGTGAGGAGGCCCGCCCGTACATCTGCGTCTATCCGTTCGTGCGCTCCTACGAGTGGTACCTGCTCCCGGACGAGGAGCGCCGCGGGATGCTGGCCGAGCACGGCCGGATGGCCCGGGGCTACCCCGACGTGCGGGCCAACACGGTGGCGTCGTTCGCGCTGGGCGATTACGAGTGGATGCTGGCCTTCGAGGCCGACGAGCTCTACCGCATCGTCGACCTGATGCGTGACCTGCGGGCCTCGACCGCGCGGCGGCACGTGCGCGAGGAGGTTCCGTTCTACACGGGCCGCCGCCGCTCGATGACCGAGCTGGTCAACACGCTTCCTTAAGGCTGTCGCCGCATCGGGATGTGCGGAATGCCGTCTTCGAGGAACTCCGGTCCCGTCTGCACGAATCCATATTTGGCGTAAAACTTCACGAGATACGCCTGGGCGTCGAGGACGCTCGGGCGATTCCCGATGACGGTCAATGCCTCGTCGATCAGGCGACCGGCGAGCCCGGCGCCGCGCGCGCCGCGGGCGGTCACGACGCGGCCGATCCGCTGCACGTCGCCGTCGTCCAGGATGCGTACGTATGCCCGGGTCTCGCCGTCGCGGGTGAACCACAAATGTCGTGTTCCAGGCTCGTCGTCGCGGCCGTCCAGGTCGCCGTACGCGCAGTCCTGCTCGACCACGAAGACATCGGCGCGCAGTTTGAGAAGCGCGTAGAGGGTAGATGTGTCAAGGTCTCGGAAGGTGGCCGTACGCAGTTCGTCGTGGGGCTCCGGAGGCATGACGACAGAATATTCGGCGTGCCGTCACCCGTATCGTGGCCTGCCGTTATAGGGATGGAAGCCCGAGTTGTGGAGGTCTTGATGATCAAGAGGAACAAGCTCTTCGGTGACAAGACGAGGGTGACCTTCAGCCTGCCCGTCAACCACCCCGCCGGCCCCGTGAGCGTGGTCGGCACCTTCAATGACTGGGAGCCGGGCCGGCACGAACTGAAGCCGCGCCGCGACGGCACCCGCACGGTCAGCGTCACCGTCCCGTCGGGCGAATACCGGTTCCGCTACCTGGCCACCGACGGGCAGTGGTTCGACGACGACCACGCCGACGCCGTCGGTCCGCACGGCGGAGAGCTGCGCGTTTAGTCCGTGTGACCGACCTCGCCGTTTGGGTCTGCTCCCTGCGGGGAAGTTGCTTGACGGGCACGCTGCCATCGCACTGGACCACCCATCGCACTGGACCACCCATGCCACTGGACCACATGGCGCAGCGGGTCGTTCGCATCGCGGGCCACCTGAAAAGCGAATAAAACCACTCATCTTTCGTTAACGTGAGCTCATGACCACGTACGAGACTTCTGACCTCCAAACGCGCGTTGCCCGCTACGAGGGTGCCGTCGAGGAACTGCGCACCGCGCACCAAGACGTCCGGGCCGTCCTGCAGGACCAGGTGCTCTACGAGCGCTGGCACCAGATCGGCGTCGACCTGGGCTTCGTGGCGGGCCCAGGCGGCTCGTCGGCCAACGCCGGCCAAAACGATCTGCAGGGGCTCAACCAGCAGATCCCCCAGATGTCGGAATCCTGGGCAAGCTGACAGCTGGATCAAGCCGTCGCCTCCTGCCACCTGGGCGGGCGACGGCGGAGCCCGGTTGCCGGCCGCACCGGGCGTGCCAGGTGTGGGCGCCGAGACTGGCGCCCACACCTGCGCAGACTCCCGCGCGGGCCGGGTAGTTTGGCTGCCATGCCCGTCGACACCCAATACGAGGACCTGCTGCGCCGGGTCTTGAAGACCGGTACCCCCAAGGCCGACCGCACCGGCACCGGCACGTCCAGCCTCTTCGGTGAGCGCCTGCGGTACGACCTGTCCGCCGGCTTCCCTCTGATCACCACGAAGCGGGTGCACTTCAAGTCGGTCGCGGTCGAGCTCCTCTGGTTCCTGCGCGGCGAGAGCAACGTCGGCTGGATGCGCGACCAGGGCGTGACGATCTGGGACGAGTGGGCCTCGCCGGCCGGGGAACTCGGGCCGGTCTACGGCGTGCAGTGGCGCTCCTGGCCCAAGCCCGACGGCGGGCACATCGACCAGATCAGTGGCGTGCTCGACACGTTGCGCCGCGACCCCGACTCGCGCCGCATGATCGTCTCCGCGTGGAACGTGGCCGACCTGCCCGACATGGCCCTCGCGCCGTGCCACGCGATGTTCCAGTTCTACGTGGCCGACGGCCGGCTCTCCTGCCAGCTCTATCAGCGCAGCGCCGATCTCTTCCTCGGCGTGCCGTTCAACATCGCCAGCTACGCCCTGCTCACCCGCATGATCGCCGAGCAGGTCGGCCTGCTCCCAGGCGACTTCATCTGGGTCGGTGGGGATTGTCACATCTACAACAATCACGTCGAGCAGGTGCGTGCGCAGCTCTCCCGGGAGGCGTTCGAGTTCCCGCGGCTCGAGATCGCGCCGGCGGCGTCGCTCTTCGATTACAAGTTCGAGGACTTCTCCGTGGTCGACTACCAGCACCACCCGGGGCTGCGCGCCCCCGTCGCCGTATGACGGTCCACCTGATCTGGGCCGAGGCCCTCGACCGGGTGGTCGGCGCGAACGGCGAGATCCCGTGGCGGCTGCCCGAGGACCAAGCGGTGTTCCGGCAGCGTACGACGGGTACGACCGTGGTGATGGGCCGGGCGACCTGGGATTCGCTGCCCTCGCGCTTCCGGCCGCTGCCGGGCCGGCGCAACGTGGTACTCACCCGCGACCCGGCCTGGTCGGCGCCGGGGGCCGAGGTGGCTCACGCGGTCGACGAGGTGGACTTGTCCGGCGAGGTCTGGGTAATGGGCGGGGAGTCGATCTACCATGCCTTCCTGCCCCGGGCCGACCACGTCCTCCGCACCCGCATCGAACTGGATGTCCCGGGCGATACCCGGGCACCCGTGCTCGGTGCCGATTGGGTCGTCACGTCGTCCACGGGCTGGCAGACTTCGCAGGGCGGATTGCGCTACGTCACCGAGGAATTGGTTCGCCGTGGGCACGAGTCCGATTCCGGCGGAGTTGGGGCCGCACGGCCGATCTAGTCAGTGGGAGGTGCCATGCCGTCGTCGGTGGCACTGTCGGTGGTCACGCCGATGTTCAACGAGCGCGCGGCGGTCGATCATTTCGTGGCCCGGCTCCGCCCGGCGCTCGACGGGCTCGGCGACTCGTACGAGGTGGTCGCGGTCGACGACGGCAGCAGCGACGCCACCGTCTCGCGGCTGATGCAGCTGCGGGTCGAGTGGCCCGAGCTGCGGGTCGTCTCGCTGCGGCGCAACGTGGGCCACCAGACGGCATTGCGAGCGGGTCTCAAGGCCGCGCGCGGTGACTACGTGGTGAGCATCGACGCCGATCTGCAGGATCCGCCCGAGGTGATCGGGGAGATGCTGGCCACGGCGCGCTCCGAGCGGGTCGACGTCGTCTACGGCGTACGCAGTGACCGCCGCACCGACACGGCCTTCAAGCGGGGCACCGCGGGCCTCTACTACTGGACGATGCGCAAGATGGTCGGCCCGTGGGTGAGCGACCAGGCCGGCGACTTCCGCCTGATGAGCCGCCCGGTGGTCGACGTCCTCAACGAGCTGCCCGAGCCCCGCCCGGTCTATCGGTTGGTCGTGCCGTCGCTCGGGTTCTCCAGCGCCGAGGTGGGCTACGTGCGTCAGGAACGGGTCGCCGGCGAGACCAAATACCCGCTGAGCCGCATGATCCGCCTGACCTTCGACAGCGTGACCGGTTTCTCGGCGGCCCCGTTGCGGATCGCCACCTGGCTCGGGCTGCTCAGCTTTGTCCTCTGCGCGGTCCTGATCGTCGTCGCCCTGATCTCCTGGGGGACCGACGGTGTGGTGCCCGGGTGGACGTCGCTCTACATCGCCGTGCTGCTCCTCGGCGCCGTCCAGCTCATCTGCCTGGGCCTGCTCGGCGAGTACGTCGGGCGCATCTACATGGCGACCCAGCACCGCCCGCCGTACCTGGTGGCCTACGACACCGAGACCGCGGCGCCTAGCGAGGTCGACTCTCGGCAGCCGGTGGCCTGACCAGCAGGGTCAGCAGGCGTTCGAGTTCCGTGCCCGGGTCGGCGGCCAGGCCCATGTGCACCGGGCCGGCCCGCAGGACGGTGCTGCGCGGGGCGACCAGCCAGCGGAAACGCTCGCCCAGGCTGATGTCGGCGGCGGCCCCGGCGCCCGAGCAGGTGGCGTCCCACGAGGAGAGCGCGGCCCGGATCGCGGGCACGTCGGCGCTCGGGTCGACCGCGAGCAGGCGGTCCTCGCGCAGGTCGGTGCGGGCGGCGAGGAAGTCCAGGCGCTGGCTGTAGAGGACGACACCCACGTTGATCAGCTCGCCGCGCTCGATGCGGGGGACGGCCTGGATCACGGCGTACTCGTAGGGGATTCTCATGGCAGCCACGCCTCCGGGCGCTCGGCACGGGCGGAGAGATGCGTGACGTAAGCCTCGCGGTCGACGTCCTCGAGCCATTCCTCGGGGACCAGCTCGACCACCTCGGCGATCAGCTCGGGGGTGATCCGCGCGGCCAGGGCCGGGCCCTCGGTGGCGAGTTCGGTCGCATACGGCTTCAGAACGTGATCGTCCCACTTGTACGGACGGTGCACGGCGGCAGCAGCCCGCTGCCAGTTGTGATGGAAGTAGAGCGTCGCACCGTGGTCGATCAACCACAGGTCGCCGTGCCAGACGAGCAGGTTGGGGTTGCGCCAGCTGCGGTCGACGTTCTCTACGAAGGCGTCGAAGGCGATCACCCGCGAGGCCAGCCCGTGCTCGACCGGGTGCACGAGGGGGTCGTACCCCAGGGCGCCGGGCAGGAAGTCCATCCCCAGGTTGGCTCCGGCACTGGCCTTGATCAGCTGCTGGACCTCCTCGTCGGGCTCGGCCCGCGCGACGACCGGGTCGAGGTGGACGACGGTGAGCTCGGGGACCGGCAGCCCGAGGCGACGCGCCAGCTCACCCGAGATCACCTCGGCGACCAGGGCGCGGGGACCCTGCCCGGCGCCGCGGAATTTCACCACGTAGGTGCCGAGGTCATCGGCCTCGACCACGCCGGGCAGCGAACCGCCCTCACGCAACGGGGTGACGTAACGGATTGCAGTGACCTCACGTAGCACCCCGCCAATCTAGACTGCCGTGTTCGGCCCCTGCCTGCGGAGCTCGTCGACCCGCGTCATGGCGGTGCGCAGGTCGGCCAGCCACTCGTCGGTGTTCTGCCCGACCAGCTTGACGCACCAGGCCAGCGCCTCGGAGCGCGAACGGGCCACGCCGGCGTCGACGAGCGTGTCGAGGATCTGCCGCTCGGGCTGGCGGAGCCGCGTCATGACCGGCGCGGCCAGGTGGGTGAAGAGCTCGTTGGTGTCGCCGCTGCGCACGCCCCAGGCGACCTTGCGCTGGTAGCGGTGCTCGACCTGGCGAGCGACCCGGATGCGGTCGTCCCGGGTGTCCTCGCGGAACTGGTTGATACGGCCGGCCTGGGCGGCCGCCCGGTCGGCCTCGGTGGCGTCGTCGCCCAGGTCGGGCACGGCCACCCGGCCCCAGATGATGATCTCGTCGCGGTCGATGACGACCTCGGGCCGCTCGGTGAACCACCCGTCGGGGACGGCCCCGGTGACCCAGGCGGCGGCGTCGTCGGCGTTCGGCGGCTCGACCCGGCCCGTCGGTGGTGCGTTTCGGAATCGCATGGCGTACCTCCCAGAAGCCCTCCCACGAAAGCTTGATTACATGATTACACCGTTGCTCCAGAAACGGCCAGTGAATCGACGGCCCGGGGCCACCCGGGAACGGGCCGAAGCGGCAGACCGGGGCGATGAAGCCGCCTGGGCAGGGGTGCAAGGGCCTCGGGTAGCCAGGCGGTGAACGTAGAGCAGCTCGGGTCGTCAGAGGGCCCGAAGGACGTGCTCGAGCCGCTGTTCGAGTCGGTTTCGAGCGAGCTCATCGCTGATGTTCCGCCCGGCATCGCGCCATGGTTGGACGACCTTCACCGGGTCCGGCAGATAGCCGACGATGTCCATGACGTTCCAATAGCGGAACTGATCGTCGCTGTGGCGGTCATCGGCTCGGCGACGGTATGCGTGGGTGAACCTGGCGGCGGCTTCAACGCCGTGCAGCATAGCCAGGTAGGTAGCAGCATGTGCGACGTCCAGGTCCGCCGGTCCCCAAGACGTCTCGACCCAATCCACGACGCCGCTGATGTGCCCTTCCAACCACAGTAGGTTCCCCAGGTGGAAGTCTCGGTGCAGGAATGTGCCCGCAAATGCGGGCGTGGGCTGGTCCAACAGCTGGAACGCCTGATCCCATAGCGTCGTCCGCCGCGCCCATGACGGCACGGTTCGTTTACTCGGCGGGGCCCACGATTGATAGTCCCGGGGCCTGTCCTGCCCCAGCTCGAAGTGATGGATGTTGACGAGAACTCGTGCCATTGCCGCCAAGACGTCGTCCCCGGCAGAGTCAAGGCGCAGTTGCCCCGGAAGCCAGGACATGAGATGAGCCGGCGCTCCGGCGGTGTCCAGTCGATCTCAATCCCGGTAGCAGTGCTCACAACATTTTCCTGTCGTCGGCAGCGGTGCGCACCGTAAGCCTCATCGACTCGCGGCCGGCTCGCGCCCAGACCTCCTGCGCCCGAACCAGTACTCACCTGCCAACTGTCAGTTGCTGGTGAGGACGTCGGCGAGGTTGAAGCGGACCGGGCGTTCGAGTTGGGCATAGGTGCAGGACGGGGGTTCGCGGTCGGGCCGCCAGCGTTCGAACTGGGCGGTGTGGCGGAACCGTTCGCCCTCCATGTAGTCGTAGCGGACCTCGACCACCCGTTCCGGGCGCAGCGGGACGAATGACAGGTCCTTTCCCGCGTTCCAGCGGCTCTGCTCGTTGCGCCGAGGGGTGCGTTCGCCCTGCTCGTGCGCGGCCCAGTTCCACGGGTGCCCGTCGAACGTGGTGACCAGGGGGGCCAGCTCGACGAAGAGTTCCTGCCGGACGGCCATCGGGAAGGCGCCGATGACGCCGACCGAGACAAGCGTGCCGTCGTCGTTGTAGAGCCCGAGCAGAAGAGACCCGATGCGGTCGTCGCCGGACTTGTGCAGGCGGTAGCCGGCCACCACGCAGTCAGCGGTGCGCTTGTGCTTGATCTTGCTCATGACGCGTTTGTCGGGCTGGTAGGTCAGCTCGGGGTCCTTGGCGATGAGCCCGTCCAGACCCGCGCCCTCGAACTCGCCGAACCAGCGCCGGGCGGTGTCCTCGTCGCGGGTGATCGGGGTGGTATGAACCGGCGGTTTCGCGTTCGCCAGGGCCCGGTCGAGCATCTCCCGGCGTTCGATGAAGGGCCGCTCGGTCAGGTCCTCATCGCCGAGCGCGAGCAGGTCGAACGCGACAAAGCTGGCCGGGGTCTGCTCGGCCAGCAGTTTCACCCGGCTGGCCGCGGGGTGGATGCGCTGTTGCAGCGCTTCGAAGTCGAGGGTATTGCGGGTGGTGTCGGCCACGATGATCTCACCGTCGATGACGGCGCGCGGCGGGAAGTTGGCCAGCACCGCCTCGACGACCTCCGGGAAGTACCGGGTCATCGGCTTGATGTTCCGGCTGCCGATCTCGACCTCGTCGCCATCCCTAAAAATCACCGCCCTGAATCCGTCCCACTTCGGTTCATAGCACTGCTGGGTTGGGATCTCACCGACGGGTTTGGCGAGCATCGGCAGGACGGGAGGCATGACGGGCAGGTCCATGAGGGCATCGTCTCTCGTTAACCGGTGATGTTGTCCAGCGAATCGGGACGAGTCAGTGGGGAATCTGCTTCGGCGCGGCGGCGGAGGTGGGTCAGGCTCTCCTCGACCGCAGCGACCTCGCCGAGCCAGACTTTCTCACGTGCCTCGACGCGGCGGTCCTCCGCGTGGTTGATCATGCGACTCGCGTAATGACGGCCCAGTGCCGGCTTGCCCGTGTGCGGACCCGACCCCGGTGCCGACGCGTCCGGCCTGCGACGTAGCCGCTGCGGGTTCGGCGTCTCACAGAGAAACTCGACGAACACGTGGACACCCAGCCGCTCCGCTCGCTCCCAGAGCACCAAGCGCTCCATGTACGAAGCGAAACCACCGCAGCAACGCGAACGCGTAGCTGTGGGGCAGGGCGCCGCGTGTCGGGCTGACTGACGTGCCGCAGGCCCAGGCGCATCTTGGACCCTTGCCGGAAGGAAGGGCGGGAGTGGAATTTTACACGCGTGTTCCGCTCTCGGTGTTGCGGCGGATTCGTAGAGCGGCTGGGCCGTCTTGGTGGATCTTCCTGGGCCTGCCTCGTGGTTGAGCCAGGATCAACGTCGGGGACTTTCCCGTGTCGTTTGTGCGCTTCCGCCGATGATCGGGCGTCAGGAGAGAATGGGGCATGGTCCATGCCACGATCGCAACCGTGACGATGAAGTCTCACGTGCCCTTGGAGGTCGCCCGGTTCTGGCGAGATCTCCTTGGTTATCGGGTCGAACCGAACCACAGCAACTCAGTACTGCTGGTCGGCGATGGCCAGCCGGCACTGCTGATCCAGCCTTCTGCCGAGCAGGTCAAGCCCGGCGCGATCCACCTGGATATTCGCCCGAAGGATCAAGCGGCCTGTGTGGCGCGTGCGGTCGAGTTGGGTGCTCGGCCCGCCGACATCGGGCAGACTGGCGATGACGGCTGGGTGGTTATGGTGGATCCTGGCGGCAACCTGTTCTGCGTCCTTCGGTCGCGAGCAGACCACCTGCGTCTAGTCACGGAGAATCCTGGGACCTCCACACAGTTGGATTGACCAGCGCTCGCTCATGACCGCAGTCATTGAGCCTCCGTCGAGCTTTCCGCAACATCGCACCGCGAGACCCTTGCAGGTAGCTGAGCAATTTTGCCCCTCGGATCGGAGAGCGTTATGGGGGCACATCGTGCCAGCATCCCGATCCGGCCACGAGCAGCGCATCCACTCCGCTGCCAGCCGGGTCAAGCTGCTCAGTGAGCAGACGCCGACCGGCTTCGTGGCGTTCGACATGCTCGCGATCGGCGACGAGGACCTGACCGAGCGGCACTTCGGCGAGCGCCACGATCGTCTCGTCGAAGTGCTCAAGGACGCCCGGCCGCCGGTGTACGTCACCTCCGCCACCGAAGATCTCGCGACGGCTGAGCGCTGGTTCGGGCAGTTCGGGGGGCCGGGCTGGACGGGTTGATCGCCAAGGACCGGGAACTGCTTCCGGCACACCGCCCAGTCCGAGCGCTGGCGGCCTGACCGGGAGCCTCGCTCCTGCACGTACGAGCGGTTGGAGCGGCCGGTCCGGTTCACTTTGGCCGAGGTGCTGACCAGCCGCTGACCGACGAGTTGTCGGACCGACCGGCTAGCCTTCGTGGGAGCAGTCCGCCGTCGAAAGGTCAGCATTGTGCAGCGTCGCTCCCGTTCGGTGATCGCCGTTCTCGCCGCGATCATGGTCGTCGTCGCCGGCTGCACGGTCCCCACGTTCGCGCCGAACGGCTCCAGTGCGACGCCGTCCGCCACCGGGTCGAGCGGGCCCGCCGCGAGCGGCACGGCCGACTGGCGCTCGTGCCCCGACGTCCCGCGGGGGCTCGTCGGCCGCACCGCGCCCGGCATGACCTACGACTGCGCCAAGGTCGACGTGCCGCGCGACTGGAACAACAAGGGCAACGGCGAGACCTACTCGGTCGCCATGATTCGCATCCGGTCGTCGAAGCAGCAGGGCCGCATCGGCTCGCTGCTGCTCAACCCGGGCGGCCCCGGCGGCTCGGGCATCGAGTTCGCGGTCTACCTGTCCTTCGGCGAGGCGTTCGGCGGCCTGCCCACCGAGATCACCAACAAGTTCGACATCATCGGCTTCGATCCGCGCGGCGTCGGCCTTTCCGACCCGGTGGAATGCATCAGCCCCGCCGACCAGGACGAGACCAACGCCGCCCCGCCCGACCCGACCGGGCTGGCCGAGTTCAACCAGCTCGTCGCGCTCAACAAGAAGATCGCCGGCGCCTGCGAGGCGAAATACGGCGCCCAGCTCCCGCACTTCTCGACCGAGCAGACCGCCCGCGACGTCGACTCGCTGCGCCAGGCCGTCGGCGACGAGAAATTGAGCTACCTGGGCTTCTCCTACGGCACGCTGCTCGGCGCGACCTACGCCCAGCTCTTCCCGCAAAAGGTGCGGGCGATGGTGCTCGACGGCGCGGTCGACCCGAAGCAGAACCTGATCGACGGCTCCGAGACACAGGCCAAGGGCTTCGAGCGGGCGTTCACCAACTTCACCAACTGGTGCAAGCAGACCGCCGCCAAGTGCCCGATCGCCCCCGACGCGCGCAAGGCGGTGACCGACGCGCTGACCGCCGCGGCCACCAAGCCGGTGGTCGGCGGCGACGGCCGCAAGGCGACCCCGGGCTGGATCTTCACGGGCGTGGTCGCGTCGCTCTACTCGGAGTCGGACTGGGCCAAGCTGGCCACGGCGATGGCCGAGCTCAAGCAGGGCAATGCCAAGGCGATCCTCGCGCTCGCCGACCAATACGCCCAGCGCAAGGCCGACGGCACCTACAGCAACCTCTTCGACGCCTACCGGGCGGTGAACTGCGCCGACAACAAAGACATGCCGTCGATCGCCGAGGTGCGCCGACTGCAGGGCGAGTGGCGCAAGAAATACCCGCTGTTCGGGGGTGCGCTCGCGGTCGGCCTGCTGTCGTGCGCCACCTGGCCCGGCGCCCGCGACCCCTACCCGACGGGCGCGGCGAAGAACGCACCGCCGATCGTGGTGGTCGGCACGACCGGTGACCCGGCGACGCCTTACGAGAACACCGCCGACCTCGCCTCGATGCTGGGCGTCGGGCACGTGCTGACCTGGGAGGGCGAGGGCCACACGGCCTACCCGAGCACCTCCTGCATCGTGCGGGCGGTCGACGGCTATCTTATCGATCTGAAGGTGCCGCAGGAGGGGCTGCGCTGTCCGGCGAAGTGAGGCCCTCCCGCTCGGCCAGGGCTTCGAGGATCAGGCGTACCCGGCGCAGGTTGTTCTTGAGTTCCTCCTGCTCCTCGTGGCGGAAGGCGTCCGTGTCGACGATCAGCTTGCTGGCGAAGTGAGCCGTGATCAACGGGATCACCAGCAGCACCATGATCGAGATGAGCAGACCGGCGATGATCCGCGCTTCCCACGATTTGGGCGAGATGTCGCCGTAACCGACGGTCGACGCGGTTACGACGGCCCACCAGATCGAGTCGCCGATCGTGACGGTCCCTTCGAAGAAGTGGTAGAGCACGCCACAGACCACGATCAGAATGGCGTACGACAAAATCAGCGTGCCCGGCGAGTTCGCCAGCCAGACGATCCCGCGATAAACCCGGCGCACCGGCTCGAACAGCACGTTCATGGCGTCATCGTGCCCAGATCGGGGCGCTCGGCGCAGGGTCGAGCGGACAGAATCTAGACTGCCGGGAGAGAATTCCGGATCAGCTGATCGTCGACTCCTCCGAAGGTCTGAAGATCGACCTCGGCTAGTCCTTCTTGCGGTCGCGGTCTTTCGACGGCTGGACGCGCTTGGGCTCGCCCGGCATCTTCGGGTGGTCGGGCGGGTAGGGCATGTCCCCGTGGCCGGCCTTCTCGTCGCGGTCGACCCACTCGAGCAGCGGGGTCAGGTCGTGGGCCACGTCGTCGATGGTGGCGTGCGGGTCGCCCCGCTCGGCGAAGCGCTTCGGGAGTGTGCGCAGGTCGAAGTCGTCGGGCTCGACGTCGGGCAGTTCGGCCCAGGTGACGGGGGCCGAGGCGGTGGCCCGGGCGTTGGCGCGCAGCGAGTACGCGCAGGTGATCGTGCGGTCGCGGGCCATCTGGTTGAAGTCGAGGAAGACACGCTTCTCGCCGCGCTCCTCCTTCCACCAGGCCGTCGTGATCAGCTCGGGGCGCCGCCGCTCCGCCTCGCGGGCCAGGGCGATCGCGGCCCGGCGCACCTCGACGAAGGACCACCGCGGCTCGATCCGGACGTAGACGTGGGCGCCGCGACCGCCGGACGTCTTGGGGAAACCGATCCAGCCCAGGTCGTCGAGCACCTCGTGCAGCACCTCGGCGGTGCCGGCCACGTCGGCGAACGAGTTGCCGGGCTGCGGGTCGAGGTCGATGCGTAGCTCGTCGGGGTTGTCGGGGGCGTCGCCGCGCACCGGCCACGGGTGGAAGACCACGGTGCCCATCTGGGCGGCCCAGGCCACGTGGGCCAGGTCGGCGGGGCACAGCTCGTCCGCCGTACGCATGCTGGGGAACTTGATCGTCGCTGTCCGGATCCAGTCGGGGACGCCGCGAGTCGGGATGCGCTTCTGGTAGAACGCCTCGCCCTCGATGCCGTCGGGGAAGCGTTGCAGCGTCGTCGGCCGATCGCGCAGCGCGCGCATGATGCCGTCGCCGACCGACAGATAATAGTCGAAAACGTCCCGCTTGGTGTAGCCCCGCGAAGGGAACATCACCTTGTCTGGGCTGGTCAGCCGCACCTGATGGCCGGCGATCTCGATCTCTTCCGCTGCGGCTTTCGGCATACGAAGACCCTAGGCCAACCGCAGGATCAAGGGCAGCCGGTCGTAGCGGGGTGGGGCGTTCGGACCGCTGCTCACGCCGAGGGCCGCGGCGCGGCGAGCAGGGCGCTGGCACGCCCAGAACGCTCACCCCGCCACGGCGACGTGCGTGAGTGGTCGCGCTCGAAAGAGCAAAGATCAGCGCGCTCGAAAGACCAGAGATCAGTCTGCCGGTGCGGCCGGGTGATCAGGCGTCCTTGGGGTCCAGCTTGATCGACAGGCTGTTGACGCAGTGTCGGGCGTTCTTGGGGGTCATGTGCTCGCCCCGGAAGACGTGACCCAGGTGGGAGTCGCAGCGGGCGCAGCGGATCTCCGTGCGGGCCATGCCGTGCGAGAAGTCGTTGATCTCTTTCACCGCGCCTGGGATGGCGTCGTCGAAGGACGGCCAGCCGCAGTGGGAGTCGAACTTGTAGTCGCTCGGGTAGAGGGCGGCGCCGCACGCGCGACACTCATAGGTGCCCTCGGTCTTGGTCTCCACATATTCGCCGGACCAGGGCGCCTCGGTGCCGGACTGGCGCAGCACCCGGAACTCGTCGGGGGAGAGGCGGACACGCCACTCCTCCTCGGTGGTGGGCAGGGTGGTCTCGTTCGTTGCCATGCCTTAAAGGTACGTCGCACGGCCGGTGCGTCCTCAGCGCTCGCGAGCCTCGTTGAATCAGGGCATGAGCGACACATCGCCTACCGGCCTGGCCGTTGTCCAGGGCCTGGCTTCTGTCTCGGCACGCCGGCCGCGATCGGGGTGTCGTTCAGCATCGGCGATCCCGGAATCGCCGTGCCCGGCGTGCTGATGTCGGTCTATCCGCACTCCGGGGCGAGCACCTGGCTCGACGTCCGGGTTCTTCGCCGATGAGGGCAAAGTCGGGGGAGAAACGATACCTTTTGTCCCATATATGGTGAAGTTGCCGTTTCGATGGTCTTCCGGGATCATGACCCGCCGGGGGTACTTACCGGGTAAATCGGGCAATTGCCGCTAAGCTCCCTCCCGACCTGAAAACTCCGGAACAGGAATGGGAAAACTCCTCATGAGTTCACTTAGCCGGATCGCCGCCGTCGGACTGCCCGCCGTCGGCCTCACCGCAGCTCTCGCGTTGGGCGCCCCGGCGCTGGCCACGCAGGCCGGCGTCGACCCCGCCGCGCACCCAATCGTCGCCGCGACCGGTTATGGCACGCCGACCGCCGAAGCGCCCGCCACCGCCCCCGACGACAACGAGGGACCCACCCGGGGTAACGGTGGTTACGGCACACCCGGAGCCACCACGGCAACGCCGACCGCCACCGCGCCGACCACCACCGCG
>Ga0247781_1000167_pt1 | contig 19748 bp, 6 predicted proteins | sample UWRJL184509B5_FD_179922 | JGI IMG/M metagenome (GOLD analysis project Ga0247781, IMG submission 179922) | Plant litter microbial communities from Arlington Agricultural Research Station in Wisconsin, United States - UWRJ-L184-509B-5 | ecosystem: Environmental > Terrestrial > Plant litter >...
CTGGTAGCGGAGATCCGGGTATCGGCTGGCGTCGCGGATGTCGGCCTTGCCCATCTCGATGAACCGGCCGCCCGCGGGCAACAACCGCAGCGAGGCGTCCACGAACTCACCCGACAACGAGTTCAGCACCACATCCACCGAGCCGAAACGCTGTTCGAACTCCACCGTCCGCGAGCTGGCGATATGGGCGTCGTCCAGCCCCAGCCCCCGCAGCACGTCGTGCTTGCCCGGACTGGCCGTCGCGAACACCTCCGCGCCCAGATGCCGGGCCAGCTGAACCGCCGCCATGCCGACCCCGCCCGCACCGGCGTGGATCAAAACCCGCTCGCCTGCCCGCAACCCGGCCAGCTCGACCAGCCCGTAATAGGCGGTCAGGAACACCACCGGCACCGATGCGGCCTGCTCGAACGACCACGCCGCCGGGATCGGGACCAGGCCGTGGGCGTTCGCGACCACGACGGGCGCGAAGGCTCCGCCGGTAACCACACCCATGACCCGATCGCCGGCTGCGAGGCCCTCGACACCGGGGCCGGTCCCGGTCACCACACCGGCCGCCTCGCCGCCCATCGTGGCCTCGCCCGGATAGACCCCGAGAGCGATGAGGACGTCGCGGAAGTTGACGCCGGCCGCCCGGACTGCAACCCGGACCTCCCCGTCCGCCAAGGGTTCGGCGGACGGCGCACTCGCGACGATGCCGACGCCGTCGAGCGTCCCCGAGCCCGACGCGGCGACGGTCCAGGACCCGCTCAGCGGGCTGCCGGCGGCCCGGACGATGCGGGGCACCAAGGTTTCCCCGCCGCGTACGGCGACCTGGTCCTCGTCGACGGCGAGGGCCGGACCGAGAGCGGAACCGGCCCCGCCGTCGTCGATCAGCCGCAGCCGGCCGGGGTTCTCCGCCTGGGCCGAGCGGACCAGGCCCCAGACCGCCGCGGCGGCCGGATCGGTCTCCGCGTCGTGGGTGACGATCGCCAGGCACTTCGAGGCCGAGGCGGGGTCGGCCAGGAATGCTTGGACGGCCGACAGCACCCGCTCGGTGACCGCGCGGACCCGGGCCGGTTCGGGTGCTTCCCGGGGGCCGGCGTCCACCTCGAGCACGTCCCAGTCGGTGCTGGTCACGCCGTCCAGGGCCGGGCCCGGCACCCAGTCGAGGCGGAACAGCGCCGACGGCTCGGTGGCGTCGAGGTCGCGTACGGCGATCGTCCGCTGGGTGACCGACTCGACCGACATCACCGGGCGGCCGGCCGCGTCCGCGGCCTCCAGCGCGAAACCCTGCGGACCCGGCCGGAGACGAACGCGGAAGCCGGACGCGTGCCCGGCGTACGCCGCGGCCCGGTTCCACGAGAACGGCAGGGACACCTCACCCGCCGACTCGTTCGCCGGGTCGAGCAGTGCGGGGTGGACGCCCGCGTCGAGCAGGGCCGGGTGGAGGATGAACCGGTCGATGTCCTCGGTGCCGGGCAGGGCGATGTCGGCGAACAGCTCGTCCCCGCGCCGGAACAGGCTTCGAACCCCTTGGAACAGCTGGGTGTAGCCGTAGCCGCGGTCGCGTTCCAGCGCGGCGTAGAAGTCCTCGGTACCGAGGCTCTCGGCCCCGGGCGGCGGCCACGCGGCGGCCCAGGAAGTGTCCGGGGCCGGTACCCCGGGCGCCAGGAAGCCGCTGGCGTGGCGGGTCCATTCGCCGCCGGCGGCGACCGGCCGGGAGTGGATGGTGATCGTCCGGCGGTGGTCCGGGCCGGGTTCGCCGGTCACGGCCTGAATCCGGTACGCCTCGTGGCCCGCCAGCCGCAGCGGGGCCTCGAGCACGAGTTCGTCGAGCAGCGGCAGGCCGACGCGGTCACCGGCTTGCAGGGCGAGCTCGACCCAAGCCGTGCCGGGCACCAGGACGGTCCCGGCGATCGCGTGCCCGGCCAGCCACGGCTGCGCCGTCAGCGAGACCCGTCCGGTCAGCGTGACGGCCCCGTCGGGTGCCTCGATGACGGAGGCGGCGAAGGGGTGGTCGATCGTCTCCTGTCCGAGGGCCCCGGCCGCCGCGCCGGCGCCGGGCGTCAACCAGTACGGGGTCTCCTGGAACGGATAGGTGGGCAGGGCGACGGGGTTCCCGCGGCCGGGGAGCACCGCGGCCCAGTCGACGTCGGCGCCGCGCGCGAAAGCCTGCCCCAGCGCCGACAGCACCGTCTCCACCTCGGGCCGATCACGACGCAGGGCCGGCACCGCGTTCTCACCGACCATCGCCGTCAGCACACCATCCGGCCCGATCTCCACCAGAGAGGAGCACAATTCAGCCGCCCGGACCGCGGCGTCGGCGAACCGGACCGCGTGCCGAATCTGATCCACCCAGAAATCCGCCGCCGACACCTCACCGGCCGCCATCATCGGCACCCGCGGAGACCCGTATTCCACCGACTCGGCGACCGCCCGGAACTCCCCGAGCATCGGCTCCATCAACGCGGAATGGAACGCATGACTGACGTTCAACCGCCGGATCCGGTACCCCCGGGCAGCCAGCTCCTGCGCGACCCGCTCGACGGCCGCGGTCACGCCCGAGATCACCGTCGAGGTAGGACTGTTGACCGCCGCGATATCCACACCGTCGACCAGCGCCGCTCGCACGACGTCCTCGGCAGCTCCCACCGCCACCATCGCACCGCCGGGTGGCAGCGCGTCCATCAACCGCGCCCGCGCCGACACCATCCGTGCCGCGTCCGCCAACGACAAGACCCCCGCGACGTGCGCGGCGGCGTACTCCCCGACCGAGTGCCCGAGAACGACCGCCGGCCGCAAACCCCACGACTCGAACAACCGGGCCAGCGCCACCTGTAGGGCGAACGTCGCGGTCTGCGTCAACAACGTCCGATCCAGCGACTCCCCGTCCAGAACCGCCGCACGCACACCGGAACCAAGCTCGGCACACACCTCATCGAACGCCGCCGCATAGACCGGGAACGCGTCGTACAGCTCCCGGCCCATTCCGGGACGCTGCGCGCCCTGACCGGTGAACATCCACCCCGCCGCGCCGGTCGCGGCTACCGGGGTCAGTGACCGCAGCTGCTCGGCGGCCGGCTCCGGCTCCCGGGCGACCACGACCGCCCGATGCCCCCAGACCGACCTCCTGAGAAGCGCACGGCCGACATCGCCCGCAGCGGCTCCCTCCTGAAGGAGCTTCGCGACCAGGTCCGCCTGCCGGCGGACGCCCTCGGCCGTGCGTGCGGACACGACCATCGGAACCACCGGCATCGGAACCACCGGGTCGCTGATCTCCCGGACGGGCACGGCGTCGCCCTGTTCAAGGATGTCGCCCTGTTCAAGGATGAGATGGGTATTGGTGCCGCTCACTCCGAACGACGAGACACCGGCCCGCCGCGGATGCCCGCGGTCCTCCCACAGACGCGCCTCGGTCAGCAGCGCGACGTCGCCGGCGGCCCAGTCGACCTTGCTGCTCGGCGCGCCGACGTGCAGTGTCTTCGGCATCACGCCGTGCCGCATCGCCAGGATCATCTTGATGACGCCGGCGACTCCGGCGGCGGCGAGCGGGTGGCCGATGTTTGACTTCAGCGACCCCAGCCAGACCGGTTCACCCGCGGGACGCCCCTGGCCGTACGTGGCCAGGATCGCAGTCGCCTCGATCGGGTCGCCGAGGCCGGTGCCGGTGCCGTGGGCCTCGATCACGTCGATGTCGGCGGCCGTCAGGCCGGCGTTGGCCAGTGCCTGGCGAATCACCCGCTGCTGGGCCGGCCCGTTCGGCGCGGTCAGGCCGTTGGAGGCCCCGTCCTGGTTGACGGCCGTCCCGCGGATGACGGCCAGCACCTCGTGGCCGTTGCGCCGGGCCTCCGAGAGCCGTTCCAGCACCAGCACGCCCACGCCCTCGGACCAGCCGGTGCCGTCGGCATCGTCGGAGAAGGCCTTGCACCGGCCGTCCGGTGACAGTCCGCGCTGCCGGGAGAACTCGACCAGAAGCTCCGGGGTGGCCATGATCGTGGCACCTCCGGCCAGCGCCAGCGTGGTCTCGCCGGAACGCAGGGACTGGCAGGCAAGGTGCATGGCGACGACCGACGACGAGCAGGCGGTGTCCACGGTCACCGCGGGTCCCTCGAACCCGAACGTGTACGCCACCCGACCCGAGGCGATGCTGCTGACGGTCCCGGTGAGCAGGTGACCTTCGACGTCGCCGCCGGTCGAGCCGCTGCCGTAGTCCTGATAGGCCAGCCCGGTGAACACGCCGACCGGTCGGCCGCGCAGGGTGCCGGGCTCGATGCCGGCCCGTTCGATCGCCTCCCACGAGGTCTCGAGCAGCAGACGTTGCTGCGGGTCCATGGCCAGCGCCTCACGGGGCGAGATGCCGAAGAACTCCGCGTCGAACGCGGCCGGGCGGTCCAGGAAACCACCGTGCCGGCTGTAGGTCTTTCCGGGCGCGTCGGGGTCCGGGTCGTACAGGTTGTCGACATCCCAGCCGCGGTCGCGGGGCAGTTCGGTGATCGCGTCGTGGCCGGCGGCGACCAGATCCCAGAGCTCTTCCGGCGAGGTGACACCACCCGGAAGCCGTACGCCGATGCCGATGATCGCAATCGGTTCCCCGGTGGTGGCAACCGCGGGGACCGCGGTCGTGCCGGACGAAGTACCGGTCAGCTCGGCATAGAGGTGGCCGGCGAGAGCAGCCGGGGTCGGGTAGTCGAACACCGCGGTCGCGGACACCGCGATGCCGGTTGCCGCGACCAGCCGGTTGCGTAGCTCGACTGCGGTCAGCGATGTGAACCCGCAGTCCCGGAAGGCCCGGTTCGCCAACTGTTCATGGTCACCCAGGCCGAGCACCGCGGCGGCCTCGGCGTTGACGAGGCCCAGAATCGCCTCCGGATCCCCGACGTCCAGGCGATCGCCTGGAGAGCCCTCGCGGGCCGAGGGCGGGTTCGGGACGCCGGTTGTGGAGACCGCTCCCGAAGTGAGCCAGAAGGACGTCTTGGCGAACGGGTACGTGGGCAGCGACACGTGGTTCCCGCGACCCGGCAGCACCGTGGCCCAGTCGACCTCGGCGCCGCAAGCGAAAGCCTGCCCCAACGCGGCCAGAGCCGTCTCCACCTCCGGCCGATCACGCCGCAGGGCAGCCACGGCCCTGGCGTTGCTCTCGGCCGCCATCGCTGTCAGCGCACCATCGGGACCGATCTCCACCAGAATCGAACAGAACTCCGCTGCCCCGCTGACCGCGTCGGAGAACCGGACCGCGTCCCGGATCTGATCCACCCAGAAATCGGCGGTCGAGACATCACCAGCAGCCATCATCGGCACCTGTGGGCGCCCATATTCCACCGACTCCGCCACCGCCCGGAACTCCCCGAGCATCGGTTCCATCAACGCGGAATGGAACGCATGACTGACAGTCAGCCGGCGAATCCTGCTCCCTCGGGCAGCCAATTCCCCCGCGACCCGCTCGACAGCCTCGGTCACCCCCGAGATCACCGTCGAGGTAGGACTATTGACCGCAGCGATGTCCACGCCGTCAACCAGCGCAGCCCGCACAACCTCCTCGGCCGCCCCGACCGCCACCATCGCGCCACCCGACGGAAGCGCGTCCATCAACCGCGCCCGCGCCGACACCATCCGAGCCGCGTCCGCCAACGACAACACACCCGCAACATGAGCCGCCGCGAACTCCCCGACCGAATGCCCCAACACCACCGACGGCCGCAAACCCCACGACTCGAACAACCGAGCCAACGCCACCTGCAAAGCGAACGTCGCAGTCTGTGTCAACAACGTCCGATCCAGCGACTCCCCGTCCAGAACCGCCGCACGCACACCGGAACCAAGCTCGGCACACACCTCATCGAACGCCGCCGCGTAGACCGGGAACGCGTCGTAGAGATCCCGGCCCATCCCCGGCCGCTGAGCACCCTGACCCGTGAACATCCAACCCGCCGGACCGGAAACCACCGACGAACCCGACAACCCACGAAGCCGGTCCACCGCCGCATCCCGATCCCCGGCCACCACAACCGCCCGGTGCTCCCACACCGTCCGGCGAAGCAGCCCGCGACCCACGTCACCGAGAGCGGCGCCGTCCGCCAGCGCCTGCGCGAGCCGGCCCGCGCTCGCCCGTACACCCTCGGCCGTACGGGCGGACAGCACCAGCGGAATCGGCCCGCCGTCGATGGCTTGCTCGGGTACCGAGTCACCCTGCTCGATGATCAGGTGGGCATTGGTACCGCTGATACCGAAAGACGAGATGCCGGCGCGACGCGGGCGTTCGCGCGGTGCCCACGGCTGCGTGCCGGTCAGCAGTGCCACCTGACCGGCGTCCCAGTCGACGTTGCTGCTCGGCGCGTCGATGTGCAGCGTCCTCGGCATCACGCCGTGGCGCATGGCCTGGACCATCTTGATGACACCGGCGATGCCCGCCGCCGCCTGGGAGTGACCGATGTTCGACTTCATCGAGCCGATCCAGATCGGATCGTCGCTGGGACGGTTCTGCCCGTAGGTGGCGATGATGGCCTGGGCTTCGATCGGGTCGCCCAGCACGGTGCCGGTCCCGTGCGCCTCGACGATGTCGACGTCCGAAGGCGTCAGACCGGCGTTGGCGAGGGCCTGCCGGATGACGCGCTGCTGGGACGGCCCGTTGGGCGCGGTCAGGCCATTGGAGGCGCCGTCCTGATTGACCGCCGAGCCCCGGATGACGGCCAGCACCTGGTGCCCGTTACGCCGCGCGTCCGACAGCCGTTCCAGGACGACGACCCCGACGCCCTCGGCCAGTCCGAAGCCGTTCGCGGAGTCGGAGAATGCCCGGCACCTCCCGTCCGGGGACAGACCGCCCTGCCGGGAGAATTCGATGAACAAGCCCAGCGTCGGCATGACCGTCACGCCACCCGCCAGGGCGAGATCGCACTCGCCGGTCCGCAGCGCGCCCGCGGCCAGGTGCATCGCGACCAGGGACGACGAGCACGCGGTGTCCACGGTGATCGCCGGGCCCTCGAACCCGTACTGGTAGGACAGGCGGCCCGACATCACGCTGCCGGTGGTGCCAGTGAGGACGAAGCCCTCGGACGCTGATCCCTCGTCCAGCCGCGGGCCGTAGCCCAGCGTCATCGCACCCACGAAAACGCCGGTGCGACTCCCCTTCAGCGGGACGGGATCGATGCCGGCGTGTTCGAACGCCTCCCACGAGGTTTCCAGCAGGAGGCGCTGCTGCGGGTCCATGGCCGAGGCCTCCCGGGGGCTGATCCCGAAAAAGCCGGCGTCGAAGGTGACTGCTTCCCGCAGGAAGCCGGCCTCGCCCTGGTAGAAGTGCCCCGGCATGGACGTCCTGGCGTAGGCGTCGGCGAAATTCCACCCGCGATCGGCGGGGAAGGCGGAGACCACGTCGCGTTCGTCGGCCACGACCTGCCAGAGCGCGGCCGGGTCGGCGATCCCGCCCGGATAGCGGCAACCGATCCCGACAATGGCGATCAGATCCGATTCGCCCTGCGACATGGCAACAAATTCAGTCTCGCCGGCGACACCGAGAAGTTCTTTCCGTACGAACTCAGCCACTCCGGCAATAGTCGGGAAATCGAATACCAAGGTCGCCGGCAGGCGAATTCCGACGGCGGCGCCGACCCGGTTGCGCACCTCGAGTGCGGTGACCGAGTCGAAGCCGTGGTCTCGGAAGCTCATCGTGGGATCGACCGCGCCCGGCTCCGCCCCGAGCAGGGCGGCCACCTCCTGGCCGATCAGGTCGACCAGTACGGACCGCTGGCCGGCCTCGGACATCTGGGCCAGCCGATCGGCCAGAGCCGGCTCGGGGCCGCCGGCACCACCGCTCTCGTCGTCGCGCCACAGGTCGGAAAGGTCCATCGGCACGGGCGCGTCGGCCCTGGTCAGGGCGGCCCAGTCCGGGGTGACCCCGTCGACGTACAACTCGGCCGTGCTGCGTAGGAACCGTGACAGTCCGCCATCCTGCCGGCGGAGCGCCGAGCGAACCGACGCGGGGGCGCCGACCGACTCCACGGTCTCCTGCATGGCGGCGGCCAGCACCGGATGCGGGCTGACCTCGACCAGCACCCGGGCTCCGTCGGCCAGGGCGGCTACGGTCGCCTCGCGGAAACGAACCGGGTGGCGCATATTGCGGCACCAGTAGTCGGCGTCGAGGGGCACGTCGCCCAACAGACCACCGGACACGGAGGAATAGAACGGCAGATCGACCGGCCGGGGGCGGATGGGCGCCAGGTCCGATCGCACAGCGGGCAGGATCTGGTCGAAGTGCGGCGAGTGGGCGGCCAGTCCGACGGCGATTATCCGGGCCGGTACGCCCCGGGTGGTGCACTGTTCCACCAGTTCACGGCAGTCGTCGGCGTCGCCCGACACGACCACCGAGGCCGGGCCATTGGCCGCGGCGACGACGAGGCGTCCCTCCCACGGTGCGAGGTACTCCCGTACGGCCGGCTCGGGAGCCAGGACCGACACCATCTCGCCCGACCCGGTCAGGGTTGCCTGGGCTTTGCTCCACAGTGCGGCCACCCGGGCGCCGTCTTCCAGCGTGAGGCCGCCCGCCACGACGGCCGCCGCCACCTCACCCAGGCTGTGCCCGAGCACCGCCGCGGGACGCACACCGGCGGCTTCCCAGGTGGTCGCCAGCGAGACCATGACCGCGAACAGAGCCGGCTGGACCACGTCGACCCGGGTGAGCGACGGCGTCCGCGGCCGGTCGTGCAGCACGTCGATCAGAGCCCAGTCGACGTACGGCTCCAGCGCCTGCGCGCAGTCGTCCATTCGGAACCGGAAGACTGGGGACCCGGCATACAAGTCAGCTGCCATTCCCGTCCATTGCGACCCCTGACCTGGAAAGACGAAGACAGGCTGCACGTCCCGGCCCGGCCAGGGGGTGCCCTCGACGAGGCCGGCCGCGCTGCGCCCCGCGGCCAGCGCGGACAGGCCAGACCGGAAGCCGTCCCGATCCTCGGCGACGAGCGCGGCGCGGCGCCCGGGGGCGCGGGCTACCGTGGCGAGGGCTGCCTCGACGTCGGAGGGCTGCCAGCCGTCGAGCGAGTCAAGATGGACCAGCAACCGGCGCGCGAACCTTCGCAGCCCGTCGGCATCATCTCCGGAAAGCCCCCACAAAACCGGACCGAGAACCGAATTCGACTGTGCATCGTTCGTCAAGGCAGGTCTCCATTAATGGAAGTCTAAATAGGGAAATGAACACTGATAGCCCTATCCACCGCTTTGTCATGTCTACACCGGACTGATGACGGCACCGTATGATCAGGGTCACTTGAGGTGCATCTTCTTGACGGGCGCGATCGCTGGATGCAGCCTTCTGAAAGGCGTGATTTTGCTCTGATCTCCGGTCGAATCTTCTGAAGGTGGGAGAGTCTGTGTCCTTTATGGATATTACGGGCGTTACCGAGGGTGGTCTTGTCTGGTCAGTGCTGGTGAGGCTGGAACGGTGAGGCGCGCCGCCTTCGACAGTCCGGGCGCGCAATGATCACCATCGCGGTCTCCGCGCTCAACGCGCCGAGGGTCACTAGGTGGCTGGTGTTTTTTGTGGGGTCTTTTGGTGGGTCGGTGGCTGTGCCAGGCTGACCGTCGTTGATCTTCGGGTGTGGGGAGGGATCGAGCGATGGCGTTGGGGTTGACCCCGAACCAGCCGGGGCTGTTGTCGTCCACGGCGGGTTTCTGTGAGGGCCGGCTGGCGCCGAACTCGATCTATGCGGTGTTGCATCGGGAGTCTCGCCGGTTGTTCCCGGACTTGTTGTTCGGGGATCTGTTCGCGGTGAAGGGCCGTTGGTCGGTGCCGCCGATGATCGTGGCGGTGGTGTTGGTGTTGCAGCGTCTTGAGGGCTTGTCGGACCGCGAAGCGGTGGACCGGTTCACGTTCGACGTGAGGTGGAAGTACGCCGCGGGTGGTCTGGATTTCGATCATCCCGGTTTCGTGCACACGGTGTTGGTGGACTTCCGGGCCCGGCTGGCCAAGTCGGACCGGCCGGACCGGATCTTCGACACGGTCCTGGATGTGGCCCGGGCGGCGGGGTTGATCGGCCGGAAACGGGTCCTGGATTCCACTCCGATCTACGACGCGGTCGCGACCCAGGACACGGTGACGTTGATCCGCTCGGCGGTCCGGCAGTTGCTGCGCGCGGCTGATCACGGGTTGCGGGCCGAGTTGCGGGCGGTGCTGACCAGCGGGGACGCCTACACCGACACGGCGAAGCCGGTCATTGATTGGACTGAGCGGGTCGAGCGGGAAGCGCTGGTTGATGCCCGGGCGCGTGACGGGCATGCGTTGCTGGCCGCGCTCGACGGCCGGGACTTGAGCGAGTCGGTGGCCCAGGCCGGGGTGCTGCTGGCCACGGTGCTGGGTCAGGACCTCGACCAGCAGCCGGGCGGGGTGTTCCGGATCGCCCGGCGGGTGGCCAAGGACCGGGTGATCTCCACCGTGGATCCCGAGGCCCGGCACGGACACAAAACCTCGGCGAAGGGTTTCGACGGGTACAAGGGTCACGTCGCCGCCGACCCGGACAGCGAGATCATCACCGCGACCGAGGTGTCCGCGGGTCACCAGGGCGATGCGCAGAGCGCCGCCGACCTGATCGGCGACCTGCTGCCCGAACCCGGGCAGGCCGAGACCGGGCAGGCCGAGACCGGGCAGGCCGAGACCGGGCAGGAACGGCCTGCCGTCTACGGGGACGCCGCTTACGGCGCCGGGGAGTTCCTCGGACAGTTGGACGACGCCGGTATTGAGGCCATGGTCAAGACACAGCCGCCGACCAATACGGGCGGCCGGTTCACCAAGGACGCCTTCGACATCGACCTGAACAACGACACGGTGACCTGCCCGAACCAGCAGGTCGCCCCGATCCGCCGGAACTCCGACGGTGACGGCACCGCCAATTTCGGCGCGGCCTGCGCCGGCTGCCCCCTGGCCGCGCAGTGCACCCCGTCGCAATCCGGACGGAAGATCACGGTCAGCCGCCACGAGCGGCTGCTGGCCCGGGCACGAGCCGCCCACACCGATCCCGATCGACGCGCCGACTACCGGGCCACCCGACCCAAGATCGAACGCAAACTCGCCCACCTGATGCGACACCGCCACGGCGGCCGACAAGCCCGGATGCGCGGCCGCACCAAAATCGCCGCCGACTTCAAACTCCTCGCCGCCGCCGCCAACCTCGCCCGGCTCAGCGTGCTCGCCATCCGCTCGACCGGGCCCGGAACCTGGGTTGCCGCAGCCCGATGACCCGCCAGCAGGCACGACACCCGCACCCACCACGACATCCTGACCCCGCCGAACCCCTGCACGGAGCTCCCCGCCCGACCAAGACCGGATTTCGCCCGCGCCGGCCGCCGAGCGACAGCCCCGCAGAGACGGACTGAGCGGGCTGCACCACCCCGGTTCCAGCCCCCAACACCTCACTTAACACCAGCCACCTAGAAGCCCAGGAAGGTCCACCCCGATGCCCTTGAACGTCCTGCTCGTCGGTGCGATGTACCACCCCGAGGCCGAGGCGCTGTTGGCGGAACACTTCACGGTGACCCGGATCGAGCCCGAGGAACTGCTCAGCCGCCCCGGCGCGCTGCGGGCGGCACACGGCCTGGCCGTCCGCTATCCCGCGCAGATCACTACCGAGGTCTTCAACGCCGCGCCGGAGCTGATCGCCGTGCTCTCCAGCGGTCGCGGCGTCGACAACATCGACATCCCGGCGGCGAGCAAGGCGGGCGTTGTCGTGGCCAACAACCCGGGCCTGGGCGGCAAGCCCGTCTCCGAGCACGCCCTCGGGCTCCTGCTCATGATCACCCGGGATCTGAACGCCGTGCAGCGCGACGGCATCGCCGGCGCGTGGGACAAGCGGCTGACCACCCGGCGCGTCGAGCTGACCGGCGGCACGCTGGGCATCATCGGCTGCGGCAACGTGGGTGGGTGGATGGCCCGGCGGGCGTCCGCCGGTTTCGGCATGCGGGTACTCGCGTACGACCCGTACGTCTCGGCCGAGCAGGTCGCCGAGGTCGGGGCGACCAAGGTGGAACGGTTGGCCGAGTTGCTGGCCGCAGCCGACTTCGTCACGTGCCACCCCGAGCTCAACGAGGAGACCGACGGCATGTTCGACGACGACACGTTCGCCCTGATGAAGCCGGGGGCGTACTTCCTCAACACCTCACGCGGCGGTGTCGTGCGTACCGACGCGCTGGTCCGCGCGCTGCGTTCCGGGCACCTGAGCGCCGCCGCCTTGGACGTCTACGACCAGGAGCCGCCGCCGGCCGGCAGTCCCCTGCTGGAGCTCGACAATCTGGTGCTCAGCGCGCATGTCGCCGACTTCACCGTGCAGACCAAGCACGCCCTGGCGATGTCGGCCGCCCAACAGCTCGTCACCGCGCTGAACGGCGCAGCGCCCCCGCACCCGCTGAACCCGGAGGCATGGGATCGCGCGGCAGCCCGCCGATCGTCCATCCTGGAGGCACGGGAAGTCCTGGAGGCCCGGGGAGTCCTGGAGGCCCAGGGAACGGCTCCGGAACGGAGGGAGACGCGGTGATCTCGACAGTTGTCGGCCTGAACTGGGGCGACGAAGGCAAAGGCCGCATGGTCGACTATCTGTCCGCCGGTGCGAACATCGTCGGCCGCTACCACGGCGGGGGCAACGCCGGTCACACCATCCACGTCGCGGAGGGCCGGTTCACCCTGCACCACCTGCCGAGCAGCGTGTTCCAGCCGGGCGTGCGCAACCTGCTGGGACCGGGCATGGTGGCCGACATCGACGGGATCCTGGCGGAGATCTCGCTCGTCACCAAGCATGGCGTCATTCCGGAGAACATCCTGCTGTCGGATCGGGCCGCGATCTGCTTCCCGTTCCACCGGGACCTGGATGCCGCCGAGGAACACCGGCTCGGCCTCGACCAGTACGGCTCGACGAAGATGGGCATCTCACCCGCGTACGGCGACCGGGTCATGAAGAAGACGCTGCTGGTCCGGGAGCTGTTCCAGACCCGGCACCTGGCCGACCGGCTGTCGTCGGTCCTCGGCTGGGCGAATGCGAGGCTGGAACACATCTACGGGAGTGCGCCGCTGCAACCGGCCGACGTGCGGCGGTGGATCGCCCAGGTGCGCGACCAGATCGAGCCGTTCGTCACCGACACCACCGCGGTCCTGCGGGCGGCCGAGGCCGACGGGCAGACCGTTCTCGCCGAGGGCCAGCTCGGCGCGTTGCGCGACATCTACTTCGGCATCTACCCGTTCTCGACCTCGTCCGCGTGCCTGGCATCGCATGCGCCGGTGGGGCTGGGCGTGCCGTGGGCGCGGGTGAACCACACGGTCGGCGTGACCAAGGCGTTCTCCAGTTGCGTCGGGGCCGGGCCGTTCGTCACCGAGTACGAGCCGGAGCTGGCGGACTCGCTGCGGGAACGCTGGGGCGAGTACGGCGCCACCACCGGGCGCCCGCGCCGGCTGGGGCACTTCGACGCGGTGGCGACCCGCTACGGCGTGCTCATGCAGGGGGCCGACGAGGTGGCGCTGACCAACCTGGACCAGCTCACCGGCGTCGGTGACCTGCAGATCTGCGTCGCCTACCGGCAGGGGGACCGGACGACCCGGGAGTTCGACCCCGCCCCGGTCACGCTCGGCGAGTCGGCACCCTGCTACGAGCACTTCGCCGGCTGGGACGAGGACATCTCCGGGGTACGCGACTTCGCCGGGCTGCCCCAGGCGGCGCAGGCGTACGTGTCGGCGATCGAGTCCCTGCTCGGCGTCCCCGTGCGGTACGTCTCCGTCGGCGCCCAGCGCGACGCCCTGATCACCCGCTGATCGCACCAGGAGGAGAGACATGCTGGCCGTACTGGCAGTCAGCGACAAGCGCAACGTCGAGGAGTTGGCCACCGGCCTGCTCGGGCTCGGCTGGAACGTGGTGGCCACGGACGGCACGCGTGCCGTGCTGCGAGAGCGCGGGATCACCGTGCGGGCGGTGTCCGAACTCGCCGGTGTCCCGACCCTGCTGGGCGGGCGGGTCAAGACCCTGACGGTGTCGCTGATGGGCGGCATCCTGGCACGGGACGAACCCGGTGACCTCGCGGAGGTCGAGCAGCACGGCATCCAGCGCGTCGACCTGGTGTGCTGCAACTACTACCGGCTGCCGGAGCCGCAGCAGAACCTGCCGTTCGAACGGTTCCGCGAGCTGATCGACGTCGGTGGTCCCGCCATGCTGCGGGCGGCGGCCAAGAACTGCGCGCACGTGATCCCCCTCAGCGACCCGGACGACTACGCCGGTGTGCTGAAGGCGCTGGCCGAGGGCGGTGTGGACGGCGCCCGACGGCTGAGCCTGGCACGGCGGGCGTTCGACATCAGCGCCGCCTACGACGCGGCGGTGGCCCGGTTGCTCGCCGGAGCGGTCGATGGGTGAGCCGGTCCTGGTCGGCACGGTGACGTTGGATCTGCTGCACGAGGGGCCGATCGGGGCCGGCCGGTCACCGGTCGTGCTGCGCTGGGGCGGCGTCATGAACAACATGGCGTGCGCCCTCGGCATGCGCGGCGCCGATCCCGCCCTGGTCACGGCGTCCTACACCGGTGAGCTGGCCGGTGCGGTCGGTGCGCACCTGGCGGACAATCAGGTGCGCTGGACACCGCTGCCGGCCACCTCGTCCCTGCCGGTGTTCCACGCCGAACTCGCCAGCGGCTCGGTGCAGCACAAGGTCTTCCTCGCCGACAACGCCATGACGGCGCTGACGCCGGCCGGGCTCGGCGCGCAGCCGTCCCTGTTCGACGGGGCCGGCGTCGTCGTGGCCGGCACGGACGCCGAGGAGGGGACGCTGGCGTGGCTGGCCGACGCCGCGCGGGCGCGCGCCGTGCCGTTCTGGATGTTGTCGGCGGACCCGACCGAGGTGAGCAAACTGCAGCCGCACGGGCGTACGGCGGACCTGGTGGCGCTGAACCTGGCGGAGTTGTCCCGCTGGGCCGGTCGTCCACCGACCGGCCGTGCGGACATCGCCGGGGTGGCCCGCGAGCTGGTGGCTCCCGGTGGTCGGTGCCTGGTGACGCTCGGCTCCGAGGGTGCCCTGCTGGTGGCCGCCGGCGACGAAATGCTGTTCCAGCCGGCCCCGGCGATCGACAACCCGTCGCTGACCGTGGGGGCCGGGGACGTGATGCTGGGCTGCTTACTGGCGGCGCGGCTGACCGGGGCCGGCTGGGCGGCGGCGCTCGCGCAGGCGTCCGCGTTCACCGGCGTCTTCCTGCGGGGGCTGGCGTCGGCCCGGAACCCTTACCACGTGCTGCGGGGCCCGGTACCGCAGGCAGCCGCCGGGATCGCCCGGACGCCGGCGGCCCGCTGACGTCAGCAGGCTCGCCCTCCGCCGCGCCGCCTGCGCGGCGGAATCAGGTCAACAGTTCGCGACGATCATCGGTCAGCTCGTGCTGGTGCTGTCGAAGCTCAGGCCGCTGGAGCCCTCGCCCCGGCCCGGGCCCTTGCGCCGGCCGCGCCACAGGTGGGTGCGACCGTCCAGCGACCGGCCGTACGTCCAGAGCCGGCGCACCCGGGCCCCGGACCTCGGCACCTCCTCGTCGAAGATGTTCAGCACCGTTCCCGGCTCGAGGAGCTGCCCGGCCGGGCGGATGGACGCGCCGCCGGCCTGGTCGCGCATGGCGCCGCGGGCCAGCCAGCGCAGGCGTACGGCACCGGCGCTGTCACGGTCGAACTTGGGCAGCAACGGGATCCAGTTGCGCGGCACGGCAGTCTGCAACAGATAGCGGCGCATCGCGTCCTCGTCGACCGAGGGCTGCTCGGCCCGCCGGGTCACCTCTTCTTCGTGCCGGTCGACCGCCCGGCCGGTGCGGCTCTCGACGGTCTTCTCGACCGCCCAGGCCATGTTGGCCAGTTCGTCGCGCAGCAGCACGACGTCTTCGATCGGGGCCGACTCGACCGTGGTCGGCAGCGTGTCGAGCAGCAGCATGGAGTTGCCGGCGTCGGCCGTGCCGTCCTCGCGAGTCAACTCGAACATGCGCCAGTCGGTGCCCGAGCCGTTGCCGAACGGGGCGAGCGTGCTCGCCACCCCGAACGAGTCGGTCACGGTCACCGAACCCAGCGTCAGTAGCGAACCGACCGGCATGGCGTCGAGCGGCACGGTGAACCAGTCGTTGCCGAACACCGTGGCGAATTCGACCAGGACCAGCTTCAGCAGCTCGCTGGGCTCGGCCGCGACCGAGCCGAAGTCGGTCACTCTGTCTTCGAGCTCCCACCAGCGAGGCACCGGCATGCCGGGAAAGCTGACCGCGTTGGGCACGGCCGCGCGGGTGAAGGCCGCCGGGCGCCGGTCGGGGCGCGGCGCCCCGAGCGAGACCCCGGCTCCGGGCGTACGCCGAACGAACGAATACCAGTCGAGATGACCGCCGTCGTGCTCGGGAGCGGCGATCACCACGTCGCCCGAGCCGGCCGTGAACGAATATTCCATCCGCTGCCGGTCCCAGCCCGAGCCGGCTGAGCCGAGCGGTCCGCTGAACAGGTCGGCGCACCAGTCGTACCACCGGCGCAGCGCGAAGATCACCTCGTCGCGGTCGCGGTCGTCGATCGGCGGCCGCCGGGGCAGCCTGGGCCGCGATTCCAGCACCGGCTGGAAGTCGGCATAGATGCGCGCGCCGTCCGGGGCCCGGCCCGCGGTGACGGTCAGGAAGCGCAGGCTCTCGGCGTCCAGCGCGGCCCCGGCCGGCGGCTTGCGCAACGGATACTCGTCCAGGAAGCGGGAGCGGTAGTCGCGGCCGCGGGGCCCGTCGTCGAGCGCGGCGTCGATCAGCCGCATCAGGTGCAGCCCCGACTCGGCGGCCAGGCGCAGGTCGGTGAAGGTCGGAGTGGACTGCGCGGGAGCCGGGATCACCGCCTCGCGCTCCACCACGGCCTCGAGCGGGGTACCGGCGGGAACGTCGCCCGCCTGCCCGCCCCGCGGCCGCCAGCGGGCCAGCGGGGTCGCCGTGCCCTCGACCCGCGCGGTCACCGGTGACCCGGCGTCGGTTCCCTGCAGCTCGAGCATCTGCCACTGCCGACCGAGCAGCCACAACGGGTCGTAGACCTGGGCCTGGAGGCCCTGTTGCAGGCCCAGCTGGAGGTCGCTGGTGCGCGCGTGCGGCTCGAGCCTGGTCCAGCTCGTGATCGAGGCGCGGCTCTCGATCAGGATGCGGCTGTGCTGGTCGGCCACGTTCGCGCCCCACTCGCTGGTCACCACCACGTCGCGCGGCCCGGTGGTGCGCAGGCCGGGCAGGTCGGGCAGCTGGGCGCGGATCTCGGTGTCGGTCCAGGAGAGCACCGCGGGGACGGTCGTGTTGCCCGGCGCGTTCGGATCGGCTGTGGCATAGACGGCCACCAGCGCGAGGTGGCCGCCGGCCTGGGGGCCGAACGCCCGGCCCTGGATGGTGACCGTGCCGGCCGGCGACGGGCTGGCCGGCACCACGGCCTCGATCTTGGGCAGCTCGCCGAGCAGGAACGGTTCCTGGTCGCTGCGCCCCCAGCCGGTCGAGACGGCGAGCGTACGCGACCCGGCGCCACCCAGTGACTCGGCCGACGGCACCCGGACGACGATCGACTGCGGGCCCCAGGCGTCGATCACCGCGGCCACGTCGCGCGGGCCCGGCGCCTGGAACAGCACAACCGACGCCGCCGTAAGCCGCCCGAACCGGTGACCGGTGAGAGTGATGGCATCGCCGCCGAGGCCGCGCGCGGGCTGCACCGCGGTGACCGCCGGCGGCGCCTCCTCCTCGAGCACGAACAGCACGCCTCCGCTGTCGCCGTCGTCGCTGTGCACGGTGACTTCGAGCGGGCCGCCGGAGCCGAACGTGGCCAGCGCCGGCACCCGCACCTGGATGGCCGTCGCGGTCCAGCTCACCAGCTCGGCCGGGACGGGGGCGGCGCCCACGACGGGGACCCGGAACCGCACGGCGGACCCATCGGTGCGGGCGCCGAACGACGCCCCGGCCAGGGTGAGCGTCGTGGCCGCTCGGGCCGACGCCGGGGTGACGGAGTCGAGCCGTGGCGCGTCGGGCATGTCGTGGTCCCTTCAGAATCGCTGCTCAGGCCAGCGGGGCGCCGCGGCCGGTCAAAAAGTCGGTGGCCGCGGTGACGCCCTTGGCGTTGAAGGCCAGATAGGTGGCCGGCAGGAAGTGGCCGGCCGCCTGGAGCGCGTCGAGGTCGACCATCCGCACCTTCGCCAGTTCGAGGGTGTCGTTGATCGTGGCCAGCAGGGTTTCCAGCGTCCAGTCGACGCCGGGGCGCGGCGGCACGCCCAGCACGATCGCCTGCGGCGGGGTGGCGTTGGGCTGGTCGTAATGCAGGGCCAGGCCGGTGGTCTTGGCCAGCGCCGGGAGCACCTCGGTGTACTGGTCGACCAGCAGGCCGGCGAACGTGCGGTTCGGGTTCAGCCGGCCGAGCGGCTGACAGGCCACTAGCGACACGACCCCCTTGGGCGGGACACCGTTCTCGAACGGCAGCCCGAGCCAGCGGTCACCCGGCACGGTCGGCAGCTGGGCCACCCTCAGCCGCACCGGATCGGCGCCACCGAGGGCGTCGGCATAGAGCAGCAGGTCGCCGAGCCGCCGTGCTCCGTCGTGGACCCGGGTGAGCCGTTGCAGCCATTCGGTGAGCGCGAACGCGTCGCCGTCGCGCAACGAGTCGTCGGCTCGGAACCCGACGTCGAGCTGGGCCGGGTCGTTCGTCGGCGGCGCCGCATAGCGGGGCAGGGCCACGAATCCGGGCCCGAACACGGCCCGCAGCCGGGCCAGCGCGTATTCGACGCGGCCGACAGTGTCGGTCGCCTCCGGTGACGTCAGCCGGTTGAGCGCGTCGATCCGGCGGCGCAGCTCGGCCTGGACGACCTTGCCCTGGGTGGACAGGTCGGAGCGGTCGGCCGCCGTGTCGCCGAAGGCCGACAGCGGCACGGCGCCGGGCACCCCGAAGGCGAGCGCGGCGAGCAGCGCGGCCCGCAGAGGCTCGCTCACGGGGGTGGCCACGGCCAGGCCGAGAGCCGTGTCGGCAGCCCGCAGCGCGGTGTCGGCGGCCACGGCGCGGCCCTCCAGTTCGGGCAGGTCGACCGCCGCCGTCCCGGTCCCGGTGGGCAGCGCCAGGTCGTCCGGGGTGACCGGCCGGGCGGCCGTGCAGCTCTCGCGGATCGCGCGGGCCAACTCGGCCACCTCGAGCAGGCCGAGGCGGTCGTCGGCGGGCCGGTCGCCGACCACTCGGACCGTGGCCCCCAGCGGCACGTTGTTCGGCCGGGTGCGTACGGCGTCATAAACGATGCGCTGCTCGAGCTCGGACAGCCCGGTCGACTCGTTGGCCACGGCCGCATAGACCACGTCGAGCGGGCACAGCTCGGGCCGGAGCTGGTCGAGCCGGCGCTCGTCCTCGTCGAGCAGGTGGCCGTCGTCCGGGTCGAGATAACGCACCCGGTAGCGGATGCGGCGCGGGTCGCCCAGCCACTGGCCGGCCATCGCGTCGAGCCGGGGCTCGGCCGCCGCGCGCCGCCGGGGCCGGTGGTCGCCGTCGGTATCCCACTCGGATGCCGGACCGGCGTCGCCGGGCAGCAGCACGGTCAGCCGGTGGGTCACCGCCGCCCCCGAGTGCGGGGTGTCGATCGCCTCGAGGTCGGGCAGCGACCCGGCCGGCTGGGCGGCCGCGCGCAGGGCGGCCGCGGCCCGTTCGGCGTTGCCCCGCCCGAGCTGATAGACCCCCTCGGTGAGCAGGATGTCGCCGAGCGCGTCGACCGAGTCGTCCAGCTCCTCGAGCACCGCCTGGAGCGGGGCCTGGGCGCCCTGTCCGGGCCAGTCGGCC
>Ga0247781_1000168_pt1 | contig 19691 bp, 9 predicted proteins | sample UWRJL184509B5_FD_179922 | JGI IMG/M metagenome (GOLD analysis project Ga0247781, IMG submission 179922) | Plant litter microbial communities from Arlington Agricultural Research Station in Wisconsin, United States - UWRJ-L184-509B-5 | ecosystem: Environmental > Terrestrial > Plant litter >...
GGCTCATCGACCACGCCAGCGCGCCGATAACAAACAGCCCCCCCGTCTTGAGCCTGGCTCACTTGAGAAAGCGCCAGGCCGAAGGATTGGCTCTCGAAGCGACCAGGCTTTTCGCTCACACTAAGTATCAGAACCAGAAACTCAGCTCCCTTGCCTAGCAAGTCCCACGGGAACCACCCAGAGTCATTCCAGGGGTCATCTGCTTTGAGGAGGACATTCCTAGCCCCCACTCTCAGCTTGAAACAATGGCTGTCAAGTTTTTCTTCCACTGTTGCGGAGATGCAGGGGCCCTCAATGACTAAGGTGGCTGTTGTTGGGTCTCCATATGGGTTGACGCCCTCCACAACAACATTGTGGGAGATGACCCTAGCCGTTTTGTGAGCTGGCTGGCTAGCGAATTCGACTGGACCAGGTACAGATATCCAGGACCACGATGGGATTCGACGGTGCTTAAGCAGACCACGGCACATCTCGGGTTTGTCCAAGTCGGTCGAATGTATCCAATCAAGTTGCTCCGGCAGCTGCTCAAGCCACAAACCAGACAGATAAGTCCAGTTGTGCGTGCTTCCGAATCGCCTAGCGATCCCCGACAAAGCAGGGAGCCAGTCTCTCTCATCTGTAAGCTTTTTGGCTCGGTATTCCGTAACGATGTCTTTCCAGTCCATGCCAAAGACCCGTTGGCCGCGCGATTTCACGTCGCTCCACTGTCGTTCATCGATTCGACACTCGCAAGAAAGCGCTTCTTTGCATTCCCAAACCAGTTCGTAATCGGTGAAGTGTAGGAGCCTGCGGGAACACAGGCGTTCTTGATAAACCCACCCTCTTTCGATGAGGGGAAACCCGTCCGCGTTGCTATTAGCCTTCAGCTTTTGGTCGTTGGTGAGGCTGAGATAGAACGGGTGTTGCCCGTTAACCCGTAGCCGCTCTGCAGACTTTTCTCCTTCAGGCCTCCACCCCGTCACCATGCTTGGAGGTACTTTGGCGAAGATACCCCGCTTCGGGTCCGTATTGCTTGATAAAGCCGAAATCGTGACCGCAGCATTCTCGTTTATGGTGTCCATCTCGAGAACTTGCTCAGCCCAGTTGTCCGGATCGTCTTGACAGATGCAAAAACAGTCTATCCAAATGTACTTGAAACCAAGACGATAAGTAATTTCCACAGCATCACGCACCAGGGGGTAAACTCTGTCGTCTGGGATTCCGGTTTCGTAAGCAGTTTCCCGGTCGCGAGTAAGGCTCGAAACCTCTGTGGCCTGGCTCCAGCGGTGGCTCAAACAGACGTACTGCTGCGGTGGAAGGATCCTCGCATCTTTCAGAAGACGGATCCTTAAAAGCGGACCCTTATCGATGACAAGTAGACGCTTTGGCATCCTCGGACCGCCACATTCCAATCCCAACGTAATGCCTGCACACAGTTTATGCCCCTCAAGGCATCTCTTTAACCAAATTTTTGCTTTCTTCAGGGCCGCCTTGCTCCTTGTGTTGCCAGTGGGGAACCCTCCTAGTTCCATTTGAGGACGGCCATCGTCGGGCAGTGGGCGGTCGTCGAGTTGAAGCGGAGAGTTTTCCAGCAGAAATTCCTGAACCTCTGGGAGAAGAGCATCTTTAAAGGTTGTGCGTGGCCGGGGCGGGCACTGCATCATCTTGCGGGCCAGTGTCTTAGCAGTTTGGTAGTAGGTAGGTGAACCCAGATTGAGAGCTCATTGCAAACATGACCCCTCTGACGGTTGGGTAGCAATGTCAAAACCAGGCGTTGACTCACGTGTCATGCGAGCGTTGCATTAGGGGTATGATTGGGTAGATTTCTTGCCTCTACGACGGGTTATACATAGCCCAATCGATACGCCAAACCAACTTTTAGTGCAGGGGAGCTGACAAATCTTTTCATGGCATTTTGACGTTCGATCCTATTATCCCAGGCGGCCAGTCGCACGCACAGATGTGTACCGCCAGAAAGCTGCTTGCATTTGCGCCGAGGATATCCGTTCTCAAGGCTCAACGAACGCCTTCGATGTCACGTTCCTGGTGGCTGATGACAGGTTGCTTGGCGACTGTATTCGGCCACTTGTCCCACCACTGCGTAAGGGCGTGGCTGTCTTCGCGAATGGCTTGGTACGCATGTTGATCCAGACGAAGGGTGCAGAGAACTGCCTTGTGCACCACCTCTTTGTTAGCACCTTCTCCGAACGGTCCATCTACGCCCTCGAGTTCGACGATGCCACCCTCGCCATGACACTGACAGCCAACATCTCCGCATCGGACACGCACACATGGATCACACTCTCGCACGAGCGCAAGGCCCTGTACAGCAGCGGCATTGGCTCTGGCGCGTGGTATTCTTTCACTGCCCACAATTCTTTCTCTCTACCCCCCTCGGCAGCCATTCCCCTAAAGGGTAACTACATCTCCCCCTTACCCGGACCCAACACCGACAATGGGCCCTCCGGCCTGCACTCCGTCGCCGCATCAACACCACCCTACGCCGTGTACGGCGCCGGTCCCACCTGCGGGAGCGTCATTCGCGTCGATCCCGCCACGGGGGCCCTAGTTTCGGTCGCGCAGGACATCCCCTACATGTCAACAACCTCCGGGCTCAACACCACTCTAATGCACGGCATGGTTCTCTCCTCCTCCGGACGCTTCCTCTACGCCGTCGACACCCGAGGCAAGTCCATCTGGACTTATTCCGTGTACAATACCACCAGCGAGCTCGGCCTCGTAGATGCGATTCCGGGTCGGCACGCGGCGACGCATCCGAAGGGAGGGTACCTATGTGTTGCGCTCGAGGGGGCGAATGTGCTCGCGCAGTATAGGGTGGACGGGAAGACGGGACACCTCGAGAGGGGTGGATAGCGTACCCGTTCATTAAGTAGGGATTGAATCTCTTGGCGTACTGGTCTGATGAGGTGATGGTTTCGGCTAAGTTAGGTGGGGGGGTAGCTGAACGGCACTGATCTAGAACATTCTGTATAAGCGGGGCCACAACCAACACCCCAAACAAAAAACGGCAAATCCTTCTATTCTACAAAACTTCAATACAATCTTCGATATCCCCTGAATCTTCTGCTTCTTCCGTATCTTCCGACTCCTCTACAGGACGTCCCACAGCTCTCTAAGCCTCACGAATAGTCTAGATATTCGCAAAGGTCGTATTTGGATCTTCTTAGACCTTCTTCCTCTTCCAGGCCCTTATCTCTTCAAGGTAGTGCTCTAGACTTTCGATCTTTCGTTTACTAATAGCTAGTTTAAAGGCTTATTCATCCAAAGGCTTACTAACTTTCCTAAGGAAGAGCCTGTCCCTTAACATTACCTTAATAATATATATAAACTCCCTTACCTACGTTACGAAATTACTCGCCTTTTTAAAAGTCCTTTATTATACCTAATTATCTTTATAATCCTTAAAAATTAATATACAAAGCGTGTAGACCTCTAGAGTAACTTATATAGCCTTAAGAGTATATAAGGTATTAGAATTTTTAAGGAGGAGTGAACTTATCAGGAGCTTCTTTACATTTAGGAGCTAAAGGCCAGATATTAACCATCTAGACCTAACATTACTTTAAGTAACTGTTTCCGTATGTGAAATCTAGTAATACTTTAGAAAGGTATGTTTTCTAATAACAGATAAGTCGTTAAAGGCATTAGTAAGAAGATCTTTAAGCTGTTTACAATAAATATGTTTTAAAGGGTTAAATATAGCTAAATCTAAAGGCTAAAAGACGTAAGAGGTTGTGACGACCTTGCAGGCCGCCACCTGGGCCGGCGCGGCCCGACGAACTCCCTGCAGAAAGAACAGTGCGGGAAAGCAGTGCACACGGCGCTGCGCACTGGGCCAGGGGTGTAAAGACCCGAAGCTCCTACGACCAGTAAGAAGAGTCTCTGTGCTAAGACTCGTCTCCGACGTCAGAGACCTGCAGGGTTACTAAGTAGAAGGTCTCTGTAGAGTTTCCCTTTAAAGGGCAAAGAGATACAACTGTCGCGCATTACCACTGCACTAAAAAGCATGGAACGTTCACTACTCTGACAGATGGTAATTGCTGTCATATCTGACACACCCCCTCAGCTCTAGAGCTATTCAGGGTTTAGAGCTGGAGAATTCTATCTCTTGGAGGCAACCAAGCTCCATTTATGCCCGCACCTGGACTCGAACTCATGAGGTCTTGGCGCTTACGCCGGGTGGCAAATTCTGGAAACGGCAAGCTAATAGAGGCACTGAGACTCTTAATTGTCGGAAGCGCGGCACTCTGGATTCTGTGGAATTGTAAGGGTTGCAACTGCGTGATTGTATTGCTTGTGTTCTCTCTCTGTTTTTCTGGCTCTGGCTGGAAGCCAGAGGCTTCTTTATAGACTATTCTGCAGGATTCAGGTTTCGTCACTCTGGTGGCTAAGGCTCACTGGCGTACTAGCAGTGCTAGGTATCTAGTCAGCTCCGCTGACTAAATGCCCAGGGCCTCTGAACCCCCTTCTTTCTGACATACCCCCTCAGATCCAACAGGGCTTAGGTCTGGACCTTATTATTCTGAATTACAGTCTTTCTTTCAACAACAGCTCCTATAGCACAATGGTAATGCATTTCACTCCTTTGTGGAAAGGTTGAGGGTTCGATTCCTTCCAACAGCATCTCTGCATCTTAATTCATAGGAGAAACCCTAATATCAAAGTGCAGATAACTTTTATTTTAGCTCTGTGACCCCTATTTGCTAAAGGAACCGTTAGTGGAGTGGAAAATTCAGGGCTTTAGTTAAGCCGTCAGCCGTCATACTGTTTGAAGGTGTGAATTCGATTTTTATCGTTTTATTACTTACCTCCTAGCGAAGCTAATAGTTATAAATATCTATATACTAGAGTTTAGTCTGTAGAGTAGCTATTTCAGCTGTCACTAATCGAATAGTTTACTTATTATCATATTAAATAGTAATGTGGTAGTTATCCAGTTAAATAGTTAATTTGGCAAGTAGTTAGCTTATAAACAGGTCCTTTTTTATAGCTTATACTAAAGCTAAAAGCTTAGCTTCTGTAGTAGATATAGTGACAGTATCTTACTTATTAGCTCTCCAGTCTATTAGGCCACTAAACAGCTATATAGTATAAGCTTATAAGCTTTTTAATTAATAGAGTTATCAGCAAAGGAGGCATCGCTAGCTATAACAAAGTCGTCTTTACCCCCTAACTGTAAGGCTAGGTTCTAAGTGTTATGGAGGTAATGGAGCACTTAATCGGCTGCTCTGTAGTGTTTTAAACCAGGATTAGTATTAAATCTGACTAACCGTGAGGCTATAAAGGCTATATCTAACCTAATAATCACTGTAACGTATAGAATTGATTTAGTCTTTTGCTGGAAAGCCGTGACTAACTAAGGCTTAGCCTTCCTATCATATAGTAATAATTTAACTGTAGCTATTAGAATCTTAGCCTTTGTAGTCGCCTAAATAGTAGTTAGTGTGATAATCTTATTAAAATAAGCCGTCTGGGAAAGTTAAATTAAACCTTTAGTCTTATCTCTCAGAACCTTAATACTTAGGAACTACTGTAAGTTATTTCCACTAGTTACTTAGTACTTTTACTGCAGTTATAATACTAATGCTTGGGCTGTAGCTGTATCCTCTTTATAATAGCTAAAAACAATGTTATTAACGTAAAAGAAAATAAGAATACTGTTCCGAATCAGAATACAGGGCTTATATGAAATAACTTAGAATCCCAGAGCCTGTAAGGTAGTTATAAGTTCTTTTTACTAGAGTAATAGAGATTACTATAAGCTGTATAAGGCTTATTTAACTGCAGAATCTTCCTAAGGCTCTGGTAGCCTGTATATTACGACCTGCACCCGACACAGGCCTTGAGAGGACTGGCGTGGGTTAAGACAGAACGTATGGCAGGACGCCAACAGGTAAGGGGCGCTCCGAAGACGGCTTGTTGAGCTAGCACTCCTAGACGGGGGGTTCAATGTCACTGTAGGTCGTTGTCGCTATAATGCACAGAGGTGAGTCTGAACAGTAGGACATAAATGAATAATTGAATACTAGCGTGAGGAACCAGAGTCCCTCACGGTGGTTGTGGGCATAACTATAACTATCTATACTAATTAGCTAAGAGGTACTTTGTACCTTGATCACTGTGTTCACTTAGCACGAGGAGTGATCACAGTGATTAGAATGCCTCTGATCACTGTGATCACCGTGCTCTTGGCAAGATCAGAGTGATCACTCAACGATTGGTCGTAGGGGCTTTGGGTCTTTACACCCCTGGCCCAGTGCGTAGTACCGTGCGTACTGCCTTTCTGCACTGTCCCTTCTGTGGGGGATTCGTCGGGCCGCCCCGGCCCAAGTGACGGCCTGCAGGGTCGTCACACTGTAGGCATTTACATATAGATAATATCTTAAAGGATTACGTTAATAAAGGCGTTACCTGTCTTGTACTAGACTAATTTAAAGTTAAACTAAGCCGTAATAGCTATAACTGTACAGAAAGATCTAGCTGCAAGGGTGATTACGTAGGTTTCTTACGCAGTTAGCTTTTGCTAATTACCTCTAATAATAATTCTAGCCTTACACCCTTTAAAGGTGCTATTTAAGTTGTATTTATAAGTGTAAACCTACATACAGTCTAGGATTTATTAGCCTAGTGGCTGTTACTTACCTATCTTACTTTATGACTGCATCTGCATATAGCTCTGCAAGTAGTCTTTTTCGGCTTATAGAAACTGAGGTCCGAAGGGGTGGTTCTTTAGTTAATAATGTGATTTCAGCAGTAGAGGTAAATCTTAGCTGTAGAGCGAATGGAGGCCATTTAGCTATCTGGCTAGCTGTTAAATTACAGCCTTTATAATAGTCTAGCTATTATAGGTTTATACTGGTTGTAGTAGTTATCCTATAATAAAGGAAGCTATTTAAGGTTTAAATTCTATAGTGTTAGCTGTAGCTTTGTAGCTAGTTTATTAGATTGCTCCAGCTAGTAAGGCTGCTGCTGGTAAGAGAGAGGATATAGAATTCGGCTTAAATCTAAAGCATAGATATGGAAATTCTGCCAGTTCTTCTCCAGCCTCTTCTTAAGCCTCTTCTTTAACCTCCTCTTTAATTAAATAGACTTCTTCGTCTTCCTGTATTACAAAACGTTGTAAACACTCCAAATCTGGCTCGTCTAGAGTAAAGAGGGTTTATTATAATTTATCCAGCAGTACTTGCAAATAATCAGCTTTCAGGGCCTTAATGTCACTACTGAAAAGATCTTTTTCGTTAAAAATAACGTCTCTAATGTTAATAATCTTATTAGCTAATAAGTTCCAGATCTTAAAATTGCTGGCGTCGCTTCGTTCGTCATTCCGCGACAGCCCTTCGCTGCGCTACAGGGCGCTCCATTCCTCACTTTCGCTCCTGGCAATTTTAGCATAGGGTATTAAGCTTATTTAAATAAGTGCAGCGAACAAAGCGATAGAAACCTGTCCGGAGGCCAATACATCTATTTAAAGAGATAAAGAAATAATTAAAAATAAATTTTACTTTTTAAAGCTTTATTTTTTAAGATTTAAAGATGTGGAACGTTTTTAGCTGAGGAACGAGGGGCTTAGGAGCAGTGGAAGTGCAGTTGCAAAGTGACTTGATTTAGTAGAAAAGGGGAGTGTAAAGCACTCCCCAGTTATATATAAATGGAAGCTCCCTGTGTGTGGGGAGAGCACATGATCCAAGGCCCCTACGCTTTAGGTAAGCCTGGAGCGGTAAGGCGCCTGCGTGCCTGAGCGCTAAGAACTGCCGCTACAGTTTGACACACCCCCCAGGTGCTTAGAACGCAGTTCTAAGCGCCTGAACGTTCGAAAAGAAGTTCGCTATAGATAGAAAATAATAAGGTCTAGAGGCTATTTAAGCCTGTAACTTCCTAAATTATACCGCTTAAGTTAGTACATGGTTGCGTTTTCAGCACACACTAAACTTAAAACAGTAAGCTTATACAGTGGTCTAAGCTTCTTAACTCCATGCTAAGAGCTCGTAATCTTTCCCTATTTATTTACTTTCTTTAGGTAAATATAAAAAATTAAAAACACCACTATTCTTACCCCCTGCTTCCAGCCATTATAATTAACGTAAAGACCACAGGCTTACACTTTAAGAAAACGTAAGTCCTGTTCCTTCTACTTAAAAAAACTATCGTTTCTACTTACTAACTTACTCTTACACTTTCTAGATCTTATTAAAAGCGTAATTAATCTTATCTGTAAGTATTTCCACCACTCTTTCTTTTACTTTAATTCTAACTAATTACAGTTAAAAGCTTCTTAATAAGTAAAAAGTACTTATAATGTAAGTTTCGCTTATTTTTATTATTTAAGAGCAGTGGTTAACTTTAATTTAAGTGCTAAGAAGCCTACACCCCGTACCTGCACTTTAACCCCATTACCTAAGCCGTTTAACTTAATCTTACCTGCTTACTTACCCTCCCATTAAAAGGAGGATAAGGATAAGGATAAGGAGGAGGAGGAGCCTCTTATAACTCCTTATCACTCTGCTTATAATGTAGCTAGTCTGTAAACCCTTATATAAGCTACTCTTTTCTTCTTAACAAATGCTTAACTTACTAACTTTAAAATCAGTAAATCGGCTTAATCACTTACTTGCCGCACCCCTAAGTCCCCACACCCCACCCTTACTAATAAGCGTGGTGAGGCTTACCTTAAGTGCCTTAAGAGCGCTATCGCTAGTAATAACGATAGCCGCTATTTTAACTATACGGGCGTTTTGGCTCGCTATACTTACTGTGTAAGCAAATACTCCTGTGTAAAGGTGTATGTTCTTTACAGACTTATTTACATGCTCCACTAACCTGCCGTTCAGTCCTTTCTTAATAAAGCCCTTCGCTAAGAAGTTCCTTACTACTGTAGCGGCTAGTGCGTTAGCTTCTGTAAGTACAGTATATTCTATAAGCTGTTCTATTCTAACTACTTATATCAGGAGCTTAAGAAACAGAGGGTGGTGCTGCGTATGCTCCTCACGGAGCCTTTAGCTCTATAAAGTAAAGAGGAGTTAGTTAAGGGTGCTGTTATTAGTGGTGTAGGGAGCTCTAGCTCTCTTAAAGAGCAGGCTATAGCCCTAATTAGTAAGCTTATCAATCTGGCAAGCTGCGCTTAAGTATACTGTCTGGCTACCTGTCGTTTTTATTTTATTATTTATTATACCTTTAGGTGCAGATACGCTATCACACGCAGAGACTGTAAAAGCAGTGCTCCTTTAATCTTTCAGCTTCCTTATAACAGTTCCTTTACTCTTATAACTAATGTAACTAATATCCTTTAACTTCACAAACGTTATAAAATGCTTAAAGCGCTGTTAAAAGAGTAGTTTAATAAGTTTATTAGTTAGCATCTATTACGTAAGTAGATATATAACTTTAAATAAGCCTTTCACGTGCTCCTGGCAAGCCTATATATTATAGATATCGACGTGCCAGAGCCTAATGTTTACTCTCTTATTCTCTCTAACTATTAGCCGTATCGTTTGCTGGTTATTACAGAAGATCCTTTATACTAAGCTAAGCTTATAGGTAATGTCTGCCACAAGCCTCTTAAACGCTATTATTTCCTTAACTGCGTATATAAGTGTAAGCAGCTCGGCTTTAGTTAACGACGTTATAACCGTATGTTAGTAAGCAGCTCTCCAGTTAATTACGCTATTAAAAAGCATTATAATATACCCTTATAATAAGTAGTATATCTCTGTATTATTTATAAAAGAAACGTCGTTAATAATTATAAAAACCTCTTACCCTGCTCCTTTATACTTAATCCCCACATACTATAAACCGTACAGGTACTTAATTATCTGTTTTACTATAGTTAAGTACTCTGGGCTTAAGTTAACAAGAAACTATAAGAGGATAAAGGCTGAAAAGGTTACATTTAGTTAAATTATAATTACTATATATAAGATAAATCCTATAAGCTTTTAATACTCCTTAACTTCCACTTTTAACGCATTTCTTATATTCTTAAGGAGTTCTACACTAGGGAGGGGGATGTTTAAGAATATACCCTTTAAAAGGTTATACCGTTTAGCAATTTTCTTAATATATTAGTTATAGATTAGCTAAAGCTTTTATTTACCCTAGTCTTTAATCACCTAGATACTAATAAAGCTAGAGATCTCTCCCTTTTTATAGACTTTATACCGTATATAGAGCTCCTGTATAATTACTTTTACAGCTTTACAGTGCTCCTTTACAAATATTATAAGGTAATCGTCTATATAAAAAAGTATAAATATAATTTTACTCTCGTTAAACGTAAGGTATAGCTCCTTATTTAATAAGGTAAAGCTAAGCTTTTTTAATATTAATATAAACTCCTTATATTATAATAATAGTAAATCTTATAAGCTGTATAACGTTTATTTAAACTCGTAACAGAAGCCTTCTTCCTTAAAGCTATCTAGAAGCTTATATACTACTAGGGAGTCGTCATCTTACGTGGCGTATAAGAAGGCCTAGACTACATCAAACTACTAAACTTCCAGGTCTTATTAAACAGCGAACACTATTATTATCTTAAATAAGTAAGCAATTAAAGTCGCTATGTAAATGTTTTAGAATATATTAACCTCTTAAAAGTCACCTCTTACACAGATCTTAACTTTACACTTCTTAAGCGTGTTATCTTTATAAAACTTATAAGTAAACACCTATTTAAGTAGGAGTGGCTATAAGAGTGTTACAACGTACTTTATCTTATATTACGTTCCTTTATAAAGGAGGTGCTATATCTTAGCTTAATACGCCTCTTTAAACTTAGGGCTAAGTGTATAATTTTCAAGATCCCTTTAATACTTTAAAAGCTACAGTTTAAAGAGGTTATCTTTATAAAGGTAAGGTAAGCTTAAAGCTACGTTAAGCTTTACCTTTACTTAAAGTATTACCACTTAAAACACAGTATATAACGTCCTGTAAGCTTTACTCCCTTCTTTAACTACTGTTTATTAATTAAGTAAAAACGTTACGAAAAAGCCTATAAAGCTCTTATTGAAAATTAAGTAGTTAATCTTTACTTTATTATAAATCTGAATAGTAAATGTATAAATTATTAACCTAAGCAATTTAAGGGGAGCTAACTGCCCTTAAAATCTCCTACTTTATCTTAAAGTAGGAGGGTAATTAATTTATAAGTACGTGTTCTGTATTTCCAGCTTTATTACTATAATAATATCTTCAGTTAAATCTTTTAATAAGGTATCTTTATACTCCTTTAAAGCTTTATACTTAAAGGTTATAAACGTTTTATCGTAACTATCTTCCTGTAAGTAACCACTTTCCTTAAGATTTATACGTAACTTTACACTATTAGTAAAAGCTTTATTTAACTGTTTTAAAGTTTCTTATTATCTAAACCTTTACTTAAAAAGCTCCTTAATCTCTTTAAGCCTATTATAATTTATAGAAGGTGATTTAATACGTTCGCTAGTTAAGTAAAGGTATAAGCCTTAAGTTTAAAGCTAAGTTTTAACCTTTAACGTTAACTCTAGGGTTAAAAGTCTTAATTTAGTACTTATAAAGCTTTCCTTAAGCTCTGCAAACTTATCTTCAATCTGAAAAAGTGCTGTTCCGTCTCCAGATACACTTACCCCTAAGTTTTAACCTTTAAAAGCATCTTTATTATCAGATTTAGAAGTTAAAGTTTCGTTATTAGTAAATATAGGCGTAACGTTTAGGTTTAAAATATTAGTAAGAAGCTTAAGTATAAATAAAGTATCCTATATCTGCGGCTTAATTTTAATAAAACTAAGTAGCTATTAAGTAACTTACATTAACAGTACCTTTACTTCCTTACTCTCTTTCTTATAAAAGAGCTTCTTATTAAACATTACATTATATATCGTAAACACTGTTTTCAGTTATAAGCATTAAATACAGTAAATATTAAAAGTTACATATTTAACTAAGTACTTAATATACTCTTAAGGTTTAATCTTAAAACTAAACTTATCTTACTTTACCTCTTACCTTTTATTAAGAATGTAAGCTTAGTATCTGTAAGCGTAAACCCTGCTTTAATTTAGGTAGTAATCGTCTGCTAAGCTTCTATTAAGCTTACCTAGTAATGTGTATTATTAGAAGTACTGTCTAAACCATTTATAAAGCTTCTTATTAGGTAATATCTAATTATTTTATTAGTTAAAGCTTATCTTGTGTAAGTAAATAGCTACTTATATACATTTAAGCTAGATTAATTTAAAAAGGTTTACTCCCTCCCTTATTTTAATAGATTTCACAATCAGCTCCTAACCTGCACGCTCGCTCTTACTATTTAGTTTATATATATATAATAGAGTAGTTTCGATTTTAATTCTTTCTTTAATTACCTAAAGTTAATACAGCGTATATCCTTTAATTATAATTATTAAAGTCTCTTAATCTTAATATATAATATATATAGTAAGCTTAAACTGCCATTTCACCCAGTTTACGAAGCTTTTAATAGTTTTAAACACTTTTAGCCCTTTCTTATCCTTTAATAGATAATAGAAGAGCTTCCCACTATACTTATCCTTAATTATAAATAAGTAAATTAATCTATCTTATACTCTTTTAAAGTAGAAAAGGTCCTAGCTAATTTATAAGAACAGGTAATAGGAGAAACCTTTAAAACAGCATCTTAAAACGATTTATTATAAGTGTGTAAGCGTATAGTGTTTACAGTTAATAATCTTTATACTTATAATCATAACGTTACATGTTTATTTAATAAGTTTCTTAAAAGCTTCTGGCCCTAAGTGCCTTACCTAGGTGTGCTAAAGGTGCTTTATATCTTCTTAAGGGCGCAGCTATTACTATAAATACCTTACTCCTTGTTTTATTATAGTTATTAATACAGTACCTATAACGCTTACAGTAAAAGGTATTAAGAAGCTTAGATAAGTAAAAATAGGAGTGTATTATAAAAACATTAGATTATACCGTCGCTTAAGCTTCTTTAACATTACGTTCTTTTCTATATTACTGTAATAAAGTATACAGTTAAACTTATAATATTAAGCTTTAGCTTTAGTAATTAGAGCTTTTAAAACAATATTAATATAGAAACCCTTTATAACAGCTACATTATTAAGCACTAGATCTTCATTATCAGTTCCTTTAAAGCTCGTAAGCACCTTTAAGATCACTTACTTACTGTATCTAAAAATCAGGAACAAGCTAGTCCCCATTTAGATATAATCTCTAGCTTTAACACACTAAAAGCTCCCCTTAACTAAGAGCAATTTATAATTAATAAAGTGCATTACTCTACAATTATTAACTAGAGTGCTGTCAGAGAGTAAGTGCCTAGTAAAACCTGTAGTGGAGAACTGCCTTACCACCTTAATAATCGCTTTTATTATATAAGCGTTAATTACTACAGTGTTAATGGATCTTAAAAACTTTAAAACGCCTAAGCGGTCTTAGCCTTAAGCGGCTAAAGTAACTCCCCACTTCTCCTAACAGGATTAATAAACTTTTAACTATTTAAAGTTTATAAATTACGTTTTAATCTTCTCCCTTATCTCAGATCCTAATATTTTAATACGTTTAATGTAAGTAAGAGTGTTTAAGAGTAATTTAGTAATTACCAGGCATAAGATCTAACAGTTTATAAGCTCCTATAAGTGTTTTCTTTTATAAGGACAGTCCTTCTTAAAGCCTTAACTAGTCTTATCAAGTACTCTAGAGTAATTACCAGTAAAAAAGACTCCACCTTACTTACCACTACTAATAGTATATTTTACTTTATAAATCTACGTAAAGAGGATGTAAGTGTAATCTGTGATTTTAAGCGTTAAGCGTTTTATGGTTTTTTACTCTATTAGTTTAAAAAGCTTCTAATTTACCTACTAAGGCGCTATACGTACCGTAATAGTTCTTAACCAGTCCTTAGTAACTAAGAGCCCTTAAATCTCTGTGATTTTAAGCACTTCTACCTTACAATAAGCTATTTCCTAATCCTTAATCCACTACTCCTTTAATACGTTAATGTTCTTAACCTGTTCTATTATTACGTAATATTCCTAGTAGATCTAGGAGGTAAGGCTTATCTTATTAGGTTTAAGTCGTTATTAGAGGAAACGTATAAACGCTTAAACTATATATTTATTATTCTAAATTATCTTCTATATAGTTAATTCCCTAAAGCTCTTATTAACTGTATAATCGACCTAGTTTTAGATATATCAGTATAAGCTAATAGTTTCGGTAATGGCTGTAATAAAAGTAGTAGCTTTATTTACTAAACGCTTATATTCTTCCTTAATATCTTATTATATAATTATAATAAGCTCTAGCTTATCCTTAACCGTCCTTAAAGATAGGGCCGTTAACTTCTAATATTCGTAGGTGAAGATATATAATTTAATCGCCTTCTTTTAACGCTTATTAATAAGCTTATGGATTATTAGAACAATTAGCTTAATGTACGGATTAGCTGTGTTAGGAGCAGCAGGATTAATAAGGTACTAAATCCCTTAATTTATCACGTGGTATTTAAGAGTCTTAAACCAGAAGGGCCACTTTTACACACTCTTAAGCTTCTAACTATCGGCTGGAATGCTCTAGTAAAGGGCGCTTTCTTCTATTATAATAAGTAATTCGGAAGATTAGTAAAAGGGTTTTATAAAAGGTACTGCTTATAAGCGTCTTAATTAATTAATTCCACACTTTACTTAGTCGGATAAAGCTAGGCTTATAACTGTGGAACGTTTTTAGCTGAGGAACGAGGGGCTTAGGAGTAATGGAAGTGCAGTTGTAAAGTGACTTAATTTAGTAGAAAAGGGGAGTGCAAAGCACTCCCCAGTTATATATAAATGGAAGCTCCCTGTGTGTAGGGAGAGCACATAATCTAAGGCCCCTGCGCTCCAGGCAAGCCTGGAGCGGTAAGGCGCCTGCACACCTAAGCGCTAAGAACTGCCGCTGCAGTTTGACAAAAGACTTTATTTTATACAGTTTATAAGCTTTCTTTATAAATTTTACAGGCTTTCTTTTACGGAGTTTTACAGGCTTTATTCTATAGGGTTTACAAGCTTTACTTTACAGAGTTTATAGTTTTTATTTTACAACTTAGAATTTACATTTTTTTTTCACTTTCACAAATGCAATTCGAACTGGGAACCTCTTTAATTAATATTACGCTATTTACCACTATACTATTTCTATTTCTATCTATGAAAAACTAAACGTTTTTTTTAACTTAACTAGGTGAATTAGAGTAATAATTTAATAATTATTAATTAAAAGCTTACATAATCAAATGATACGTTTCAATATACATTACATGATGTAGAATCCGATTTTCACATTGTTTTCAGGGTTAAGTAACGAGAGATATTTAGGTTTAGAGTGAAAAAATTATAACTTTTATAGTTATTATTTTAGTTTATAATATAGAAAAAGGTAGTATTATGCGTAGATTTTAACTGTAATTCTTAATCTAAAGCCCGATTTGGAATAGCTATTAAAACCAGAGAGATATTTAAGTTTATGTTACTGTTGTTATTATTATTTAGGTTTAAACAGCCATATCTTTATTATTATAAGCCATATAGTAAAAAAGGTTCCAGCTCTGTATTCTACATAATACATTGTATAGGAAACGTAGTTATTACTTCTTATTATGCTACTTATTGACAGGTTATTATTATAATAACTATTATTATCTAGCTTTAAACATTAATATCTTTCTTAATTTAAGCAGTATGGTAAAACTGATTCCAGTTCTGGATTCTACGTAATAAGCTATATAATAAACGTAAGTAATAAAACTTATTATATTACTTGATAACTGGTTATTATTTAAATAATTATTATTATTAGACTTTAAATAGTAATATCTTTCTTATTATAAGCTTTATAGTAAAACGAATTCCAGTTCTGAATTCTAGGTAAAACTCTACGTATAAAATCAACTTTTTTTGATTAGATTTAACCTTGCTTTTATTTCCAAATACCCATTTGTTTAATTTTTTCAAACGCTAATAACTCCTGAACCCTAACCCTAACCCTGAATCTGACTTCAGATTTGGAATCCTGGTCACGTGACGTATCTGAAAATATATCATATCACGTGATTTGGAGCCCGAGTATAGGCCCGAGCAGACCCACTTTTGATAATGAACCAAGCAGTCCTAGGTCGAGTTGAATTTCCTTATCAGTTTTGACTGAATTTCCCATAATAATTTTTTTTTTGGACCACCCTTACAACAAATTGTCCTCCGGACAGGATAAAGTAGAAGAATAAAGCGTAAGGTGGTAAATGTAATAGCGGTATAGAATAAAATATTTAAACACTGAGAGAAGAATTCTTATAAAGGGGACAATCTTACTCAGATGGTTAGTTAATTAGAAGGTGGGAAGTGGGTAAGTGGTAAAGCCTGGAGAAAAACATCTAGTGCTTATATTATAAGAGTAATAACGTTACATCCTTAACCAGGATCTCGCTTATAAGTTATTTAGTGACTTACTGGGGCGGGAAATAGTGCGACGATTAGTGGAGAACTGCTTATGTTACATTTACACCACTACCGTAAGCAAAAGAAGGGTGGTGAGGTATGTAAGCGGTTGAAGCTACCTAATTCGGTGGTGTCTGCTGCCGAATTAGGAGGTAAAAACCGTAACACTAGGACTAATGGTATAATAACTTCCGGTACTTTTTAATAAAGGAATTTAACTTTTAATAAGCATAATAAGTAAAGTTAATAACCCCGTTCTATTTCTAGATCTATTATATTAAAGGAAAAGATAATAAGTAAGTTAATACTTTTAGCTAAAGATAAAACTATAAAGATACTAATCTAATCTTAGTTCTTATTACTATATTTAACGAAGTTAAGAACAGTACGCTAAAACATACATCTTAAGTATTAAATAATTAAATATTGGAATAAACTATTAATATCTACATAAACTTATAAATATAGTATAATATCTGTAAATAATAATAGGACTTTTAAATAAAAAGGTTAATAAAAGGTACTTATAAATATAAGTACCTTTTAGAAGACTTTGTAAGGTACTTATAAGAGTGTAATAAAGAATATTATATATATTTAAATTATAATAAGACTAGTTATTAATTAAGAAAGCTGTTAAAAGATGTAGATAATATATTTAAATTAAAAGTAAGGCTTTAGTATTAAGAGAAATTGTATATTTATAATTTAGATAAACGAAAGGAGTATGTTTAATAAATTTACAAGTTTTAATTTAAAGGATATATAAGTAAAGCTAAGACCTTTGTTTAAGCTTAGTAAGTGTACGCTTTTTCTAAAATGAAGAAACTAATTAAAGAAGTAGTTAATAACTGTAATATCTACTATTAAAAGCAGAACTGACGTTATAAGCATTATAACTTTCTTAAATTACTCCTTATATTATAAAGGCCGTCTCGGTGTATAGTGGTCAAAGTCTCTGTGTACGGTAGCCCCACATATTTTGCTATATATAACCCTAACCCTGCGTGTAACACTTAACCCTATATAACCCCATGTACCTGTAACAGCTGCCAGACCGCACTTAAATGCCACCCTATTAATTGGAACGCACGTAAATAAGGCTTATATAGCGAAACTAAGCTAAATCCGCGTTTTCCGTTATAAAATTACAAATAACTACTATTATTATAATAATAACTAAGCCGTAAGCTTACCCTCTAATTAGCTAGAACCGTTACCAACACTTTAGCTTAATACTAGGGCTTATAACTGTATAACCCTAATTCCTTACGTTCTTACTCTCCTTATAACCCCTAACGGCGCAGAGGAGGTTATTATCGATATTAAAGATGGTATACAGGCATTACCACAACCTTAGGAGGCGTTACTAGACGTTAGGACTGCAATTCTACTAGCTATAACTATCGTTTAGCTCCTCTTTAGTACTACACCCTCCCATTATAATAGATTACGGCAAATGCTTAGCATTATACCTAACTTATAGCCTGTAGACCGCCTTAGCACCCTGCCACGCGGTGCCGCCACGGTCGCGCTACATACCCTTAAGCCTCTACCCCTAACCACGCCCTTACCCTTAACTGGCTAGCTATCTGGAACTATAAGGGGCTGGCTAGCTGGAATGGTGCCCTGTGGAAGTGGCGCTGTTAATATAGGTGTAGAGGGATTGCTTATAAAGGCTGTAGAGCTATATGGTCTACCTTTAGTATTAGTAACACAGTTAAACTCTTATAAACGGAGATACTTATTATCGTTAGCGATACTCCTCTCTAACTACCAGAAAGAGTGGAAGTCCTCTTTAGCTAACGATAACTGTTTAGCTTAGTGTCTGTAAAAGAGGTTGTAACTATAGGGTATATTATATTGGGCTGTAAATCGCTTAGTACAGTCGTTAAGAGGTTCTGGCGTAGGGTTGGTTTAAGTAGGTATAGTATTAAGCATTGCCCTGTATTATTCCCTTATAAGATCCAGGGCTTTAAAGGAGATAATATAAGGCACTTTACTAAGCTAACCTTTATTTAAGAAGTTATGACAGAAGCACTTTTTCTCCACTTTTAAGGCTTTATTAATGTTCCGTTCTATAACCTTAACTATCTTAATCATTTAATAGATTGTGTAATTAATAATACTGTTACTGTCAATAATTAATAACTTAAAATATCGGTTTATAAACTTTACTAATAACGTAATTTATTAACCGAAGTTAAGCTGCGTATTAATATAATAACCGGCTTACTATTCTTTATAAGGTATCTAAATCTCCTCGAAGTACTTAATAATGTTAGTTTATTAAGGAAAGTAAGCCTTTAGCTTCTCCTAGGCAGTGTTAAAATTATCTTTAATGTAAGAGTAAATAACACACTCTTACAACTTATAGATACCAGTTATAAAGTACTTTACAGACTCTGGAGCTAAGCTAAGGTAGCTGTTTATCAGTCTGTTATCACGATTTATAACTCTCTCCTCCTAGCTGTTAACTAAATAGTCAAAATCATCTATTAAACTACCAGACCTTATAGGGGCAAGGGCTGTAGTAACTGCCTTTATAGCTTTCTTATTCCACTTCTTCTTAATATTTAGGCCGGTATTCTTATTAAGATGGAACACGTAGACCTGGGGCAGGGCTTAAGGGTATTATAAGGTAACAGCATTCCTTATAACAGTGTTAAAATTAGTAATAATAATAAGTAGTAAAGGCATATAGATCTCTTAATGCACACAGTTAACTTATTCCATTAATTAGTTAAATCCTTCTTACTGTTTATTATTAATTAAGTTAAACCTATACGAAACGGCCATTCTAAGGTAGTTTAAGGCTACTACCTAAAAGAAAGCCAGCCCTTTATTATTAGTCTTATAAGTATTGTTATATGGTTACACCTAGTAGTAATAAGCTTATTACTTTTTTATCTAGTTAGTAGACTAAAATAGGCCCTTTAGCTTCTGTATATCGTTATTACCGTTATTATTCTAAGATTACGCCTACTTAACTTAATAGTTAATACCTTAGTTATTAAGTATCTTTATTACTAATGGGAAGAGGTTATACTTATTTATAACCTTCTTCCAGAGTTTATAATAACAGTTCTAGAGTTAATAATTGTTGAAAAGCAAAAGGGGTCAAGGCATTGGAAAGCAGTGTGTGTTGAAGGTGATTAATTCTTTCTATCTTCGAGAGTGGAAGCCGTGTTATTATAGCCGTGAGGGTGGCCAGTGCACGGAGTGCATTGGCCACAC
>Ga0247781_1000169_pt1 | contig 19632 bp, 20 predicted proteins | sample UWRJL184509B5_FD_179922 | JGI IMG/M metagenome (GOLD analysis project Ga0247781, IMG submission 179922) | Plant litter microbial communities from Arlington Agricultural Research Station in Wisconsin, United States - UWRJ-L184-509B-5 | ecosystem: Environmental > Terrestrial > Plant litter >...
GCTGGTCGACAAGATGGTGCGGCGCAACCCGCACGTCTACGCCGGGCTCAAGGTCGCCGATCTGGCGGAGATCACCGAGAACTGGGACCGGATCAAGAAGGCCGAGAAGTCGCGGGACTCCGCGCTCGACGGCATCGCGCTCAGCCAGCCGGCCCTGGCGCTGGCCGCCAAGATCATTCAGCGTGCGCAGCGAGCCGGTCTCGACGTGCCCCTGCCGACCGGCGCCGCTCTCGGCCCCCGGCTGCTGCGGATCGTGGCCGAGGCGCGGGCCGATGGTGTCGACGCCGAGCAGGAACTTCGCCGGGCGGCGCTGGTGTACGCGGACGCCGTGCGAGCGGCGGAGCGGAAAAATGTCGGACCGGCCGAGTAAATTTCACGGCATGCCGGAGTTCGTACCGCTCGCCGAAAGCATCGTCGACGCCATCCTCGAGAGTGATCCCGGGGTGGCCACTTACACCGGTGACCACCGGTTCGACGACCGCCTGCCCGACCTGTCACCCGGCGCCGTCGACGCCCGTGTCGCCATGCTGCGGGACGCGGCCGACGCGCTCTCCGGCATCGACGCCGACGGGCTCGACCCCGAGGATCAGGTCGACCACGCGATCCTCGGCGCCATCGCCGAGCGCGGCCTCTTCGAGCTCAGCGACGTCCGCGAGCACGAGTGGAACCCGCTTGAGCACAACCCCGGTCCGCTGCTCCACGCGCTGATCTCGCGCCAGTTCGCCCCCGCTGAGGAGCGCCTGGTCAGTCTCGGCGGCCGGCTCGCCGCCATCCCCGACGCGCTGGCCACCGCCCGGGCCGTGCTGCGCGACGTGCCCCGCATCCACGCCGAGACCGCGCTCGGCCAGTTCGCCGGCACGGCCGCGCTGATCCGCGACGAGCTGCCCGCCCTGGTCGAGCAGGAACCCGGCCTGCGCGCCGCGATCGAGCCGGCCTCGGCCGCCGCCCTGGCCGCGCTGGCCGAGTTCGACGGCTGGCTGCGCGCCCGGGTCGACAGCACCGATCCCGGCCGTGACCCGCGCCTCGGCCGCCGCCTTTGGGAGGCCCGTCTCTGGCACACGCTCGACACCGAGCTGCCCGCCGGCGAGGTGCTGTCCCGGGCTCGGGCCAATCTGGAGCGGGTCGGCGAACGCTTGCGCGAGGCGGCCGCCGAGCTGACCGGCGGCCCCGCCACCGACGAGACGGTCCGCCAGGCCCTCGACGTGCTCAGCCGGCAGCACCCAGCCGACGACACGATCGTCGACCTGGCCCGGGTCACGATGGAGGAGGCGACCGAGTTCGTCCGCAAGCACGACGTCGCCACCCTGCTCGACGACCCGTGCGTGATCGAGGAGATGCCCGAGTTCGCCCGCGGCGTCGCCGTGGCCTATTGCGACCCGCCCGGCCCGCTCGAGACCGCCGACCTGCCGACGTTCTACTGCATCGCGCCCACCCCGGCCGATTGGCCCGCCGAGCGCGTCGAGTCGTTCTACCGCGAATACAACGACCACATGATGCGCGACCTGACGGTCCACGAGGCGATGCCCGGCCACTTCCTGCAGCTCGCCCACGCCCGCCGCTTCCGCGCCGCGACCCGGGTGCGCGCGCTGGGCTGGTCCGGCCCGTTCGTCGAGGGCTGGGCGGTCTATGCCGAGGAGGCGATGGCCGACCTGGGCTTCGGCGGCCTCCCCGTGCGTCTGCAGCAGCTCAAGATGCAGCTGCGGATGAGCCTCAACGCCATCATCGACCAGCTCGTCCACTGCGACGACCTGCGGGAGGCCGACGCGATGGCCATGATGACCGGCGCCGGTTTCCAGGAGGAGGGGGAGGCCGCCGGCAAGTGGCGCCGGGCCCTGCTCACATCGACCCAGCTCTCCACCTACTTCGTCGGCTACACCGAGGTCTCCGCGATCGCCGCGGCCCGCCCCTTCGGCGCCACCCCCAAGGCCTGGCACGACGCCATGCTGGCCCACGGCTCCCCGCCCCCGCGCCACCTGGGCACGCTCCTCGGCGTCTGACCGGCGGCGGGCCCGCGAGGCTCACGACTTGTCGATGAGGCGGGCGCCGGTCGGCATCAGGAAAGCGTCCGGCGGGAGCTCCTCCGCGTAGGAGGTGAGCGCCTGGTCGACCTGCTTGCCGCCGACGGTGGCGGTGAAGCGGGCCAGCGCGCCCTCGCTGGTCACGCAGAAGTCGAAGGGGCGGGTCGTGCCGTCGGGGTCGCGCAGCGTCAGGCAGGTCGCGTGCCGCCCGGCGATCGTCGTGTCGTGCTGCTTCGTTTCGATCGTCGAGTCGAGCGCCGCCGCCGCCAGCATCGCCTGCACCGCGTCGGGCGAGACCAGCGGCGCCTCGTCGAGCGAAGCGGCCGCCGCCGGATCGGCCTTCGTCGACGTGCAGGTGGAACCGGAGCAGCGGATCGTCACCGTCGCCGTCACGATCAGGCGGCCGCCCGGATAGACATATGCCGCTCGCGACGGACCCTGGGCCCGGCTGACGGTGGCCGTCTCGCCGCCGGTGATCTGATATTCCGCCGTATAGGTCAGTGCCGATCCCGCGGCGAGCTGACCGGCGGCCTCAGTGATCAGGTTCTCCCTGGTCAGTGGCGCCGCGCTCGCCTCGTCGAGCCCGCCGCACCCGGCCGCGCCGAGCAGCGCCGAGCAGCCGACGGCGAGGCCGGCGATCGTCAAACGCCCGCCGAAAGGCCCGGCGAAAGACCTGGCGGACGGCCCAGCGGAAGCGACAGCGAAAGGCACGCTTGCCACCTAAACCCATGCGCGCAACCCGAGGCAACCGGTATTGGCGTAAGGACCAAGATCCAAACCAGGGCATACGCGTCGTCATCCGCCCGGGGCCACTCAGTCCCGCCGCGTCGAAGTCCGGGCCGTCCGCCCCCGCCGGCCCGGCGGGGGCAGGACCGGTCAGCCGGCGCTGCCCTGCGCACGTGCCCGGAGCTGCTGGTTCAGGATGTAGCGGCGGACGATCCGGGCCTGCTGCTCGTCCGCCGCGGTGAAGACCGCGACCAGCTCCACCAGCAGCGGTCCCCGGCGCGGTACCTGTTGCCGGACCGAGTTGACCTTGACCGCGCGTGCCGGAAACTCGACAATCTCGGGCCCGACCTGCATGCGCACCGTGATCTCGTCGCCCGGTCCCACCTCGACGTCCGTGAAGTGCGCCCGCACCGCCCCCTCACTCAGGTCGTGGATCTCTCCCTCGGCGGGTTCCTGACCGGGCAGGCGCAGCACGATCGCCTCGCCGCCACCCCCGCGTACGAAGTCCCGGCTCTGCTCGATCGCCGGCTCGTCCGCGAACCGCACCGCCACGCGGTTCTCGTCGATCGCGGTCACCGTGCCCGTGACCGCGTACCGGCCGCGGGGCGCGGCGGCCCAGCGCAGTGTCACCGGCGAGTCGGCGGGGGGACGGTCGGCGAGGGCCAGCGACAGGGTGATCACCTCGTCCGTGGCCCGCACGACACGGACATCTGGCAGCGTTTCGCCGTACGAGGTCATCTCGATGTACGACCCGTCGGCGGGAAGCATGGGTGTGCTCATAGTGACCGGGTCATCGGCCGGGATCGACGATTCTTGAGGAAAGATCGACGATTCTTGAGGGAAAGGCGGCCGCGCGTACGCGTCCCGCCGGGGCTCGTTACGCTCAACCCGTGGTCGGCCGCAGGGTCGCGGTCGGTGAACTGCAGCCTTACTAGAGGGAGCGACACGACACATGGCCACCATCGAAGCAATCGTCGCCCGCGAGATCCTGGACTCCCGGGGCAACCCGACCGTCGAGGTCGAGGTCGGGCTGGACGACGGCACGGTCGGCCGCGCCGCTGTGCCCTCGGGTGCCTCCACCGGCGCGTTCGAGGCGATCGAGCTGCGCGACGGCGACAAGAAGCGCTACTTGGGCAAGGGCGTCGAGAAGGCGGTCTCGAACGTCGAGGACAAGATCGCTGACGAGCTCGTCGGTTACGAGGCCAGCGAGCAGCGCCTTATCGACCAGAAGATGATCGACCTCGACGGCACCGCCGACAAGAGCGAGCTGGGCGCGAACGCGATCCTCGGTGTCTCGCTGGCCGTCGCCAAGGCCGCCGCGCTCTCCGCCGAGCTGCCGCTCTTCCGCTACCTCGGTGGCCCGAACGCGGCCCTCCTGCCGGTGCCGATGATGAACATCCTCAACGGTGGCGCCCACGCCGACTCGAACGTCGACGTGCAGGAATTCATGATCGCGCCGATCGGCGCCCCGACGTTCCGCGAGGCTCTTCGCACCGGCGCCGAGGTCTACCACGCGCTCAAGTCGGTGCTGAAGAAGAAGGGCCTCTCGACCGGCCTGGGCGACGAGGGTGGCTTCGCCCCCAACCTGCCCTCCAACGCGAGCGCGCTCGACCTGATCGCCGAGGCCGTGGAGGCAGCCGGCTTCACGCTGGGCACCGACATCGTCTTCGCGATGGACGTCGCGGCGACCGAGTTCCACAAGGACGGGTCGTACGTTTTCGAGGGCGCCCCGAAGTCGACCGACGAGATGATCGCCTACTACGCGAAGCTCGCCGCGGAATACCCGATCGTCTCGATCGAGGACCCGCTGTCGGAGGAGGACTGGGCCGGCTGGAGCGCGATGACCGCTGAGCTCGGCAACAAGATCCAGATTGTCGGCGACGACCTGTTCGTCACCAACCCGACCCGCATCGGCCGGGGCATCGCCGAGCACGCGGCCAACGCCGTGCTCGTCAAGGTGAACCAGATCGGCTCGCTGACCGAGACGCTCGACGCCGTCGACCTGGCCCACCGGGCCGGCTTCAAGACGATGATGAGCCACCGCTCCGGTGAGACCGAGGACACCACGATCGCCGACCTGGCCGTTGCGGTCGGCAGCGGCCAGATCAAGACGGGTGCCCCGGCGCGGTCGGACCGGGTCGCCAAGTACAACCAGCTGCTGCGTATCGAGGAGCAGCTCGAGGGTGCGGCTCGGTACGCGGGTGCGGGCGCTTTCCCGCGTTACCGCACCGCCTGACAGAGGCCCGCTAGATCATGGAGTTGTGGCGCCCGCGGGAACGGGCATAGGTTTCCAGCGGGCGCCGCAGCACATGACGGAGGGGTTGGGGTGACGACACAGCGACGAGCACCGAGCGGTCAGGGCCCGGCCCGCCGCCCCGCGTCCTCCCGTTCGCGCACGCCCGGAGCCGTCCGCACCACGGGAACCGTCCGCAACCCCGGCGCGGTCCGCGGCGCGGCGGCCACCCGCAAGACCGGCAAGACCAGTGTCGGCCTGCACAATCGTCCCGCCGCCTCCCGCCGTACGGGGAATGGCGGCCGGGGGGCCACCAAGCGCACCATCGCCCCGCGGCCGAGAGCACTGACCGGCCGCGCGATGGTTCTGATCATCGTCTTCATCGCGCTCGCCCTGGCCTACACCTACCCCCTGCGGGTCTATCTCGCGCAGGAGTCGCAGATCGCCCAGCTCGAGGCCGATCAGGCCACCCAGCGGGATCGGATCGCGCAGAAGTCGCAGGAGCTGTTGAAGTGGAAGGACCCGGAATACCTTCGGGCCCAGGCGCGGGAGAAACTGTTCTACGTCCGCGACGGGGAGGTGCCGCTCGTGGTGCTCAACGATCCGGCCGGCGCGGCAGCCGAGGCCGGCCAGAAACAGCCGGCGGCCGCCCCCGACCGCTGGTACGACACGCTCTGGAGCAGCGTCCGAGCCGCCGACGCGGAGTCCCCGAACTAAAGACGCGGAGTCCCGGAACAAAAATGGACGAACAGCAACCAGACCAGGCCGACCTGGACATCGTGGCGGCCCAACTAGGACGTCGTCCCCGGGGCACCCGCGCGGTCGCGCACCGCTGCCCCTGCGGCAACCCGGATGTCGTGGAGACGTCGCCGCGCCTCGACGACGGCACCCCGTTCCCGACGCTCTACTACCTGACCTGCCCGCACGCGACCGCCGCGTGCAGCCGGCTGGAGTCCGCGGGCGTCATGCGGGACATGCAGGAGCGTCTCTCCACCGATCCCGAGCTCGCCGCGCACTATGCGCGGGCCGCCGAGGACTACAAGTCCCGGCGCAAGGCGATCGAGGACGTGCCCGAGATTGCTCACGTGGCCGCCGGCGGCATGCCCGATCGGGTGAAATGCCTGCATGTCCACCTCGGGCACGCGCTCGCCGTGGGTCGTGGGGTGAATCCTTTCGGGGACGAGGTCCGGGCCGCGGTCGAGCCGTGGTGGGTCGACGGCCCGTGCGTGCGACCGGAAAAGGCTGACTGAGTGGAGATCCGGCGCGCACGCACCACGGACGTCCGGGCCATCCGCGACCTGGTGGACGAATACACGGCCGACCGCCGGCTGCTCAGCAAGGCCACCGTCACGCTGTACGAGTCGGTCCAGGAGTTCTGGGTCGCGGTGGACGACCGTGACCGGGTCTTCGGCTGTGGTGCCCTGCACGTGATGTGGGAAGACCTGGCCGAGATCCGTACGGTCGCGGTCGATCCCGCCTGCCGGGGCCAGAAGATCGGCCACAAGCTCGTCGAGCGCCTGCTCGAGGCCGCCCGGGAGCTCGGTGTGGCCCGCGTCTTCTGCCTGACCTTCGAGACCCGGTTCTTCGGCTCGTTCGGGTTCACCGAGATCGACGGCGCCCCCGTCCCGCACGCCGTCTACGAGCAACTTCTGCGCTCGTACGACGAGGGTGTGGCCGAATTTCTCGACCTGGAACGGGTCAAGCCCAACACGTTGGGGAACACGAGAATGCTTCTGCACCTATGAGTCGGGTCGCCGCGATCGACTGCGGGACGAACTCGGTCCGCCTGTTGATCGCCGATGTGCACGACGGGAAGCTCACCGACGTCGCTCGCCGGATGGCGATCGTGCGGCTCGGCGAGGGCGTCGACCGCACCGGCCGGCTCTCCGCGGGTGCCCTCGCCCGTACCCGCACGGCTCTGATCGGTTATGCCGCCGAGATCGCCGAGCTGGGCGTGTCCCGGGTGCGCATGTGCGCGACCTCGGCCTCACGCGACGCCTCGAACGCGCAGGAGTTCCGCGACATGGTCCGCGGTGTGCTCGGCGTCGACCCCGAGGTGATCAGCGGCACCGAGGAGGCCCGGCTCTCCTTCACCGGCGCGGTCGCCGGCCTCACCGCCGAGCGCCCCTGTCTGGTCGTCGACATCGGCGGCGGTTCCACCGAGTTCGTCACCGGCTCGGCCGAGGTCGACCACGCCATCTCGATGGACATCGGTTGCGTCCGGATGACCGAGCGGTACCTGCACAGCGACCCGCCCGGTCCGGCCGAGATCCACAACGCGGAACGGGACATCACCGCCGCGGTCGACATCGCCCTGACCGCGGTCCCCGGCCAGGCGGCCCGCACCCTCGTGGGCCTGGCCGGCACGGTCACCACCGTCACCGCCCTGGCGAAAGAGCTTCCCGAGTACGACGCCACGCGCATCCACCACGCCGAGGTGAGCCTGGCGGCGGTGTCCCGGGTGACCGCCGAACTGCTGGCCATGACGGTCGAGCAGCGCCTGGCCCTCCCGGTCATGCATCCCGGCCGGGCCGACGTGATCGGCGCCGGCGCCCTGATCCTGCGGACGGTCATGGAGCGCTCCGGCCACGACTCGGTGATCGCCTCGGAGCACGACATCCTGGACGGCATCGCCTACGGCCTGGCCTGAAAACTCGCTGACAAGCTTCGGTACCGCGCTCTTGACGGTATTTCGCAATGCGCAGTACTGTCCACCGCGTGGATACCACCCAGCTGCTCAAGGGTGTCCTGGACCTGGCCGTTCTCGCCGCCCTGCGCGATGCCGACGGCTACGGCTACGACATCCTTCGCCGCCTGCGTGCGGCCGGGCTCGACGAGGTCGGCGACGCCTCGGTCTATGGCACACTGCGGCGCCTCTTTGCCGGCGGCTTCCTGAACACCTATGTGGTACCCAGCGACGAGGGCCCCCACCGTAAGTACTACGGCCTCAACGCCGCCGGTCGCGCGGAGTTGCAGCGATCGGGCAAAGTGTGGCAGGGCTTCGCATCCACCATGGACGATCTGCTTCGCGAGCGGGAGACGGCGTGAACTCCACGGCACAGGACGAGATCACCGAGTACGTCGAGCGGGTCCGCGCGGCGCTGGCCGACCTGCCCGAGGCCACCCGCGCCGAACTGCTCGAAGACCTGCCGGAACACCTGGCCGAGATCCGGGCCGAGGACACGCTCACCCTTTCCGACCGGCTGGGCACCCCCGAGGCCTACGCGGCCGAGCTGCGCGCCACCACGGACGCTTTCGTCGGCGGCTACCCCGAACCGCCCAAGCGCCGGTTCGCGCCGCTGCTCGACGCGCGTGCCGACGTCGAACGCGTTCTCGGCCGGGTCGACGTCAAGATCGGACCCCTCATCGGGTACGTCAAGGCGAGCGAGTTCCTGATCCTGCTGCGCCCGGCCTGGTGGGTGCTGCGCGGTTACCTGGCCGCGATGGCGATCGCCTTCTTCCTCGACGCCGGCGGGCAGCCGATCGGCCTGCTCCCGCGCATCGGCAACAGCACCGTCGTCGCGCTGCTGCTGCTCGCCGGTCTCGTGATCGCCTCGATCCTGCTCGGGCAGCGGGGCCTACGGCTGGTCAAGTGGCAGCGGCACGCGCTGCACGGCGGCACGGCGGTGCTGATCCTCTTCGCGATCGGCGGCTTCCTCAACGCCGACAGCTCGGTGCGCGACCTCGACTATCAGGACGCGGGCTACTCCGGCGGCGGTAATCCGTACGAGTACGTCCAGGACGTCTTCGTCTACGACGATCAGGGTCGCCTCGTGCCCGGCGCGCGCCTCTTCGACCAGGACGGCTCGCCCATCCAGCTGGGCGACGCGTACTGCAGCGACCAGGCGACCGGCGAGGTGCTGCACACGCGCAGCATGGGCTACCCGTTCTGCCCGGAGAACGCGCCCTTCGCCTCGCCGACGACGACTCCGACTCCCGACGCCTCCGCACCGTCGTCGGCTACCTCCTCGCCTGCGCCGGCTACCTCCTCGGCTGCCTCCAGCAAGGAGCCGGTGGACCGCATGCCGTCCGCCTCGCCACCCACTCGATAGCGGGGTCGCGAGGACCGGGACGGCTCGCTACTGTCTGCCTCGGCGACCGGCCGACCTCTCGGCCGGCACTCGAGAGGAAGATCCAGTGAGCAATCCTGTCCCGCCCCCGGGCGGCACCACCCCGCCGCCTGCCGACCCCGCCCTCGCGCCGGTCGGCGCCCCGGCGGACGGCGCTCAGCCCAGCTTCGCGGCGGCCTCCGACGCCCCGCCGGCCTCCGACGCCCCGCCGACCCCCGCCGGTCAGGCGGGCTTCCCGAGCTTCCCGGCCGTGGGCGAGCAGCCCCCCGCCCCGGCCAAGGAGAAGGGCGGCGCTCTCAAGGTCGTCGGCCGCGTGGTGCTCGCGATCGTCGTGGCGATCGCCTTCTACGGCATCAAGACCCTCGTCTTCGACAAGGACAACGCCAAGGACGCCAAGGCCGGCGACTGCATCGCCGCGGACAAGGACGTCAAGGACGAGGGCACCACCAAGACCGGCGCGAACGTCGTCGACTGCGGCTCGGTCGACGCGAAGTTCTCCGTCGTGGCTCGCGTCGACGGCGAGACCTCGGCCGAGAGCAAGGCCTGCGACAAGTTCTTCAAGGCCGACCAGGAGTTCTACGTCTTCGCCAACAGCAACGGCAAGGGCTACGTGCTCTGCCTCACGCCCAAGGCCTGACGATCGGCGATGCACCGGGATGACCAGCGCACCCCGGTGCCGGGGGTCCGAGCGTGGAGTGCTGTGCTGCCACGGTGCAGTCCCACTCTTGTACGCCCGAAGAGGTCTCCCTCGCCGCGGCGGGCGCCGCCGACCTCGCCACGCTCGACGCCGAGGTCGCGGATTGTTTCGCCTGCCCCCGCCTGGTCGCCTGGCGTGTGGAGGTCGCCGCGACCAAGCGGGCCGCCTTCCGCGATCAGCGCTACTGGGGTCGGCCGGTTCCCGGCTTCGGCGTCGCCGACCCCAGGATCGCCATCCTCGGTCTGGCCCCTGCCGCGCACGGCGGCAACCGTACCGGCCGGATCTTCACCGGTGACCGGTCGGGCGACGTCCTCTTTGCCGCGTTGCACCGCGCCGGCCTGGCCAACCAGCCCACCAGCGTTTCGGCCGACGACGGTCTCGCCCTGACCGACCTGCGGATCTTCTCCGCAGTGCGCTGCGCCCCGCCCGACAACAAGCCCCTCCCCGTGGAGCGCGACACTTGTGCGCCCTGGCTGCACCGTGAGCTCGATCTGATCAGTCCGACCCTGAAAGTGGTGGTCGCGCTGGGGGCCTTCGCATGGCAGGCGTGGTGGCCGGCGATGACCGCGGTGTACGGCGTGCGCCCGCCCGTGCCCCGGCCCAAGTTCGGCCACGGGCGCCTCGTCCGCCAGCCGGGCGTGCCGGATCTGCTCGGCTGCTTCCACGTCAGTCAGCAGAACACCTTTACCGGTCGGCTCACCCCGGCCATGCTCGACGATGTCTTCGCGGAAGCGAAGAGGCTCGCTATGACTTCATCGTGATGACGTCGATGTCGCAGGCCAGCGGGCCGGCGAAGGCGATGTAGAGCGGACCGGTGCTCGACCGGTTCAACGTCGCCGACACGGTTGCGTACGTCTGGAAGTCCGGGGTCTTCGTCAGTTGGACGGAGGCCAGGAGCGGGCCGGTGCCCGAGCCGGAACGGATCTCCACCGTGCTGTTCCCGTCGCCGGACGAGTAGCGCAGTCTGACGGTTCGCACTCTGGTCAGCGACCGGTTGGCATAGCCGACCCAGTCGCCCGCCCAGGTGTGGCCGACGACCCGGCCGTTGCTCGCCTGGCCGTGGGTGGCGTCCTCGGTCCCGTGGTTCTCGGTGTAGGACTCGGCCTCGAACGTGACGTTCACGGGCTTCGGAGCCGGCGGCTTGGTGACCGACTTGGTCGCGGTGACGGTCTTCGTCTTTGTCTTCGTCGGCGTCTTTGTCGGCGTCGGCTTCCGGGGGCGCACCGAAGGAGCCACGGATCGGCTCGGCACCACCCGGACGGACGGGCTCGCGCTCGTCGCCGGCGCGCTCGGAAGGCTCGGCACTGGTGTGGGGGAGTCGGCGATCACCGGAATCAGGTCGGAGGCGGTCTCCGCGGCCTTATATTGCGGTGCTGTGACATAGAACATGACGGCCGCTCCGAGAAAGACGGCGACGGCGGCTGCGGAGATGGGCCCGACGAGTTGGCGTTTCTTCCGTTCCGGCCGGGGAGTTCCCGGTTCCGGTGGGGAGGCTTCTAGCGCGGGAGCGTCCGGTGGGGAGTCGGCTTCCAGCGCGGGAGCTTCCGGTGGGGAGGCTTCCAGCGCGGAAGCTTCCAGTGGGGAGGCTTCCAGCGCGGGAGCCTCCGGTCGGGAGTCTTCCGGCGGCGAGTCTTCCGGTCGGGAGTCTTCCGGTTCTGGCTGCGGGGCGGGGAGTGGCGGTATCGGCGACCGTGGCATCGCTTCGGTCGGCTGGTTCGCGACACCCTCGGCCGCCTGGCGCAGCAGCCGTGTCGCCGCCTCGGCATCGGCCCGCACGGCCGGGTCCTTCTCGAGCAGCGCCTCCAACGCCGGTTGGAGAGCACCCGCCTGCTTCGGCGCCGGCGGCGGATCCACCATCAGCGCGGCCAGGGTGGCCATCGGCGACGATTTCACGTACGGCGGACGCCCCTCCACCGCCGCGAAGAGGGTCGCGCCGAGCGACCACAAGTCGGAGGCCGGTCCGGCCGGCTCATCGATCGCCCGCTCCGGCGCCAGGTAGGACGGAGAGCCGAGCAGGATACCGACGCGCGTCATGCTGGAGTCGCCGGCCAGCGTGGCCAGGCCGAAATCGGTCAGCATCGCCCGGTCCGCCGCGAGCAGCACGTTCGCCGGCTTCACGTCGCGGTGCAGGATGCCGGCGACGTGGGCGGCGTGGAGCGCGGCGAGCACGTCGAGCCCGATGCGGGCGACCCGCTCAGGTTCCATCGGCCCTTCCTCGCTGACCACCTCGAACAGCGATCGCGCGGGGATCAGCTCCATCACGATCCAGGGCGTGTCGTCCTCGGACACCACGTCGAAGACGCGGACGACGTTCGGATGGCTGATCTGGGCGACGGCGCGGGCCTCCCGGATCGCGCGCTCGCGCAGGTCACCGAGCTCGGTCGCGGTCAGGCCCTCCGCAGTGATCTCCTTGATCGCGACGTCGCGATCCAGGAGCTCGTCGTGGGCCTTCCACACGCGGCCCATGCCGCCCTGCCCCAGCTGGTTGAGCAGGCGGTAGCGTCCGGACAGGATGCGCTGTGGCGAATCGGGCACTACGTAACCGTACCGATCTTGAGGGTTGCTCTGGGGACAGGGTTAACCATGACCTTCAACGTTGGCGACGGCCGAAAGTTCAGTCTGATCCGCACCGGTAAGCTCACCCCGACCCGGCCCCCGAAGACGGGGCGCACAGGTAGAGAAGGATCGATGGTTCTTGCGGCGGTACGACGCTGGTGGCCCCTGGCTGCCGTCCTCGTGCTGCTCCTCGTGACCGCGTTGGCCGCCACCCGCTCCGAGCCCCGGCTCGAGCAGTTCGCCGGCGACGAGCCGGTGCGGAACGGCCCGCTGCTGCCCACTTCGATCCCCTCGGGCCAGCAGACGACCCCGCCGCCGCCCGAGGCCGCGCGCGGACTGCCCGAGTGGGTGAACACAGTGGCGCTTGTCGTCCTCGGCGTGATTGTCCTCGTCCTCGTCGGCCTGCTGATCTTCTCCGTGCTGCGCGACCGTCGCCGGCGCTCCGGCAAAAATGGCCGGAAGCGACGCCGCACGAACAAGCCGCGCACGGCCGAGGAGTTGGTCGCCGCGCTCGACGCCGGCCTGGAGGAGCTCTCCGACACCGACCGCGACCCGCGCCGTGCCGTGATCGCCTGCTGGGTCCGCTTGGAACAGGCCGCGGCCGCCGCCGGCACGCCGCGCCACCCCGGCGACAGCCCCACCGACCTGGTCGGCCGTCTGCTGAGCGAGCAGCGGGTCGACGCCGGGGTGCTGGCCGCGCTGCTCGAGGTCTACCGCCAGGCCCGCTACGCCACGCACACGGTCGACGACCAGATGCGCCGCCAGGCCCGGTCGGCTCTCGAACGGCTCCGAGCCGACCTGGGCGCGGGGGTGGGCGCGTGAGCACGGGCGGACTCGATGAGCTTTTCGGCGGGCGCGACGAGCCGGCCGTGGCCGACGAGCCCGGCCCCGAGCAGCGCAAGCGTTCCTGGCTCGGGTGGACGCTGCGCAACCTGCTGCTGATCGGCCTGGCCACGGCCGTCGTCGTGGCGGCACTCCGGTCGGCCCGCTACGACATCTCGATCGTCTTCGTGGTGGCCGCGCTGGCCGGTCTGCGGCTGATCATGCTGGCCGTGGCCGAGGTCAAGGCGCCACCGGTGCCCCGGCGCGCGGGCCGGAGCGGTGCTTCCGACGGCGGTGCGGGCACCGATTCGATGCGGGCCGCCGTGCGCCGCTGGGAGCGCAGCCTCGAGCGGGCCCAGGCCGACAACGATCTGTATTCGCGTAATGTACTGCCGGTGCTGGCCGAGCTCACCGACGAGCGGCTGCGGCTGCGCCACGGGATCACCCGGGCGACCGATCCGCGGCGCGCTCGGGAGCTGCTCGGCGACCCGCTCTGGGCGGCGCTGCACGACCGTGGCCGGCGTCTACCCAAGGCCCGTGATCTTGAGTCCTACGTGGACGTCTTGGAACGACTGTGACTGTGGAACGAGTGTGAGAGGTGCCGTGGTGACGGAGACCGGCGTGCAGGCCCTGCCCCCGTACGAGGTGGGCAGGCTGGCGGGTGCTGTCCTGGACTCGGTCGGCAGCGTGGTGGTCGGCAAACGCGATTCGCTCGAACTGGTGCTGGCGGGCATCCTCGCGGGCGGCCACGTGCTGCTTGAGGACCTGCCCGGTCTCGGCAAGACGCTCACCGCCCGCTCCTTCGCGCAGGCGCTCGGCCTCGACTTCCGCCGTCTGCAGTTCACGCCCGACCTGCTGCCGGCCGACGTGACCGGCTCATTCCTCTACGACCAGCGCAAGGGCGACTTCTCGTTCCGGGCCGGGCCGATCTTCACCAACTTCCTGCTGGCCGACGAGATCAACCGGACGCCACCGAAGACCCAGGCCGCGCTCCTCGAGGCGATGCAGGAGAAGCAGGTCTCGGTCGAGGGCGTCACCTACCGCCTCGACCCGCCCTTCCACGTCCTGGCCACGGCCAACCCGATCGAGTACGAGGGCACGTACCCCCTGCCCGAGGCTCAGCTCGACCGGTTCATGCTGCGGGTCTCGTTCGGCTATCCGACCGCCGAGGAGGAGTGGGACGTGCTGCGCCGGCGCATGTCCCGCCGCCAGGAGGAGACCTTCCTGTCGCCGGTGGTCGACGCGGCCACGCTGCGGTCGATGCAGGCGGCGCTCGAGGAGGTCACGGTCGAGGACTCGATCGGCCGCTACATCGTGGCGCTCACCTCGGCGACCCGCGAGCACGCCTCGGTGCTGGTCGGCTCCTCGCCGCGCGGCTCGCTCGCCCTGCTGCTGCTCGCCCGTGCGCGGGCCGTGCTGGCCGGCCGCGACTTCGTCGTGCCCGAGGACGTCAAGGATGTCGCCGGTCCCGCGCTGGCCCACCGCATCACGCTGCGCCCCGAGATGTGGCTGCGCCGCGTCGATCCGACCTTCGTGGTCGACGAGGTCCTGCGGGCCACCCCGGCCCCGGCCAGCGGTGCCCTGCCCACCTACGCGACCGGTCAGCCCGCGACGTGACCGGACCGGAGCCGCTGCTGCGCCGAGCCGTGCCGCCGGCCGCCTCCGCCGTGCACGGCAGCGGCCCGGCCTGGGTGCCGACCCGCGCGCTCGGCCGGGCGGTGCTGCTCACCGGACTGCTGCTGGTGCTCGGCGTCGCGCTCGGCCGGGTCGACCTGGTGCTGCTGGCCGCCCCGTTCGCGATCGGCGCGGCGGTCCACCTGCGCCGGATGCCCCGGGCGGCCCCCGAGCTGCTCGTCGGCGCCGACGAGGAACTGCTGGTCGAGGGCGGTCAGGTGCAGGCGTCGGTGACCGTCACCAACCCCGACGTCATCCCGTACGACCTGGTCGTCGTCCGGACCCGCACGTCGCGTTGGCTCAAGCTGGAGCACGCCGACCGTCCCTTCGCCCTCACCGTGGCGGCCGACGGATGGGCCGCGGTCGACCTGTCCGGCGACGCGCTGCGCTGGGGCCGGCAGGACGTCGGTCCGGCCGCCGCGCGGGTGGCCGCCTGCGGTGGTCTGCTCGCGTGCCGCCCGGTGCTCACCCCCGCGCACGGCGTGCGGGTCTACCCGGTCACCGACCCGTTCAACGCGATCGAGGCCATGCCCGCCGCCGCCGGCCTGGTCGGCGCGCACCGATCGCGGCGGATGGGGGAGGGTGGCGAGCTCGCGGGCGTACGCCCCTTCGCCCCGGGCGACCGCCTCCGGCGGATCGACTGGCGGGTCTCCTTGCGAACTCGCGACCTGCACGTCGCCTCGACCCTTTCGGACCGCGACGCCGAGGTGCTGCTGCTGCTCGACGTGCTCGGCGAGGTGGGCCTCTCCGGCGGTGTCACGGGCAGCGCCTCGGTGCTCGACACCACGGTCCGGGCGGCGGCCGCGATCGCCGAGCACTATCTGCAGCGCGGCGACCGGGTCTCGCTGCTGGAGTACGGCGCGTCCGCCCGCCGGCTGCGCCCCGCCACCGGCCGCCGGCAGTACCTGACCGTGCTGGAGTGGCTGCTCGACGTGCGTCCCGACCCGGTGGAACAGGACCACGACTTCGGCGTGCACCACGTGTCGTCGGACGCCCTGGTCATGATGCTCACCCCACTGATCGATCCGCGGTCGGCCGACCTGCTCGCCCTGCTCGCTCGGGCCGGCCGCTTCGTGGTCGCCGTCGACACGCTGCCCGCCGGCGCCGCTCCCGACGTGCGCGGCCCGTGGACGCCCCTAGCCACCCGGCTCTGGCACCTGGAACGCGGCAACGTGCTCGGCCGCCTGCGTGAGCACGGGGTCCCGGTCGTCGAGTGGGCCGGCGCGGGCAGTCTCGACCTGGTCCTGCGTGACGTCTCCCGGCTCGCCTCAGCACCGCGGGGGCGCTGATGCTCGGCCTGATCACCCGTCGCTTCGGCAACGTCCGCCGCACCCTGACCCGGGCGACGGTGCTGCCCTTCCTGGTGCGCTGCGCCATCGCCGTCTCCGGGCTGGTCGCGATGGCGGTGGCCTGGCCGTTCGCGCTGTTCGGCACGCAATACTTCGTCCCCCTCGCGGCGGTCGCCCTTTATCCGGCGTTCGCCCCGCGCGGTCGGGCCGCCACCTTCGCCGCGCTGACCGTGATCGCCGGCTGGTTGGTGGACACGGCGTTCCAGGACACGCGGGTCACGCTGTGGCGGGTCCTGGTCATCGCCACGGCCCTCTATCTCGGACACTCGCTCACCGCGCTGGCCGCGATGCTCCCGTACGACTCGATCGTCAACATCGACGTCGTCGGTCTGTGGGTGGCCCGCGCGCTCGCCGTGATCCTTGTCTCCGCGGTACTCACCGTGTTCGCGCTAGGACTTTCCGCTGAACTTGCCGGGGGTCCGTTCCTGGTGGCCACTGTGGTCGGTCTGGCCGGAGCCGCCGCTGCCACGCTGCTCATAGCACGCCTGATGCGTAGGCCGTGAAATATCCCGGTAATTTGTGTGTCATGGCACTTGACAAATCGCGTTGTCATAGATCACACCAGGAGGCGCGGAGGCCCCTCGGCGCGCGACAATGCGAGGGTGAATCCGCAGCGCATCGTCGTCGTCGGGGCAGGGCACGTCGGGCTTTACGCCGCCCTGCGTCTGTCGAAGAAGCTCAACCGGCGCCGGGCCGAGATCGTTGTCATCGACCCGCAGCCGCACATGACGTACCAGCCGTTCCTTCCCGAGGCGGCGGCCGGCAACATCTCCCCGCGGCACAGCGTCGTGCCGCTCCGCCGCGAGCTCAAGAAGTGTCGCGTGGTGGCCGGTGAGGTCACCAAGGTGGAGCACGCGCGCAAGACGGTGACCATCCAGCCCATCGAGGGCCCGGCCACCGAACTGAGCTACGACCACATCATCGTGGCCCCGGGCTCGGTCTCGCGCACGCTGCCGATCCCCGGCCTGAGCGAGCGCGGCATCGGCCTCAAGACCATCGGTGAGGCCATCTACCTGCGTAACCACATTCTCGACCAGCTCGACGTCGCCGCCGTGACGCCGGACCCCGAGGTTCGGGCGGCGGCGCTCAGCTTCGTCTTCGTCGGCGGTGGCTTCGCCGGCATCGAGGCGCTCGCCGAGATGGAGGACGTGGTCCGGGACGCGATGAAGTACTACCCGGAGCTCGACTCCGACGAGCTCAAGTTCGTCCTGGTCGAGGCGACCAACCGGATCCTTCCCGAGGTCGGCGCCAAGATGGGGGCGTACGCGGCCCGTCAGCTCGACAAGCGTGGCATCTCGCTGCGCCTGGACACCCGGCTCGAGTCCTGCGTCGACGGCGAGATCGTGCTCTCCGACGGCGACAAGTTCCGCGCCGAGACCCTGGTGTGGACGGCGGGCGTGAAGCCGTCGCCGATGCTCGACCACACCGACCTGCCCCGCGGCCCCCGCGGCCACATCAACTGCCTGCCCACCCTGCAGGTGGCCGACAGCGACGGCAAGGTGCTCGACGGCGCGTGGAGTGCCGGCGACTGCGCCCAGGTGCCCGACCTGACCAACCCGGGTGGCTGGTGCTCGCCGAGCGCTCAGCACGCGGTCCGGCAGGCACGGGTGCTGGCCGACAACATCCGGCAGGTCGTCCTCGGTGGCGAACCCAAGGAGTACAAGCACAAGTACGTGGGCAGCGTGGCGGGCCTGGGCCTTTACAAGGGCGTGGCGCACGTCTACGGCATCAAGGTCAAGGGCCTGCCCGCCTGGTTCATGCACCGCAGCTACCACGTGAGCCGCATCCCGTCCTTCAACCGCAAGGTCCGCGTGGTGGCCGACTGGACCCTCGCGTTCCTGTTCAAGCGCGAGACGGTCGCCCTCGGCCAGCTGCACTCGCCGCGCGAGGAGTTCACCGAGGTGACCCCGCCGGTGCAGGGCTCCGGCGAACGGCCGAAGGCCGGCGCCGGAGCCCGCTGAGTCGGTCTGCCTTCCGGCTGAGGCGGTCTCCTTTCCGGCCGTCGTGACGTATACGGTGTGCTTGGGCGTTCCCGTGCGCGGGAACGCCCAAGCTTGCCCGGGTGGTGGAACGGCAGACACGGCCGCCTTAAAAGCGGCTGCCTCACAAAGGCGTGCGGGTTCGAGACCCGCCCCGGGCACCCCGATTCGGCCGCAGTGGGCCGGAACTGGTTCAGAATGAGCTTTTGAGCAGGTCAAACCGCTCATGTTCAGGCTGTTCACAGCTTTCTTGGGCTACTTAGAAGGTGTTCAACCTTTACCCTGGTGGGGCACGCCAACGTGCCTCAACCTCAAAGGGAGGCTGGACACAGTGAAGACTTCCAACCCGGTGCTCTCGCGCCTCGGCCAGGCGGCCGAGCGGGAGCGTACTGCCGGGTACGGGCCAGCTGGCCCCGCCGGCGCCCCGGGTTACGGTCAGCCGTATCCCGGTTCGTCGGATTACCCCGCCGCTCCGCCCGCCGTGCAGCCCATGACGATCGACGACGTCGTCGTCAAGACCGTCACGCTGCTCGGCATCACTGGCATCTCCGCGATCGTCGCGTGGAACGTGGTTCCCGACTCGGCCACCGGCGCGGCGTGGATCGGTGCCGCTGTGATCGGTCTGGTCCTCGGCCTGGTCATCTCGTTCATGCGCATGGCCAACCCGGCGCTCATCGTGACCTACGCGGTCGTCGAGGGCGTCTTCGTCGGCATGGTGAGCAAGTTCTTCCAGGAGACCCTCGGCTACGACGGCATCATCCTCCAGGCGGTGACCGCGACTTTCGGGGTCTTCTTCCTGATGGCGATCCTCTACAAGGCCCGCGTCATCAGGGCGACGCCGAAGTTCCAGCGTGGGATGTACGCGGTGATCGGCGGCGTTGTCGCGCTCATGCTGATCAACTTGGTGCTCTCCCTGTTCGGCTTCAGCACCGGCCTGCGTGACAACGGCCCGCTCGGCTACATCTTCAGCATCGTCTGCATCGTGGTCGCCGCGCTCAGCTTCATCCTCAGCTTCAACGAGGTCGAAGAGGGCGTCCGCATGGGCCTGCCGCAGCGCTACTCCTGGGTGGCCGCGTTCGGCATCCTGGTCAGCCTGGTCTGGCTCTACCTCGAGATCCTTCGCCTGCTGAGTTTCTTGCAGGGCGACGACTGACCTCGGGTTCATCGAAGCCGGCGTCCGGCCCGTCCGGCGACGGGCCGGACGGGGTTCTTTACGCTGGGCTCTGTGACCGACCTCGTGACCTCCGTCGACCGGCTGCTCAACCAGGTGCGAGTCTGGGAACAGGCGCGCTGGAGTGCGAACGGCCGCGCCGACCGGGCGTACGCGCTGGTTCAGCTCCTCGCCGATCTCGGTGCCGACGCCGAGCAGCGCCCGCGCCGCCCGGTGCCCCGCGAGCACGACATGGTCCTGCCCGATCAGCTCCGGGTGGTGGCCGACGACCTGCTCGCCGCCGGCCCCTCGCCGTCGGTGCTGGCCGAGGCCGAGGCGGCCGTCGACGGCCTGCGCG
>Ga0247781_1000170_pt1 | contig 19580 bp, 42 predicted proteins | sample UWRJL184509B5_FD_179922 | JGI IMG/M metagenome (GOLD analysis project Ga0247781, IMG submission 179922) | Plant litter microbial communities from Arlington Agricultural Research Station in Wisconsin, United States - UWRJ-L184-509B-5 | ecosystem: Environmental > Terrestrial > Plant litter >...
CCAGATTGTGACCACCTCTGGCCAAGGTTTTCCAAGGAAAATTGGGAGACCATGCACAACCGTGCGGTTGCCCACATCAAAGTCATGAAGGAGAGCAAATATGACGTTCACCCAGTACAGGGTTAGCGGTACCACCTACAAGAAGCCTACCGCAGTTCCCAAGTACCTCAAGGTCGAAGAGGTTGAGGTGGAAGGCTTCAGGGGCGAAGGCACCAACGGTCGAGAGGTCTTCGTTCGTTCGGATTCCCCAGAAGAGTCGTTGTTTGTCGGCTTTCCCGAGGAGAACGTTCAGGTTTTCCTGCCGGTCGATCAGGCCAAGGCCCTTCGGGACTACCTGAACACGGCATACCCCCCGGTCGCCAAGAGTCCGCTTCGGATCATCCGAGACGGCGACATGCACTTCACCAACCGTTGGTACGAGATGGCTCCCGACCAGTTCATCTACACCGATTCGTTGGAGTCGGCACACCGCAAGTACGACCCGCAGAGTACCTACACCGCGTTCGAGACGATCAAGGATACCTGGGGCGTTTACCAGATGGGCTACCAGAGCTAGGAGGAGATTGTGTCAACACTTGTGATCGGTTCTACCGCACTGTGGAATCTTGGATTGGACTACCGGACACCAACCGATCTGGACATGTTCACCCCCGATTCGGGTGAGGCCGGATCACGGTGGTGGCATGACAGCTTCGGTCCGGTAGGAAACTTCGATAGGTTCTGGCACCCCGCCTTGAAGGATTGGCTTCCGGAGGGCACCGATCGTTACGCGTCCTTGGACGAGCTGTACACGATCAAGGTTTCCCATGCGCAGTGGGACCTGAAGAACAACACCTGGAATAAGCACGTCTACGACATCGTGCAACTCAAGCGTGCCGGTGCCAAGCTGGATCTGGACTTGCACAAGCTCCTTTACGGAGTGTGGGAGGAGACGCACGGCAAGAAGGTCATGGACCTTGACCAGGACAAGCGGGACTTCTTCGATGACGCTGTCCGTCGAACCTATGATCACGACTCGCTTCACGATTCGGTAGCCTACGGTGATCGTCCTATCTACACGGAAGTGTTGAAGGACGGAGCTGAGGTTGACATCGACATGAAGAAGATGAGGGCTCTTCCGCTTCCGAGGTTTGTGGCTCTCATCAAGGAAGAAATCTTTGTCACCGCTTTGGAGAGGATTGTTATTCCTCAGCGGTACAGGGTTTCTCCGAAGGCTGCTTACTGGTGGGCCTTCCGACGTACGGCTACCAGCCTCACGAAGGGCTGGACTGCTCGCACAATCCTGGACAACGCCGAGTTGTTCTTGGAGCCTGGTTTCGACTACATCGGGCGGCACCTCCTGAATTCCCACAAGCTAGTGAAGGTGTGATGGATAAAGGAGATAGGGTAAGGGTTATCAAAGACCCGGACGGGTTGGTCGTTGGATGGGAAGGTGTGGTCATCGCTGTAAGTGGTGATTGGATCAGAGTTTTCCTGGACGATGATGAGATGCCGTCTTCCTGGTTTAAAAGTGAACTAGTGAGGGTGTGATGTTGGATCATAAGTTATCTCTGGTACCTGCCGTAGCCGCTGCTCTGCTTCTCCTGGGTGGCTGTGCCGAAGAGGCACCAGACGCGCAGTACGGCGGCGTGTGTGTCGATCAGGTGACCGAACTACGTATCGACGACTCCAACTGTGGAGACTTCGACGACGAAGGACGTAGCGGTTCTGGTGGTAGCTACTTCATGTGGATTAGTAGTTCGTCCAACACGATCGTTCCGGCGCATGGCCAGAAGGTTCCTTCCACGATTGGTTCTCGAACGGTTTCCAAGGGAACTCCGATTGCCAAGTCACTTCCGTCCCAGGGTGGTCAGATGTCATCGATCACCCGTGGTGGATTTGGTGTGAAGGCTGGTAGTTCCAGCGGCATTGGTGGTAGGTCTTCGGGCGGAACCAGTGGTGGTGGCTGACATGAACGATGACGGAAACGTAAAGTGGGGAGCGGCTGCGGCTGGTATCTGCCTCCTGGTTGTTCTCGCCTTGGTTGCCCTGATTGGGTGGCTAGTAGGGATGTGGATTTAATGGACCCTGACGAAATGGTCAATGGGTGTATCGGCTGTGTGTTCCTGATGGGAATGGCAGCAATGGCAATCCTCGGATTGGTTATCTGGGGAATCGTGGAACTGGTCAACTGAAGGAGAAACATGGATTGCATGACTTGTAAGTACCAGAACTTGATTCTGGATAGCGACTACTCGTGGGACACGATCTTCGAGGGCACTTACTCGTACCGCTACGGTTCGGGTACCTATTCCCCGGTCACGATCACGCTGGACAACGGCGCTGTGATGACCGTGGAAGCCAAGATCGACATGGAACAGGAGTGGGGTCCGAAGAGCTACGACGACGCCTACGACCAGGGTTTCGAGGGTGAGGCGTGGATGGTGCTGAAGGTGGTTGGCATCGACAAGACGCTGTTCTTCCGCAAGTGGGGAACCGCCAACTCCTACGGCAACGTCTCGTGGCACGGCAAGTTCGAGCAGGTTACCGGCTCTGAGAAGCAGGTAACGGTCTTCGAGTGGAGTGGGGTCTGATGAGCGACACTTGTAGGACCTGCGGTCAGGAACTTCCGGAGGGTAACTCGAACCTGAGCATCCTGATTCGGGATTCCTGCAACGACATCAGCCGCTTTGCGCAGGGCTGGGAAGCCGTGTGGGCCAAGTGGGAAGTTGGTGACACCAAGTTCCTGGGTGATGACAAGGTGATGGTAGAGAAGGTCTACGAAACCAACCCTACAAATCTGGATGGGTACGACACCATTCCGGTCGAGATGGTTTTCCAGGTCGCCAACGGGTACGACAGCGACTACTGGAAGATCAATGGCGAGTGGTCGTCCTACGACGGTAGGGAATGGAACGGGTTGTTCGTCAAGGTCGAGAAGAAGGAAAGGACGTCGATCTACTATGGCTAAGCTCGTGGATGAGGCTGTATCCGAGCTGATCGAGAACCACAGGTTCTCAGGAACCACGGATGCACGGATCGACTACATGGGCCGTCAGGTCCCTCCGGTTGACTGGGAGGCCTTTGGCTGGGACGCGTGGGAGGATCACGGTCAAGACGAACCGGTTCTGGTCGAAGGCCTGGGCCTGGTCAACGTGATCGAGTCTTTTGGCGGCGAAGGTCAGGGAGACGATTACTACATGATCTTCCGTGTCATCACGGAAGAGGGTGCGACCCACTACAAGTTGGACGGGCGTTACGCCTCGTACTACGGCGGGGAGTACTACGGTCCCCTTGAGAAGGTGACGGCCCACGAAGAGGTCATCACGGTTTGGCGGTAGGAGTGCCTTTCGCAAGGAAAAAGCCTCTGGTGATCGAGTACCGGATTTTCGACGGTACCAATTACGAAGAGCTGGACGAGTGGACCGGTGGTTTGTTCCGCCTTGGTGAGCGTGAGCCTGGATACCCCAAGGCTGAAGCTGAAGTGTTCGACAAGCTTCACCGAACCTGGGTCACGGTCTTCAAGGGTCAGATCGTCATCAAGGGTGTTGAGGGTGAGTTCTATCCTCACGCTACCGACTTGTTCTACGAGAACTACGACCTTCTGTAAGTAGATCGGTTCACGGCTTCGGCCGTGAGCCCTTCGGCCTTCAGAATTTCGCCAAAATTTGAGACACGGAATGAGGTTTTCGAAATGAACAACTTTTTCACTGACCTGGTGGCAAAGCTGACCCGTCGACAGAAGAAGGGTAAGCCCGTGCCTGTTCCGGTTGTTCCGGAGCCGATCAAGACCGACAAGGTCCGGCAGGCACCCGAGACCATCGGGACTGCGGTCACCTACAACCGAGTTGACGGACGCGTGTCCGGCAGTGTGATCCAGGTGGGTGGGGTGACCTGGGATGAGGAGGCCAAGGTCTACCGAGGCAAGAACTACGTGATCCAGCAGGAGGCGGAACGACGACGGCTCCAGGATGTGGCACGTGATCGAGCGGCCAACCTGGCGCACCAGGAGCGGCTTCGCAGGGAGCGGGAGCGTCGGGAAGACGAGCAGCGTTACGCTTCGTCCACCACGTTCGATGACGCGTTCTTCGTGTCGTCGGCTGAGACGTCCTACGAGCCTCACGGGAGGTCTTCCGGGTATGACTACCCCAGCGAGACCTCACAGCCCGCCTACGTGGCTCCTAGCCCCTCTTACGAGGCTCCCTCGTACTCTGCTCCGTCGTACTCTCCGGACAGCGGTTCGTCGTCCGGTGGTGGGGGTTACGGCGGTGGTGGGGAGTGATCACGATCGATGAGGTTGAGAGCCTGCTCACCAACCAAGGTGAGTACGGAGAGGGCGAATTTGACTGGGGCTACTGGCACTGGGAGGCTTCGGAGAAGCAATTCACTGTCATCGATGACGAGTACATGGCTCGTCCGGTGTACCGCAAGGGTGGTGGCGAAGGTGGCGGGGAATCGGTTCGCCTTGTCATTGAGGTGAGCCCCCACGTCAACGGAATCCAGAAGTTCTCGATGGAGTCTCGATTCTTCGAGAAGCTGGGCTACTACGGTTCGTACTACGGCACGGACTGGGACGGTTCCTTCCACGAGGTGTTCCCTCACCAGAAGACGGTTACGGTCTACGAGAAGAGCTAAGACATGAGAATCGATGCACTCTTTGGTGCTTCGGAGCTGATGGAAGAGGTGAGGGCAGGGACGGTTCGATTGCAGAGCCATCCCTGCTTTCCTCTGATCATCGCTTGTTACACCAAGGAAGCTGTTGTACAAAGGAAGTGGAACAAGGTAACTCTGAACTGCCGTGGTCTCATCTGGGACCATGTGACAATGGAGATTGTTGCTCGTCCGTTCCCCAAGTTCTTCAACCTTGGGGAGCCCCTTGCCCGCGAGGACTACGAAGCTCAAGTAGAAGTTTACGACAAGCTTGACGGGTCCCTGGGTATTGGCTATGTCTACGAGGGTAAGACCTACGTGGCTACCAAGGGAAGCTTCGCTAGTGAGCAAGCCTTGGAAGGCAGCAAGATCCTCCACGAGACGTACCCAGACTGGATTCCTCCGGAGGGTGTGACTCCTCTGTGGGAGATCATTTACCCGGAGAACAGGATTGTTCTGGACTACGGGGGTGCTCGTCACCTTGCTTTGCTGGAAGGTATCGACATCAACACCGGTAAGACCCATGAGCCTGCCTTCGAAGACCAGTCTATCTTTGCTTCGTGGCCTGGCATGTCGTTGAGTGCGACGAACTACACCACCCTTGGTGAGGCTGTTAACTCGGTTCCACGGGCCAACGCTGAAGGCTGGGTCGTGCGGTACATCGACACAGACGAGCGAGTGAAGATCAAGCAACAAGACTATCTGGACAAGCACAAGCTGGTGTTCTTACTCTCCCAGAGAACCATCTGGGAGGCGTTGAAGGATGGTAGGTTCCACGAGTACAAGGCGGGGATGCCCGACGAGTTCCATGATTGGATGGACTCCGAGGCTTCCAAATTTACCGCAAAATTTGAAGACTACCTTTCGATCATCGATGATTGCGTAAATTCCCCTGACCTGAGCTACCTCATTGAGTGTGCCCAGAACGGTGAGCGAGAAGCACGCTTGATGATCGAAGAACTCATCAGTGACCTGCCTAGGTGGGTCTGGGGTGCCATCTGGTGTGTGGTGGATGGCTACGACTACACCAAGATTATCTACAAGCAATTCGAACCCAAGGGACAAACGAAAGTAGCAAAACCGTGATCGATTACCCCCCAGGCAACTGCAAAAACAAGGAATTGCACTTGCCTCACATCCACGCGGACAGGGGTCCGCTTCAGAGTTGCCAGGGTCAGGGAGAACGTCAAGAATACGTTTACCGCCTGGTGAACGAAGACACCGGGCTGTCTGTGGGCACCTGGAACAAGCAGTATGTGTATCACAACCTGGGAGTAGCCAGGGGGCAGTGCACCAAGTACAACAGCAAGAGTTGGAACCGTGGAAAGGCGGTCGTTCAACGTGGACTCATTCAGTGGAGTACCGACCCCGTGTGACTGCGGTTTCGGTGAAGACGATCTGGAGTTCTGCTTCAACGGGATGATCCATTCGGATCTGTTCCGTAGGATCATCGAGACCCCGTGCAATTGCATCTGTCATGGCAGTGTGAACGCTCTGGAGTTCCCGATCCCGGATAAGGAGTTGGTGTTGGCAGCATGAGTGGATTCTTGATCTACACCGTAGGGCTTCCCGGATCTGGGAAGACCACCTACGCCAAGCATGTGGTTGGTGATCAGGAACAAGACGAAGCCGTGATGATTTCCCGTGACGACATCCGGATGATGCTGTTCGGATACAAGACGGGAATGAACGGTGGCGCAGAACGCTTGGTCACCAAGGTTCAGGAAGCCACGATCAAGGAGTCGCTTGCGGCTGGTCACCTGGTGGTTGTGCACGACTGCAATCTTCGGGCGGCATACCGCAAGCGGTTCGTGAAACTGGCAGAAGAGTCTGATTCTTCGTGGTACCAGGCAGACCTGACCCATGTTCCTCTCGAAACCTGCTTGAGCAGGAACGCAGGTCGAGACGAGCCGGTTCCGGAGCACATCATCACGGATTGGCATGGCAAGTTCATCAAGCCTCTCAAGGGTGAGAAGATGCCGGTCCCAGAGGTTGGATCTGGCGTTACCAAGGGTGAGGCCTACTTTGGCGACCACGCCTACCCCAAGGCCATCCTGGTGGACATTGACGGGACGGTAGCCAATCACGAAGGCGTTCGTGGTCCATACGACACGAGTAGGTACCACCTGGACTACCCCCACCCCGACGTGATCGAGATCGTCAGGGACTACCACTACAGGTTGGGCTACCAGATCATCTTCATGTCTGGTAGGGACGAGAAGTTCAAGGACGTCACCGAAGAGTGGCTTTACCAAGAGGTGAAGGTACCGATTGCTGGTCTGTTCATGCGTCCCGAAGGGGACACACGTCCGGACAATGTGGTGAAGCTGGAACTCTTCAACAAGAACGTCCGTGACGCCCCTTGGAACGTCAAGTTCGCACTTGACGACCGTGATAGGGTGGTGAAGACCTGGAGGTCTATCGGTCTTCGGACACTGCAAGTTGCGGAAGGTGACTTCTAGTGTTGGTGATGATTCTTGGGGCGGTGCTGCTTTCAATGAACGTCGTCGTGTTCTCCAGCATGGAAAACGCTGCTGGGAAAGCGGCAACGCCGTTCTTCTTTGTTGCAGCCGTAATGATGTGGGTTGCAGTTCTGTTCGTAGTGTAAACCAACAGTTAAATACTAGACAGAGGAGAAAGAAAATGCACAGTGCAAGCGCGCAGGTTGCGGCCGGTCTGTTCGTTATCGGACTTGCTTTCATGGCAACCAAGAAGATGAAGAACGTGGCGTACGTGTTCTTCGGTGCGGGTGCGGTCATGCTGTGGGCAGGTGCTTCTGCGTGAGCCCTTCCAATACCGCGTTCCTGGTTGGCGGTGTGTGCTTCCTGGCACTCGCAGCCATGCTGGTCAACACCCCGTTCATGCCCATTGGCATCCTCACCGGTCTTCTGGGTGCGGGAATGCTGGCCGAAGCTATCTTCAGTAAGGACGACAAGTGAACAACAAGCTCAAGGCTGTAGTCATCGGTGCTGTTGCGCTACTGGCACTAGCTGGGTGTAGCTCCAAGCAGGTAGACCAGGAGATCGTAGGGGCAACCAAGGTCGCGGGAACCTACAACTTGTACTGGTTTTGCAACGATTCCACCCTGATCTACTACGAGGACTGGACCAACGGAGAGCCCGACGAGTACGTTGCTCTCTTCTCTTGGGGTTGTGACTCCAAGGGCAAGCCGACCAAGGAACTGCCGGGTACTCTCGGTGACGGCAATGGTGGAGACACCGGAAACGGAGATAAGTAAGCATGTTCAAGCTCACCGCGTTTCGTACCATCATGTCTATCTTCGGTCTGTGGGCCTTCATCTACATCATGGGTCCGCTGATCCACATCAAGACCGATGAGCTTTTCGCTTGGGCCGGTGGCACGATCGGCCTGTAAGTTCTACCAACCAAAAAACAAACAAGAGGAGAGAAAATGCCTGACCAGATTAGCATCGAGACCGTGAAGTTCGAGCTGAACTCGCTCAAGGAGTTCACCAACATGGGTGTCCTTCTGCACGAGCTGTTCGGTTCCACCCAGGACAAGGCGGTTGCTTCGGCACTCCGTCTGGTCATCGAAGAGATCGACAAGACCACCGACCGCATCGTCAACGCCTGATAACCCACACACGTGAACAGCAAGAGCTGTTCACTTCGAGCTTAGACTTCGTCTAAAATCAGAGGAGAAACACAATGTCTGACACCATCACCAAGGCCCGCGTTCTTGAGGGTTCCGGCATCATGAAGACGGGTGTTGCTCTTGCAGCGCTTCCGTTCCTGTTCAGCGATGACCCGGCAGAGAGGATGGCGGTTGACGTCTCTGCCAAGTTCATCGAGATGATCGAAGCCTTCGAGGCTGACCTTCGCGACATGAAGTAGGGAGCCACCATCTACTCTCTCAACCAGAGCATGAGGGCGAGAGGGGCTGGAGGGGAACCAATCCCCACTGGATGGGTAGCACTCGATAACGCAGGCATCGTGTTCCGCCGTGGTCAGCTCGTTCTGATCGCGGCGGGACCCGGTACCGCCAAGTCTGCACTCACCCTGGCATTGACCATCCAATCTGGTGTTCCCAGTATGGTGTTCTCTGCCGACAGCGACGCCTTCACGCAGATGACAAGAGCTATCTCAATTCTTACTGACATCCCCCTGTCTAAGACTACCGAAATGGTCTTGGCCAACGAGATCCCGGCAGACATTCAGGACATGATGTCGAACGTCCCCCTACGAATTGACTACGAGTCCAGTCCCACACCGGATGACATAGAAGAAATCTTGGAGGCGTACTGGGAGCTGTTCGGGGAGTACCCCACGCTGGTGGTTATCGACAACATCACCAACGTGTCGGGTGTTGGTGCAGGAGACGAGGACTATTCCACAGGCCTTGAGGGCCTTATGGACTACCTCCACGCAATGGCACGGGAGACAGCAGCGTGTGTCATTGGTCTTCACCACGTGACCGGTCCATACAACGATGGGGACAAGCCAATCCCCTTGAGTGGGGTTAAGGGACAGATCGCACGCGTTCCTGAAATGGTGCTGACCCTGCACAAGCGCAAGGTTGACGACGAGACCATGATTCTGTGTGTCTCGGGAGTCAAGATCCGAGGGGGTCAACCAGACCCTACCGGCAACACCTGGGCTGAGCTTGAGTTCAAGGGCTACAAGATGTCCTTCCGGGATGTCACTATCGATGAGATCAGTGCTCCAGAACAGGAGTGGGACGACGAACGAAGAGCACAGGAGGAATTGCAATGGGGCTGAAGTTGAACGACCCCATCTGGATCTTGGGTCAGATCGAAGGGTACTTCGATCGATACATGGATGATCGTGATCCATACGGGCGGGTCATGGTTGGGGTTCCCTCCCTTCGTGGAGGGGTTCCCGCAATCGTTCCCCGTGAGTGGATCACCCCACGAGATGATTGGATGGCCAACCGTGGTAAGACGTGAGTATGTTGACGTCTGCCCTGCTTGCCACACTGTGTACCGAGGGTACAAGGAGGCAGCCGTGCAGAACCAAGCAGAGAACTGCGCAACCCGTTGTTCTCCCAAGGACGAATCTGGTGCACCATCTCTGGATGAGGCGCTGAAGAAAGCACGAGAGGAATTGGGTGACTGGTAATGGCCCGTGCAAGAAGGGCACGGAGCCCTGCGACGAAGAAACCCTCTGCGAAGACGCAGAACGACTCCTCAACTACGACTGGTCTATCGAGTTCTTCTACCAAGCCATGCAAAGGGTGTGGCTCTACGACCAGGAAGCTCACGGCACCAGGGCCACGATGCGCGACATGCCACAGAGACCGCCGTACTACCGTCCAGTTGGCCCGTAGACTGGCGTATGTGGCTAAGCAGTATGGTCTGACCCCAGAGCAGTACCAAGCCCTCTGGGACGCACAGGAGGGCAAGTGCTACATCTGTAAGAGGAACAAGGGCAACTGTGTAGACCACGATCACAAGTGCTGCCCCGGAAAGACCTCGTGCGGTAAGTGTGTTCGTGGATTGCTCTGCAATCCGTGCAACAAGGGTGTCCTTGGGCACTTGCGTGACAATGTGCAATCACTGATCAGGGCAATCACGTACCTGATGTTTCCCCCAGCCCATAAGGTGTTCGAAAAACTGAAGGAGAGTAACGATGAGTGACTACAAGCCGACCCAGCTCATGCTTGACTGGCACGCAGCCCTTCTGGAAGAGGGCCGCAAGCAGACGACCGGCACGTTGGGCAAGATGGAGAAGGATGGGACCGTGTCGAACTGTTGCCTCGGAGTTCTTTCCGAGGTTGCCGGGAACGTCGGCAAGCAGTGGTCCACCGGAGACCCTGACTTCCCGCTGTCTTCGACCCTGAAGTACGACGGGCCTAGCGCGAACGGTGATGTTTCCATGCCTTCGACGCACCTGATTGCGGAGGTGCTTGGTCTGAACGACAGCTTCACCTTCCCTGGTGATGTGCAGGTGGGTGTCGATGTCTACGACACGAAGGTCAACGCGGCCGATCTGAACGACGACTGGGGTTGGTCTTTCGAAGAGATCGCAGCCCAGTTGAAGACCGTGTACATCGATGGCACGGGTAACCCGATGGAATACACCATCGAAGAGTTGGACAGGAACGAGCGGTCGGACGATGACGACTGCGGATACTGAAAGGTAGAAATGACGAAGCAGTGTATTTTCGGCGGTGAATGTATCGATGGGTGCGAGGTTGGCACCGAGGTACAGGAAAACGACGAAGACTAGCAGGGCGAAACGCCGGGAGGCGTCCACGGGTTGGTCCCGTGCCGATGAGCCCAAGGGAGGTGAGCATGGATTGTCCCAAAGGCGGTGAGTGCCCCGATCCCGAGGCCTGTCTGCAAGGCGCACCGTGTGAAGTAGTTGTCTACTGGACCGACGTAATGAAGGAGCGGAAGAATGATGAACGCTGAAGGTACCGAGGCTCTGAACATCTTCTCCGCATGGTTCGAGGAAGACCACCCTGCGGGTTACTACACCCGTGGAGAGGGTTATAACCACAACTGGAAGCTGACCGTGGAAGATGGGGTTGGCATTCTCAGGGTTGTCATGGAAGACATGCACACCCTGGACTCCGAGGAGTTCGAGTGGACCCTCAACCTCCGATCGTAACCCTGCTGCGGAAGTGGTTCCCGGACTGGGAACCACCCCGTGGTAACCGAACGTGGGTCCCGTGTCTCTGTCCTTTCCACGCGGAGACACGGGCTTCTGCTTCCATATCCCTTGAACTCAATGCTTTCACCTGTCACGGATGTGGCATGAAGGGTGGGATTGTCAATCTGATCATGCGAAAGGAGGGCCTGAAGTTTGCAGAAGCCCAGCAGTACGCAGCTAGCTTTCTTGATGGAAGCTACGTCCCGATACCACCACAGCCTAAGCGGAAGCAGGGCCGAAGAGTATTTGGAAAGCCGAGGACTGAAGGGGGAAGACCTCAGAAAGTTCCGGCTTGGCGTAGTAGATGACCCCATGCCTGGGCACGACATGTACAAGGGGTGGCTTGCCATTCCCTACATGAGGTGGAGTCCAGGACAGGGTTGGACCGTGATCACCATGCGCTTCAGGTGCTTGGAAGACCACGACCACGGACGTCATGGTAAGTACATGGCCCACCCCGGAAGTCAGATTCACATCTACAACACTCTGGCAGTACTGGGAAGTAACGATGAGATTTGTATTTGTGAAGGGGAGATCGATGCTATCACGGCGTCGATCCACGGCTTGCCGTCCGTAGGTATTCCAGGTCGCGAGAACTGGAAGTCTCACTTCTACCGCATGTTCGTAGGGTACGAGAAGATTTACATCTTGGCCGATGGTGACCAAGCAGGCAAAGATTTTGCCTACGATGTAGTCAAGACCCTGCCCAAGGCACGGATCATCAACATGCCCGAAGGCGAAGACGTTAACTCGACCGCCAAGAAGTTTGGCGTGAACGCCATACTCAAGAGAATGGGGAAGCTGGATGCCGGAAGCGTCGCTTGAATCTCGTGTGTCCATCCAGTTTGACTGGGGCCAGGTGTTCCTGAGCGTCCCTGAGGCACGAGAGTTGCGAGAACAGTTGGACGATGTATTGCCACTCGAAGACGATGTGGTGCACAACAAGAGTGGGCACTTTGGTTTCGGACCACTCGACGATTACGAAGAGGAGCACGACTGTGAGTGACAACGAGGTTGCAGTTCGCAAGGCAGTAGAGATCGACATCAACTACGACACCTATGTCTTGTCCAACGATGAGGCTATCGAACTCATGGAGAACCTGGCAAAGGTTCTCGGGTTCAAGATCGTGGGTAACGCGTGAAGATCCTCACGGTAGATATCGAGACCGCCCCCAATGGTGGGTGGATCTGGGACCTGTGGAACCAGAACATTTCCCTTGCCCAACTCCGTGAGAACGTAAGGATTCTCTGCTTTGCTGCCAAGTGGTACGGAGAGGACAAGATCATGTTCTACTCCGAGTTCCACGACGGGGCAGACGCCATGATCAAGGCAGCATGGGACCTCCTGAACGAAGCCGATGCGGTTGTCACCTACAACGGTGACGCTTTCGACCTGAAGCACTTCAACCGAGAGTTCTTCCTGAGGGAGCTACCGCCTCCGGCTCCCTATGAGAAGATCGACCTGTACAAGGTAGTCAAGTCTCAGTTCAAGTTTGCTTCCAACAAGTTGGACCACGTGTCCGACCAGATCGAGATCGGCAACAAGGTCAAGCACGCGGGCTTTGGTCTCTGGATTCGTTGTATGAACAACGAGGCTTCCGCCTGGGAGGAGATGAAGACCTATAACGTAGGGGACGTGGACCTCACGGAGAAGCTGTACAAGCGGCTTGTTCCTTGGATCTCCAAGCACCCCAACATGGGTCTTTACGAAGACGACATCGAAGAGGACGTGTGCCCCAATTGCTCAAGCGTGAATCTCCAGCGTCGTGGCTTCCGTAAGGTTGGGCTCTCTGAGTTCCAGCAGTACCAGTGCCAGGATTGCTACGCTTGGTCGCGGAGTGGCAAGGCCACGAACCGTGTCGATCTCCGACCCGCATAGAAACGAGAACAACAATGCACAACGATGACATCTCTAAGGAGTTCTACGACGCAGTAGAGCGAGCAGCAAAAGATGTAGCACGAACGTGGCCGTTGCTTGATTGGGAAGACCTGCGGCAGGAAATGTGGGTGTTCCTGCTGGAGCGCCCGAACCAGTTGGCAGAGCGTATGGCCGATGAAAACCCCGGCCCCAAGCTACGCAAGATCGCAAAGCAGGTAGCCACAGAAGGCAACAGCGCCTACGAATTCTTCTCAGGCCAGTACGAATACGGAACTGATGAGGTCCGAGGGCTGTTGGAAATGGGGGTGATTGTTCGTCCTGAAGAAACTACCCTGATCGAATCAACCGATTTGTCTTCGGGCATGTTGGCGCTTCGTTCTTTCAACAAGAATCACTTCGATGTGATCGTAAATAAGTACGTTCATGGAATCGATCCTACTCACAGGAAAGATGTCACAAGGGCTATCGACTCTCTCACGGTGTTGATGAACAGGGTAAACCTGACCAACAGGTATGCGGATCATCAAGGCCCTGGAGCACGAAAGGCTGTGTCTAACTACGACGCCATCAGGGCGACTAGTGATGACTGAGCCAAGAGAAGACGAAGAAGAGCAGGAAGACACCCAACCTGTGGTTGCGACACAGGCTGAGTTGAACGAAAAGTACGGCTGGAACCGCTGACACGTAACTAACAAAGGATGAAACACATGGCTAACGCCAAGAAGGATCCGTTCGACACCCCTCCTTTTGATCTTGAGCCTGACCAGGATTCTGTGCCTGGTGGGGATGAGGCTCAGACCGATGTGTGGGGTGCTGGTGACGGTACCAAGAACACGACCGTTGTTCTTCCTCCTCAGGAAGGCAAGGTAACGGTCACTCTCAAGGGCGGTGTTGGGTACGGTGTTCCGTGGGTCGTGATCCACGCCAACGACGTGCCGGACGCGCTTGCACAGATGTCCGACAAGGAGCTTCCTGCACTGCTTGAGAAGGCTCAGAAGGCTACGGAGTTCTTCGCTAGCAAGGAAGTGAAGCCGACCCCTACGGAAACCCCTCAGGGGGGCTCTCAGATCCGATCTGGGCAGCCCGCTGCGTCGGGTGCCGGTCAGGGTGGTGCAACCCGGACGTGCAAGCACGGCCAGATGCTCCCTAAGTCTGGTGTGAGCCAGAAGACCGGTAAGGCCTGGAGCGGGTTCTTCTGCCCCACTCCTCGGGACGCTCCGGATCAGTGCAAGCCTCAGTTCGACTAAGTCACCTTGAAGGAGGGGTCTTCGGACCCCTCCTTTGCCTCCCGGAAGGAACGGAATGCAAACATGGACACTCCATGTTCAGGGTGACCCGGTCAAGATTCGTCGTGTTGAGTCTATCGAAGACCTGGAACTGTTTAAGGAATTTGTTCGGAAGAACCTCCGTGTCTTGGCGTTTGATACGGAGACCACAGGGCTCGATATTTACTCAAGAGGATACCGCCTTCGCCTAGTTCAGTTCGGAAACCAACATGAAGCGTGGGTTATTCCCGTTGAACTAGGTGGAGAGTACATCACGGTCACCATTCAGACCCTTAGGGCTGTGGAGAAGTTGGTAGGGAAGAACCTCCCCTTCGACTTCAAGGTGATCGACAGGTGTTTGGGTGTCCCGATGGAAGAACTGTGGCCCAAGGCTATCGACATCGAGATCCAGGCCAAGCTCATCGATCCTCGTGCCCCTGAGAAGGGCGGGATTGGTGTGTCCTTGGAGGATCTGGTTCGTCATTACTTGGATAGGGATCTGGCAGACGATGTCAAGGGTCTCATGTCCAAGTTGGCCAAGGAGCACAAGACAACCAAGGCGAAAATCTTTGAGAAGATCAGCCTGGACCACCCGGAGTACAACATCTATGCGGGGATGGACACCATCTTCCCTGCACGCATTGTGGGGATGCAATCTAAACTGATCCCCGCCTCTGCTGGTAAGCTCATGGCTTTCGAGCACGAGCTTGCCGAAGTGTGTTCGTACATGGATCGCGGGGGCTTCCTCCTTGATCTGGAATACACCCAAGGCCTGTCTCTTCATCTCCATGAGGAAGAGGAGAAGTACACACAAATCGCAGCGCGGTTTGGTTGCGAGAATGTGAACTCTACCGAACAGGTAGCAGAGGTTCTGCTCTACCGTGGTGTGAAACTGAAGGAACGTACCCCGACCGGCAAGATCCAGGTGTCCAAAACAATCCTGGATAAGCTGGTGAAAGAAGGGGACGAGTTTGCCAACGCAGTACAGCAAGCGAAGAAAGCTCGGAAGTGGCGTACCACGTGGGTTGATGGCTTCCTGAACAACATGGACGACAATGGTAGGTGCCATGCATCTATCAACACGCTCCAGGCTCGTACGGGTCGTATGTCGATCACAGGTATTCCGGCTCAGACGCTCCCTGCGTCTGACTTCACGATCCGCAAGTGCTTTGTGGCCGACGAGGGTCATTCGATCGTCTCCGTGGACTACAAGGGGCAGGAACTACGTGTTCTGGCAGCCCTGAGCGGTGACAAGACGATGATCCAAGCGTTTGCCAGTGATTCCAACCTGCACTTGATGACCGCGCAAGCTGCGTTTGGTGACCATGTCCTGAAGGACACCAAGGAGTACAAGGCTGGAAAGATTACCAACTTCGCTAGGGTCTTTGGTGGGGGTGCCAAGGTCGTTGCAGAACAGACCGGACTCACCTTCATGCAAGCCAAGCGGGTAGTAGAGGCATTCGACAAGCGATATCCCGGAGTGACAAGCTACGCGGATAAGTTGTCTGCTATCGCCAAGCGGGATGGATTCATTACCACCCACTTCGGTCGTAGACTTCCGGTTGATCCTGACCGGAGCTACAGTGCCTTGAACTACATGGTCCAGTCTAGCTCCAGGGACATCACGTGTCGTGGGATTCTGAGGGCTTACCGTGAGGGCTACGGTCCTTATATGAGACTCCCAATCCACGATGAACTACTCCTCTCGATGCCGACACCACGTGCGGAATGGGGAGCCCAGCAGGTTGCACGACTCATGTCCGAGAAGCTGGGTGTCGTCTTCATTGACACCGATGCTGAAGTCGGGCGTAGGTCGTGGGGAAGTTTGTACTCGGAAGACGTTGACTAACGGGAAGGCCCTTCGGGGCCTCCCTTAATAGAGGAGAAACACAGTGGATATCACCACCAAGGAACTGTTCGATCTGTACCTGGGCAAGTTCGAGGCTATCGGTACGGGCATCACAGACGCCCTGGACGACTTCGCAGACGAGCTAGAAGAGTTCCACGCGGGATCTCAGAACCTACACGGCATGACCATGATGCTCCGGGTTGCTCAGGTCCAGGCGTTGCAGACCATTGCTGTGGGCATTAAGGCCCTGATTGAGGAGGAGAACTAACATGGGATGGAACAGCCCCGACATTTACAACCAGCCGGAACACTTCGGAATCAAGCCGATCGGTGAGTTCGAATGGAGTCAGCCCGATTACTCCTTCGACTTCACGGTTGTGTGGCAGAGCACGGAAGACCCCAGCCTGTTCTACTGGGCACGGGACTCGGGTTGTTCCTGCCCTTCTCCGTTCGAAAGTTACACCACCCTGGAGGGTGACGACTGGGACCCGGTGTACAAGGGAACCAAGCACGAGGCTATCGCAGCTTGTCTTGAGGCCTTGGAAGAACTTCGTCCGAAGGAAGGTAACGAGAACTACTACGCGGGGGCTAACTTCCGCAACGCAGAACCCCAGATCCTTGAACTAGTCGGAAAGCTGGTGCAACTGTAATGGGACAGATCGAGTACAGCACGAACAACTCGGGTGGGTCCTGGTGGCTCACGGATGAGGACTGGTACGCGCTGGAAGAGGCGGGCTGGACTGTCCAGTGGGAGAAGGACATCAAGGACAAGCTGTTCAAGGACAGCAGCAACCCAGACCGTTGGTTGGGTGCTCTTGCCACCAAGGCGACCTTCCCTGGTGACGACTTCGAAGAGGCTGTGCGTTCCTTCGAGAACGCTACGGGCCAGTACGCAAACGACGCGGGCTGTGACTGTTGCGGGCAACCCCACAACTTCTACCACACCGACGACAACGGGAACTGGAGCTACTACTAATGCCCAACGCACTTCACGAGGCCTGGGAACTCCTGGCAAACGTCTCTGATGGGAACTGGGAGACCCAGTCTCCTGCTTGGCAGGCAGACACCGAGGACTGGAGGAACCGCTACATGGGTTCCGAGAAGCACGCAGGAGAGGTTGGCTTCATCAAGTGGCCTTCTACTCCACGCTGGCACAAGGGTCTGACCATCACGGAGAAGATCGATGGGACCAATGCGTGCATCAGAATCCTTGACGGAAAGGTCACGGCACAGTCTCGCAAGCGACTGATTCGTGTGGGCGACGACAACTTCGGTTTCGCTGCCTGGGTTGAGGAGAACAAGGCTGAGCTTACCGAGCTGCTTGGTTATGGTGTGCACTTCGGTGAGTGGTTCGGTGAGGGCATCCAGAAGAACCCTCTCGGGATCGAAGGGAAGCGCTTCGCGCTGTTCTCTCCGTGGAAGTTCCAGGGCACCCAGAAGCTTGACATCGAAGAGTCCAACCTGGTCGAGTTCGTTCCTGTCCTCTTCGAGGGTCAGGCCAACGAGTGGACTATTCCCCACCTGATGGAAGACCTTAGGATCTACGGCTCCAAGGTGAAGGGTGCGGCTAATTCCACGGTTGAGGTCTTCCCTGGAGAAGACGGTACCTACGAGATTGCCGCTGAGGCTGAGGGCATCATCGTGTGGCACCGTGAGACCCAGCAGAAGTACAAGATCCTGCTGAAGAACGATGCTATCCACAAGGGTCAGCAGACATCGTTCATCGATTTTGATGGACTGGCCAAGGAGCCCAGGGGATTCGCGTGAAGTTGGACGGGAAGGGGAGTCTGTTCTTCAGGCTCCCCCGCTCGGCTCGAATCCTGATGGATAGCTGGGCAGAAGCAACGATCGTGATGACCGAAGAGCAAGCCTGTGAACTCAGGGACGAACTGATTCGACACCTAGGAGACGCATGAACGTCAATGTAACCACCAGCGGAGGACGGTCTCAGATCGCGGTAGGGAGCAGCAACGTGGTTCAGAGCATGTTGGGCACAGGAAACGTAACGGACGAGGATCTGAAGGGGTACATCGAGTTCCTTTACGAGGAAGAGACTGTCGATGTGGAGAACTCCACGGTTTGGGAAGTGGCTGAGTCGTTCTTTGGCCACGACCTGAACCAGGCACAGCTTGACCGGGTCTTCGCGCTTATGCGTGACGCCAAGGTTGAGGTGAGCGTGAAGTGGTAGTCACCGAACGGGAAGAGATAGTGGTCTACTTCGAGAAACCACGACGCTGGCAGGGAGTTCTAAACCTCCCTGTCGGGTTTTCCGAGATGGAATACGACGAGCAAAACGAAATCATCCAGGCGTTGATGGACACGAGGCTGTTGCCTCCTGCCATTGACTACTGGGACTACGCGGGGAGTTAGATTGAAGAACATGAGACCTCTTGTTGCTGTTGCGGTCCTTTCTGCAATCCTTGCTGTGTCGCTGGTGTGGATGCACTAGTGCCATACAGTGACCAGGAGGGAAAGGACTACTCCCGGATGAAGATCCGGGATGCCAATCCAGTCTGGGTGTGGGACATCGGGCCGGGTGCGGGAACGTACTCGGACCTGATGTTCGATATGCACGCTTCCTACCGCACATGGACTGCGGTAGAAATCTGGGAGCCCTACGTCGAGAGGTTCAATCTCCGAGACAAGTACGATGAGGTAATCATCGGCAACGTCATGGACATCGAACTTCCCGACCACACCACAGAGGATGGTCTGGTAATCCTGGGGGACGTTCTCGAACACCTCATGGAAGACCAGGCTCGTGAGCTTATCGTTCGATGCAAGAACAGTTTCAGGTACATGCTGGTGTCTCTTCCTATCATCCATGCCCCTCAGGGCACGGTGTACGGGAATCCCTACGAGGCACATCTGAAGCACTGGACCTTTGACGAAATGCACGCTGCTATGGGGCACTGCGAGGCCTTGAAGGGTCACACCCTTGGCGTCTACTGGTGGGACAAGGAGATCAATGGGTAAGTGGGATGCGGAAGTAGCGTTCAACACCGGGGGCAAGGATAAGTGTCCGCACTGCGGGCAGTACTTCTCTTCGGCACACATCTACACCCATATGGACAAGTGTGTTAACAACCCTGCAAACCAGGAAGAAGAGAATGAGTAAGGTCAGCGCTTGTTAAGCTACATCCTGGGCATATCCGGGGCTGTCAGCTTCTTGCTGGTGCTGAAGAACAACGTTACGGGCCTGTGGTTGGGACTTGGGAACCAGTTCGTCTGGACTTTCTATGCTCTGACCACAGGCCAGTACGGTTTCCTCTTCAGTGTAGCCCTGTTCGGCCCTATCAACATGTATGGGCTTATTCAGCACT
>Ga0247781_1000171_pt1 | contig 19507 bp, 16 predicted proteins | sample UWRJL184509B5_FD_179922 | JGI IMG/M metagenome (GOLD analysis project Ga0247781, IMG submission 179922) | Plant litter microbial communities from Arlington Agricultural Research Station in Wisconsin, United States - UWRJ-L184-509B-5 | ecosystem: Environmental > Terrestrial > Plant litter >...
TGGGGTGCCGCGCCGGAGCGGCAGACCGAGCTGGGGTGAGGGCAGCGGCCCGGTGCTGGTCGACGGGAGCACCAGCGTGGCGGGTGGCCGCGTCTCCCCGATCGGCAGCCGCGAGGCCGCCAGCGCGAACGGATGGTCGCCGCGCCCGGCCTCGTTCTGGGTGTCGGACTCGCCCCACAGGTTGATCGAGCCGTCGCGGGCGACGAAACCGTGGAGCACGTGGACGTCGGCCGCGATCAGATCGGTCATCGCAGGGACCAGACGATCGCGGGCGGCCGGACGCGGGCGCACAGCGGGCCACCGAAGCCGTCGGTCAGCCCCAGCTCGGCGGTGAGGAGGCCGGCACCGTCGTGGGCCTGCCGCAGCAGCGCGGTCGGCACGTCACCGAACAGGAGTTTCGCCCGCCGGAACATCGCGAACGCCGCGCCGTCGACGTTGCCCCAGCTCAGATAGAGGAAGCGGGCGCCCGGACGGCCGTGCACCCAGGGACCGCCGACGTCGAGCAGCTCATCGACCTCCCGCGAGGTGATCTCGAACTCCCAGGCGGCGGCGGACGCCCACGCCGGGACCGCCTCGACGACCTGGCGGTCGCGCTGCACCCCGACGTGGACGTTGGCCAGGCGCAGCGCATCGGCCTGGGCCCCGCCGCGCCGGGCGGGCAGGTCTCGTCCCTCGATCCGGATCCGCACGCTGACGACAGTAGTCCGGGGCTACGACATCGGAGTCCGCGCTGCTGAGGCGCCCTGCGCACGATCAGCGCTATCGGGCGTGCTCACGCACCCAGGCGTCGATCAGCCCACCGAAGTGCGCCTGGAACTTCTCGTGCTCGTGCACCGGGTAGGTGGCCCGGATCGTCTCGCGCAGCAGCGACCGGAACTCGTCCGAATCGACCCAGTCGTAGACGATCTCGTCGATGGTGCCCAGGTAGCGCTCACAGAAATCGGCGTACCGATCGGCCTCGAAGTAGTCGTCCGCCAGTTTGCGATACTCGGCCAGCTTCTCGGCGTACGAAAGCAAGGGATTGTCCGCCACCGCGAAATAGACCGACGTGTCCGTGTCCAGCCGCGGCCTACGTCCCGTCACCACGCAGAAGACCGTCCAGCGCAGCAGCGCCGCCATCGCCCACGGGAAGTAGTAGTGCAGCGACGTCACGGCCACGTCGGGGCAGGCGTTCGCGTAGTCGATCGGGTGCACATCGGTGCCGCGGACCAGCGATTCGCACGAGTTGAACTCCCAGCGGAAGAACGCGTTCACCAGCCTCGAGATCGTCACCACCTCGTCGCCCGCCGCCTCGCTGAGGAAGCCGTGGTCGACCTCGTAGCGGTTGTGCATCGGCTGCTCGGGGCGGAACTTCATCACCATCGTCTCGGGGCCGATGGTCAGCGAGCGCGCGAACACGTCGTACCCCTCGACCGACGCCTGCAGGTGCATCAACCGCTCCCCCGACGCGTCGTACGCCGCGTGCAGTTCGTCCGGATTGCGGATCTTCGAGACCCCGACCCAGGCACCCCCGTCGTACGGCTTCATATACAACGGATAGCCGACCTGAGCCGCCGTCGAGTCCAGGTCGAACGCCTGGTTGTAACGGGCCGACGTGTAGGCGTACCGGCTGTTGTCCAGGGGGTTCTTGTACGGCACCAGGACCGTCTCGGGCACCTTGAGGCCGAGCCGGATCATCGCGCAGTAGGCCGCGTGCTTCTCCATCGACTGGAAGGTGAACGGGCTGTTCAGGAGGTAGACGTCGTCCATCAGCGCGATCTTCTTGAGCCACTCGCGCGGGTGGTAGTACCAGTAGGCGAGGCGGTCGATGACCAGGTCGTGGCGGGGATTGTCGCGCAGGTTGAACGGCTCGATGGTCACCCGCACCGAGGAGATCCGGTGCGACCGGCCGTCGGGGCCGCCGACCACGCCGACACGCCGCAGCAGAGCCTCGTAGGCCCGTGGCCAGTCGTCCTCCGTTCCCAGCAAGAGTCCGATGGTGTGCTCGACGTCAGCCACGGAAGCCTCCGGTCTGTCCAGTTCGGGCGGGGGTGGGGGTGCTGGACGGCTACGGGCAGACCCTCCTGAGCAGCGAGGTCAGGTGCGGATCGAGGGCGTCGCGCCACGCCGGCCAGTCGTGGCCGCCCTCGATCCGGGCGAAGGTCACCGGATAGCCCTGGGCCCGCAGCGCCTCGACCATGCTCCGGTTGTTCGCGAGGTTCTCCTCGAGCCGGCCGCACGTCATCGTCGTCGGCACGGCGGGACCGTCGCCGGCCCGCAGCACCCGGCCGGTCCAGCGGACGATGGCCAGGTAACGCGCGAACCCCGATTCCTGCCGGTCGAATCTCGGCTGGAAGAAGCTGCCGGACTGCAGGAAGAGACCGGCGAACACCTCGGGGTGGTGGCGCTGGCAGTGCAGCAGGGCGAGGGCTCCGAGGCTGGCGCCGAGGGCGGCCACCGGGCGGCCCGACGAAAGCCGGGCGGCGAGCTGCGGCAAGATCTCCAGACCCAGACCCCGCGCGTACGCCGGGAGGGCCGCATACCAGTTCTCGCGATCGCCGGCGGGCAGCAGCACGAGGTGTATCGGCTCGATGCGCCCGGCCGTGATCGACGCCGCCACGTAACGGCCGAGGTCGGCGTGCTCCTCGTAGGCGGGACCGTCGTGGGCGACCAGCACCCGGTCGGTCGGCTCGGCGGGCGACCAGATCCGCGCGGTCAGCTCGGCGCCCAGGGCCTTCGAGGGGAGTTCCAGCTCCCACCACTTGCCGGTGGCGGCGGGCAGGGTCCACCAGTCGGGGTCACGCCGCACGCGGGCACCACCGTCGATGCCTGCCCCGGCCACCCGTTCCATGAACGAACACTAGCGGCCGGGCGCCGCACTCGCGCGGCTTCTTGGCCAGCCAGGTTCAGGGGGTGCAGGAGGTGCAGGTCGAGCTCGACGGCGAGGCCGGCCCGCGAGGAGTCCGGGCCCGGCTGAGCACGGAAGGCGGCGGCTGGCGACCAGTCGTGACCCTGCCGGTGACCGGCTGCTGTCAACAGGTCGAACGCGCCCACTGCCCGGTGCAGGCCACGCGACGCCATGAGCGCCTGAACCTCACGCGCCCGCTCTGCCACCGCCTCGGTCATGTCGAGGCGCACTAGATGCTCGGCCCGGAGTTTCGGCACGCGCGCCACCTCGGTCGGTCGCGCCGAATACCCGGCTTCCAGATCCAGGGTGATGCAGGTCGCGGCCACCCCGTCATCGATCAGCCCACGGATCAGCGACGGTGTTTATATATACGGGTTGCTGGAGGCATCACGTAGTGCAACTCAACCCGCATGTCGCCGAACCCTGCACCCCCTCAAGATCAACTTATCGAGGAGACTCGGGCTAGCCGGCCCGGTGCCGGCCGATCTCCATCCCGACCGAGGTCGGCTCGTCGGCCGCGCGCTGGTCCCACGGCGAGATCGAGGGGCGGACGGCCTGGGCGCCCAGGTCCTGGATGGGCACGTAGACCCGGGCGTCCACCGACTCGGCCAGCAGCAGCGCGGCGACCATCGCGGTCGGCCGCTCCAGCGGGTCGCGGTTCAGGCAGCGCGACACCAGGTCCGCCACCTCGGGCGGCAGTCCGTCCAGCTCCGGCAGCGGATCGGGGTCGAGGTAGCGCTGAGCGTGCACCAGCTCGGTGGGCGACTCGGCACGCCACGGCAGGCGCCCGCTGATGCAGCGGTGGAGCACGGTGCCGAGCGCGAACATGTCGCTGGCCGGGGTGGGCGGCCGTCCTTCGAAGAGCTCGGGCGCGACGTACGCCGGGGTGCCCATCACCGGCAGCTCGGGATCCTCGGGGACGCCCGACGAGGCCGCGATGCCGAAGTCCAGCACCTTGGCGCCGACCGGGGTGAGCATCACGTTGGCCGGCTTGATGTCGCGGTGCACGACCTGCTCGGCGTGCGCGGCGGCCAATGCGGCGGCGACCTCGGCGCAGATCCGCACGCCGATTCGCCAGTCGATCGGGCCGGCCGCCAGGTGCGCGCCGAGCGTCTGCCCCTCGACCAGTTCCATCACGATGTACGGGACCTCTTGAGCGCCCGGGTCGGAGCGGGATGTGCCGAAGTCGTGCACGCCGGCGACGTTGGGGTGGGACAGCCTGGCCGCCGCGCGCGCCTCGGCCCGCACGAGATCGACACCCGACACCGGGCCCGGCGTGCCCTCGGCGGCCGGGCCCATGATCTTGACCGCGACCGGGCGGTCGAGCACCCGGTCGTGCGCACGCCACACCTCGGACATGCCGCCGACGCCGATGCGCCGCACGAGCTCGTACCGCCCGCCCAGCATCCGCATGTACCGGCCTCCCGCCCTTGATCTGCGGTTCGCGGTACCCCTCGGCCATCAGCCAGAAACGCTTGATCGCGCGGTACAGTCCCGGCGTGACGCGATACGGACCGATGTTCGGGCCCGATTACACCTTTCTCGGCGTGCCCGCCTGCGACTGGGAGGACCCGGAGACGTATGCCGACGCCGACGTCGTGATCCTCGGTGCCCCGCTCGACGGCGGCACCTCCCACCGCCCCGGCGCACGGTTCGGACCGCAGGTCATCCGGGGTACGGACTATCTGCCGCACGACGGATCCCGCCCGCACATGGCGATGCGCGTCGATGCCCTCGGCGGGGATCTGACCGTGAAGGACGCCGGCGATCTCGAGGTCTACAGCGGCGAGATCCAGCGCAGCTGCGACACCATCGAGGACGCGGTCGCCTTCGTCACAGAGCACGGCGCGATCCCGGTGATCCTCGGCGGCGACCACACCATCACCTGGCCCGATGTGACCGGTGTGGCCCGCAATCACCCCGCCGGGCGCATCTCGGTCATCCACTTCGACGCGCACGCCGACACCGGCGACATCGAGTTCGGCTCGCTCTACGGCCACGGTCAGCCGATGCGCCGGCTGATCGAGTCGGGCGCGGTCCGCGGCGACCGTTTCCTGCAGCTCGGGCTGCGCGGTTACTGGCCCGGGCCGGACGTGCTGGAGTGGATGGCCGAGCAGCGGATGAACTCGTTCCACATGAGTGAGATCGTCGACCGCGGCCTCGACGCCGTGCTCGACCAAGCCTTCGCGATCGCCCTGGACGACTGCGACGGCGTCTTCCTGTCGGTCGACATCGATGTCTGCGACCCCGGTCACGCGCCGGGCACCGGCACGCCCGAGCCCGGCGGCCTGACCGCGCGGCAACTGCTCGACAGCGTCTCGCGCGTCTGTCACGAGCTGCCCGTGGTCGGCATGGACATCGTCGAGGTGGCGCCGCCGTTCGACCACGCCGACATCACCGCGATGCTCGGCAACCGGGTCGTGCTGGAAGCGCTGTCGGGGATCGCCCGCCGCCGCCAGGACGCGGGCGGACCGCGCTGGAACCGGGCCACCCCGCTGCTCGACGGCCGCGGTGGTGACGCACCGCACTCGTAACCGTTCGCGAGGCGCGTGCGTGACCAGTTGTGACCAGCGCAACCATGTTTAAAACCTACTGGAGTTGTAGGGTTGTGCTCGGCCGCCTTCAAGATCAACTGCGGCCGGGGAGGACCTACGATGACGGCGAACGACTACGACGCCTGGCTCGAGGGCCGGCGGCGCAAGGTCACCGGGCCTCAGGGCAACCTGGCCTTGATCGAGACGCGCTGGGGTGCCGATGACCCCGAGGCGGCACTCCAGGACCAGCCGTCGACGGTCACGGCCACCGTTTTGTCCAGAGTCGACCTGCTGAGCGGGCTGAAGCAGACCGGCGTACGGCTCTGGGACGCGAACTCCCCGGCCGGCCAGCACTTCGTCGAGACCGACCGGTACGCCTACGACCCGGCCTGGGTTCTCGAGGCCCGCTGGAGCGACGCGCCCAGCGACGCGCGGCGAGTACCGTTCGAGCACGGCCGGGACGAGGGACGCACCCGCGACCTGCCCGTGCCAGGTGACCTGCACCTCACCCTGGCCGGCCAGGACTACACGCTGCACGCCTTCGACGACGACGGCACGCTGCTGCTGGTCTTCGGTGATCCCACCAACGGGAAGGAAACGTACGGCTCCGGGCGTTTCCTCTTCGTCGAGCGTGCTCCCGGAACCGACCGGGTGGTGCTCGACTTCAACCAGGCCTTCGTCCCGCCGTGCGGCTTCTCCGCGCACTTCAACTGCCCCGTGCCGCCCCCGCAGAACCGACTGGCGGTGCCGGTCGAGGCCGGCGAGAAGCTTCCCGTCTTCCGCGACGGCTTCACCATTTGAGATGGAGAAATACATCGTGAAACGAGTCCTTGCGGCCATCACAGCACTCGGCCTGGCCGGGGTGCTGGCCGCCTGCGGCGGGGGCGACAACAAGGACGCGACGTCCGCGAACACCGGTGCCGCGGTCATCCAGGTGGGTTCGGTCTACGAGCCGCAGAACCTGGACAACACAGCCGGTGGCGGCCAGGGGGTGACCGAGGCCCTCAACGGCAATGTGTACGAGGGTCTGTTCAAGCTCACCGACACGGGCGCCGTCGAGCCGCTGCTCGCCCGGGACCGGAAGGTCAGCGACGACGGTCTCACCTACACCTTCACCCTGCGGCCGAACGTCAAGTTCCACTCCGGCAAGGCGCTGACCTCGGCCGACGTCAAGGCGAGCATCGAGCGGGTGACCGCCGCGAACTCGAAGTCGGCCCGCAAGAGCAACCTCGAGGTGGTCAAGGAGATCACCACGCCGGACGACTCGACCGTGGTCGTCAAGCTGAAGCAGCGGTCGATCTCGTTCGTCTACAACCTCAGCTACGTCTGGATCATGAACTCGCAGGCTAAGGAGTTCACCACCACCGAGGACGGCACCGGGCCGTACAAGCTCGGCGAGTGGAAGCGCGGCTCGACGCTGACGCTGGACAAGTTCGACGGTTACTGGGGCACGCCCGCGAAGAACGCCGGGGTGGTCTTCCACTACTACACCGACGCCACGGCGCTGAACAACGCGCTGCTCACCAACGCGGTCGACGTGGTCACCAACGAGCAGAGCCCGGACGCGCTGGCCCAGTTCGACAGCAACAAGGCCTACCAGGTCACCAACGGCAAGTCGACCACCAAGCTGCTGCTCGCCTTCAACGACAAGGTCGCGCCCTTCAACAAGGTCGAGGTCCGTCAGGCGATCAGCTCGGCGATCGACGACAAGAAGCTGCTGAGCTCGATCTGGGGCGACTACGGCACCCCGATCGGCTCGATGGTGCCGCCCAGCGACCCCTGGTACGAGGACCTGACCTCGGTCAACGGATATGACCCGGCGGTCGCCAAGCAGAAACTGGCCGCGGCCGGCCTGCCCAACGGGTTCACCTTCACGCTGGACACCCCGAACTACGACCCGCACCCCACGGCGGCGACCTTCATCAAGTCGGAGCTGGCCAAGGTCGGCATCACGGTGCACATCAACACGATCACCGCCGACGAGTGGTACTCGAAGGTCTACCAGAAGCGGGACTTCCAGGCGACGCTGCAGGAACACGTCAACGACCGCGACGTCGTCTGGTACGGCAACCCCGACTTCTACTGGGGCTACCGCAACCCGCAGGTCACCAAGGAGATCGACCAGGCCGAGCAGGCCAGGACGACCGACGAGCAGACCACTCTGCTCAAGAAGGCCAACAAGACGATCGCGGAGGAGGCGGCCAGCGACTGGCTCTACCTCTACCCGCAGATCGTGGTGGCGTCGTCGAAGCTCTCGGGCTACCCGATCAACGGTCTCAACGCGCAGTTCCTCGCGTACGACATCGTCAAGAACTGACGACATGCTGCGCTACCTGCTGCGCCGGACGGCGATCCTGCTGGTGTCGCTCGTGCTCGCGGCGGTGGTGCTGTTCCTCCTGCTCCGGCTCCTGCCGGGCGACCCGGTCAACGCTCTGCTCCCGGTGGGAGCCACGCCCGAGCAGATCGAGGCCGCCCGGCGCGAGCTGGGCACGGACGTCTCGTTGCCGATCCAGTTCCTGAACTGGCTGCGCGACGCCGGCACCCTCGACCTCGGCCGGTCGCTGATCAGCACGCTGCCGGTCGGCCCCGAGATCGTCGCCCGGCTGCCGGTCACCATCCCGCTCACCCTGTCGGCGTTCGTGCTGGCCGTGCTCGTCGCGGTGCCGGTGGGCGTGCTCGCCGCCGTCCGCGCCGACCGCTGGTACGGCCTGATCCTCAACGCCGTCGCCCAGCTCGGCATCGCGGTCCCCGCGTTCTGGCTGGGCCTGCTGCTCATCACCGTCTTCGCGCTGCGCCTGCAGGTGCTGCCGGCCGGTGGTTTCCCGCCCGACGGCTGGTCCGAGCCGGGCGCCGCGATCGCGGCGCTCGTCCTCCCGGTCGGCACGGTGGCGCTGGTCATGTCGGCCTCGCTGATCCGCTACGTACGGGCCGCCACGCTCGAAGTGTTGGGCGCGGACTACCTGCGTACAGCCCGGGCGCTCGGCGAGTCGCCCGCCTCCGCGCTCCGGCGCCACGGTCTGCGTAACGCGTCCGTACCGGTGATCGCCGTCCTGGCCGTGGAACTGGCCACCACCTTCCTGGGCGCGGTCGTGGTCGAGAGCGTCTTCGCGCTGCCCGGCCTGGGCAGCCTGCTGGTCACCGGGATCCGCCAGCACGACTACCCGGTGATCCAGGGCGTGATGCTGGTCAGCACCGCCGCCGTCCTGCTGGTCGGCTTCCTCGGCGACATCGTGCAACGGCTGATCGACCCGCGCCTGCTGCAGCGGGGCGCGTCGTGAGCCGCCGGCGGTCGCTGACCCTCGCGGTCGGTCTCACCCTCGTCCTCATCCCGGCCGTGGCCGTCATCGTCTCGTTCTTCTGGCTGCCGTTCAGTCCCGACGACACCTCCGGCGGACGCCTGGCCCCGCCCGGCGACGGACACCTGCTCGGCACCGACAAGCTCGGCCGGGACCTGTTCACCCAGCTCCTGCTCGGTGGCCGCATCGCCTTCGCCACCGGCCTGGGCGCGGTCGGCGTCGGCGGCGTGCTCGGCGTCAGCCTGGGCCTGCTCGCCGGCTTCGCCACCCGGTGGCTCGACGACGCGGCCGCGGTCGCCCTCGACATCCTCATCGCCTTCCCGACGCTGCTGCTCGCCATGCTGATCGTGGCCGGCGCCGGCGCCTCGCTGGGCACCGCGATCCTCGCGATCGGGTTCGGTCTGGCGGCGGTCGTGGCCCGGCTCACCCGGGTGCTGGTCAAGCAGGTGCTGTCCCGCGAATACATCACCGCCGCCCGCGTCGCCGGCATCTCCTGGCCACGCATCGTCGCCACCCACGTGCTGCCCAACATCGGCCCGGTCGTGCTGGTCAACCTGGCGCTGCAGACCGGCCTGGCCGTGCTCGCCGAGGCCAGCCTCTCCTACCTGGGCCTGGGCACCCCGCCGCCGAACGCCTCGTGGGGCCGGATGCTCTTCGAGGCGCAGGCGACCGTCCTGACCGCCCCGCGCGCCGCGATCGCGCCCGGCGTCGCGCTGATCGCCCTGGTCATCGGCGTCAACCTGACCGCCGACGGGCTGCGCGACCTGGCCGACCCCACCCGCCGGAGGTCCCGATGAGCCTGCTCACCGTCGACGGCCTGAGCGTGCGCGACCAGGCCGGCACCTCGCTGGTCGACGACGTGTCGTTCACCGTCGAGCCGGGCGACCGCACCGGGCTGATCGGCGAGTCCGGCTCCGGCAAGTCGCTGACCGCGCTGGCCGTGACCGGACTGCTGCCGGCCGGGCTCACCGCGAGCGGCGAGATCCGGCTCGGTGGGGTGGACATGATCCGTGCGTCCGAGCGGCGCCGCACCGCCGTACGGGGTCGGGTCGCGTCAGTTGTCTTTCAGGAACCGCTGACCGCGCTGGATCCGCTGATGCCCGCCGGCCGCCAGATCGCCGGGCCGCTCCACCGGTTCCAGGGACTGCGCGGCGACGCCCTGCGGAACGCCGTCCGCGCGGCCCTCGACGAGGTGCGCCTGACCGACACCGACCGGATCGCCCGCGCCTACCCGCACCAGCTCTCCGGCGGGCAGCGCCAGCGGGTGGCGATCGCGATGGCGCTCGCCTGCCGGCCCGAGCTGCTGATCGCCGACGAGCCGACCACCGCGCTCGACGTCACCGTCCAGGCCGAGATCCTCGACCTGCTCGACCGGCTGGTCGCCACGCACGGCACGGCGCTGCTCTTCATCACCCACGACCTGCCGGTGGTCGCCAACGTCGCGCGGCAGGCGTACGTGCTGCGGGCCGGACGGGTCGTCGAGTCGGGGCCGACCCTCGACATCATCGAGCGGCCGACCGACCCGTACACCCGGACCCTGGTCGAAAGCGCCCGCCGGTTCGACGCCGCCCTCGGGAGGGACCGTGACTGACCCGATCCTCGAGGCCGACCACGTGGGTTTCACCTATCGTGGTGGCGCACCGGTGCTGGAAGACGTGTCGCTCGCGGTGCACCAAGGGCGGAACGTCGCCCTGGTGGGGGAATCGGGCGCGGGCAAGACGACGTTGCTGCGGATCCTGCTCGGCCTGGCCCGGCCGACCAGCGGGCTCGTCAAGTTCGACGGGAGCCCGCTGACCCGGACTCGGCTGCGGGACTATCGGCGGGCGGCCCAGGCCGTCTTCCAGGATCCGTACTCGTCGCTCGACCCGCGCCACACGATCGGCCGCATCGTCGCCGAACCGCTGCGCGGCCTGGGCCTCGGCACCGACCGCGACCGGGTCACCGACGCGCTGGACGCGGTCGGCCTGCCCGCCGACACGGCCGGCCGCTACCCGCACGAGTTCTCCGGCGGCCAGCGCCAGCGCATCGCGATCGCCCGCGCGGTGGTCTGCGACCCGCGGCTGCTGCTCGCCGACGAGCCGGTGAGCGCACTCGACCTCACCACCCGGGTGCGGATCGTCGACCTGCTGGCGTCGCTGGGCGTCGAACGCGACCTGACCATCCTGCTCGTCTCGCACGACCTCGGCGTGGTCGCCGAGCTGTGTCAGCAGACCGCCGTGCTGGAGCACGGCCGCCTGGTCGAACAGGGCGACACGGCCGCGGTCCTCGGCGCACCGAGCCACCCGTACACCCGGAAACTGCTAGCCAGCGTCCCGCGCCTGCCCTCGTGATCCACGCGGTTGCGCACTTGTTCCACCCTGACCAGCCCCACAACATGCATGGATGTCCCCAGACACCACCCTCTCCCCCTATCAGCAGATCGCCGCGGAGCTGAGACACCGGATCTTCACCGGCACGCTGGCGGTCGGCGCGAAGCTGCCCAGCGAACACACGCTCGCCGGCGAGCACCGCGTCGCCCGCACAACAGTCCAGTCCGCGCTGCGCGTGCTGCGCACCGAGGGCCTGATCTCGTCCCGAAAGGGCGCGGGCAACTTCGTGACAAGCCTGGCCGTCGTCGACGCGCACCGCTGTCCCGCCCGGGTCGAGCTGGACCACCAGCAGGTCGGCTGGCTCAGCCGGCTGCCCCGGCCGGCGCACGGGCTCGACCGGGTGCTGCACTGCGAGCTGGAACATCCCCACCCCGGCGGGCACGCGGGCCTGGCCCAGCACGCCGCGGGCATCGGCTGGTGGGTGCAGTGGACACTCAGCGCCTCCGAGATCAACGCGGTCGCGAACTGCGCCGCGATCCGCACCGCCGAGCACCAGGACGACAATCACTGCCTGCTCTTTCGCGACCACCCCGGCCGCCACCTGTTCGGCACCGACTACGCAACCTGACCGCATCCCGCGCGGCGGTTCCGACCGCCGCACGCCTCGGGGTCGTGCAGGCCGCGCCTCCCCTGCCGTCGTCCCCGCCGAACCGGCCCACGCTGCGTAATTGGGCGCCACGGAGCGTGACAGTCGCCGCAGGCATGGCGATGTGCCCGGCGCGGCTGTTTCTTGACGGAGCACATGAAGTCGGAAATTCGCGCGCGACGCACAGCATTATCGACGTCTAACGATCAACTTGGCGTTTCGGGGTGCAACGATCCGATCGTTTGTTGCGAGAAGATTACGCGTGCGATAGCGGCAGAATCCGCGCGGCGGCCCCGACCGACTCGCCGGCCGCTCGATCTCCCCCATGCGGTCGCGAGCGAGCATACAGGGACCGGCCGCCACCCGCGGGGACGGCCGGAGCCTCCCCGGGTGAGCAGGCCGGCAAGGGGGCGTGGGCAATTGGATCACCTCGTCGAGCGGGCTGGTGAGCTCATCGCGTTTCCGTCCACGTCGGACCGGCCCGGCGAGCTGGGACGCGCGCTCGACTCCAGGTAGGGGAAAAGAGAATGGCGGAGTCCCTCCTTGTGAGAGGAGACCCCGCCACCGACAGCGCGACCGTGTTCCGGCCACGCCTCGCGTCGAGGACGAACGCTAGAGCACCCGCATCGATGCCGAGGCAACCGGCCTGGGCTTCGTGATGGTGCTCTCACCCATCCTTACCTGCGGTAACGCTTCAGATCAGCTCTGTGCGCAAGTCGTGCGCGCCGGACGTCCCACTCCCCCGGCCGGCCGGTCAGCGCCGTGCCCGCCATGTCCACCGCACGCCGTCGGTGCTGGTCGCGTGCTCCGTGGTCATCCCGTCCGCGGCATCCCAGCTCTCCAGCGGGTGCACCGACGCCGCCGAACTGGTCCTCGGTCACCTCGGCCACGGTCTCGAAGGTCAGGCCGTCGGTGGAGCGGGCCACGACGTTCGAGATGCCACGGCCCGCGTCGATCGGGAGCCGCACCCGGTAGGCCAGGGAGATGTGGACAAAGCGACTCCTTGGCGTCGGCGCCGACCGTGCGAAGAGTGTCGCCGCCCTCTCCTCGGCCTGGTGACCGGCCGGGTGCCGTGCTTGCGGTGCAGCAGCGTGAGCAGCGGTCCACGGGCGGCCAGCCGCAGCGGCACGGGGAAGCGAGGCCCGAAGGCACCCCCACCGCGGAGCAGAAAGCGCAGCACCCGGGCGGGCTCGGCCCGGCAGCGCGCCGGAAGTGCCATGCGACCCGCCAGAAGCCATGACCGCTCGAAGTGATCCTTAACCTACAGAGCTAGTAGGTTTTCGCGACCCGGACCCACCTGCTGGAACGTCCGATCAGGTACGCGCGATCACGTTCGCGACAGCAGCCGGCGCCACCAGGTGGCCCGCCGATAGCGGGGGCATTCCGCCGGCCCGCATCGAGAGCATTCGGTGCCCTGCCGGTAGTGCCGGTGAGCGCCGGGCTCGTGTCCACAGACACAGAGGGCTTCATCAGTGTTCATCGTCTCACCAACGGTAAGGCGGCCCGGAGGCTACGGGGGCGAGGCGGTTTACCCGGCCTGACCAGCGGCGCACCGGGCCGACGCGGGTCGACTCGCCGACGAAGTTATCACCGTTCTGCACCCGAATAAACACGCTCAGTAATGCCCGTATTCGGTGACCCAATTCACTCCGAGCAATCCGGCATTTTCGACAGGCCCGGAATGGCCCATCTAGATGGCACTATGCAAGGCTTGTCACCTTCAGGGCCGACCCGCCCACCCGCGGTATAAATGTCCGTTACTGGTGGTAACGATGTGGCGCAGATCTTCTGCAGTAGCCCGTGTGAATACACTGCGGTCATCCGGTTGGCGACAATGATCCACCTAGCCGCCCACACGATGTCTATTCGGTCAGTTGACGCTTGGTAGCGGCTTGCTACGTTAGTCGACAGAAGCGAAAGCCCTACGCTTCTTGCCGACAGATTCGAAGATCGAACCGCTTGGCCGCCCCGGGAAGGGACCGACATGGAGTTTTTGACGCCCGCCACGAACACGTGGGGTGACGGAGGTACGTCACCGACTGTAAGCGTGGTGATTCCGACCCTCAACGAGGAGCGCAACCTCCCGCATGTGTTCGCCAAGCTGCCGGCGGACATCAACGAGGTCGTCCTGGTCGACGGCGGCTCGGTCGACCGCACCGTCGAGGTCGCCCGCGAGCTGCGCCCCGACGTGGTCGTGGTGCACCAGACCCGCACCGGCAAGGGCAACGCCCTGGCCTGTGGCTTCGCGTCCTGCACCGGCGACATCATCGTGATGATCGACGCCGACGGCTCGACCGACCCGGCCGAGATCCCGCTCTTCGTCAAGAAGCTGGTGGACGGCGCCGACTTCGTGAAGGGCAGCCGGTTCAACCACGGCGGCCACAGCCACGACATCACCAAGCTCCGCAAGCTCGGCAACGACGGGCTCAACCTGGTCGTGAACGTTCTGTTCGGGACGAAGTTCACCGACCTCTGCTACGGCTACAACGCGTTCTGGCGCAGTGTGGTGCCGGTGCTCGACCTGCCCGACACGGCGCTGCCGAAGAACGCCGACGGCACCAAGCACTGGGGCGACGGCTTCGAGATCGAGACGATGATCAACATCCGGGCCGCGGTCGACGGGATGAAGGTCGGCGAGGTCGGCAGCATCGAGCACCGCCGCATCCACGGCGAGACCAACCTGAACACCTTCCGGGACGGTGCCCGCGTGCTGCGCACCATCTTCAGCGAGTTCGGCCGCATGCGCAGCCAGAAGCGCACCGGTGAGCGTCGCCCGGGCGGCGTGATCGTGCACCAGCAGCCCGGCACCCGGGCCCACGGCCTCAAGCCGGCGCCGCACGCCACCGACCCGCGCCCGCCGGTCACCCGCAAGCGCGACGAGGTCGGCGCGCTGAGCACCGACATCAAGCCGGTGCGGGCCCCCTCCGCGCTCGACGACTGACCTTCGCCGCGCCCGTCCCCACCCCTCGTTCAGGAGACGCTCCCGTGGATTCCACCCCTCTCGACACGACCATCGTCATCCCGACGCACACCGAGGACCGCTGGTCCTCGCTCGTGCGGACCATCGCCTGCGCCATGTCCCAGCAGGCCGCGCCCGCCGAGGTCGTCGTGGTCGTCGATCACAACCCCGCGCTGTTCCACCGCATCGAGCGAGAGCTGCCGGGTGTGATCGTCCTCGAGAACGCCTTCGCCAAGGGCGTCTCCGGCAACCGCAACACCGGCGCCTTCCACGCGAAGACCGCCCTCGTCGCCTTCATGGACGACGACATCACCGCCGGCCCGGAGTGGCTGGGCCGGCTCATCGAGCCCTTCTCCGACCCCCGGGTCGTCGGCACCGGCGGCGGCATCATCCCCGCCTGGGAGCGGGAGAAGGCGCCGAGCTGGATGCCCGAGGAGTTCCTGTGGGCGGTCGGCGGCTCGTACGCCGGCATGCCCACCGAGACCTCCCCGATCCGCAACGTCTGGTCCGCGAGCATGGTGGTCCGCCGGCAGATCTTCGACGCCGTCGGCGGTTTCCGGGTCGGCTTCGGCAAGCTCGGCGACCGCAACCGTCCCGAGGACACCGAGCTCTGCCTGCGGATGAGCGCGTACGACGGCGGCCAGTGGATGTACGTGCCGGGCGCGATGATCCGGCACGAGGTGCCCGCGAACCGCTCGACCTTCCCGTGGTTCGTCAAGCGCTGCTACGCCGAGGGGCGCGGCAAGGTGCAGATGGCGGGCCTCGACCAGGGCGGCAGCGACACCCTGGGCACCGAGCGTTCCTATCTGTGGTCACTGCCCAAAGCGGCCGTCCGCAACCTGGCCACCGGCCGCTTCGGAAAAGCCGGCGGCATCGTCGCCGGCGTGGCCGCGGCCGGCTGGGGCGGGGTCGTCGAGACCGTCGCCGCCAAACGCGCCCCCAAGACCGACCAGCCGCTGGAGGCCGCACGATGAGCGCCGACGTCACCCGCGTTGTCATCCCGGCCCAGCGCACCGCCCCGGCCGACGAGACCCTCACCGTGCCGGGCATCGTCCGGGACCTGGAGCTCTCCGAGCCGCTGCCCACCATCCCGGCCGTGCAGCCCGAGGGCCGCCGCGCCGAGCAGGTCTGGTTGCTCGTCCGGCTCTTCTCCGAGCCGCTCGGCGCGCTCCTGCTCGACATCCCCGAGCAGGGCCTCACCCCGGCCGACCTGGCCGCCGCGGTCGAGGCGGAGCTGGGCTCCCGGGTCGGCTCCGTGCCGCTCGACGGCATCAAGGCGGCCGGCGAGCCCGAGTTCCTGGCCAAGCGGCGCGAGGTGCTCGGCACCGCCCCGCACATCACCGTCGTGGTCTGCACCCGCGAGCACCCGGGCGAACTCGCCCGCTGCCTCGACAGCCTGCTCGCCCAGGACTACCCGTCGTTCCGCGTCCTGGTCGTCGACAACGCCCCGGTCAGCGAGGCGACCGCCGAGGTGGTGCACTCCGCCGCCCGCCGCGGCCCGGTCGACTACCTGCTCGAGCCGAAGGCCGGCCTGTCGTTCGCCCGCAACACCGCCGTCCAGGCCGCGCCGGGCGAGATCCTCGCCTGGCTCGACGACGACGAGGTGGCCGACCGGCACTGGCTCGCCGAGGTGGCCCGCGCCCTGCACGAGCACCCCGACGCCGACGTCGTCTCCGGCGTGATCGTCCCGGCCGAGCTCGAGACCCGCGCCCAGGTGTGGTTCGAGCAGTTCGGCGGGCACAGCAAGGGCCGCGGGTTCAAGCCGGACGAGTTCGGCCCGCACACCGCGCACCTCCAGAGCCCGCTCTACCCACTGCCGCCCTTCGGCACGGGCGCGAACATGACCTTCCGTCCCGGCGTCATCGAGCGGATCGGCCTGTTCGACACCGCGCTCGGCGCCGGCACCCCGGCGATGGGCTCCGAGGACACCCTGGCGTTCACCCAGGTCCTGCTCACCGGCGGCACGATCGTCTACCAGCCCAGCGCGGTCACCCGGCACTACCACCGGCGCGACCTCGAGGGCCTGCGCAAGCAGATGGTCGGGTACGGCACCGGGCTGGTCGCCGCGTACACGAGCCTGTTGATGTCCCGGCCGGCTCTGCTCTTCCCGCTGCTCAGGCTCGTGCCCGGCGCGCTGCGGGAGCTGACCGGCACGGACACGGCCCGAACGGCGACGATTCGCGAGGACTTTCCCCAGGAGCTGCTCGCGGCCAACCGCCGTGGGATGCTGGCGGGACCGCGCGCCTACCTGAGGTCGCGCCGCGCGGCACGGGCTAAGGTACGCGCCAGCCAGACATAGCTCCATCGACCGGGTGCGTTGCCCGTCAACGCGTCCCGGTCCCAGCGCCACGACGTACGGAGGCCCAGACCCATGCAGCAACGCTCCGGAACGCCGGACCAGCCGGCCGGTGACGCCACCGTCCGGATCGTCCTCGGCGCCGCCGGCGACGCCCATCCGTCGCCCGACGCGACCGCGGTGATCTCCACCGTCGACAAAGACGCGACGACCCGTCTCGAGGTCAGCGACCGGACCATCCGGATCCCGATCGGGCCGGACGACTCGTCGGAGACCCGTTACCTGCCGGCCCCGGTGATCACGACCGGGGGCTCGGCACTCTCCGCCGAGCCGGCCGCCGCGGCCGACCACGAGACCGGCGCCGACCACCGGCCCGAGTTCGCGGTCGTCGGCGTGATCGCCGCCGTCGGCGGCCTGCTGGGCCTGGTCGTGCACGGGCCGGTCAGCCTGCTGCTGCTCCTGGTGTTCGTCCTGGTCGGCCCCGGCGCGGCGCTGATGTCGGTGGCCAACGTCCGCAACCGCCCGGTCTCCTGGGCCCTCAGCGTGGCCGGCAGCCTCGCGATCCTCACCATGCTCGCGGTCCTCACGCTCTGGGCGCAGGTCTGGCAGCCGACGGCGTGGCTGAGCGTGTTGGCCGGTGCCACCGCGCTCGGCTCGGCGGTCCAGTTCATCCGGCTCAGCCGCGCGGGCGTGCCGCTCATCCTGGGCCGGGTCGGCAAGCCGTACGACGCGGTCGACAACGGTGTGGTGCTCGCCGCCGTGCCGTGGGTGACGCTGGCCGCCGGCGTCGGCCTCTGGGCCCTCGCGCTGACCCGGCTCGACCCCGACCAGGTCGGCCTCTACGGCTTCAGCGCCGCCCTGGGCGTGCCGTTCGTCGTCGGCGTCGTCCTGATCTTCATCGGCTTCGCGGTCGAGCTGTTCGGCCGGGCCCGCCCGCTCGTGCTGGCGGCCACGCTGATCGTCGTACCGATCATCATGCAGGCCACCGTCCCGCTGCTGGACGGCACGATCGAGTATGCCTGGACCTACAAGCACATCGGCGTCGTCGACCTGATCCGCGACTACGGCACGCTGATCAGCGGCTCCGACATCTACCAGCAGTGGCCCGGCTTCTTCGCCGCCGTCGCGATGCTCTCGCACGCCTCCGGGGTCGACGCCATCTCGTTCGCGGCCTGGTCGTCGCTGACGTTCGCGCTGATCACCTCGCTGATGGTGGCCGCCCTGCTGCGGCAGTTCACCAAGGACCGGCGGATCATCGCCCTGGCCGTGGTGCTCTTCCAGGCCTGCATGTGGGTCGACATCGGCTACTTCTCGCCGCAGGCCCTGGTCTTCGCGCTCATGCTCGCCTTCTGGGTGATCGTGACCCGCTGGCTGATCGGCGCCCCCGAGGTCAAGGGTGCGCCCAAGGGCCGCATCGGCCAACTGCGCGCCTGGCTGGTGCGGGGTATGCCGCCGCGGATCGAGACCGACGCCCGCACCCGGCGCTGGGCCGCCTTCGGCGCGGCCGGCCTCTTCGCCGCGATCGTGGTGACCCACCAGCTCACCCCGGTGCTGATGATGGTTCCGCTGGTCGCGCTGGCGATCCTCGGCATCCTGCGCCCCCGGATCTTCGTCCTCGGCCTGATCGCGATCATGCTGATCTTCTTCGTGCCGCGGCTGGGCTCGGTGAACAGCCAGTACAACCTGTTCAGCTTCGACATCTTCGCGAACGCCTCGGGCAACTCGGCCAACTGGCGTACGCCGGAGCAGGAGTTCTCGGCCACCGTGTCCCGCGCCCTGGCCATCGGCGTCTGGCTGGCCGCCCTGATCGCGGTCTTCCTGGCCCGCAAGAAGCTGGGCCGGGTGCTGGTCCCCGCGGTGATCGGTTTCCTCCCGATGGCCACGCTGGTCGCCGGCAACTACGGTGGCGAGGCGATCTACCGGGTCTTCGCGTTCTCGATGCCCTTCGTCGGCCTGCTGATCGGCGTCCTCTGGGCCGGCAAGGGCCGCCGCGGCATCCCCGCCATGCTCGCCTCCGGCGTGCTGCTCTCCGTGCTGCTGCTGGCCGGCCTGCAGGGCCTGCAAGGTCAGCTCATGGTGCACCAGGTGCGGGCGACCGACATCGAGGCGGCGGAGTACTTCTACGCCAACGCCGAGCCCGGCTCGGGCCTGGTGCTGGTGGCGCCGAACTTCCCGACCAAGCTCACCGACAACTACGGCGAGTTCAACAAGGGCCACGTCTCGGTCGACATCTCGCTGATCGGCGACCCGCTGTTCACCGGCAACCTCAACGGCAAGCGCCTGCCCGACATCGAGACGTACATCCGCGACATGAACTACCCGACCAACTACCTGGTGGTCAGCGACGCGATGGACGACTACACGGACTACTTCGGCACCGCCGACGACAACGCCATGAAGTCGCTCGACACGGCGCTGCGGGCCTCGTCCGACTGGCAGGTCTTCTACCAGGGTCCGGGCGTGGCGATCTTCAAGCTGGTCGCCCAGACCAACTGATCTCCCGTACGACTGCAGCCCGCCCCCGGTCGACCGGGGGCGGGCTTTGCCGTGAGTGAACGTGCGATTCGCGTGGGGTGTCCG
>Ga0247781_1000172_pt1 | contig 19407 bp, 18 predicted proteins | sample UWRJL184509B5_FD_179922 | JGI IMG/M metagenome (GOLD analysis project Ga0247781, IMG submission 179922) | Plant litter microbial communities from Arlington Agricultural Research Station in Wisconsin, United States - UWRJ-L184-509B-5 | ecosystem: Environmental > Terrestrial > Plant litter >...
CGAAGGGGTGCGACCGCTGCCGCGCCCGGGAAGCGGTGGTCAACGGCAGGGCCGGGTCCTCGGCCCAGAGCGCGAGCTGACCCGGCCGGTCCACCCCCGGCACCCAGCCGCTGTGCACGACGAACACGGTCACCCCCCAGTAACGAACGCATCGAGAGTATCCAGCCGGAACGCCGGGAACGAGTCACGACTCGTTCGGGGTGGCCCACTCCACGAGTTCGTCAACCACCCCGTCGAGGTCGGTGACGAGGAACAGGCGCTGAGTGGCCGTCCACCCCGATCACGCGTACGCCTTCGGCCCGGTCCGGGTCCTTGCCGGGCTCGGAGTATTGATCGCCACGGGACCGCCCGACTGACGGCCCGGGGCCCGGGGACGTAATCTCGACAGCGTGACGGCGAACCCGGAGATCGACAGCGTCCTGCAGCGAGCCGCCGACGGCGGGCGGATCACGCCCGAGGAGGCGCTGCTCCTCTACACGGAGGCCCCCTTCCACGCGCTCGGTGAGGCCGCCGACGCCGTTCGCCGCCGACGCCATCCGCACGGTGTCGTCACCTACCTGATCGACCGCAACATCAACTACACGAACGTCTGCGTCACCGCGTGCAAGTTCTGCGCCTTCTTCCGGGCGCCCAAGCACTCCGAGGGCTGGGCGCACCCGATGGAGGAGATCCTGCACCGCTGCGGCGAGGCGATCGATCTCGGCGCCACCCAGGTCATGCTGCAGGGTGGCCATCATCCTGAGTTCGGCGTGGAGTATTACGAGAATCTCTTCGCCTCGGTCAAGCAGGCCTATCCGCAGTTGGTCATCCACTCGATCGGCCCGAGCGAGATCCTGCACATGGCCAAGGTCTCGAACGTCTCGATCGAGGAGGCCGTCCTGCGGATCAAGGCCGCCGGGCTCGACTCGATCGCCGGCGCCGGCGCCGAGATGCTGCCCGACCGTCCGCGCAAGGCGATCGCCCCGCTCAAGGAGAGCGGCGCTCGCTGGCTCGAGGTAATGGCGGTGGCCCACCGCAACGGCCTCTCGTCGACCGCCACGATGATGATGGGCACCGGCGAGACGCACGCCGAGCGCATCGAGCACATTCGCATGATCCGCGACGTGCAGGACCTGGCCGTCGCCAACGGCTATCGCGATGACGCCGTCGAGACGGGTCAGGAGGTCGGTGGTTTCCGCGCGTTCATCCCGTGGACCTACCAGGCCGAGAACAACCACCTCAAGGGCCGCACCCAGGCCACCACCATGGAATACCTGCGGTTCCTGGCGATGTCCCGGCTCTTCTTCGACAACGTCTCGCACCTGCAGGCGTCCTGGCTGACCACCGGTAAGGACGTCGGCCAGCTCTCGCTGCACCTGGGCGTCGACGACCTGGGCTCGATCATGCTGGAGGAGAACGTGATCTCCTCGGCCGGTGCCCGGCACCGGTCCAACCTGCACGAGCTGATCTGGATGATCCGCACCGCCGACCGCACCCCCGCCCAGCGGGACACGCTCTACCGCCACCTGTCGGTGCACCACACGCCGGCCGACGACCCGACCGACGACCGGGTGGTCTCGCACTTCTCGTCGATCGCCATGCCTGGCGGCGGGGCCGGCCGCAAGGAGCTTCCGCTCGTCGAGGCCTCTTAGCCGGACGAAAGCGGCTGAAAGTGTGACAGACAAGCAACGTCCGTCGATGCAATCTGTCATGCATGTCGAACAGCAGCGTGTCACTGATGACCGCGGTGGTGACCGCGATCGTGGTCTTCTTCTTCACTGCGGCGTGGGTCGCCAGCAAATCGGCGCGCTCCAACCTGCGTACGGCGAAGGCGGCGGTCGTCCCCGCGCGCAAGGCCGTCTGGTCGACCGTCGGCGGCGTGATCAAGATGGGCGCGGTCGCCGTCTTCCTGCTGATCGTGCTGGTGGCTTGGCAGGCCAGCGATGTGCACGAGGAGGGGGCGGGCCGGTCCCCGGCGTCCGGTCCGAGCCCTTCGGCGAGTCGCGGTTGACCGTTCGGGCAGGTCTCCCGCGCCGAACCGGGGAGGGCGGGTTGCTCCTTCGTAACGAGCCGCGTTTGCCTCTGTCGCGGGTGTTGCACCCTTGGTTAAGTTGCCTGCGTAAGGCCAGCCGAACATGCTTTGACGTCACCAGGAGCTCGCTCCGGTGATGCTCGCGGACCCGACCGATGGCGGTCGTATATATAACGCAGAAGGAACGGGCGGGATGGGTGACCATCCCGCCCGTTCTGTGTGTGTTGCAGTCTTCCGTGGGTGGGTAGCGGGCGCGGAGGTCTGATGGAGGAGAGTTATCGCCGTGACGCGCGCAGACCTGGACAAGCAGCCGCACGAGGTCGCCGAGATGTTCGACGGCGTGGCCGAGCGGTACGACCTGACCAACACGGTGCTTTCCTTCGGCCGAGACCGGGGCTGGCGGCGGGCCACCCGTGCGGCGCTGAGCCTGCGGCCGGGCGAGCGGGTGCTGGACGTGGGCGCCGGTACCGGCATCTCGACCGAGGAGCTGGGCCGCTCGGACGCCTTCGCGGTCGGCGCCGACCTGTCCCTCGGGATGCTCCTGGCCGGCCGCCGGGCACGCCCCCGCGTCCCGCTGGTCGCCGGTGACGCGCTGCGGCTGCCCTTCGCCGACGAGACGTTCGACGCCGTCACGATCTCCTTCGCCCTGCGTAACGTCGTCGACGTTGACGGGGCGCTGCGTGAGCTCGGCCGGGTCACCCGTCCCGGCGGCCGCCTCGTGGTCTGCGAGTTCAGCCACCCGACCTATCCGCCGTTCCGCACTGTCTACCTGCAATACCTCATGCGCTCGCTGCCTACGGTGGCCCGCAACGTCTCGAGCAACCCGGACGCGTACGTCTATCTCGCGGAATCCATCCGTGCCTGGCCCGACCAGGAGGGCCTGGCGGCGCGCGTCGCCGAGGCGGGGCCGTGGAGCCGTGTCGGCTGGCGGAACCTGACTGGCGGCGTGGTCGCGCTGCACCGCGCGACTAAGGCCTAAAGGGGGACAAAAAGGCTCTTTTCGCCCGTTCCGCGATAGTTCCTGTTTTGCTCGGGTCATGACGACCTTCGGGCACATCGAAGACACCGGCACCCACATCGAAGACACCGGCACCGACATCGACATCGACATCGCGATCGACGAGGGCGGCGTCGGCGAGCGCAGTGGCATGGAGTTGGCCGCCCGCCTGCGAATGGTCGCCGCCCAGGACCCTGACCTGGCCCAGGACCTCGTCGATGGGTTGATTGTCGCGCTCGACAAGGCGATGGGCGGCAACTTCCGCGATTACCTCGAAGGGGACGCCAAAGAGGCGGCCGACCGGGTGCTCACCGACAGTGCGTCACCGGGCCGAAACGGTTAGGGTTACCTTACCGGAACGACCTTCGATGGCCGTCCTAGACTCCGACCTGGGCGCGCTTGTGAACTGTTTCACGAGCCGCTGCGAGACGGAGGTGTGGTGTGCGCAACCTAGTACCATCCGGGCCTATAGCGGACGAGGCTGATGTCGTCGTCGTCGGAGCCGGTCCGGGCGGATCGGCTGCGGCCTATCACATGGCCCGGCACGGACTCCGGGTCCTGCTGCTGGAGAAGACCGAGTTCCCCCGCGAGAAGGTCTGCGGCGACGGGCTCACCCCGCGCGCCGTTCGCCAGTTGGTCCGGATGGGTGTCGACACCTCGGAGAAGGCCGGCTGGCTGCGGAACAAGGGCCTGCGAGTGATCGGCGGCGGCGTCCGCCTCGAGCTCGACTGGCCCGACCTGGCCAGCTTCCCCAACTACGGCCTGGTGCGGACCCGTCTCGACTTCGACGACATGCTGGCCAAGCGGGCCGTCGAGGCCGGCGTCCTCCTGCGGACCGGGGTGACCGTGACCGGTCCGGTGCTCGACGAGGACGGACACGCGATCGGCGTGCAGGCCAAGGTCGGCCCCGGCAAGGAGCCGGTGGAGTTCCGCGCTCCGCTCGTGATCGCCGCGGACGGCGTCTCGGGCAAGCTCCCGATCGCGATGGGTCTGGCCAAGCGTGCCGACCGCCCGCTCGGCGTGGCCGTCCGGCGCTACTACCACTCGCCGGTCCGCACCGACGACGACTACCTCGAGTCCTGGCTCGAGCTTCGCAGCTCCCAGGACCGTACCCGGTTGCTCCCGGGCTATGGCTGGATCTTCGGGATGGGCGACGGCCGGGTCAATGTGGGCCTCGGCATCCTCAACTCCTCCAGCGCGTTCGGCAAGACCAACTACCGTTCGATGCTCACCGACTGGCTGGCCGGGACGCCTGCCGACTGGGGCATGCGCGACGAGTCCAACGCGGACGGCCCGATCCTGGGTGCCGCTCTGCCGATGGGCTTCAACCGGGTTCCGCACTACACGCGTGGCCTGATGCTGGTCGGCGACTCCGGTGGCATGGTGAACCCGATGAACGGCGAGGGCATCGCCTACGCGATGGAGAGCGGCGAGCTGGCGGCCGAGGTCGCCGTCCAGGCGCTGGCCCGCCCGGCCGGGGCCGACCGCGAGCGCGCCCTCCGGGCCTATCCGGCGGAGCTGAGCGTGCGGTTCGGCGGCTATTACCGGCTCGGCGGCGTCTTCGTGAAGTTGATCGGCAACCCGCAGATCATGCGAATCGCCACCAAACACGGCATGCCGCATCCGACACTTATGCGGTTCGTGCTGAAGCTGCTGGCCAACCTGACCGATCCCCGTGGCGGCGACGCCATGGACAGGGTGATCAACGGCCTGACCAAGGTCGCTCCCGCCGTATGACAGCACCCCGCGCGCTGCCAGACATTTCGAACCAATAGTGTGAAACGGGTAACAGTCGAGCAGGAGAGAACATGACGATCAACCCATACGTCCCGATCGTCGGGTTATTGATCCTCGGCGCGCTCTTCGCGTTGTTCTCGGTGTCCATCGCGCCGATCGTCGGGCCGCATCGTTACAACCGGGCCAAACTCGAAGCCTACGAGTGCGGCATCGAACCGGCGCCGCAGCCGATCGGCGGCGGCCGGTTCCCGGTGAAGTTCTACCTGACCGCGATGCTCTTCATCATCTTCGACATCGAGACCATCTTCCTCTATCCGTGGGCCGTCTCCTTCGGAGCGCTCGGCATCTTCGGGTTCGTCGAGATGGTCTTGTTCATCGTCACCGTCTTCATCGCCTACACCTATGTGTGGCGACGCGGCGGCCTTAACTGGGACTGACCTCGATTCCATTGGTCTTCATCGAAAAGGCACGGTGTCATGGGTATCGAAGAGAAGCTGCCGGCGGGCATCCTGCTGACCTCCGTCGAGAAGGTTTCGAACTGGGCGCGTAAGTCCTCGTTCTGGGGTGCCACCTTCGGGCTGGCCTGCTGCGCCATCGAGATGATGGCGGCCGGCGGCCCCCACTACGACCTGGGCCGCTGGGGCATGGAGGTCTTCCGGGCGTCGCCCCGCCAAGCCGACCTGATGATCGTCGCGGGCCGGGTGAGCCAGAAGATGGCGCCCGTCGTCCGTCAGATCTACGACCAGATGCCCGAGCCGCGCTCGGTGATCTCGATGGGCGTGTGCGCCTCGTCCGGCGGCATGTTCAACAACTACGCGATCGTGCAGGGCGTGGACCACATCGTCCCGGTCGATATCTACCTACCCGGCTGCCCGCCGCGGCCCGAGATGCTGATCGACGCCATCCTCAAGATGCGCGAGAAGGTCATGGCCGCGCCCCTCGGCCCGAACGGCAAGAAGATGCTCGAGGCCCGCAAGGCCGAGGGCAAGGTGCCGGTCGTCGCACCGGGCGCCATGCCGTCGTCGTACCGGGCCGATAAGGTCCGGCGTGCGGAGTGGACCCAAGCGGTCAAGGAAGGCCGCGAGGAACAGCTGCGCATCGAGAACTGGATGAAGCTGCAGCCGCACCTCCGGGAGGGTGGCAAGTGACGATCGAACCCAGCGAGTCCGCGACCGATGGCGTGCCGGTCAGCGCCGATCCTGTCGGCGCCGACTTCGACGCTCCGGCCCAGACGCCGGCCAGCCCGCGGAAGGGCATGTTCGGCATCAGCGGCACCGGTGACGTCTCCGGCTTCGGCGGGCTGGTGCGTCGGCATCCCGAGGTCGTGGGCACCCCGAAGCCGTACGGCGGGTACTTCGACGAGGTGGCCGACGCGCTCGAGGAGGCGTACCCCGGTTTTGCCGACGCCATCGAGAAAGTGGTCGTCGACCGGGGCGAGCTGACCCTGCACATCAAGCCCGAACGCATCGCCGAGGTCGCGCAGACCATGCGGGACGACGAATCGCTGCGCTTCGAGCTGTGCTCCTCGGTCTCCGGTGTGGACTACCTGAACAGCGATGCCCGCCGGTTGCACGTGACCTACCAGTTGACCTCGATGACGTACCGCCGTCGCGTCCGCCTCGAGGTCGCCATTCCGGTCGGTGGCACCGTCCCCAGCGTGACCAGCATCTACCCGACCGCCGACTGGCAGGAACGGGAGACGTACGACATGTTCGGCGTGGTCTTCACCGGTCACCCGAACTTGACGCGGGTGCTCATGCCGGACGACTGGGAGGGCCACCCGCAGCGCAAGGACTATCCGCTCGGCGGCGTGCCCGTCGAGTACAAGGGCGCCGAGATTCCGCCTCCTGACCAGCGGAGGGTCTACCAATGACACAGTCCGGATACGCGAGCGAGCGAGAGACCACCGAGGGCCGCGTCTTCACGGTTACCGGCGGCGACTGGGACACCCTCACGGGCAGTGTCGACCCGCTGAGCAACGAGAAGATCGTCGTCAACATGGGTCCGCAGCACCCGTCGACGCATGGCGTACTGCGGCTTGTGCTCGAACTTGAGGGCGAGACGGTCCAGGAGGTCCGGCCCGTTGTCGGCTACCTGCACACCGGCATCGAGAAGAACCTCGAGTACCGCAACTGGACGCAGGGCACGACCTTCGTGACCCGAGCCGACTACCTGGCCCCGCTCTTCAACGAAGCCGGTTACTGCCTCGCGGTCGAGAAGCTGCTCGGCATCACCGACCAGATCACCGAGCGGGCGAACACGATCCGGGTGCTCTTCATGGAGCTCAACCGGATCTCCTCGCACCTGGTGTGGTTGGCCACCACCGGCATGGAGCTCGGCGCCATCTCGATGATGCTGTACGGCTTCCGCGAGCGTGAGTACATTCTGGACATTTTCGAGGAGACCACCGGCCTGCGGATGAACCACGCGTACTTCCGCCCGGGCGGGGTCGCGCAGGACGTCCCGGAGTCGGCGATCAAGAAGATCCGTGACTTCCTGGTCTACCTCCCGAAGAAGCTCAAGGAATACGAGGACATGCTCACCGGCCAGGTCATCTGGCAGGAGCGCACCAAGGGCGTCGCGGTTCTCGACGTCACCGGCTGCCTATCGCTGGGGATCACCGGCCCGGTGCTGCGCTCCGCGGGCCTGGCCTGGGATCTGCGCAAGACGATGCCCTACTGCGGTTACGAGAACTACGAGTTCGACGTGCCGACCGCGACGACGGCCGACGTCTGGGGTCGCTATCAGGTACGTCTCGCCGAGATCCGGGAGTCGCTCAAGATCGTAGAGCAGGCCCTCGACCGGCTCCGGCCCGGCCCGATCTTCGTCGCCGACAAAAAGATCGCCTGGCCTGCGCAATTGGCCGTCGGCCTCGACGGCATGGGCAACTCCCTCGAGCATGTGGCCAAGATCATGGGCCAGTCGATGGAATCGCTCATCCACCACTTCAAGCTCGTCACCGAGGGCTTCCGGGTGCCGCCGGGCCAGGTGTATGTCGCGATCGAGCACCCGCGCGGCGAACTCGGCGTGCATGCTGTCTCGGACGGTGGCACCCATCCCTACCGGGTCCACCTGCGGGACCCGAGTTTCGTGAACCTCCAGGCCATTCCCGCGATGGCCGAAGGTGCACTGCTGGCCGACGTGATCGCCGGTGGTGCGTCCCTGGACCCCGTGATGGGTGGGTGTGACCGCTAATGACCGAAACTGAGCTGTCAAAGCGGCTTCGCCGCACTGCATCAGACAAACCCGAGGTGGAGGTGGACTTCTCCCCGGCCGCCGCCCCCTTGGCCGAGAGACTGCTCCCGGCCGCTCTCGAAATCATCGCCCGCTACCCGGAGGGGCGCAGCCGCTCGGCGCTGCTGCCGTTGCTCCACCTCGTGCAGACCGAACAAGGCTTCGTCAGCCCCGGCGGCGTGGCCTTCTGCGCCGAGGTGTTGGGCATCAACAAGGCCCAGGTCGGCGCGGTCGCGACGTTCTACACGATGTACAAGCGGCGACCGACCGGCGAATACCTCGTCAGCGTCTGCACCAACACGCTCTGCAACACGCTGGGCGGCCAGGAGGTCTATGACCAGCTGGTCGAACACCTCGGCGTCGGGCACGACGAGACCACAGCCGACGGACGCATCACGCTGGAGCACGCCGAGTGCCTCGCGGCCTGCGACTACGCGCCGGTGGTGACGGTCAACTACGACTTCGCCGTCGACGAGGCCACCCCCGAGGCGGCGATCGGCCTGGTCGACCAGTTGCGCAACGGTCAGCAGCCCACGCTCAGCCGAGGCTCGCGGATCTGCTCGCTCAAGGAGATGCAGCTGCAGTTGGCCGGCTTCGCCGACTCGCGCGCGGGCGCGGTCGCCGACGGCCCGGCCGGGGCGCCCACCCTGCGCGGCGTGAACCTGGCTCAGGAACACGGCATCGCGGTGGCCAACTTCGACCCGGACACCCCGATCACCAGGACCAAGCCCTCCCCCCGCGAGGAGAGCCGCGGCAAGCTCGCGACCGTCGCCGAGAAGGCGACGAGCGCGCTCAGGACGGCGGCCGGGAAGATCGAGGCCGCTGCCGGGAAGGTCGAGGCTGCGGCCGAGGCGGCCGGTACGGCGTCCAACCAGCCCGCGGGCGATGGCAAGCCGACCGGTGACAGCGTCCGTACCAAGGAGCAGAAGTGACTCAGCCAGGGCGTGCGGTTCTTCAGAAACTGACCCCGGTGCTCACCAAGCGCTGGCTCTCGCCGGACGCCTGGAAGATCGGTGTCTACGAGCGGCTCGACGGCTACGCGGCGCTGCGTAAGGCCCTCGACGTGCACCCCGACGACCTCATCCAGCTCATCAAGGACTCGGGCCTGCGCGGCCGCGGCGGCGCGGGCTTCCCGACCGGTCTCAAGTGGGGCTTCATCCCGCAGGGCGACGGCAAGCCGCACTACCTCGTGATCAACGCCGACGAGGGCGAACCCGGCACCTGCAAGGACCTGCCGCTGATGACCTACGACCCGCATTCGCTGGTCGAGGGAGCGATCATCGCGGCGTACGCGATCCGTGCCAACCGGGCCTTCATCTACATCCGGGGCGAGGCCGTCCACGCCGCCCGCCGCCTGCGCAACGCCGTCGACGAGGCGCGGGCCAAGGGTTACCTCGGCCAGAACATCCTGGGCTCGGGCTTCGACCTCGAACTGGTCGTGCACAGCGGCGCCGGCGCCTACATCTGCGGCGAGGAGACGGCGCTGCTCGACTCGCTCGAGGGCTTCCGCGGCCAGCCCCGGCTCCGGCCGCCCTTCCCGGCGATCGCGGGTCTTTACGCCAGCCCCACGGTGGTCAACAACGTCGGCACGATCGCCAGCGTGCCTTACATCGTGCTCGGTGGCGCCGACTGGTGGAAGAGCATGGGCACGGAGAAGTCGTCCGGCCCGATGATCTATTCGCTCTCCGGCCGCATCGTCAACCCCGGCCAGTACGAGTGCGGCCTCGGCATCACGCTGCGGGAGCTGATCGAGCTCGCCGGCGGCATGAAGCCCGGTCACACCCTGAAGTTCTGGACCCCGGGCGGCTCGTCGACCCCGCTGCTCACCGCCGATCACATCGACACCGCGATGGACTTCGAAGGTGTGGCCGCGGCCGGGTCGATCCTGGGCACCACCGCGATGCAGATCTTCAGCGACCAGGACTGCCCGGTCTACTCGACGTGGCGGTGGCTGGAGTTCTACCACCACGAGTCGTGCGGCAAGTGCACCCCGTGCCGCGAGGGCAACTACTGGATGGTGCGCACCTACCGCCGAATCCTCTCCGGCGAGGGGACGCACTCCGATCTGGACACGCTGCAGGACACCGCCGACAACATCTTCGGCCGGTCGTTCTGCGGCCTGGGCGACGGCGCGGCGACGCCGGTGATGTCGACGCTCAAGTTCTTCCGCCAGGACTACCTGGACTACATCGAGGGCCGGACCGCTCCGCGGCTGTCCGCCAAGGCTCTGGTTGGAGCTCACTGATGACGGACGTTGCCAAAAAGACCGATACCGTCACCCTGACGGTCGACGGCATCGAGGTGACCGCTCAGAAGGGCGAGCTGGTCATCCGGGTCGCCGAACGGATGGGCATCGCGATTCCCCGGTTCTGCGACCACCCGCTGCTGGCTCCGGCCGGCGCCTGCCGCCAGTGCCTGGTCGACGTGGAGGGCCAGCGCAAGCCGGTCGCCTCGTGCACTCAGACGGTGGCCGAGGGCATGGTGGTGCGCACCCAGCTCACCTCGCCGGTCGCCGCCAAGGCGCAGGGCGGCGTGATGGAGCTGCTGCTCGCCAACCATCCGCTCGACTGCCCGACCTGCGACAAGGGCGGCGAGTGCCCGCTGCAGAACCAGGCGATGACCAACGGCCGGTCCGACTCGCGGTTCAAGGAGCACAAGCGCGAGTACGAGAAGCCGATCCACATCTCCAGCCAGGTGCTGCTCGACCGTGAGCGGTGCATCCTGTGCCAGCGTTGCACCCGGTTCTCCGAGGAGATCGCCGGGGACAAGTTCATCGACCTGATGGACCGTTCCTCCGGCGAGCAGATCAACGTCTACCGGGACGACTTCTTCGGCGGGACCGGCACCGGGGACGGCCAGGCCGGCGAGGGTGCGGGCGACGTCCCGTTCAACTCCTACTTCTCCGGCAACACCATTCAGATCTGCCCGGTGGGCGCACTCACCGGCGAGCAGTACAGGTTCCGCGCCCGCCCGTTCGACCTGGTCTCGACGCCGACCGCCTGCGAGCACTGCGCCGCCGGTTGTTCGATGCGGGCCGACCACCGCCGCGGCAAGGTGCTGCGGCGCCTGGCCGGCGACGACCCGGCGGTGAACGAGGAGTGGAACTGCGACAAGGGCCGCTGGGGCTTCCAGTACCAGGTGGCGAACGACCGGATCACGGTGCCGCTGCTGCGCGACGCCGCGACCGGTGAGCTGCGCGAGGCGTCCTGGAGCGAGGCCCTGCTCGCGGCGGCCGAAGGGCTGAAGGCCGCGACTGGGCAGGGCGTCGGCGTGCTGACTGGTGGCCGGCTCACGGTGGAGGACGCGTACGCGTACGCGAAGTTCGCCCGGGTCGCCCTCGGCACCAACGACGTGGACTTCCGGGCCCGCCCGCTCAGCGCCGAGGAGGCCGACTTCCTTGCCGCCTCGGTCGCCGGGGTCGCCGACGTCACGTACGACGACGTCGAGGACGCACCGGCCGCGGTGATCGTCGGGCTCGAGCCCGAGGAGGAGTGCCCGATCCTGTTCCTGCGTCTGCGCAAGGGACACGGACGCAAGAAGCTTCGGGTCACGGCCGTGGCTCCGTACCTCTCCCGCGGTTTCGAGAAGCTCGGCGCGGCCCTGGTCGCGGCGGTTCCCGGCGACGAGGCGCGGCTGCTGGCCGAGGACCCGGCGCTGGTCGCCGCGCTCTCCGCCCCCGGTGCCCTGCTGATCGTCGGCGAACGTCTGGCCACCGTGCCCGGCGGTCTCTCCGCCGCGGCCGACCTCGCGGCCCGCACGGGCGCTCGCCTCGCGTGGGTGCCCCGTCGGGCCGGCGACCGTGGCGCGATCGACGCCGGCTGCCTGCCCAACCTGCTGCCCGGCGGCCGTCCGGTCAGCGACCCGACGGCCCGCGCCGAGATGTCGCTGGCCTGGGACATCGAGCCGGGCGCGCTGTCCAGCACGACGGGCCGGGACACCGACGCGATCATCGCGGCGGCCGCGGCCGGTCAGCTCGGTGGCCTGCTGGTCGCGGGCGTCGACCCGGGCGACCTGACCGACCCGCGGCTGGCCGAGCAGGCGCTCGACAACGCCGGCTTCGTGGTCAGCCTCGAGATCCGGCACAGCGCGGTCACCCGCCGCGCCGACGTCGTCATCCCGATCGCCCCGGCGGCCGAGAAGTCCGGCACCTTCCTCGACTGGGAAGGCCGGCTGCGGTCCTTCGACACGGTCCTGCCGAGCACGTCGATGACCGACGGCCGGGTGCTTGACGCGATCGCCGCGCTGATGGGAGTCACCCTCACCACCGGTGACGTGATGACGATCCGCCGCGAGCTGGGCGGGATTCCGGCCACCAAGGCGTTCCGTCCCGCGGTGCCCGCGGTCGCGGCCTCGGCACTGCCCGAGGTCGACGAGCACGAAGCCGTTCTGGCCACCTGGCACCACCTGATCGACTTGGGCTCGCTGCTCGTGGGTGACCAGGTGCTCGCCGGCACCGCGCGGCTGCCGGTCGCGCGGATCGGCAAGGACCTGGCCGAGTCGCTCGGCGTGGCCGACGGTGATGTGGTCACGGTCGGCACCGACCGTGGTGCGGTCACCCTGCCGGCCGCCATCACCGATCTGCCGCCGCGCGTGGTGTGGCTGCCCACCAACTCGCCCGGCTCGACCTTGCGTCGCAGCCTCGGCGTGACCGCGGGCGCGGTTGTCCGGCTCTCCGCCGGCCGGCCCGGACCGATCCTCGCTTCAGGAGTGATCGCATGACCGACGTGATTCTGGCGGCGCACGCCGTGGACCCGACTCTGCAGACGTTCGAGAACGACGTCTGGTGGATCTCGCTGATCAAGCTGTTCGGCGTCTTCGTCCTGCTGCTCCTGCTGACGCTTTTCACGATCGTCTACGAGCGCAAGGTCGTGGCCCGGATGGCGGTCCGGCCCGGTCCCAACCAGGTCGGGCCCAAGGGCTGGCTGCAGAGCCTCACCGACGGCGTGAAGCTGCCGTTCAAGGAAGAGATCATCCCGAAGACCGCCGACAAGGTGGTCTACTTCATCGCCCCGGTGATCTCGGCGACGGTGGCGTTCACCGCGTTCTCGGTGATCCCGTTCGGCGGCGTGGTCAACATGTTCGGCCAGCAGACGGCCCTGCAGCTCACCGACGTGCCGGTCTCGGTGCTGGTGCTGCTGGCCTGTTCGTCGATGGCCGTCTACGGCGTCGTGCTGGCCGGCTGGGCGTCCGGCTCGACCTACCCGCTGCTGGGTGGTCTGCGGTCGAGTGCGCAGATGATCTCGTACGAGGTCGCGATGGGTCTTTCGATCGTGGCGGTCTTCATGACCGCCGGCTCGATGAGCACTTCGCAGATCGTGGCCGCGCAGGCGCACGGCAGCCCGGTCAACATCTTCGGCTGGGAGGTGACGACCCCGAGCTGGTACGCCGTCCTGCTGCTGCCGAGCTTCATCATTTACTGCATCGCGGCGGTCGGCGAGACCAACCGGGCGCCGTTCGACCTGCCCGAGGCGGAGTCCGAGCTGGTCGGCGGCTTCCACACCGAGTACTCGTCGTTCAAGTTCGCGCTCTTCTTCCTGGCCGAGTACATCAACATGATCACCGTCTCGGCGTTCGCCACCACGCTGTTCCTCGGCGGCTGGCGGGCCCCCTGGCCGATCACCTGGTTCTGGGAGGGCGCGAACTCCGGCTACTTCGCGGTTATCTGGTTCTTCGCCAAGGTGCTGCTGCTGCTCTTCGGCTTCATCTGGCTGCGGGCCACCCTGCCCCGGATGCGCTACGACCAGTTCATGCGCTTCGGCTGGAAGGTCCTCATCCCGGTCAACCTGGTGTGGATCCTCTTCCTGAGCTACGTGAAGATCGCCAACAACGAGCTCTCCCAGCAGGCCAAGTGGTTCTCGATCATCGGCATCGTCGTCGTGGTCCTGTTGGTCGCGATGCTCTGGCCGGCCGCGCGCAAGCCCCGGCAGATCTCCATCGAGGAGGAACTCGCGGCGAGACCCCCGGGCAGTTTCCCGGTGCCACCGATGGATCTCCAGGTACCCCCCAGTCCACGGGCCCGCCGAGCGGTGGCCGAACGCGCCGCCGCGCTGGTCGGCGGCGACTCCTCGCCCGTTTCTGCAGACAAGGAGGTGTGACGTGGGGACGTTCACCGGCTCGTTCAAGGGCTTCGGGGTGACCTTCGCGCACATGTTCCGCAAGGTCATCACGACCGACTACCCGTTCTCGCCGCCGACGCCGGCGCCGCGCTACCACGGCCGGCACATTCTCAACCGGCACCCGGACGGCCTGGAGAAGTGCATCGGCTGTGAGCTGTGCGCCTGGGCCTGCCCGGCCGACGCGATCTATGTCGAAGGTGCCGACAACACCGACGAGGAGCGTTACTCGCCGGGTGAGCGCTACGCGGGCATCTACCAGATCAGCTACGCCCGGTGCATCTTCTGCGGGCTGTGCATCGAGGCTTGTCCGACCCGGTCGCTCACCATGAGCAACGAGTACGAGCTGGCCCGCGACAACCGCCAGGACCTGATCTTCACGAAGAAGGAACTGCTGGCGCCGCTGCTGCCGGGCATGGAGCAGCCGCCGCACCCGATGCGGCTGGGCGATACCGACAAGGACTACTACCTCGGGGCGCTCACCAACCCGGGCACGTCGGCCGGTGCCGAGCGGGCGCCGTGGGCGACGAACGAGGCCGCAGCCGCCTCTGGTGAAGCGGCCGAGTCGGACCGCGGCGGGAAACGAAATGAAAAGACCGTTGAGGGGGCCGTGTGATGGACCACGTCTCCACGGGCGAAGCGGTCGCCTTCTGGATCCTCGGCTCGATCGCCGTCATCGGCGCGCTCGGCATGGTGCTGGCCCGCAACGCGGTCCACTCCGCGCTGTGGCTCGTCGTGACGATGCTCTGCCTGGGCTTCCTCTACGTGGTCAACGCGGCGCCGTTCCTCGGCGCGGTGCAGATCATCGTCTACACCGGCGCGATCATGATGCTCTTCCTCTTCGTGCTCATGCTGGTCGGCCGGGATGCCTCCGACTCGCTGATCGAGACGTTGCGCGGCCAGCGGGTCGCCGCGATCCTGCTCGGCGTCGGCTTCGCCGCGCTGATCGGCACCGGGCTGGCCCGCTCGCTCGGCGACACCAGCACGGTGGGACTGGCCGACGCGAACGCCAACGGCAACGTGCAGGGCCTCGCCGCGCTGCTCTTCACCCGGTACGTCTTCGCCTTCGAGGTCACCTCGGCGCTGCTCATCACCGCCGCGGTCGGCGCGATGATCCTGGCGCACGTCGAGCGGTCCAAGGCCGACGTGGTCGACCAGCTGACCCGGATGAAGCAGCGGTTCCGGCCGGGCAACTACCCCGGCCCCAAGCCCGGCCCCGGCGTCTATGCCAACACCATGTCGGTCGCCGCGCCCGCACGGCTGCCGGACGGCAACGGCGCCGAGCGGAGCATCTCCCAGATCCTGCCGATCCGGGAGCTCACCGCTGATGAGTTGGCCCCGAAGGGAACGGACAAATGAGCGCGAAGCGGTGGGTTTCAATCGAGGTGGCTCAGTGACCCCGGATTATTATCTTGTGCTCGCGGCGATCCTGTTCACCATCGGCGCCGCCGGGGTGCTCGTCCGCCGCAACGCGATCGTGCTGTTCATGTGCATCGAGCTCATGCTCAACGCCGCGAACCTCGCGATGGTCACCTTCAGCCGCATCAACGGCGGCCTGGACGGCCAGATCATCTCGTTCTTCGTGATGGTCGTCGCGGCCGCCGAGGTCGTGGTGGGTCTCGCGATCATCATGTCGATCTTCCGTACGCGGCGCTCGGCGAGCGTCGACGACGCGAACCTCCTCAAGTACTAAAGGGGCCTTCACGTGGAACAGACAGTGGAGTACGCCCCCGCGTCGGGGGTGCTGAGCGGAATCTGGCTTTTGGTGGCCATTCCGCTGGTCAGCGCCGCGATCCTGCTGCTGCTCGGCAAGCGGGCCGACAAGTGGGGACACTGGCTCGGCGTCCTCTCGGTGGCGGCCACGTTCGTACTCGGGCTGGTCTTCTTCATCAGCCTGAGCGGGCTGGAGGACGGCGAGCGGTCGGCCCAGCAGAGCCTGTGGGACTTCATCACGGTCGGGAACCTGCACGTCGACTTCGGGTTGCTGTTCGACCCGCTGGCCGGCGTCTTCGTCCTGCTGATCACGGGCGTCGGGTCGCTGATCCACCTGTACGCGGTCGGCTACATGGAGCACGACCCGGGCCGGCGTAAGTTCTTCGCTTATTTCAACCTTTTCGTCGCCGCGATGCTGCTGCTGGTCCTCGGCAACAACTACGTGATGCTCTACTTCGGCTGGGAGGGCGTCGGTCTGGCGTCCTACCTGCTGATCTCGTTCTGGTACACCCGCCCGTCCGCGGCGACCGCCGGCAAGAAGGCGTTCCTGATGAACCGGGTCGGCGACGCCGGCCTGGCGATCGGCATCTTCCTGATGTTCGCCACGCTCGGCACCACCCAGTACGACGAAGTGTTCGGCAACGTGAGTGCGCTGAGCTCGACCACGGTCCTCGTTCTCGGCCTGCTGCTACTGCTCGGCGCGGCCGGGAAGTCCGGCCAGTTCCCGCTGCAGGCCTGGCTCCCGGACGCGATGGAGGGCCCGACCCCGGTCTCCGCCCTGATCCACGCGGCCACGATGGTCACCGCGGGCGTCTACCTCATCGCCCGCTCGAACGCGATCTTCTCGGCGAACACGACGCTCGAGGTGGTCGTGGTCAGCGTGGGTGCTCTCACGCTGCTGATGGGCTGCGTCATCGGCGCGGCCAAGGACGACATCAAGCGGGTCCTGGCCTGGTCGACGGTCAGCCAGATCGGCTACATGTTCCTCGGTGTCGGTCTCGGCGGCGGGGCGTACGCCCTGGCGATCATCCACCTGCTGGCGCACGGCTTCTTCAAGGCCAACATGTTCCTCGGGGCCGGCTCGGTCATGCACGGCATGCACGACCAGGTCAACATCCGGCGCTTCGGCGGCCTGCGCAAATACATGAAGATCACCTGGCTGACCTTCATGGCCGGCTGGCTCGCGATCATCGGCTTGCCACCCTTCTCCGGCTTCTTCAGCAAGGATCCGATCATCGAGGCCGCCTTCGCCCGCGAGGGGTGGACGGCCTGGCTGTTCGGGTTCGCCGCGTTGCTCGGTGCGGGCCTGACCGCGTTCTACATGACCAGGTTGTTCGTGCTGACCTTCCACGGGCCGGAGCGGTACACCGAGGAGAACGAGCACCCGCACGAGTCGCCGCCGATCATGACGGTCCCGCTCATCCTGCTGGGGCTCGGCTCCGTCGTCGCCGGTGGCCTGATCGCCTCGCCGGTGAGCCACTGGCTCGAGCCGGTGCTCGGCCCGGAACAGCACCTCGAGCCGGTGATCGGGCCCGCGTGGGTGGTCAGCGTTCTGGTCGTGGCGATCTCGCTGGCCGGCGCCGGCCTGGCCTGGGCGCTGTTCCGCCGGGGCACGGCCCTGCAGGAACAGCCGGCCGGGCCGATCGTCACCGCGGCCCGCCACAACCTCTACACCGACGCGTTCAACGAGGCGGTCTTCGAGCGGCCGGGTATCTATCTCACCCGGGCGCTGGTCTTCCTCGACAACAAGGGCATCGACGGGCTGGTCAACGGCATCGCGGCCGGCATCGGCGGTACCTCCGGGCGACTCCGGCGGCTGCAGACCGGCTTCGTGCGCTCGTACGCCCTCTCGATGCTCACCGGTGCCGTCCTGGTGGTCGGCGCCTTCCTCGCGATCCAGCTTGGGTGGTTGGCGTGAACGACTTTCCGTTTCTGTCCATCCTGACGCTCCTGCCCCTGGTGGGCGCCGTGATCGTGGCGCTCATCCCGCGGCAGAAGGCCGAGTTGGCCAAGACCGTCGCCCTCGGCTGGTCGCTGCTCGTGCTGGTGCTCAGCGTCGTGATGTGGATCGCCTTCAAGGCGGGCGGCGACCGCTTCCAGTTCCGCGAGTCGTACGCCTGGATCCCGTCCTGGGACGCCCGGTTCACCTTCGCCGCCGACGGCATCGCGCTGGTCATGCTGATGCTGATCGCGATCCTGTTCCCGGTCGTGATTCTGGCTTCCTGGCACGACGTCGAGAAGAGCAACCGCTCCGCCTCGGCCTACTTCGCGCTGCTGCTGGCCTTCGAGTTCACGATGATCGGCGTCTTCGCGGCCGCCGACATCTTCCTGTTCTACGTGTTCTTCGAGGTCATGCTGATCCCGATGTACTTCATCATCGGGTCGTTCGGCGGCCAACGCCGGCAGTACGCGGCGGTCAAGTTCTTCCTCTACAGCCTGGTCGGCGGTCTCTTCATGCTGGCCGCGGTCATCGGGCTGTGGGTGGTCGGCGGCCACACGTTCGACTTCACCAAGCTCACCGAGGTGGCCGGCTCGATCGACCAGAACACCGCGCGCTGGCTCTTCCTGGGCTTCTTCGTCGCGTTCGCCATCAAGGCGCCGTTCTTCCCGTTCCACACCTGGCTCCCGGACGCCGGTGGGGCCGCTCCGGCGGGTGCCGCGGCACTGCTGGTCGGCGTGATGGACAAGGTCGGCACGTTCGGGATCCTGCGCTACTGCCTCCCGCTCTTCCCGGAGGCGTCGCGCTGGTTCGCCCCGGCCGCGCTGGTGCTCGGTGTCATCGGCATCGTCTACGCCGCGCTGCTCGCGGTCGGTCAGAACGACCTCAAGCGCCTGGTGTCGTACACGTCGATCGCGCACTTCGGCTTCATCGGCATCGGCATCTTCGCCTTCACCAGCCAGGCCGGTACCGGCTCAGTGCTCTACATGGTCAACCACGGTCTGGCCACCGGCCTGCTCTTCATCGTGGTCGGCATGTTCGTCGCCCGGCGCGGCTCCAACTTGATCAGCGACTTCGGCGGTGCCGGCAAGCTCGTACCGGTCCTGGCCGGGGTGTTCTTCTTCGCCGGTCTCGCGTCGCTGGCGCTGCCCGGCACAGCGCCGTTCATCAGCGAGTTCCTGGTGCTGATCGGCACGTTCACCGTGCACAAGGCGTACGCGGTGGTGGCGACCTTCGGCATCATCCTGGCCGCCGGCTACGTGCTCTGGATGGTGCAGCGCACCACGCAGGGCACTCCCAACCCGGCCCTTACCGAGGTGCCGGCCATGCACAAGGACATCACGCTCCGCGAGAAGGTCGTGGTTGCCCCGCTGATCCTGCTGATCGTCCTGCTCGGCTTCTACCCGAAGCCGCTCACCGACGTGATCAACCCGGCGGTGGAAGCAACTCTGCAGGACGTCGGCGTGCGGGATCCGGCGCCGACGGTGGTCGTCGCTAACGAAAGGGTGGCGCGCTAGCCATGGGAGACCTGAAACTGCCCGCCATCGACTACGGCGCGTTGTTGCCGATGTTGATCCTCTTCGGGGCGGCCTGCGTCGGCATCCTGGTCGAGGTGTTCGCACCCCGCCGGTCCCGCAACGTGATCCAGCTGTCGCTCGCGTTC
>Ga0247781_1000173_pt1 | contig 19404 bp, 22 predicted proteins | sample UWRJL184509B5_FD_179922 | JGI IMG/M metagenome (GOLD analysis project Ga0247781, IMG submission 179922) | Plant litter microbial communities from Arlington Agricultural Research Station in Wisconsin, United States - UWRJ-L184-509B-5 | ecosystem: Environmental > Terrestrial > Plant litter >...
AAGAAGATGTCCATCAAGGACTACCAGAACAGAAAGAAGTCGGTGTCCCCGACAGACCAGGAACTAGCTGCCAAGGCAGAGGCGAAAGCAAATGGGGTTCCTGAGTTGAAGCTCCCAAAGGAAAACAGAAAAGTAGAGCCAGTCAAGTCCAAGGAGAAGGTTCCTGATAAGCCGCCAAACCCACCAAACCACGAGACTCGGACGGAAAAGCCGCGGCTGGAGGTGAACGGAGAGAGGTGAGTCCACAAAGTTCCGGCTGCGAGAAGGCCCCAACCCATTCTGCTCTTGTGTGAATTCGAACTGATCCGATCAAAGTGCTAGGGGTTCTCAACCGTCCAAACAGCAACCTGAACCGGCGAGTCGAAAGCGATTATCTGAAGCTGGAGATCACCCCCCTCAAAAACGACCGAGACTCGAGCATGATAACCGGGTTGACCCATCGAACCGCTTGAGGCCCGAAACTCCGCGTGGGAGAGATCGCGCTAACGAGAAGCCACAAAAGGATATCCGAGACTCTTTACATCCGTTAGGCCACGAAATCCCCTCTTCCAACTTGGATCGGGACGTCAGTGCATCGCCAAAGTCTACCATCCAGGTCAACGGAACAAGGCCGCACCCAAATAGCGCGACATCTACACCTCGGCGGGGGGATGCGCCAACAAAGACATCCTTGCCGGCGTTATTATCACCTCTCCATCCTTCAATATTATCTGGCATCCTGGATGAGCGGGGGAGTAGCCGGAAGAGGCCGGCAGAAAAACCCTCGGCAAAGGCGTTTAAACCCGACGGCCCTCTACCCACAAAGAAAGCAAAGACGTCCGTCAAAATCCCGGAGCTGCTTTCTCCTACACTCCCGCCGATCATCGAAGCGGAGCTTGCACGGGTGAAGAAGACACCATCCAAAGGTGATGTGAGCCAGGCGAGCAGAGGAGTTTCGGAATCACCTAGCAGCGCGAGGAAGAGTAGGGTAGTTGCCGATCACGTCGATGAGGAGGCTCCACCCACGCGGCCAAGCAGGATTGTCACTTTCAAGCTAAAGAAGGCCAATGCGAAGAGGGCAAAGGATCTTCTGAGTCTGCCTTCAAAATCGTTTAAGAACGCGCTGAGGAAGGAGCGCCGTTCAGAAAGTGTCGACAACACGCCGCCGCCTGCACGGAAGCGGCCGCGGATAGATGAACCGTTGGTAGAGAACATTCCACCCAAACGAAGCAAATTAACATCCGAAATGCTAGGCGGACCCAAACCCAGCGGACTATCAACTCCACTAAAGCAGACGGCCACCGCCATGTCCCGCGTCACGTCGAACCAATCCCAAGGAAACACGCCCGGGAATACAGCGGGACTCACCCCGGGGACGGCAGAACGCCGCCCAATTAGCTACGACGGCCCCCCGGACAACTCGAGCACCGGCATCAAAAACCGCCAGGCGGTCGATTCATTACGAGAACGGCACGAGGAATACCGCAAGCTCGGAAGCACTCTGAAGCACACACGGGATGATCTAGCTCGATCCAGCGGTCCAAACCTGTCATCGTCCGATGAGAAGCGCATTGCCTCGCTCCATCTCGAAATGATTCTCGCCTACATGGTCGCCTTCCACTCGATCAACCAGGCCCGGGCCCTCGACCGCAAGGTGCTGGACGTCACCATGTGGGAATCACTAATACCGCACCTACATGAACTCCAGAGCCGGCCCGTGGTGGCGTCGAACCGTGCACTCAAGGTTCTGGCGCTGCAGATGCATGCGTTGTGCTTGGAACAGATCACAAATGCCTACACTACACTTGATCCTGCCACGGCGGCGAGTAGGTTTAAGGGTTGGGCGAAGCTGGATCGGTCGAGGTTGTTAATCTGGGCTGATTCGGCTAGTCAGGCTGATGGAATTGGAGATGGGAGGATGAAGACGCCTATTGGGCCGTGGACCAAGATCGATGAGGCGGTTGGCGCGGTGCTGAATGTTATGCGAAGGTGGGCTGAGAGGGAGGGCGTCCATTGGCGGCCTGTTATTTTGAGGGATAGGGATAGGGATAAGGAGAGGGAGAGGGAGAGGGGTCCGAATGGGACGGCGAGGAATTGATGGGGCTGTCTCACGGTTCTGCTGTGTGTGTGTAATGGAAGAAGGTGGATGGGGACGATGTGTTTTTCTTTTTTCTCCTTTTTTCTCCAGGTTCTGGTTGTTTATATTGGGGTTTGTGTCTGTATGTGCGGTTTTCGTTTTATTCAGTGTGCTTTTTGTGGAAAAGATACCCTTTGGTTGAAGAGAGATATGGAAGAGATATGGAATCACTAACTGGAGTAGGATGGAGGATGGAGGATCCTCCTACTGGGGATCTGTCATTCTGTGGGGAGGTTTTCTTAGGATGATGGGTTTGAGTGGAGTGGGTACATGATATTTTATTTCTGTTCTCTTTGCTTTTCTCAGACCACCCCGTCCGTTTTGTTCGTTTCCAGGTGATGGGAAGCGGTGGGGTGGGTGAGAATGGAGAGGCAGGCAGAGTGAGAAATAGGAAGGGAAGGGGAGATTGATTGTATCTAGACTGCGTTGGTTGTCAATGGGATTTACTCAGCATAGGAATCCCGTTCGGAAATGGATGGCACAGATAAGAAGGAGCAGCAAGGAGTTTTGAAAGGTCATTGTCACTTGACCTTGGTGTTAAATACTCTTTTTTTTTCTCCCTATTTTGCGGATGTTGTTTTCTCTTTTTTTTTAAAAAAAAACTTCATCTTGTTTGAAATGGGAATGAGATGTATCTCTCGGCGGGAAAGGGGAACGGGGAAAGGGACATGGAAGGGAATCGGAATGGGGGATTACGTACATACTACCCGAGTAGGGCAGATACTTGCTGCTTTTATTGCGTATTTTATTTTACGTTATATTTTTATACGTGGTGCGCACCTTGGCACTCGGCCACTTGAGTGGTGCTTTTATGGTATGGTGTGGTTGATATGGTTCTTTTGACCAATTCATTGGTTCGTCACTCAAGTTCTTCTTGCGTTTGTTTCATGTATAAGTATAATCGGGGTCCCGGAATTGGTCATGGGCAAGACAACGGATGCTCGAGCAGTTGGGGTTCACTTAGCTGTCTGCCTCTCTTGTTTATGGACCGCAGTGGGAAGACAATCAGATACCTACCTACCGATGGATATGGAAATGCGATCGTCTTGGGAGGGAGATGTGGGAAGGGAAATGCCACGATTTATTACAAGTAAACATCAGCCTGTCTCGGCACAGTGTCGTCGAGTGGAATATACCAACTAACTTATTTACTTTATTCTTCTAGGCTGTGCCCTGTTGTCAACTTATTTCCGTGTTCATTGTCACTTTATAATCAGCCCAACCTTACCTGCCTGGTTCAAAGATCAGATCTCTAATGAGTTGAAATAAACGCTATCTTGAAGCTCTTTGTAGTGTGCAAAAACAAAAGCATAAATACCAGGCAATCAGTTCCCTCCAGCTTGGAAGGGCTTTACGGGGAGTCTGTGGGTGACTGTTTTTTTCTCTTTTCATCCCGACTGGAATCACCAGTCTTATGAAATACGAATTTGTTACTTGGCTGTTATTTACCCTCGTCGCTTGATGGAGGGGTACCTACCAAGCTGACAAAACTTCTTAGGCAGTGTGATATGGGTCAGGATCTCTCTCCAATGAGTCAAGCTGGCAACAACGTTGGGTTTTTATCGTTTGATATATTTCCCTTTAGTACGATTAGTCCTTTGGTATGCCTTGTTGGTCTGGTGTGGTCTTCCTTTGCAGATCCATATCACGGGCTCATGGTGGACAGATTGGTGGTTTCTGATACCTTGTGCCTTGTGCCTTGTGCGGTTTATATTCTATGGAACTTACAATATCTGGCTTGTTTGTTTGCTGTTGGCTGATTTAAAGGGGACCTGTTGTCTGTGTTCGAGGCTGTTATCTGAGCGAGGGATATGTACTTCCAACAAGGAGATATGAATCTATACGTCACGATATCCAACATCCAATGCCCAGCATATTTTCAATCTAGGAGATCTCAGATTTAGTAATGGATCTCAGGATTATCACCACGTTTTGTCAAGACATATGAACTGGCAGAGTCTGGGGATGTTAAATTTCCCTAATCTCGTCAGGAATATGCCTTCCATCTGCCAGAAACATACCCCGGGGTTACGACCTTTTTAATTAAACTTAACCTTCCCAGCTTTTAACCTTAGAGCTGACATAGCTGCAACGCAAATATAAGCAGAAGGTCTCGTTAACAGCATCAAGACCCTGGAGTTATCTATCTAGGCCGTATAAGCTTCCCCTGCATCTGCGAATTTAACTGATTACTTGTAAGGGTACGTCTCGTACCATGCAGTATTATATATACTTGGACGAGTACCTCTTTCGATGACATGGTTAAGACATCAATTATCTATCTAAGCCATACAAACATCCTCTATATTCATGAATCAACTTCCTGAAGGTGTGTTATTTACCATAGATTGGTATATAAACTGTGATAAGCACCTCCCCACAACAATACGGACTAATACCCCTGAATTATCCATATGGCCCCTACAAACCTCCCATACATCCATATTTTCGGTCCTTGGTACTCATCTGTGAGAAGTGTTGAAGGTGTACGTATTATTTTACCGTAGAGCGGCTGCCATAAATATCGAAGGAGTACCAAAGATAAGGACCATACCCGCAATACGGCGCTCACGGTCATATGTATCTTGGACTTTGTGTGGCAGGGAGAAGTAGCAGCTAACGGATTTCGCCCATTCTATGCTAAATATTGCAAGGAGAGTAGCAAAAAAGGCTTGTAACATTATTCAACGCCCTTGAGTTGTAAATCAAGGCCTTACAAGCCTCCTTGATATTTGCCCTTTTGGTCTTTGATGGTCGTGGTGGAAGTACGGAGTGTGCACCGTTTACCGTGAATGGTGTTCAACATAACAGACATATAAATCCCATTTCGAAGTCCCCGTAACAAACATATCAATGCCTCTCTCATTGTGGATGGACGTAAATTCAGTAATCTGACCATCACAAACGATCAAAGAACATCATAATCGGGCAAGTAAGCAAGCATGACAAAGGGGCATTTGCCTGTGAACCACTCAATCGTTTCATCCCCATTACCAATGCCAACTCAGTATCTTTCCAGATAGTCATTGTACTTGCTTCAATAGACGACAAACAGACATCACAAGGTCACAAGCACACGCAGTGTTACTTTCAGAATGGGGAAATCTGGCTTTATTAAGGAAATCTAAACGAAACCACCCGTGTGACTATGACTCCTGTCCGTAGACGACAATGCATTGTGCAAAGAAGCACAGAAAGCTATGTCTAAGACCGCCAATCCTCTTCCGAGACGCAAGCATCAGCCACCGAAGTGCTGCCACTCAAGCGTCACTAGTACGCATCAACCACTTATGAGGAGGAATGAGATCCGGCGAGCCCATCTTCTCAGGGGTTGTTGATGACATACGTAGCAAAGGGAAACGTCGAGAAAATCAGGCCGGGGAAGAAAGTACGCAAAACGCATCTATCTAAAGGAAACCCCCAAACGCCATTTTTCTCTATTCCATGATACCCAGTCCATATGAACCCAGTACCCCAGATGTGGAAAACGAAAGTCTCCCCGGAAATGGAAAAAAAGAGAGATCAGAGGGAACAGATTCGGTGAATCCATATATCTTGCGAGAGAAATAAGAGTGTACCCTCCAGTTTCCATCCACGATATACCACCAACTTCATCCCCAGATCATGGCTGATGGGCAAGAAAATAGAAAAAGAAAAGAGATAGCCTCCATCCATAACCATGAACTCCAAATCCCAGGCTTGGTTGTTATCGCAGGCTCTCGGGGCAGGAGGAGCGAGCATCAAGAGGTTGTCGGAGTTGACGTTGGCGGAAAGCAATGAATAAAAAGGAAGACAAGGAAAAGAAGCGAAAAGAATGAGATCATTTGTCGAAATCAAGCCAGAAAGCAGGGCAGTTGTTCGTTCCTTGAGCACACCGGCGTGCGGGGATAGCCTAGGTTTCTGAAACAGATGAGGAGAAATTGCCGAATGGATGACAACTAGGGCCCTTTTCGTGGCTGTGAGATCGAGGTGGACTCGCATAGTTCTTGCTTTCACACCGAGACTCTTTCCGCTCACGATCAAAGCGGAAATAGTTTTGCACGATGCCCCAAAGGAAACTTTAGGACGGCGCAGCGACGGGGCGAGAGGTGTAGAAAATCAGAACTGGGGGGAGGGTGTCGAGGATGAATGATAATGTGGGATGATCTGGAAGAAGGTTGAGCCAGGATAATCGGTCAGCAGGAGGCGGTTGGAGTTTGCCACACCAAACGATGCTTAGACGACGTGAGGATCTTCATCGGTATCACCAGCAGCAGGCGGCTTTCTAGCTCTATGCTTCCGAGTGGGGGCGGCAAAGTAGCTATCAGCAGCGCCAAGAACTTCAACATTGCCCCCAAAGAGAGCCCGTGTAGGTGTGGGCTGAAAGATATCCGGAGGTCCGGTGGTAAAGCCATAGCCCGCATGGTTTGGGTCAAAGCTACCGGTAATGGGAGTATGATGGGTATCGCCACGGATGGTTGGGGAGGCGTAAGAGTTAGATGATCCGCCGCCTGGCAAGTTGCTGGTCATCATTGAGGCAAAGTTGATGTCGTCGATGGATCCTCTGAGTCCTCCATTCCCTCCGGTGTCGTTGCAAGGAATGGCAATGGAGGGCGCGATATCCTCGTGTTGCTGTTCCATCGCGGGTACGTCGTCATCGTCGTGATCAGGGTTCCGCTCCTTGATACCTCCGAATGTCGTGAGGAAATGGTTTCCGGTGGTAGTACCAAGTTCAAGGGAATCAAGGGGGGAGCTGCAGTTTCCAGGGACGAAGCCTTCGTAGCCATGGCCAGTTGGGGAGGCCTGAACCGGGAGCGGGTTGAAGAAACTGCCAGTGTACGCGGGGTGGACCTGGACGCTGGCTTTACCTCTTCCCTTGACAACAGCAGAGCCAGTCACTTCCAAGTCAGAATCGTTGTTGAAAACCTCCGCCGGTCGAGTCTGGGGCGGGGTGATTTGGCCCAAAGGGTCCTCGTTATCCATCTCCATGGGCTCCTCGCCGTACTGGCTGAGAGCGATCGGGGATAGAAAGGCAAGGTCCTCATCCTTGACTTCGGCCTTGAACGTAGACTTCTTGCCGCCCTTGGTCGCCTTGGTTGGCGTGGCCGGCGTGGCCGGCTCAGAGCCATCCGAAATGAAATCCTGAATCTTGGGCCTAACACCCCGCTTTGCGGTGCCGCGCTTCTTCTTCACACCTCCTCCGAGGACGCCTTCGGTCTTGACATCAGACGATGGGGCACTCGCCGTCTGAGAGTCTGGAGACGCATTGGTGGCTTTCTTGGCACGGGCTCGGGCGGCTGGCTTAGGTAGTGCAGCTCCTCCAGTGCCCCCAGAGAACACATTCTCCATGCCTAGCTTGCGCTTGATCTGGCCGAAGCGAACCTGTGATAAATAGATATATTAGTCTCAATACATCCAGGACTGGAGTTGAATATATGCATGGCGGAAGTTGAGGATAGGGGCGACTCATGAGCATAGAGGGTGTTGATGGAGGCTCACGTACCTTTGCAGTGTCGGCATTCTTGAAGTTGTTATCGATGGCAACAGCGTCCCAGTCGATCTCCGGCTTAGTTTTCATGTTCTTCACCAATGTATAGAACATGTGACTCTCGGCCGGGGTTGGCAGCAGCTTCCCGTCTGCGTCTTCACCTGGTGAGTCCGGCATGGCCTTCGCGCGGGGAGGCATCGTGAAGGGTTGTACGGGTGGGAGTTGCCGAATACTTGCTCAGAGCTGTTGTTTGGTGATGACGATATGATACCCCAGGGCTAATATCAGAAGCTAAAAAAAGAAGTCAATAAAAGAACATGCACAATCAGGTTGAGGATGCGATGTTTGTGAAGAGAGTGAGGGTGGAGTGTCGAATCAAAGGGAAGCCGGCTACCCTGTGGCGGGGTAGTGACCGAGGCAGCCAAAGAGGCCCGGTGAAGGAGGGAAGTGATACGTGACAGGACAAGCTAGAACTGCAAGTGCCCCGCGTGACAGAAACTTTGAGGAAGGTAAAGAGTAATGAGCACCAAAAGGACAGGAAGATTCACTCATGAACCGTGCCGCCTCGTTCCGGTGGACAGACAGAAGCAGGTGTAGAAATGAGAAATAAAGATGGTGATAATGGAAAGTGACCGAGAATGTGAGGTTAACTTACTTGAAAGAAAGAAGTCCTGTAATGATAAGAAGCAATAGAACAGAGGGAATGGCGGTAGAAGGTCGAATGAGAAGTAACGAAGTCACGCCGAGAGTATCGCAAGCTCTGTGGTCGAGGATTATGGTTGGCTTGTGTTGTACCAGAAGAATTCAACCGAGCAGGAGAGAAAACTCAAGGCCGAGTGGGAGAATTTATGCGCGACGAGAAACAGATCGGGGCAAGTCAACCGGCAACGAAATGAGACTGGTGAGTGCCAGGTTGGGTTGAGTTCGGGACCCCAAGGCAGGGGACGGGGGCTTGGGTTAAGAGGTTGGCCAAGCTAGCGAAGACGACCGCAAATTTTGTGGTCAAGGATTGTGATTGATGTCGAGGAGAGAGAGAAGGTGTAGGAGCAGGAACAGGAAACCCAGGCCCGAGTGGGAGAATTTATAGGAGTCTCGGGTAAGGCCTGAGGCAGCTCGTTGTGGAGAGAGAAAAAATAAAGTTGGCCGAGCAGAGATCGAGTAATCCGATGTTATTGTTGAGAGTGCAAGATGCAGATCCCAGGAGGCTTGTGAGCAGGAACTGGTCACGTATCAAGCTTCAATCTATCTGCTGTGGGTCCAGGGCTGTGTGATATTGACGGCAGTTGTGCTGTTGAGTGGATCTTTCCATCGCTCCTGCCTCCTCAAGAAGGCAGTCAACTGGTCCCTTGATAGCCAGGAGCTCACGCGTCATCCCGGGCCATGTGCTATCTATCGACCTACCTCGAGGGAAGAGGCTACCAGGTAGCCAATAACGTCTCATATCATATCCCCTCTCAACTACTCAGCGGCGATCACCCACCGTGTGTTTGTCGCAGATGCTTGAGCGCCCACTGTGCGCCATATACATACCTCCGGGAGTTAACCCCTGCCCTCGGTTGATCCGGGCTCGGCCCTTGACTTGAACCATCTATGGCCAACGGCCCCGGTGAGGCGGTACGATGGCCCCAGAGTGGATATAATAGTCACTTTAGACTGATTCTTGGCACATATTGTGGGAATCATGCCGTAATATCGGGTATATTCTTTGTCTGTTTGGCTCGCTTCTCCTTGTCTGATCTTTGGAAGCAAACCTCTAACCAGCAAGCCAGTATTGTTGAGGCGCGCCCATTGTTCGCTAGATAGATCGTTCGTTATCAGGCGATCTGTAATCCACCTTAGACAAGCCTGTATCACGCCACAAACTCGCCAACCGTCTGAAATCCAGGTGGATAGGTCCACGACTTGATGGTTGTCACCAAGACAGTTGACTGGATGCGGCTCTTAAGCGGGCATGTCTCCTATATCTGTATCCACTCTCGTTAACCCCAGGTTTGGCTGATGGGTCCTCAGGGGACTGTTTGCCCCTCAAACCCCCGCCGTATATACATTGCGTCAGAGAAATTTGATAAATTGATACCATGCAAGCATCCATGTGGAAATGGTGACTGACTGCTCGTTTGGGTTTGAAACCCCAGTCACAGCTTGAGCACTGGTTGTGGGTTGGCAGTTGAGAGTATAAGTGATGGGGAGCGAGCTAACTACCCGCTCAATGGGCCAGGAATATATTGACAAGTGATCATCAACACCAATGGGACAGCACCTGATTGAGTTCACCGTCAACAAAGAGCACAAGAGAGAAACGAGCATGGTAATGGTATCAAAGAGGTCATATCGTCATTAAGCAATGAAAGAGCTAAGTATAATACAAAGTGATATGCTAACCAGCAGGATCGCCAAAAGTAGCGAGGTGAAAGAAGTAGAGATAGAAGAGAGTGTATACCTTGCTTCACCAGCCAAGCAACCCGAAATTTTGTTCTGCAAGTCCACCAGGAGGCCCCTAAGCCATCGTCGATGATGCCTGCCGTCCCCCAACACACCCCAACGCAACGCAAAGTTTGTCTAGTATCCGACCGATGGAACCCGATAATCAAAGAAAAGCAAAGCGTAAAACCCGTGGCCAATGTTTCAGACCAAATTCAAGCTCGACACGAAAGCAAAACAAGACCAACCCTTGTTCAGATCGAAATATAAAGACAACGCACAAGGAGATTGGTATGAAAAAAATCAGACAGCAAATGGGTATGTGCTTGGTCAACCCTCAATAGCACCCCGCAGACAGTATGACCAGCATCTCAGCAATGGCCTGCCTGTTGGTAATGCTGGTTGTCGACGCTGCTGGTATCCCACTCCTCGCGCTTGATCATGGATCCGTGGCCCTGGCTCCGGTCATGTTCCATCATGGAGGCGTGCATGCTCAACGCCTCAGCGGTGTGCTGGTCCGGCTGGTTGAAGGCAGCCGTGAAGTTGTCGACGTTGTATTCCACGGGAAAGCCAGCATAGGATTGCCAGTGGTCGGCGGGTTCATGAACAGGTGCCGATCCGGCACGGGTGAAGTCGAAGCCGGCCGGTTCGTGTACAGGTGCTGATCCAGCACGGGCGAAGTCGAAGCCGGTTGACGATGCTGTCTGCATGTCGGCTGCCGGACTGGGAGAGTAGCACTGAGGGGTGGTCAGGGCAGTCTCCGAGTCGCTGCAGGGTGTTAAGAGCCGATTGTGTGCCCGGGAGATGTGGTTGTTGGAGCCGATACGCGAGGGGGCAATGAACATGTTCTCCTGCTTGAGGGTCGGGGAGAGGGAGTTGAGGAAAGCGTCATCATCGTCTTCCTCCTCGGACTTGACGACTTTATCACCCTTCTTCCTCTTGACAACCCGGGAAGGTTTGGGGTTGGTGGTCCGGCTTCGGCGCTGAGACTCGTGACCTTGCATCGAGTTCCTGAATCGCGAGTATCGCATGCGAGCGGCATGACCGTTGCTGATCGGCTGGGGCAGCACAGGGTCACGAGCCACTTGCTCCCAGTTGATCTAATTCAAATGTCAGTTTTCGGTCAGAATATGGCGACATGTATGCCTGCGTGCGTGATGGTTTTTGAATGGGGAGGACAAAACTCACGTCCTTGAGGTCCTTTTGCTTCAGAATCGCGAAGAGGAAACGGGCCATAACATTGTCGGTGGCCATGATAGCGGTCGTTGGTATTGTCTTTGTCGTCGACTGGTCTGACTTGCTGAGATTCGGGGGTCGAGAGGAGAATTGGAACGATCGGCCGGTCGAGAAGTCGAGAAGTCGAGAGCCAGCCGACTTAGCTTGACCAGCGAAAGCCCGAGAAAGCGTGAGAGGTGGACGGATGGCAGCTTAATATGAATTCGACGTGAAGGAGGGGTGGGATATCAAAAGACGAGGGTGTGCGGATAGAATGCAGTTGAAGGGGGAAGAACCGGACGAGTACGCAGGTGCGGGTGCAAGGTGAGTCACTAGGGGACCGGAAGGGTGCGTGTATCATTGAGGCCGGCCCGTCTTTCAAGTGGGATCTTGTTTCAGCTTATAACTGGTGGAAGCAGGTAGCAGCTCGATAATAAAGGAGGATCGATCGCCCACAATCAAAAGGTGCCAGAACAATTGAGGAAGAGGGTGAGTGAAAGATTTTTTTTTTCCATTTGGGAGAATCCTATATAACGCCACGATTAACTCTTGAGAGATCCTTTCCCACAATCTCTGGGAAACAATTCCATTCAAGGACATGGACGGGACTGGCTTATCACTAGCCCTAGTTCACCGGAAGTGTGGCAGGTATTATAACTGCTGCGCTGCCGTGGAAACGGCTGCCTGAGAGTCTACAAAGGCAAGGGGTTGGCCGTGAATTGGGGGGCCTCGGGATGGGCTCAACAGAAATGGGACTCAGAGGATGATGCAGCGGTTTGGCAGCCTGACTAGTTCCGGTCGAGTGAGCGAGATCCAGTTGTCCCGCCAAATGAACCGGTTTGTTTGGTTGCGGACACAAACAGCCGGATGGGAAGAGATGCAGCTTGACGGAATCTGGATCAGCGAACCAGGGGCGAGATACCGACTAAAATTTCTACGGGGAAGTGTGCAATATCCTAGGATTGAGGAGGACTCGTCGACCAGTAACAGGGATGTGCATGTCTTGGACCGGGGGCAAAACCACTTTACGCGGTCGCGAGGGGAATAGCGCGCGACGCCGCGTCGCCAGGTGAGACTCTTAATCCACCCATCACAGAATCGACGGTGGGGCGCATCACTGACGCCTTGCAATGTCGGAATCAATTCAGGGACAACAGCGTGCTACCGTCCCTCGATGTGTGAGTCACTCGAGTGACAAGAGACAGGGGGAAAAAGAATGTAGGTGGTTGGGATGGGGGAACAGAGATTTCCAATTGGCGACAAGCGGCAGCTGGGTGTTCCGCTGTGAGCTTCATTTGAATGCTGGTTACGGGGGTGGATGTGCGACATGCATGGGTTGTAATGGGTGCATACATTTTGGATACAATCATGAAATTATCGGTGACTTGTCCCAACAGATCAGTGCATGCAAAGTGGTCGATATCAAGTTGGAGGGAAGTCACGGGCAAGTACCCCTCCACCCCGCCTCTGGGTGTGCCCAGCTGCAGGTTTGTGTGTGTCTGGCAAAATTTTCAATTGCAAAAGCAAGGGAGAAAGCACGTCTACCTTTTTCTTTTCGAGATTCTATTTGGAAGTTTATTAAACATGAGAAAGTGAAGCTCGAGATAATTAAAGAGACCAAACTCGCCAGAAAACAGTTCATTGGGCTTGCCCAGGCCTTTGTGCAAGTTGACCGCCACATGATGGAAGCAAAAGGAGGAGGTTGGAAAGTTGCGAGCTAACGCGCGTCGCACTTGACACTGTGTGACAGATTTTCGCGACTATGGCGCCAAGTCACTTGATCTCCTGCTCAAGACCCTGGTACAACGAGGGATAAAGACACTCCCATCCGTCCCGTTCTGTTCACACTTGGAAATCCCACCAACGGCAAGGCCGCCAGGCATCAGCGCCTCAGGCATCAACAGCCTGTCCGGTCTTCTTCTGAACTACCCCGCAACTTCTAGGTTCAAGTTGGAGAAGGACCCACCCACACCCCCCCGGGACTCGGTGGAATTCTCTGGCCGCTTTCTTTGGCTGGGAAGCGAGTGGAAGCAAAGCACGTTCCAAGAGATTGAGGTCGACGCCCATCTGCTTGTTGTTCCTTAGCAATCCTTAGCAATTTTCCGTCCAGTCCTATCCACTTGTTTCTGCTATAACAACCATCGAAGCAACCAGTTTCCAACCATCCGCGCCGTCCAAAATGAACAAGAACTGGAACGATCGGGCAGACAAAGATCTGTTCTTTACAATTCTCCAAGTCAAACAGATTGGCGTCATCAGTGGCTCAGAATGGACGACGATTGGCAATTCGATGCGCGGCATGGGCTACGGCTTCACAAATGAAGGCTGCCGGTGAGTGCTGTTTGACAACTGTTACTGCTAGTTTTGCTGTCATCAACTCGATTGTTTGCATTTGTTTGCTTGCCATTTCATCCCAATGTCGCTTGATTCAAGCTGGTCACTCCTGTTCTCCTTTCCCCCCGGTTGTCTCTTTCATCTTTGTGTGCGTGCGTGCGCATGTGCGTCTGTTCAACCACTGGACCCAACGTGGTGTTTTTGGTCTCTTGCTCTTCATGCATCCCAAAAGTCACGCCAAGCCGCAGCGTGAGGCTCATCGTGACTCTTGCCTTTGATATTGCCAACCATTGAGTCCCAAGCAAGATGATATCGCTGTTTGGCGGTGGGGCAATTGCTAGCAATTTCATCTCAACATCTACACCCTCTTTTCCCTCTTCTCCCTATGTCTCTGTGTCGTTCAAAGTCATTTGACATGCTCTTGGCCAGTGTCAATTTGCCTCCCGAGTCAAAGCATTTCTTCAGCCGACCCACTGCTGCAGCGGGCATCTGCATTGTGCATTTGCTTACATGTGCGCCAGTCAACATTTCCAGGGGCTTCGTAGAGCACAAGCCAAGTCCGATTCCGGTTCCGGTTCGAACGGGGCCCCGTCGTCCATCCCTAACTCGAGCACGAGCGCCAGGAGCCACGATCCGACTATGAATCCCATCACTCGGCGCCCTGGACCGGGTCGAGGACGGCCCAAGAAATCGACCGCCGGACAGGAGGGTGCGGATTCCCCTGGTACCCCTGGAACGTCTCCTGTTGCTGCTGCTCCCGGCGTTACCCCAGTGCCATCCGGTATCCCCCTGGCCCCCGGCATGTCAGCCGTTCAAATGCACCCAAACTACTCCAAAGGTCCGGTTGGACCTGGTCCCGATGTTGGTGGCCTCCAAATCGGTCACAAGGGAATCCAGCCACCCCCTGTTGCCGACCAGCCTATGCTCCCTCCCACTGGCCACAATCCTATCGTCGATGACGAACTGGCCCTGGATCCCAGTCTCGAAGACCCGGACGAGCAAGTTGCGAAGCGCCCTAGACTGGACGACTCTCAAGACCCTTCACTAGATCCCGACGAGGCGGTGTTGAGTGCTGCTCTTGCTGCCCATAACAGTAGGACTGTAGACAACTATGATGCCGAGTAAGCAGCCTTCGTCATCTCAGATGTTTCCGCAAAACTCGGGCACTACTAACTTCGCATCCAGCTTCAACTATGGCGATACATGAGATCACGGCGGGATTCGTTTGATCTTTCTCGTTCTGCTGGAGTATTGGGATTACCGGGGGAGTTTTGGATGATATTTTTTTCTCGGACGTTAGTCTCTTTCCTTCGGCGTTAACTTTTCCACTGATAACGCACATGTATTATTGGGTCTCTTTTTATACTTGAAGCGTAGGTCTGGAGTTGAGGCTTCACTGATGGATTCCACGTTTTTTTTGGATTGGTAGAAATTATAGGTATAGTTTTAGTAAGAAGAATCCAGATTTCTGATTGGCAGTCTTTATATCGAGGTGGTTGTGTGCACCTTGGTAATTGTTTGTGTTGGATGAGCCCGACGAAAGGACAAGCCAGCTGGCTGAGCTTGTAAGTGCCAAACCCGATCCAAGGATTACAAAGAAGTGATTGAAGATCAGACTACTGATTCTTGGGTGCTCGGTCACTCCTTCCACCGCAGATGACACACAATCTCGGCCTTCTTGCATCTGCTCGTTTTTTCTTCCATCGTTTCCCCCAAGACTAGCATCACCCAACCAACATCATCGTCAGCCGAACAGACACTTCTCCTACCTTATCGAACATCACCGACCGACAATCCACTCGATTCGAGAAACAACGACCAGAATGTCTGGAATCGCAAAGGAATCCAAGTGGAGTGACGAAGCGCACGCTGCACTCTGCGGAGCTCTTACGAATGCACTCGTCGAGTCTGGCAGCGGCCCGGCAAAGTACAAAGATAGCATTATGGAGTTCATGGCCAGCAAGAACCAGTCGTTCACCTGGGAAGGAATCCGGTAAGTTAGCTTAAATCGGGGTTGACCCTTGGCCGTTTTTCTCTTGTCAAAAAACCTTTCTCGTTCAACATCTTCCTTTCCCACATCACGTTTGTGCCTCATTCTCTCTCAACTCGTCACAAACCTGCCTGAATCGCAACCATCATCATCCACCGTCAAGTCCTATTTCGGTCATTCTGGTCAAATTCCCAAGATGCCGAAGTGGACGCCCGAGACCGAGCGAGATCTGTTGCTCTCCCTGTACACGGCGACCCAGTCGCTGCTGGACAAGGATGTTCAAAATACCATTATCGCGACCATGAAAGACAAGGGCCACGATGATGTGAACTGGGATCTTTTGAGGTACGGATGCCATTTGCTTGCGAATTTCTTGAGTTTGTCATTGCAGTGTGTGCGGGCGTGCTGCTCCCAAAAGCAACGAGCCCTCCACAACCCGCGTTTCCGTTTCCCTTTTTTTTCAGCTCGAGATGAGAGATGCCTTTCCTTCAAACTCCCCACCTTCCACCTTCACCGACACCGAGACCGAAACAAAAACACATCATCAATACCAAACGAGCAGAATCGCACCAAGACACCTGCGACCTCCTCTTCATTCCATATTTGCATCTTTTTTCGGCTCGTCTTCTTTTCCGCCATCATGCCTAAGTGGGAAGAAATCCGCGACGACCTGTTCGAGGCCGTGATGATGGTCCAGGCGCCTCTCAACAAGGACCAACAGGACGACATTGTCAGAATTATGCAAGCCCGTGGTCACAATATGGTGTGGAACGCTATTCGGTACGTGCTCAGTGAGCGCTTTTGATTTCTGCAAGGCAGTCGTCTCAAATTTCACTTTTTTCTTTTCTCTTTGCCCCTCACCACCGACACATCCAATTTACAAACAACTTCTATCATCTTGCCCTCAATCTGGTTTCATCATACCCAAGTCCCTTGCAAGAAGCAAAAATGTCGACGGGCAAGCAGCACGCCTGGACTGCCGATGCGTACAAAGATGTCGCCGTTGCCTTGAACAATCGATTCACGCCGAATGCTGCCGATTGTCGTGCTATGATCGGTGAGCTGCAGGCAAAAGGCTGGCCGTACAGTGATAATGCGCTCTTGTAAGCATTGGCCAATTTCCCTGCACTATTCACATTCTCCTCAACTTGAGGTTTCACCGTCAAGTTTCTCCCTCAATTATTTTTTACTTCACCTTCCACCTTCAACATCTACACATCACAACCGACTTTTCGAACCCTCTCAGTCAAGCATACCTACCTGCCCAAGAACCAGCGACAAGCTCAAGGGTCCCTCATATATCATAATGAGTGGCCAGCGAGTTCTCCAGAAGTGGAGCGCGGAAACACATGAGGCAATCCTGATCGAGGTCATCGATCATCTGGAGGTTTCCACCTCCGATTGGAAGGCCATTGTGCAAAAGTTGCAAGCCAAAGGTCACACCTTCACGGCCAGCGCACTCATGTACGTTTCCACCGACGCTCGGTTGCTTAGATCAGATAGCAGAACCAGCCAGTGCTGCTTTTCTGGGCCAGCTTTGCCTTCGTTCCCTCCCCCTCCCAAGCACAGTCTTGCGCTAGGCAGTCTCTAGTAGCAAGGCAATCAAGTTCTCGTGCCCAACCATTTATTCTTCCCACCTCAACTTAACGTTTCGCTTTCCTCCCTCTCTCTTCTCTGCGCACTCTCCAGACAACCCGACTCCAAACTGTCTGCCACAAAATACAATCCTACCATCATCGTCAAGCATCTTCTATCAAGTCGATATTGAAGATCAAAGATGCCACCAACTAATTGGGACCATGATGCCCATTTGGCACTTCTGCAAGCTATCGTCGCAAAGGCTCCGCCGACCCTGGCGCAGTGGGACCAGATTCTTGATGAAGTAGGCAGAAAGGGCTACGTCTACACGTCGAGTGCTGCTTTGTGAGCTCTCCCGACCTTGTCACTCTTCGTGCCGTCTCCTCCTTCGCTCCTTCCAAGTTTCCAGTTACCTCAAGCCCACTCCTTGTCTGCCCACCTCTGCTTAAAGTCGAGCGCTTCCTCAATTCTTTCAATTTTCTTTTCCTTCTTCATCTCTTCGCCACTTCAACCACCACCCTTTCCACAGCTTCTACAGCTTCTACAATACTTCTTCGATCTCGCGCTCTAGTGTCGCGTCCCGTTTCCTTTTCACTCAATATTATCCTCCTTCACACCATCATAATGGCCGGATCCGGTGAGCGCATGACGTGGGATCACCACGCAGATCATGACCTGCTCACTGCCATGATCCTGGAGCTGCAGCCCACTACAGATCAGTTGCGAGGAATCATGAATCGCATGCATGGCTTCGGACATAGCTGCACAGTGAAGGCTATCACGTATCGCCTTTCTGGCTTTCTCATTTTCCCGGAGTTGTCGTGTTTTCAATGAGAAAGCGTTCACAGTGACAGTTCCAGCTAACGGTTGTTCTCCTCATGTAGACAGCACTTGCAAAAGCTTCGTCGTAAGGAGGGCGGCCCCGCTGCCGGTAACGCTAATGGCGGCGGCGAGGGACCCGTCCCTGAGACCCCCAAGAAGAAGCGCGGCCCTGCTGCCAAGAAGGCCGGCGTCGCATTGGGAAGGAAGAGGGGAAAGGCCGCGAAGCCCGAAGACGACAGCGAGGAAGAGGCCAAGATTCCGACCAAGAAGGTGAAGGTTGAGAAGGAGATTCCCAACCCTCTGGAGTAAGTTGTTTCTTCCCTGCCTCTCCCATCAGAACTCACAGGGTTTCCCATATCACAGCTTGCTAACTATCCATTCTCAGTGGCGAGGACGACGACCTTCCTCCGTTTGAACCTTCCACCGTTTGAAGTCTAAGTCCGAGCCTCCCCAGTCTTGATGTGCCCGCGCAAGCGCTCCATCTCGACAATCTCTGGCGGACCGAATGACAACGAGTTACGACAATGACGATTTGCTTTTCCTTCTTTTCCTACTCCATATGTTGGTACGCCTTGCAACGGGCATATAGCGGAGTGTTTTCTTCAACATCCTCTCGGCAGGCTTCACCTGTCTACCTTTGCCTGTTCTCACGAACTTGGGCATTGGTTCAGGTCTGTGGCCTTGATCTTTTTTCTTTCTCTTGGCGTTCTTAGGACAACAAAAACGGGGGACATCTGGTTACGGATATGTTTCACGACACGCAACGGGAATGGAATGGATTTTGCTGGGATGGATAATAATGCTTGTTTCCCCTGTTTTCCGGAATACCCAATGGGTCTGTGTTGCTTGGTCGGTCATCATTCATTGCTTGCTTGTTTTCCCCTTCTCCCCTCTGTGCTGGACCTCCCATTCAAGAGAGTGTTTGCATTTGAGCTGGAAGGACATCGGTCAGTTAGTCAAGACACAATCAATCAATCGTTTCATTCTTCATATCATTCTTCGATCTCTCGCTGTGTTTGTTTATCCTATGCTATTGGAAGTTAGATTCCATCGTGATTGTCCAATGTCCGGAGGTTTGGTGGCATGATGTTTCGCCTTTGTTCTGCCTGCCTATCCAGCTCCGGTGGGGTGGGTGGTTGTTACTGATGGCTGCACATCAACCTGTGGTTGCTCCGGGGTCAATCAACGCAGTCTCCTCGGAGTCATGCGAGCCAAGACATGTGTAGCTCGAGCAGAATGAAACGTCAATAATGGCAAAGCAGGACAATCTAATCCGGCACAGAAATTTGGAATCACGTGGAAAGAAAGAAATTTGCTAAGTAACCAACCCTAACCCAATCCCTTTTTGTCAGTGGCACGCTCACTCACGCTTAAGTTAAGTTAGGTTCCAGCTCCCAAGACATTGGGTAGGGTCGGGTCGAATTCGTGCCAAAATGATGCGGTACCAGCAAACTCCCATGG